>PVBE012954623.1_pt1 | contig 29643 bp, 25 predicted proteins | sample 1631181 | NCBI WGS metagenome assembly PVBE01 (sample SAMN08397723, study PRJNA350692) | Marine metagenome, whole genome shotgun sequencing project. | isolation source: water | place: Pacific Ocean | collected 2012-04
ACCTATGGTGTTGGTGGTTGAAAACAACCTGAATGAGGGGTGCGGACTGATTACTTTACTTTGATCAAGCAGTGTCAGCTTCCCTTCAACTTCCAGAACCCGTTGGATGACGAACATGACATCGGGCCTACCCGCATCATACTCGTCAAATACAATGGCACATGCTCGCTGTAGAGCCCATGGAAGCAGCCCTTCCTTGAATTCAGTGACCTGCTTCCCATCTTCTAGAACAATGGCATCCTTGCCGATCAGATCAATACGACTAATATGACTGTCAAGGTTAATACGAATACATGGCCAGTTCAGCCTCGCAGCGACCTGTTCAATGTGCGTGGATTTACCAGTGCCATGATATCCCTGGATCATACATCTGCGATTGTGGGAAAACCCCGCGAGAATGGCTAACGTCGTCTCATGATTGAAAAGGTAGCTCTCATCAATTACCGGAACATGTTCAGACGGTGACAAGAATGCCGGCACCTGCAGATCAACATCCAGCCCAAATACTTCCCTCGCGTCAACTTTTGTATCGGGTATCCCCGATCCTTCCAGCGCGTCTACTTTCTCTTCCATTACAACAATACCTTTTTACCTATTCAAACGACTTAAACCCAACATCCGCATCCCTCTAGAAAGCCAGCCAGAAGACCTAGATGGGTACCAGTAAATACTCAATCTATCCTGGGAGCCTGGCGGCGTGATTCTAATCGAGGCTTAGCGGGGACGCAAAGAATAGCCTGTATATGCAAAAAATGCCATCGCTGGGCATGACCCTGACACTTGCTATAATCACTCGCCGTAAAGTCCACGGAGCAGTATATGGCGATCATTTACATGGTTCGACACGGTCGTGCGGCGGGATCATATTCCGATGATCTGGACCCGGGTCTCGACGAACTGGGCCAGACCCAGGCCACGCAGGCCTGCGATCAATTGCTGGTAAGCCTTCCCCTGTCGATCCTGTCCAGCCCACTTCGAAGGGCCCGGGAAACAGCCGAACCACTGGCACTCTCACTGGGAGCCGAAATCTCCATTGAAAAGCGCGTGTCAGAGATTCCGTCACCGGGATTATCCCTACAGGAAAGGGGCCCCTGGCTGCAGACTGTGATGCAGGGAAAATGGCAGGATCAGACAAAGGAGCTACAGCGTTGGCAGCAGAGTATGCGGGATTGCCTGCTCGAACTAAAAGAGGATACGGCGATATTCACACATTTTGTCGCCATCAACGCCATGGTTGCGGCAGCTACCAACAACAACAGCGTCCTGGTATTCAAACCCGACAATGGATCCATCACCCAATTTGATACCGGTGCTGGTGAGCTCAGGCTCCTTAACCGTGGTAAGGATGCCGTAACCCACGTCAACTAGCCTATTTGTCTTGGCGTCACCTTTGCACCGGCGAGAGCCATTACAACCGAGGTCAGTTCATCCCACGGGTTGCCAGTCACAATTCCCTTTACCATTTGATCGATATCACTGAGCCTTGACAGCAGTTCTTGAAATTCACCTGCAGGATGATCGCGCAGGCATTTTGATACAGGTTCCTTGCGTTTTGCCCAGACCCTGCCTTTCTTTAAGGCAGCATCCAGGGAAGTTGCGTTTAGCTCAATGGCCATCATCGCCAGGCTCCGAAGCTCACGGCTAAGCATCGCTACGATATATAACATATCAACTCCCTCAAGCTTCAGCCCCTGGACAACCTTGAGTGTTCTTCTGGTATCACCGGCAACAGCCGAATCCAACAGCGTAAAGACGTCATAACGAGAGCTGTTGGCAACCCCTTCCACGACATCTGCCACGTCAATGTTGCCGTCGGAGGAGACTAGTTTAAGTCGTTCAATTTCCTGCACGGCGGCGAGCAGATTGCCTTCGATTCGCTCAACCATGATTGCTACGGCTTCCCTGGAAGCTTTCAGCCCTGCCTTCTTGAAACGGGTATTGACCCAGCCCGGCAAGGCCTTCAGTTCAATGGGCCAGATCTGCACATGGGCACCTGCCTGCTCAATAGTTTTGAACCACTTGGAGGACGATACCTTCTTCTCCAGCCGCGGCATGACCAGCAGAATAACGGTTCCCGGTGTTCGATTTTCAGCAAATGTCTTCAGTGCAGCGCCCTTGTCTCCGGGGCGTATTGAGGACATCCTGATTTCGATCAGTTTTTGCTCAGCAAAAAGTGACATGCTGCTGGCACTGAATAGAACCTGCTGCCAGTCAAAGTTTGCCTCCGCATGAAATAGATCTCGCTCCGTATACCCCTGATTCCTAAGGCCAGACCGGATCTGATCACACACCTCCTGCACCAGCAGAGGCTCATCTCCACTAACGATATAGATTGGTGAGTTGGCGTTCTTAATATGGGAAGTGAGTTTTTCCGGGTAAACCTTCACCGGCTTGCCTCAAAGGAGCGGACAGAGGCATCAACCCTGCGCATAATCTGCAGCACCAGATCTGATCTCATCTCTTCCAGCAGTGTTGCCTGTTCTTCATTGCTGCCAACCAGGCTGCTGTTGTTAAATGTAAATGTTCGTTCCGTCACGACCGAGGTTGATGGAATAACTATGTCGCCGGTCGCGTTTTCAAGCGCTATCTCCACCTCGAGCCTGAGCTCATATTCAGCCACACTGATGGTGCTTGTTGTGGCCACCGCCCGTCGTGAATATTCTTCAGCTTCAATGGCGAGAGCATAGGCCGCGCCCACGCCCACTATAGAGACACCAGACTGACTAAAGCCCCGCTCGAGGTTCTGGTGCAGATCCGCGTACCTGTTCACCGCAGTGATATGAAGGGTCGACAGGGCGGATTCAAAACTGCCGCTGCCTCGCAGTTGAAATCCACAACCGGTGATGCAAATACAAATCAGCAAAATCAGTAAAGTAGGTCGCATGATCCCCTTATCCAACGACGAAGTTGACGAGCTTGCCAGGAACATGGATTACCTTGCGAATTGATTTTTCCTCGAGAAACTTTTCGACATTTTCCAGCGTTCTTGCCTGCTGTTCAATTTCGTCATTACCCATATCGGTCCCAACGGCCATCTTTCCCCTCAGCTTGCCATTGACCTGAATGACAATCTCAACCAGTGACTTTTCAAGGGCACTTTCATCCACCTGCAGCCATTTGGCATTCTCCAGACTCTCACCCTGGAGTTTCTCCCACAGCAGATGGGAGATATGTGGCGTTATGGGAGACATTATCAACACCGCCGCATTCAGGGCCTCTCGCATTACAGCGCGCCCCTGGGGTGAGCTATCCTCGAACTTAAGCACCTTATTCATCAGCGACATGACAGCGGCCACAACCGTATTGAACGTCAACCTCCGGCCATAATCATCGAATGCCTTGGCTAAGGTTTCGTGGGTGACCCTGCGAATATCTTTCTGTGTCTGGTTAAAGTTCTCACTATCTATGGGTGGCACATCACCCGCCTCAAGATGCTCCACAACTGGCTTCCACAGCCTCGTGCGCAACCAGCGATTGGCAGATTCCACACCATTTTCAGACCATTCAAACGATTGTTCCGGTGGCGCGGCAAACATCATTGCCATGCGCACCGCATCAGCACCAAAGCGTTCCAACAGATGCTGGGGATCACCCGCATCACCCGCCGACTTCGACATCTTCACCCCATTATGGAGCACCATGCCAAGCATCAGCAATTTCTCAAAAGGCTCATCGGAGGTGGCCAGCCCTTCATCACGCATTGCCTTGTGAAAGAACCGGGCATACAGCAGATGCAGGATGGCATGTTCCTCACCACCAACATAGTGGTCCACGGAATTCCAATATTTTACACGCTCATCCAGCATGCCACTGGAACTATCGCTGGAGGCAAATCTCGCGTAGTACCAAGAAGACTCCATAAAGGTGTCAAACGTATCCGTTTCCCTGGTTGCCTCTCCACCACAATCAGGACACTTGGTTTCATACCACTCAGGCATGTTTTTTATCGGAGACGCCACGCCATCAAATTCGACTTCAGTTGGAAGAACAACGGGCAGTTGGTCTTCCGGCACGGCTACTGAGCCACACTTCTCACAGTTGATAATGGGAATCGGGCACCCCCAGTATCGTTGCCTGGATACTCCCCAGTCCCGCAATCGGTAGTTAACCTGTCTGGTACCAAGGTCCTTCTCCAACAATGCATCTGCGATAGCATCAAATGCAGCTTTAAAGTTCAGGCCATCATAAGAACCTGAGTGTACCAGCACGCCGTAATCTACAAATGCCTCAACGTCCAGGTCGCATATCGCTTCACTTTCAGTTAAAGGTGCAATCACCTGCTTGATCTGCAATCCGTAATTTCTGGCAAACTCCCAATCTCGCTGGTCATGCCCCGGCACAGACATTACGGCACCGGAACCGTATTCCATTAACACAAAATTGGCGACCCAGACTGGAATATCCTCACCCGTCAGGGGATGTCTAACCATCAGGCCGGTTGCCATACCCTTTTTATCAAGCTTGGCCATATCCGCTTCAGCAACCTTCACCCTATTACATTCATCCAGAAAGCTTTGCAGCTCAGCGTTGTTTTCTGCCGCCTTAGCGGCCAGTTCGTGCTGCGGCGCCAACGCAAGGTAGGTGACACCCATCAGTGTATCGGGACGAGTGGTATAGACAGTTATGGCATCTGATCCGGCATCAGCCAGCGGAAAGGATATCTGCACACCTTCAGAGCGACCTATCCAGTTGCGCTGCATGGTCTTTATCTTTTCCGGCCAGCCAGGCAGACTGTCCAGATTTTCAAGCAGCTCTTCGGCGTAATCTGTAATTCGTATAAACCATTGCGTCAATTCGCGACGCTCAACCAGGGCATCAGAGCGCCATCCACGACCATCGATAACCTGCTCATTGGCAAGCACCGTCTGGTCGACCGGGTCCCAATTCACCCATGCCTCCTTCTTATACACCAGTCCCTTTTTGAACATTCGCGTGAAGAACCACTGTTCCCAACGGTAGTAATCCGGGTCGCAGGTTGCCAGTTCACGGGTCCAGTCATAGGCAAACCCCATGCTCTTGATCTGTTTGCGCATGTACTCGATGTTTTGCAGGGTCCATTTCGAAGCCGGCACCTTGTGCTTGATAGCGGCATTTTCCGCGGGCAAACCAAATGCATCCCAGCCCATTGGCTGTAGCACGTTCTTTCCTTGCAGCCTCTGGAAGCGACCAATGACGTCAGCAAGCGTATAGGTCCTTACATGTCCCATATGCAGTTTCCCACTGGGATAGGGGAACATGGCAAGGCAATAGAATTTCGGTTTCTGGCTGTTTTCTGAAACCTCGAAGGTCCCGTTTTCAGCCCAATAGTCCTGAACACCCTGCTCCGCTGTCGAGGGGTGGTATGTCTGATTCTGTGTCTTTTCGTCCATCATTAATGCTTTAGAAAACTCAAACCGCAATTCTACATGAACGCCAGCCAGGGAAGTAAACAACCGGTTTATTTAGGGTGGGGAGCCAGCCAAGTAGCCCCTGCTCACCAACTATCCCGAACTGGGTATGGTGTCTTTCAAATGGATACCAGCGAGGAAAAGCAACAGCAGCAGGCAAAAAATCAAAAGGGGAGAATGTCCGTACCGGTGGAAAGGCGTCGTTCCAACCATCACCGCTGCCTCGCCACGCAGCACACCCGGCTCTGATTGGGGCAGTGACTTGACGATCACGCCCCTGTGATCAATCAGCGCCGTTATACCATTATTAGTTGCACGAACCAGGTAGCGCGCATTCTCCACCGCGCGCATCTGCGCCATCTGTAAATGCTGAGAAGGTCCAATAGAAGTTCCGAACCAGGTGTCATTGCTGATGGTGACAAACAAATCCGGCGACGCCGTCGTCGAGCGCACCAGCTCCGCATAGACGACCTCATAACATATTGACAATGACAGGGCGAGTTTTCCCGCTCTCAATGCGGGCTGATCTAGTTCTCCAGAACTGTTGTGGGACATTGGCAGATCGAAGAAGGTGATGATACCGCGCAACCAGTTCTCCAGGGGAACATATTCACCAAATGGTACCAGCCGCCGTTTGTGGTAAACCCCTGCCCCGTCGCCAACCGCGATAGCAGTATTAAGGAATTTCCCTTCATCGTCGCGATCAGGAATTCCCAGCACAAGTGTGGTCCCTAACTCTTTGCCTTTCTTATCAAGCTGTTGCAAAAACCATGAAGCATCCTCTCGATAAAGCGTGATGTCAGCCTCTGGCCAGACAATCAGGTTGGCTCCCCATTCTGCTTCTGTTAGATCAGTGTAGGCTTTCAGTATCGGCATCACTTTCTCACGGCGCCACTTGGTGTGCTGATCTATATTTCCCTGCACCGCCACGACAGAAATCTCATCGCCAGGGCTGACATAGTCGACCTGGGACAAGCCGTAGCCCGAAAGCCAGATGACCGCCACAGCAATCAGATAGTGGGGCCGCCCGTGCCGAAGAGAGCAATAAAGAAGGCTCGCTGTGAGTACAACAAAAAAACTGACCGCAAAAACTCCTGCCACTGGGGCAAACCCAAGCAATGGAGATGATAAGTGACCATAACCCAGGAATAACCAGGGAAAGCCCGTCAGGAACCAGCTGCGAAACCATTCATCGAGAACCCGCAGGGCTGGGAAGCCAAGAACAAGGCCAAGGGGCAGGTGCGAAATGAATTTCCCATAGACATAACCATGCAGCAAACCTATAAGTGACCACCACAAGACGAACAGAGCAACAAGTGAAACCGCAAGGGCCGGTGATGCACCCCCATAGACATTGATACTGACGTAAATCCAGGATGTCCCCACGCCAAACATGCCGAGGTTGTAGAGATAGAGGCGCAACATGATTCTTTTCGTTTTTTCGCCATCGATAGAGGCGAGCAACAGCAGAACGCTCAGGATACCCAGGGGCCACCAGTCGAAGGGAGCAAGCGAGAAAGGAACCAGCGCGCCACCAACAATCGCGAGGACATGACCAGCCAACGGGTACTTCCGTAGCAGACTGTCTACAGGCAGCAAATTACTTTTTCCCACTCCGTGTCATCTGCAACAGTTTAATCTTCCGACTGTCCGCACTCATCACCTTGAAGTCAAAGCCGCCCACCTTCGCCTGCTCACCCTGTTCCGGCAGATGTCCAAGGTTGTGAATGATCATCCCACCGACCGTATCGAATTCTTCGTGGCTAATTTCGCACTGGAAATGTTCATTGAAGTCAAGAATGGACATCAGCGCTTTGACGGTGTAACTGTTTTCAGAATCTTGCTTGATGAAGTCTTCTTCATCAAAATCATATTCGTCCTCAATATCACCGACGATCTGCTCCAGTACATCTTCAATAGTTATGATGCCGGATACACCGCCGTACTCGTCATAGACCACAGCGAGATGATTGCGAGCAGTCCTGAACTCCTCCAGCAATATATTCAGTCGCTTGCTCTCGGGAATGGCCGTGCATGGCCTGAGCAAATCACGCATCTTGAAACGTGACCCTTTCTCCTTCATGGCCAGGGGAAGCAAATCCTTGGCCATCAAGACACCAACAACATCATCTGGATTTTCGGTCACAACAGGAAAACGTGAATGGCCTGATTCAATCACAACGGGGAGGATTTCATCGACGCTCATCTCCAGTTGCACAAAAACGACCTGGGTTCTCGGTATCATTATCTCCCGCGCCTGCATGTCCGAGACGAGCAGAGCACCTTCAATAATATCAAGAGCCTCGGCATCCAAGAGGTTCCTTCTTTCAGATGAGCGCAACAGTTCAATGAGGTGGCCTCTTGAACTCGGCTCACCACTCAAAGCCAGCGAGAGTTTCTCAAACCATGAATGCGACCCCTCTTCACTCATAGGGGTTGCCATAGCCAAGGTTTTCCATCAAATCAATCTCTATCTGCTCCATTTCATCAGCCTGATCATCTACCGAATGGTCATGTCCGTGCAAGTGTAAAAGCCCATGGATCAGAAGATGTGCAAAATGAGCTTCAATTGATTTCTTCTGGATTATTGACTCCTTAATGGCAACTTCCTGGCAAATAACGATATCTCCAAGCAGGATGCGACCACTCTCATCCACATTATCAGCAGGGAAAGATAGCACATTGGTCGCCTCGTTCTTGCCCCTGTAAGTCAGGTTAATAGTTTGAATCTCACTCTCATCTACAATCCGCAGACAAACTTCAGTTTCCCGGTCCAGTATCTCCTTGAGGCAAACATTGGCCCAATGTTGGATGAGCCCTTGATCGGGAAGTTGTGTGCGCTCGGATACACACCATTGAATATCAAGCTGGTGATCAGGCATGGGTATTAGCTTTTACTTGCCTCGATATTTGGCCGATCACCATCCGCTTCGTCATGACTGCCATAGGCCTCAACAATCCTTTGCACCAAAGGATGTCGAACGACATCCTTTGGGCTAAAGCGGGTGAATGAAATACCCTTTACTCCCTGCAAGACACCGACCACCTGCTTTAACCCTGATTTGGTACGGTGTGGCAGGTCGATCTGAGTGATATCACCGGTAACGACCACATTTGATCCAAAGCCTATTCGTGTCAGGAACATCTTCATTTGCTCAACCGTCGTGTTCTGACTTTCATCAAGGATGATGAATGAATCATTCAGGGTACGACCCCTCATATAGGCGAGTGGTGCTACCTCAATAATATTTTTTTCAATCAGTTTCTCGACCCTTTCGAACCCGAGCAATTCGTACAAAGCATCATATAAGGGCCTTAGGTATGGATCGATCTTCTGGCTAAGATCCCCAGGCAGAAACCCAAGTTTCTCGCCCGCTTCAACGGCTGGCCGGACCAACAGGATTCTCCTTACCCTCTCCTGCTCAAACGCTTCAACAGCACAGGCTACCGCCAGATATGTCTTGCCGGTCCCCGCGGGGCCGATTCCAAAATTGATATCATGAGAGCGGATACAGCGAACATAACTGACTTGATTATGCCCCCTGGGTCTGACGCTCTTCCTGTGGGTGTTGATCAAGTCTTCGGCCTTGTCTGCTTCCCGATTCAACATCGCATCAACACCAGATTCCTGCAGAAAGAGGTGCACAGTATCCGCTGTCAGACTGGTTCCGCTGTTCACTTCCCGGTAGAGGTGGACAAGTATTTCGCCCGCAGCCAGTGCCATTTCCTGTTCACCTACAAGTTGAAAATTATTGCCTCGATTTTGAATCGTGACATCCAGCCTGTTTTCAACCTGCCGCAGGTGCTCGTCGAAAGGCCCGCATAAATTTGCAAGCTTTTTGCTATCGTTTGGTTCCAGCTTTATCTGGTGGGGTTGAGCGTTTTCTTCTTGATTCATATTTAGTCGATCACAGAAAATTCAGGATATACCCTCGCCGGAAGGAGTGAAAGTGAAGTTTTTGGGGCTAGGAGACAACAAGCACACCGCGCAGGGAGTTTGGCAGTGCTTCAACAACCCTAACCTGTACAAAATTACCTATCAGGGCTGCATCACCTGATTGGAAATTAACCACCCTGTTGTTCTCGGTTCGGCCCTGTAACTGGCCCGGATTCCGTCTGGAGACACCAGACACCAGAATTGTATGTTCCTTGTTGACCATCGCACGGCTAATTGTCATGGACTGCTGATTAATTCTTGCCTGCAGTATTTGCAACCTGTTCTTTTTGACTTCCATCGGTGTGTCATCAGGCAAATTCATTGCTGGTGTTCCAGGTCGAGCGCTGAAAATGAAGCTGAATGACTGATCGAACCCTATCTCCTGAATCAGGTCCATCGTCGCCTTAAAGTCATCGTCAGTCTCACTCGGAAAACCAACGATGAAATCTGATGAAAGACTAATATCTGGTCGAATTGCCTTTAGCTTCCTTATCGTGGACTTGTATTCCAGAACCGTATGCCGGCGCTTCATTCTGGCCAGGACCCCGTCCGAACCACTTTGTACCGGCAGGTGCAGATGGCTCACCAATTCAGGCACCTGGGCATACACCTCAACCAGACTGTCAGAAAACTCTACCGGATGTGATGTAGTGAACCGAATTCTATCGATGCCTTCTATCTTGGCGACTACCGTAATAAGGTGGGCTAGATCCGCAGTGCCCGATTCCTCTGCAGACAGGGGGCCCCGATAGGCATTGACGTTTTGTCCCAGGAGATTAACTTCACGGACACCCTGCCCAGCAAGGTGCCGGACCTCTTTCAATACATCTTCCAGGGGGCGAGATACTTCGAGACCCCGGGTATACGGGACAACGCAAAAGGTACAGAACTTGTTGCATCCTTCCATCACCGATACAAACGCGGATGCGCCTTTTACGTTCGGATCAGGCAGGCAGTCAAACTTTTCAATCTTGGGAAAACTAATATCCACGACGGTTGATGCGTTTTTCGCTGAACCAGCAATCAATTCCGGTAATCGGTGTAATGTCTGAGGGCCGAAAATGACATCGACATAGGGTGCCCGGCTACGGATGGCCTCTCCCTCCTGGCTCGCCACGCACCCACCTACAGCGATTACCACACCGGGATTCTCTGCCTTGAGCCGCCGCCAGCGACCCAGTTGGTGGAATACCTTCTCCTGCGCCCTTTCGCGAATCGAGCAGGTATTGAGGAGCAGCAAATCAGCATCTTCCTCACGCTCCGTCACCTCGTAGCCATGAGAATCTTTCAGCAAATTAGCTATTCTTGATGAATCATACTCATTCATCTGACAGCCATAGGTTTTGATTAACAGCTTACTACTCACTGGATCTTATACTGTGATACCAAAAAGGGGCGCCATTATAGACATCGAATAACCAGCCGGATAGCCGAAAACACTTGAAATCTGGATTCCCGCTACCATATGAGTATCTCAGCCGTTGACAATGTCCATTGAAAACCCAAAACTCCGCACTCCGATTAACCGGGTTCCGATGAACAAGGTCGGGTCTTTATCACAGCGAAAACGAAGTATTTATGGCCAGCACTCCAATATACAAAATTATCTTTTTCAATCAGGGACAGATCTTTGAGATCTATGCCCGGCAAATTTATCAGTCTGATCTCTATGGATTCATCGAAGTAGAGGAACTCGTCTTTGGCGAGCGATCACAGATGCTGGTAGACCCCAGTGAAGAAAAACTCAAATCTGAATTTGAGGGCGTCAACAGAAGCTATATCCCGATGCAGGCCGTGGTCAGAATAGATGAGGTGGACAAGGAAGGTATTGGAAAAATCTCTGAGGCAAAAGGTGGCAACGTATCACCCTTGCCAATTCCGGCTTTCCCAAAGAATTCTGACTAGTATTTCCGCTCCACGACGGACCGCAGATTCTCCTGATTAATCCATCGAGTAGGCTAAATGCATCTAGGTGTTCATCGCCAAAGCCAACCCAACAAGGTTGCATATCGGATGGTCGCCACGGGCGAATCTGTCACCTATCTACAACTGGATGAGCGTTCAAACCAGGCGTCTCACCACTTTCAACATCTGGGTCTGGAACCCCGCGATGGAATCGCTGTTTTACTGGACAACCACATCAACTACCTTCAGATCTGCTGGGCAGCGCAGCGATCAGGTCTCTACTACACGCCAATAAGCACCCTGTTCCAGCAAGATGAAATAGAACATATCCTCACTAATTCCGATGCACGCGTCCTTGTAACATCCAGCACATTTCTTCCGAAGCTGAATTTGAAGAACTTCAGCCAACTGAAAATCTTCCTGGTTGACGAGGGCGACTATCCAAATTGGGGTGAAGCGATCTCAGCTTTCCCGACCACACCGGTGGCTAATGCCTGCGAAGGGGCAGAAATGATCTATTCGTCCGGGACCACAGGGAAACCAAAGGGCGTTCGTTTTCAACTGGACCTGTCACCACCCGGCACCGTATCAACCCTCTTTCAAACTCGCCTGAAAATGCACCAGGTAAATGAATCAACTCGATATCTTTCAACGGCACCCCTCTACCACTCAGCACCACTTAGATACAACCTGATGGTAACGCGCATGGGCGGCACCTCTGTCATCATGGATAAATTTGACGCCGAAACTGCTCTCAGCTTAATCGAGCAATTTGCCATTACCCACAGCCAATGGGTTCCCACCATGTTTGTTCGTCTACTGAAATTGCCTGCACCAGCCAGAAAGTCCTTCAACCTTTCCTCCCTGAGATTTGCAATTCACGCAGCCGCCCCTTGCCCCGTGGAGATCAAGCAAGCCATGATTGACTGGTGGGGTCCGATTCTATTTGAGTACTACTCGGGCACAGAGGCAAACGGTTCGACGGCCATCACCAGCCAGGAATGGCTGACCCACAAGGGAAGTGTAGGCCGAGCCATACATGGCGAAGTGCGAATTGTCGACGAGGATGACCAGGAACTACCAGCAAACAGCATCGGTACTGTCTACTTCGCCAATGGCTCAGATTTCGCTTACTACAAGGATCCGGAGCAGACTGCAGCAGCCAGGAACGAAAGGGGTTGGTCAACATTGGGTGACGTCGGATACCTCGATGAAGATGGATTTCTTTATCTTCGTGATCGCAAATCATTCATGATCATTTCCGGGGGAGTAAATATTTATCCCCAGGAAATCGAAAACACCCTGATCAATCACGAGGACGTCGATGACGTCGCCGTATTCGGTATACCAAACGACGAGTTTGGAGAAGAAGTTAAAGCGGTCGTGCAACTAGGTGACCATTCAAAGGCATCAGCACAGACTGCTGACCTGCTGATAGACTATTGCCGCTCGAAGATTTCTCATGCCAAATGTCCGCGCTCCATCGAGTTTTCAGAGGCATTACCACGGCATCCCACGGGAAAGCTTTACAAGCGAGAGTTGAGAGAACAATACTGGAAGAATCACAGGTCACGCATTATCTAGCCCGCTAGCCCTGCCATTTACCAATTGCCATTCCTGGAGCCTGATCAACTAACTGCTGCAGAGATTCTATCCGGTCTGCAAACCTGAAGCCCGGGTCTATCTCCAGAAGGGGTAACAGTACGAACAACCTTTCAAAGGCCCGGGGGTGCGGTACCCTGAGATCACTCTCGACGATCATCCTGTCCCCGAAAGCGATGATATCCAGATCAAGTGTTCTCGATTCATATAGCCGTGGCTCAGAGGCGCTCGGCACAGAGGCGCTCGATTCAGAGGGATGCGTTTCGTCCACTGCCGAGCCGGCCCTTCGTTTGCGACCATATTTTTGTTCCAGCGCCTGCAGATGTCTCAGCAGCACCATGGGTTCCAAATCACATTCAAACTGGGCAACGGCATTTGCAAAGTCGGTGGCGGCTTCGGCCAGGCCAAGTGGCTCTGACCGATAAATGCTCGACACAAGTATTTCTCCTGTCGCCAGTTCCCCTAGCTCATCTAAAGCACTCGATAGCGTAGTGAAAGGATTATCTATATTTCCACCAAGCCCAACCACAATCTGCTCACCAATCATTCTTAAACTACTTGCAGGATCGTGATTTTTCAATGAACATGTCAGTTCGCTTTAAAATCATGATAGTTTTGCTGCCCAGCCTGTTAGTCGGCTACGTTTATACACCTTTACAACCGGGAATTACCATGAAAGCTGCCGTTTTGCGCGAACATAACACACCGCTGGAGATCGAGGAGGTTCAGGTCTCAAAACCGGGTCCGAGGGAGGTCCTCGTACGCCCAGTAGCAGCAGGGGTCTGCCATAGCGACCTGCACTTTCTCGATGGTTCCTACCCCCACATGCTGCCGACGATCCTTGGCCATGAAAGTGCCGGAATCGTTGAGGAAGTGGGCAGTGATGTCACTTATGTCAGCAAGGGCGATCATGTCATTACATGCCTGTCCGCTTTTTGCGGTCATTGCGACAAGTGCCTGACAGGACATCTCGCCTTGTGCCAAAGCCCCGAAGTTTCGCGGGAAGCAGACCAGGAACCCAGGCTGCACCAGAACAGCCAGCCCATTCACCAGTTCCTGAACCTGTCCTCTTTTGCTGAACTCATGCTGATACACGAACATGCGCTGGTAAAAATCCGGGAAGACATGCCAATGGATCGAGCAGCCCTGATCGGCTGTTCAACGACGACGGGAGTCGGTGCTGTATTTCATACCGCAAAGGTTGAACCAGGATCAAAAGTTGCCGTCATTGGCTGCGGTGGCGTAGGTCTTGCTGCAATTAATGGCGCAGCTATAGCAGGCGCCGGACAGATTATCGCCGTCGATATGGTGGATTCAAAGCTGGAAATAGCCAAGGCCCTGGGTGCAACCCATACTGTAAATGCTAGCTCTGGTAACGCCGTTGGTGAAGTTATTGAGATGACGAAAGGTGGTTGTGACTATACATTTGAAGCAATCGGCATGAAGACAACGGCCGAGCAATCATTCCAGATGCTGGGTAGCGGTGGTACCGCAACAGTCATTGGCATGATTCCCGTTGGCACCATGGTCGAACTCCACGGTGTGGATTTCCTGGCAGAGAAAAAAATTCAGGGGTCAAACATGGGCTCAAATCGCTTCCGCATCGATATGCCAAGATTCATTGAGTTCTACCTGTCCGGGAAATTGCACCTTGATGAGATGATCTCAAAGCATATCAAGCTGGAAGAAGTTAACGACGCTCTCGAAGCACTGAAGTCTGGGCAGGAAGCACGCCACGTCATTATGTTTGATTCCTAAAGAGAGAATGAGCCGCTTGGAGATAAGATCCGAAGTCACCGGAAACGTATGGAAGATCGAGGTTTCCGTGGGTGACCACGTCGATGCCGAGGATGTGCTGCTGATCCTTGAATCCATGAAGATGGAGATTCCCGTTGAGGTCCCCTCCGGGGGCACGCTTACCGAGTTCCTGGTCGCGGAAGGAGATGCCGTTGAGGAGGACCAGGTAGTGGCAATCATCGAGGTAGATACATAGCCCCGCCCCAACAATCTTCAGTCATTTTGACGCAAGTCATCGACAACAGTTTAGACCCTGCGTAAGGTCTCAAAACCTCCAAAATTAAATTCCTGAGGAGAAAGAGAGCCATGGCATCCACTAACCCGCTGGCAAACCTGTTTGGCAAGTCCCCCTTCAAGGGCCTGCAAATCCACATGCGCGCTGTCCTTGATTGCGTGCACGAAATCCCAATTCTGTTTGAGGCTCTGGCAGCAGGTGACCAGGAGAAGGTTATCGCAACCAAGGACAAGATTTTCGAGCACGAGTCAAAGGCAGACCAGATCAAGAATGAAATGCGGGGCGCTCTGCCAAAAAGTCTGTTCATGCCAGTCGATCGGCGTGACCTGCTGGAAGTTCTGCAGATGCAGGACTCTATTGCAGACACGGCCCAGGATATTGCAGGAATGCTGGTCGAGCGTCGTATGGAAGTCCCGGAATTCATGCGGAACCCGATGAAAGACCTGGTACTCCGCTGTATCGATGCGTGCGAGCAATCCGCAAAGATTATCGAAGAACTCGATGAACTGCTGGCGATGGGATTCCGCGGTCGTGAAGCAACCCTTGTAGAGGAAATGGTTGAAGCTCTTAACCTGATTGAAGATGAAACCGACGACCTGGGTATCGACTTGACCAGGATCCTGTTTGAGCATGAAGATGAGGTCAAACCTGTCTCAGTAATGATGTGGTACCAACTGATCGAGTGGATCGGAGACCTTGCGGACTATTCCGAAAAGGTGGGAGACAGGCTGCGTCTACTGATAGCGAGGTGAACTGTAGTTAGTGCAGAAAATTGTGCGGTAAAGAATGGAGATCGGCTTTTTTTGGACTCGTACACAGCTGATAGTACCTATTAACAGAAACTGATTCTGGAATAAGTCAATGGAAATTATCGAAACATACGGTTTTATCTTGATGGTCATGGCAATCGTCTTTGGCCTCTACATGACATGGGGCATCGGCGCCAATGATGTCGCAAATGCAATGGGAACATCCGTAGGATCCGGTGCAATTACGGTTAAACAGGCTATCGTGATCGCTGCAATATTTGAGTTTGCCGGTGCCTTTATCGCAGGTGGAAATGTTACACAGACAATCCGCAAAGGCATTATCGACCCCTCATCCATTACCAATAGCCCTGAGATCCTGGTCTTTGGCATGCTGTCAGCTCTGCTTGCAGCGGGCATCTGGCTAATGATCGCCTCAACCAAAGGCTGGCCGGTTTCGACCACCCATACCATCGTCGGAGCAGTCATTGGGTTTGCTATTGTTGGTATAGGCGTCGATGCGGTTGAGTGGGGCAAAGTAGCACAGATCGCCGCCAGTTGGGTGGTATCACCGGTACTTGGAGGAACTATTTCCTTCATACTGATGATGAGCATCCGCAGGTTAATCTTGAATACCGAAAACCCGTTTCAGAACGCAAAACGCTGGGGGCCAGTCTATATCTTCCTGGTCGGCTTCATTATTTCCCTCGTTACCCTGTTCAAGGGCTTAAAGCACCTGAACATTGAGTTAACGGTTGGCATGAGCTTCCTTTCGGCTCTAATTTTCGGTCTTATCCTCGCCGGAATCGGGCGAATACTGGTCAACCGGGTCGAAGTTGACGAAGAATCTGACCGTGAGTTTCACTTTGCCAGTGTAGAAAAAGTATTCACTCCCATGATGATTTTCACCGCCTGCGCCATGGCCTTCGCACATGGTTCCAATGATGTCGCCAACGGCATAGCGCCCCTCGCCGCCGTCGTCAGCATTGTCGAGTCCGGCGGTGAAGTTGCTCAGAAATCTGCCCTGCCGATTTGGATACTCGTCCTTGGTGGCGTCGGTATCGTTGTCGGCCTTGCCACTATGGGTTACCGGGTGATGAAAACCATCGGCAGCGGTATTACGCAGCTAACTCCGAGCCGTGGCTATTGCGCGACTCTGGCAGCGGCTGCGACCGTCGTGCTGGCGTCACGAACTGGCCTGCCAGTGTCAACAACACATATCGCCGTGGGCGCGGTTATCGGCGTTGGCCTGGCTCGCGGAGTTGGTGCAATTGATTTGCGGGTTATTGGCAGCATTGTTGTTTCATGGCTGGTAACACTGCCCGCCGGCGCGGCGCTGGCAGCACTGTTCTTTTTCACCTTAAAGGGTATGTTTTCATAATCAAATTTTTGTTCCAAAGAGTAGCTTTTTTTAATGCCACCCATTTCCTTCAATTAGTGCATACTAGTGGTTCATGCGTGTTTCACTGACCGACTACTTAATCAAGGTATCAGTAACTTATTGTCGGTCATTGCAACTGGTAGAACTCCACCCTGTTTAGCTGCTTCCTTTTATGAAGCTTAACCGTATGGACTAAAGCAGATGTCTGATGCCATTAAATAGTATTGATGTCGAAGCAATCAACTGGGTTAAGGGTTATGCCATTCCCTCGGATATCAAATTTCGCCAGATCATCGTTACCGGCCCACCAGCAAGCGGCAAGTCGACTCTTATCCAGAAACTTGGCGGATGGCCGGAAGAAGGCTGTATTGACCTCTCGCATGACAACTGGTGGCAGAACCGGATCCTTTCATTCCGGCCCAGGGAGGTCCATTTTTGCATTCCGTTCAAGCAGTTTCCTGATGGCTGTACCGTATTTGACCAGAATTGGCTTGCAGATCCGACCCAGATTAACTACGAACTGATTAGCACCCCTCCGGTAAAGAAATGGTTTTTTTCTACCGATTGGAGGGCGCGATATGTCTTCTATTTTCAGCTTCCCCCCGCCGAGAAGATACATGAGATACGACAACGCCGCGCTGCCGATCAAACTCACTCCGTCGACAAGGCCTTTACTCTGGCTGAAGTTGAAATCCAATGTTCGGTTTATGAAATGCTGGCCTTACACTTTCACCGCTGTGGCCTGAGAGTTATCGTGCGCAACGATTTCGATGGGATGCCACAAAGAATTGTTGATGATGAAGGTTCCGCCAACGCAATAAAGTAACTTCGCATTGCGCACCTATTGCTGGAAAACTATCAACCTATAGGTGGCTGCTCGTTCAACCACTGAACTAAACTTGCAGATTGATAAATCTGCGGTATCATCTTGCCATCAACACAAGTAAATAGCCCTACTTTATCGGATCGAGAACTAATTACCACGTGGTGCCGTTTAATATCCCCGACGTTCAGCCATAGTGTTCCTTCACTGGAGCACATATTGTGGCCAACCATGAACGGAGTATCACTCTCGAGTTCAAGTGACTTGCGGAATTGACGAACATCACTACTGGTATAACCTGCGGGAAATGCTGTCGTTCTAACCCTGTTCCAGGTCATATCGTGAACTACATCAGGGTACTTGCGAATGTCGACCAGCATCTGGCGGGAGACACTTTTGCGCGGAGGTCCCGCATGGCAGGCTAGAAAATGAACTGACAACGCCAGCAAAGGTGCCAGCCGATAGAAGAGTTGCATTTCTGACCTGTAGTCTTCACCTCGTACCGAAACCACATGCTTGTCCCAGAGCAGGCCCTGGGGAATTCCCCGCTTCATAACCTCATCAAAAAAACTGTCATGGTTGCCGATGAGGTAGTGAACATTATCTGGAAAGCGTAATTTTAGCTTGAAGATCAGATCCATCATCAAAAGAGAACTACCCATTTCCTTGAGTCTTTCTGAATCCTCCTCATGCACAGCATCACCAAGAATGACTAGAGCGGCTGTACCGTTTTCAAGGTTATCAAGGAAAGCATTCTCGCTTAGGACGGTTAGCAGGTTATCAACGCTGGCATGAAGGTCACCGACCAGAATGGGTGTGACGCTATCGGGCAACTCTATGATCCCTCCAGGATTCCCTTCGGCATCCTTGGGATGTCCTGACGCGCCCCTGAGGAAATCATTTACTTCTTTTATGGTTTCAATCGCCATTTCAGGAGGCAAGGGGACAAGCGGACCGCCATAAATTTCCCGTATCCTCTGTAGGGCCGCCTTACGGCGGGTATCAACTCGAAGGTTGCCCTCTCCAACGCCCGTTAGTGTGACGTAGGTGCCGAGTTCCAAGACAGGATCCTTGAATATCAGACTGTCACCCGTGTGTTTGATTGAAAACTGACGACGAAATACGTCCCGCGGGGAACTGAATACATATTTCTGGTTATGGGCGCTTGACTCCAGAATGAGCGTTTTTCCCGGAGCCAGCCTTTCAAAGTGTCCTATTTGGCTGACATACCTTCCCGAATCAAACAGGAGAAAATCGCAGGGCGATTCCCCTCTACTTGCACCAAAGCCAGGATCAGGGGCTAGAATGAGTTCCTGTTTACCCATCTCTATCCTGAACTCCGGATACCCATGGATTGGAATTCTTATGGCCGTACCTGACAGCCGGATTTTTTTTGAAAGTTCAGGGATAACGGTTTCCAGAGCGGGCTGGAAGTAGCGTTTAATCTTTCCCCATAATGAGTTACTGGTCATACCAGGTGAGGCCGATTTCGATATCTGGAAGACATTGTTTCAGTTTGGATTTTGCATGTCCAACATGGAACACACTATAGCGGGAAAAGCACAAAAGCCACCTGCTAAATACACAGACTTGGGGATCGAGTGGGTTGGGCATTGAAAACCCATGCCTGGGCGACCCTCTCCCGGGCGGCCCTTTAATCGTAAAGCCATCCGTTTGATATAGCCAACGCTATAGTCGTGTCGTGATATGCGCAGAAATATTTCCTTTACCAGCCCTAGCTGTTGCTTGTCCGTTCCCCTGGTTGGTCCTTATCGTCAAAATTATTGGCAGCCAATTTCAAGAACTTGCTCTCAGACTCGTCGGATAGTTCACGATCTTCACCTTCCTGATCCTCCAGGTATTCCAGTCCTTCTCTCTCTTCGGCCAAATCAGTTTCCTGATATTCGAACTGCACCTTGACGATCCGGTGCTTGTCCATCTCCAGGACCCTTAAGCAAGCCCCTTCGAGTTGAACGAAATCGCCAACCTTTGCAAGACGACCAAGGCGTTGATTAATAAGGCCGCCGAGAGTCACATAATCTCCCGTAGGGAATGGGAAATTTAGTTTGGGTTCCAGTTCAGTTACACGCACACCCGCGCTAATATTAAAGTGGTGTTTGTCCTCAATTTTGATGTGCCGATTTCTTGGGGAAAATTCGTCCTCATAGTCACCTACAATCTCTTCAAGTATATCTTCCAAAGTAATGAGACCATCGGTTCCACCATATTCATCCAGTACGATGGCAATCTGTCGGCGGTTGCTGGTGAAATCCTTGAGCAACTTGCTCAGCGGCATCGTATCGGGGATGTAATATGCTGGCATCATCACCTCCGTAACGGGGCTGGCGATCGTATTGGCTATCATCTCAGGGCTCTCTGAAGATGCCATCCTATTGAGCAATTGCTTAACTGAGACGATTCCGATGATGTTGTCGAGAGACGTTTGATAGACTGGATACCGCTCACGCAACTCTTCCTTAAAAAGCGTGAGCACATCGGCGACGACAGCATTATGGGGAATCGCATCTACTTCGGTACGTGGAATCATGGCATCTCGTGCCGTGTGCTCATCAAGGTCAAAAACACCGCGAAGCATCATGGTCAACTGCGGATTAAGAACCCCCTCCTGCTCGCTGGCACTGAGTATGGTGCGAATCTCCTCCCCCGTCATCGAGAAGTGGCCTTCCCCATTCATCGCCAGGTCACGCTGCCCGAATAACCACAATAGGCCATATGAAGATTTATTCATGACCCAGATGAGGGGACTTAGAATGGTATGGAGTGATTTAATAATCCTGGCCACCGCCAGGCTCATAGCCTCCGCCCTGTGAAAGGCAAGTACTTTTGGCGCCAACTCACCCCCAACAACGTGTAGAAAAGAAATAACGATAAATGCCACAGCATAGGAGAAGGTATGTGCCCAGCGCATCATCTCCTCACCTTCACTCAAAAGACTAAAGGTAACTTTAAACAAGGGATCAATCACCTCAGTAAGAGTGACAATGCCGATGGCACCCAGCGCTAACGAAACAAGTGTAATGCCAATTTGTGTAACCGAATAGAAGCGCTCTGGTTCATCATGAAGAATCTGGACAATTTTTGCAGAACTGTTGCCAGTACTGGCCAACTGTTTGATGCGACTTCGACGAGCAGACGTCAACGCAATCTCGGAGCCGACAAAAAATGCGTTGCCAACGATCAGGAACAGGATCAAAAACAGTTTCCCTATCAATAACCAATCCATGTGCTGCTCCCGTTTAAACTGAAGGGCCGAAGCCAAGAACTGAACTAATTAGTATAAGGCTATATGAACATTTTTTCCATAGCCAGAAGGCCTTGAGCCCTTTCTAAGACCTCCAAAATGCTAGAGCTTGCCGGCAACAAGGCTCGCTACAGGCATGACATTAAAAGCCACATTAGTATCACCTTGGTATTTTTGTTAGTACCTAATTGAACACCTGGCAGGAAACATTACTTAGTGACCAGAATAGTTCGCTACAAACCAAAACCACTAGGAAAGCACTCAGATACGAGTCCAGCAGTTCTAAAAAACGTCCTTTGCAACTCTATCAAAACCTTTCTCCAACACCTCAATGACATGGCGCATAATTTCGCTGAACACAGCTTCCTTGTCGCCATTAACAACAATGGGTATACCGGATTTGTTTGCTCCGGACAGAAGATAAGATTGCAGCCGCCAGATTTCGTCAAAATGTTTCAAGTAGCGTTCGCTGCGGCGCTGCGGCGCATCTCTTCCCCGGCCACGTATCCTCTGATGCAACTGTTTACGCTTCATCACCCCGAGCATGATGGGCACAATGATCGCATCATCACTCTCAACGAGTTGTTCCATAAATGCTGGCTGGATATGGACGCCTTCCAGGATCAGTGAAACCCGTTCTCGCAAGGCACGCTTTACCACCGCCTCAATTGCGACGGTGAGTAAGTCTGCCTGGCCCCTGAACCCACTAACCAGAAGGTTATCAGAAACCCCAGTCATCTCTGCCCCAACACCCGGGAGAGTTGTCCAGGCTCTAAAGGAGGATGTATGCAGTATTGGCAGGAGTTGTTCAGGCATCATTGTACGCATAACTTCACGCAACATATCAGTTGATTGGCTGCGTACGATATCCAGGCGACTTGCCAACATGGTTGCAATGGTGCTCTTACCACAACCCGAAGTGCCGCCCAGCAACAGAATCAGTGGCCTGCCATCATTGACAAAATCTCGCCATACCAGCCAACGTTTGGCGACATCCTCTCCAAGCTCACTAGACTGGCGCAGGTACCTGTAAGTAAGCCTGCCCAGATGCCTTGAAGAAACAACTTCAATTCGACGATCAATCAGGTGCTTGTACAGGGCGGCCACTATTTCCATCGCCTCCGTACTGGTAAGAGCGATGGCTTCGAGGGCTTGCTGATATTCATGCCTTGAAAAAGGTATAAGCTGACCATCTCGCTGTTCTACCTGAATATTTAAACTTTCTTTGAGCTTTATGTAGCGGTCGGCTACTTCCTCTCCCTCCCGGGCCCGCAGTTTTTTGACAACCAGAAGGCGCAATTCATCAGTCGCAATCACCTCAGTGCCTTCCAACTCACTGCGAATATCCGTTGCAATTTCAAAGGCGATGTCGAATGATAGCCCCGCCTCCTGCAAAGAGTGAATCAGAATGCCACGCAGGAGTGGAACTAGTTTATTTTCCTCGCGATTTTCAACCAAAATCTTTGCCATATGACATTACTCCCCTGAGTGATTTCTGAACCTGGTCCAGGGTTTGATACAAAAGACTAAACGCTCACAAGAATCGTCGTAACGCCTGGTCGGCATGTGGTGATGCTTGCTAAAAAATCAAACTGGGCAGGCGCGTACCTACCCACTCACAATCAAAGGAATATCAAGATTCTGACGCGGGAGTAATCAGACATTCTCACCACGTTCATAAATTTCCTTTGCTGGACCTACCACCAGCGGATTAGGCGCTGAGACGACTTTTTTATCCTTCCCGGGGTAGTTCAGGTGATGCAAAAAGTGGCGAATGCAATTGAGCCGACCACGTTTTTTGTCATCAGAACGAATCATTGTCCAGGGTGCATCCCTGGTATCCGTATAGAAAATCATCGCATCTTTCGCCTTGCTGTAATCACCCCACCGCGACATCGACTCCTTGTCAACGGGGCTAAGCTTCCACTGTTTCAGTGGATCCGTCTGGCGGGCTTTAAGCCTGCGAAACTGCTCCTCACGACTTACTGAAAACCAGTATTTGAACAATCGAATCCCACTATTGATCAGCATGCGTTCCAGCTCTGGAGTCTGCCTGAGAAACTCCAGATACTCTTCATCCGAGCAAAACCCCATTACTTTCTCAACACCAGCCCGGTTGTACCAGGATCGGTCAAATAGAATTATTTCACCCTTGCTCGGCAGGTGTTGAATATATCGCTGGAAGTACCATTCATTTTGTTCGCGGTCGCTGGGTTTTTCCAACGCAACAATTTTTGCTCCGCGGGGATTGAGATGCTCCATGAAACGCTTGATGGTTCCACCCTTCCCTGCTGCGTCCCTGCCCTCAAAGAGGATGACTATTCTCTGCCCGGTTCTTTTCGCCCACCCCTGAACCTTGAGCAGTTCTACCTGCAGTTGCACCTTTTGATGTTCATATGTGCCATCGGAGATTTTCTCTTTGAATGGGTATCCGCCATCTGCATTCCATTTGATTTTTTTGTTCTTTGCGTCAAGATCAAAAATGATATCTCCGTTATATTTCTTTCGCCCTTTATTGATAGCAGCTTCATCAACTTCGAGAGTCGAAACTTCGCTCGCTGTTTCCACCGGCGCTTTCTTCCTGACCATATCAACTCTCCCTATTGAAATATTCAGACGAGTAGAATTCTACTAGCAATCTTTCATTTAGTGCAAATAAATGGGGTTTACATAGAGGGGAACAAACCTGTCGCTGACACTACACTCTTGGACCATCGTCAGGGCTAAACAGTTGATAGACAGCTGATAAATAAGGACTTGGCCGATATGCTTGCCATAAGAACCGGGCTTCCAACTGCTGAATCAGCCCAGTGTCCGCGGTAGAGCGGTCAACACCACCGTGAGTAGGGGTTCGTCGTTAGATTCGCATTATAGTATCGGGGGTCAGCAGTAACTTCTTCCCCAACCCAATCAGGCATATGAACTACCTGATTTTCGTCCTCAAGTTCAACTTCAGCAACAACCAAACCTGCATTGTCGCCATCGAACTCATCAATCTCCCAGATCAGACCCTGGTACTCAACCCTGTACCGTCTTTTTTCGATCAGGGGATGCTCACACAGGTTGTCCAGCATTTCACTGGCTTCCCCCGCTGGAATCTCATATTCGTATTCTGCTCGTCTTGCGCCAACTGAAACTCCCTTGACCGTAAGGTACCCCTGATCATTGATCAACCTAATACGCACAGTGCGTTCCGATACCGTAGAAAGATAGCCCTGCCGGTACTTGGTGCCGATTCCCATGCTGCGCCAGCCATCATTCTTGAGCAGAAATTTCCTTTCTATCTCCTGTGGCACGACTACACCTCCCAGACCCTCTCACCTGCTTGCGGGGGAAAAGCCTTCATCACTTGTTCTACTACATGATCCAGCACCGCACGTACCGTATCCGCTACTTGCAGATTTTCAATAATGGGGATACCGTCCTGGTCCGCCTCCTTAAGTAGCCAGGATTGCAATTTCCAAATGTTGTCAAAATTATCAAGATCGTGGGCAGTTTGCTGTTTATTTCCCTCGGGCAAACGCCGCTTTAGCTGCGCTCGCAGCATTCCCTTTTTCATAGTGGCAAGCATAAGGGGAACAACGACAGCCTCGTCCCTTTTTACTTCAATATCCATTGCTGCCGGGAGCACGTGGGTTCCCTCAAGAATGAGGTCATGCCCTTCTCCAACGGCACTGTTGATAGTCGATTCCATCGCTGGTTTCATGGCAGCAAACTGCGCCTGGAAACCCGCAATCACAGAACTCTTTGTTTCTTCTTGCCCTCCATCAATGGAAGATGGAACTCCCTGCCAGGCCTCAAAACTTGAATAGGCCAGACTTGGTACCATCTGTGGAGACAGGTAGTTGCGTATGATCTCCCGCATCAATCCCGTTGACTGATGGTGGGTAATATTTAACCGATAAGCGAGATCTGACGATACCGTACCCTTTCCAATCCCGCTGGTACCACCAATTAATACAATTAGAGGCATGTCGCTATTTTCAAACTGGCGCCAGGACAGGTAACGGTCCGCCACCTGCTGAGAACAGTGTTTGCGCAGACATTTGTATATGATTTTACGTAGCGTCAGGTGGTCAACTTCACGGAAACCTTTGCTCCTCATATTCTCCAGAACCATCCGCGCGCCAACCAAAGCGATTTCTGGAGAAATCGCACAGGTTTCGAGAGAGTTTGCAAGTATACCGACGGAAAAGGGCGCATCACGCGTGCGCGTGTGTACGATGAGGTCAGGTTCCGCCTTATCACCACGTTCATACTGCTCGCGCTGCCTGTTGCCGTAACGCTCACCCAGCAATTCCCCTACTCTGGCTCGTAATTCCACATTGGTCGTCTGCCGCTTCCCCTGCAGTTCATCGCGCAGTTCCTGAGCAAGCTCAAATGCTTCATCGAAGGGAAGGCCAGCCTGTACCAGGGACTGCACTAGTATTCCACGCAGAAACGGAGAAGATTCATTCTCCGGCTGTCTTATGACTGTTAACTTTGGCATGTCTTCATCATAGGGTTGTCGCTATTGTGATGCAAAATATTGTCGATTAATTTTCGGCAACCAGATAGCAAATCCACACAGGATCCGCATCACCTTCAGTAGCTGGCGAATAAACGTCGGTTCCCTCACCAGTCTTTGCATCAGTCTCTTCCCAGTAAACCGTAACTCTGGAAAAACCTGCCCCATCAAGAAGTTCCTGTAACTCTGGCAACGTCCAAAGACGCCAGTCATAGGTGAATGCTTTCTTTAGCTTCGAGCCATCAGGAAAAGTATAGTGAATATGGCAACGTATGCTGCCATCAATGGGGTTGTATCGCGCATGCTCCCAGGTGTAGCTAAAACCCTTGTATTTACGCTTGTCCTTTACTTCCAGGAAAGAGTCAGAGCCCCCGAAAACATCCATAATAAAGATGCCGTCTTTGACCAGCGACTTGCGCACACCGCGAAAGTAATTCCTCAGTTTCTTGCGCGTCACAAATATCTGGTAGCTGAAATTCATGGCCAGAATCACGTCAGCGGGTGGCTCAATTTTCGCACTACGTACATCATCCTGGACCAGGCTGACACGAGATCTCTGTTGTGATTTCAGGCGAGAAAGGTTGTGCTTTTTCCCCCACGAAAGTACCTGTGAATCGATATCAACGCCAACGGCATAATTGCCCTTCCTGCGCTTGACCCACTCGCAACACATACTTGCGGTACCGCAAAAATCCTCACGAAGATAAGAAGGACGCCGCCCACGCAGTTTGCGGAAGGTTTTGTTGATGAATTCGTATTCAAATTCAACGTTCTGTACAGACTTTTCATAGAGGGTATGCCTATCCGCTCGGTCCGCCATGGTCTTATTCTTGCGCGACTTCTTGCCTCTCCCGTTCCTGACCCTTGCTTTTCCTAATTTCATAGCCAGTGATTATGCCAGATCGACTTGAATTGCAAAATGATGTGCATCTCCGGTGATCGAAATCAGTGCGCAGGTATCACCCATATACCCTTAATCAAGCACTACAACCCTACAAAAGGCCAAAAAAACATGGAAATTGAAGTTTGATTGATCTCGGTCCTTTTAGCAGTCATTACAAGCTGATATCTTTGTTCTCCAGGCCAGTGGAGACACAGGACAATGACTAAGCCAGCCGAAAACAAAAGCCAGAGTGTAGAAGCAATTCAACAGAGCAATACCAAACCGAAGACCAGCGAGGAGCGAACATCTGAGGAGAAAACCCAGGCGCTACCAGTGACCAGCACAAAGCCAGTTGCGGCTATCGATCTGGACGATCCAGCACTTTACCTTAACCGGGAACTGACCTGGCTGGAATTCAACAGTCGTGTACTGCACATGGCGTCAAAGACTGATATTCCTCTGCTTGAGCGGGTCAAATTTCTAGCGATCGTGAGCAACAATCTCGATGAGTTTTTCATGAAGCGGATTGGGGGCCTGAAACAGCAGATCGCTGCCGGCATCCGGTCTCCTTCCATTGATGGCTTGACGCCTCAGGAACAACTTGCGAAATGCCTGCCCATCGTGCGAGATACACACCAGAAGCAGAATCAAATTTTTGCTGAAGTGGACGCACTTCTCAAAGTTGAGGAAATACAGTTCGTCAACTATGTCGACCTCAAGAAAGAAGAACAAAAAACTTTACGCGAGCAGTTCATCACCAATATTTTCCCGTTGCTGACGCCGCTCGCCATGGATCCTGGACACCCTTTCCCATTCATTTCCAACCTTGCCCTGAACCTTCTGATTTCATTGCGCTACCCCGGAGGCAGCACAAGCCACTATGCACGCATTAAGCTGCCTAAAGTAAAGGGCATTACACCAAGGTTCGTGCGTGTGAATGACGGAACTGTCTTTGTAAGACTCGAGGATGTTGTAAGCAATAATCTGGACCTGCTTTTCCCCGGTATGGAGATTGTTTCCTGCGCACCCTTTCGAATTACCAGAAATGCCATTATGGAGCTTGAGGAAGAAGAGGCGGATGACCTGCTGGCTATGATAGAAACGGAACTGCAGGATCGACATTTCGCTCCCATTGTCCGCCTGCAGGTCGACAAGAGCATGGATTCTGTCCACCAGGGTATGTTGGCAGCCGAACTGGGTCTCGACGAGGAATCCGATGTCTTCAAGGTTGAATCCATGATGGCAATGGGCGATCTGTTTGAAATTGTCGGGCTGGATTTTCCAGAGCTACACGATGTTCCACACAAACCGGTGGACCATACACGACTGGCTCATAACCATCAGAATATTTTCCACATCATCAGGGATCGTGGCGCCATGCTGCTGCAGCACCCCTATGAATCCTTTAGAACCAGCATTGAACGTTTCCTGAGCACAGCAAGCGAGGACCCCAAGGTGCTTGCAATAAAAATGACCCTGTATCGAACCTCACAGGATAGCGCCATTGTTGAGGCGTTGGTTAATGCCGCTCGAAATGGCAAACAGATTGCTGTTCTGGTTGAGCTCAAGGCACGTTTTGATGAAGCAGCCAATATAGGGTGGGCGAGACGTATGGAGCAAGCCGGCATCCATGTCACCTATGGTGTCGTTGGGCTCAAGACTCACAGCAAGGTCATCCTGGTAGTGCGAAATGATTTCAATGGCTTGAGACGCTATGCACATATAGGCACTGGAAACTACCACGCTGGCACAGCACACATGTACTGCGACCTTGGTATGCTGACCTGCGACGCAGACATAACGCAGGATCTGACCGAACTGTTCAACTACCTGACCGGTTATTCGCCACCCCCTAGATATCGTAAAATACTAACTTCACCCTACACATTGAAGCAGGCGCTGATTGACAGAATTGATCGTGAAATTCAGCACCATTCCTCAGAGTCACCTGGCTTGATCCAGTTCAAGATGAATGCACTAGAAGACGTGGACATCACGAAAGCGCTGTATCGAGCCTCCCAGGCGGGCATCAAAGTGGACCTCATCGTTCGCGATACCTGCCGCCTGCGACCGGGGCTTACTGGCATCACAGAAAATACTCGTGTAATCAGCATAGTTGGACGCTTTCTGGAACACACTCGCATCTACTACTTCAAAAACCGCGGTGAGGAAGAATATTTCATAGGCTCTGCTGACCTTATGAAACGCAACCTTGAAAGCCGCGTGGAGGTTGTAACACCTGTCGAGGACCCGAAGTTAAGACAGGAACTGCGTCTGATCATTGATGTCCAGTTAACGAATCGCAAGTACGCCTGGGAAATGCAACAGGATGGCAGCTATATCGAGCACAAAGAAACCAGTGGCGAAGCATCACTCAGTTCCCAGGAAACCTTCATAGAGCAGGCAGAAAAGCGCGTACAGGCTGCAGCCAAACATGGGCGAACAAAATTACGAAAACAGCTTCTTAAATATTTTCACAACCGCATAAAACAAGAGGGCTAGCCTGGAAAATACAAGAAGGTACGTTGTGCCGGCTATTCGGTCACTCGCTATTCTCGAACGCAGATTTAGCTGCCAGGGATCTTAGCAGGCAAAGGGGATTTCAATGCCACCACTACGAACAAACCCGGATGGCTTGCCCAGTTCGTCATAGCGCACACAGGATTCATTGATAAACAGCATATCGCCGACATAGCGATGAGAAATCTTTCGCTTGAGATTTTTAGTATAGTTCAGCTCTAGAAAATGGCTGACCAACCCCCGTATCACTCCGGCATGCACTACAATGAGGATGGTCTGCATTGGGAATTTTTTTGCCAGCTTGGAAATGTATTTGACACTGCGTCGCTGCATCTGGCTGAAACTCTCTCCGTCTGGATAGACAAATTCCGGGTCCGTCTTGTACTGCGGATAATGTTCCACCACCCAATTCTTTTTCTTCTTGTAGAGCCTCCCATAATCGACTTCATTCAACGCCGCATTGCTATGAACAACATCAATACCAAGGTGTTTAGCATGAAATTTTGCTGTTTCACGTGAGCGTTTGAGATCACTTGAATAGACAGCATCAAATATAATCTGATTTTCCTTCAACTGGTCTGCCACAAAAGCAACATCAGCTTCCCAGCCTTTGTCCCGAGGAGAATCATGCCAACCAAGTATCTGCTCTGAGGCATTG
>PVBE011919139.1_pt1 | contig 29635 bp, 30 predicted proteins | sample 1631181 | NCBI WGS metagenome assembly PVBE01 (sample SAMN08397723, study PRJNA350692) | Marine metagenome, whole genome shotgun sequencing project. | isolation source: water | place: Pacific Ocean | collected 2012-04
CTGGAAGATCACCTTAAGATTCGCCAGGGGTGGGATGAGAAGATCATCATTGTCAAGGAACTATCTGATCAGCGCAAAGGCGCACCCGAAGCTCAACAACTCTACGAAGAAATCGCTGAAAGTATAGCTAAGCGAGAAATGACCGCTGTACAGCGGCGTGCGGCAGGCCAACACATAGCCTCCAAGGGTCGGCTGGATAAGCGCGACCGGAGGCGAATACACGATTTTCTTAACAAGAGCTGAACCATTCCATGACGACACAATTGTCATTCCACCCGCCACCCCTTTTACATTCCACTCGAAACTACTTCTTTGGCATAATGCTGGATGATTGATCAACACCAGTGGAAGCTAGAATCGATACCAAGCTCAAACACCTGATCAACTCTCCTCAAGTACTGGCATTTAGAAGAGGCATTGAGAGAGAGGCACTACGAGTTGATATGAAAGGGAATCTGGCGCAGACACCGCACCCGGAATTCCTTGGCTCCAAATTGTGCCACCCAATGATCACCACCGACTTCTCTGAAGCCCAGCTTGAGCTGATAACCCCCGTGTCCAGCTCTATATCAGATACTCTTTCAACCCTGGACCGTATCCATCGATTCGTATACTCCGGCCTGGACGAAGAGTTGCTGTGGTCAAGCAGCATGCCCTGCGTGATACCAGCTAATGAGGATATTCCACTCGCCCAGTATGGTCCTTCAAATCTCGGCAGACTAAAAGCGACCTACCGTAGTGGACTCGGTCATCGCTATGGCCGAGCAATGCAGACTATCTGCGCCATCCACTACAATTTTTCATTTACAGACGAGTTTTGGTTGACCCTGTCTGAAGTGGAAAATTCTCAACTGCCGCTTAAAACGTACCGGTCAGGTCGATACTTCGATCTCATGAGAAACTTCCGCAGATATTCATGGTTGCTCGTCTACCTGTTTGGGGCTTCCCCAGTTGTATGCAATTCACACATTACCGGTAGGAAACACAATCTGCAGGAATTTGATCACGGCAGCGCCTACCTTCCTGATGCTACTTCTCTTCGAAATGGCAATCTTGGTTACCAAAGTGATACCCAATCGGGGCTTCTGGACATTTGTTACAACAGTCTGGAACATTATGTTGAGACGTTGCGAACAGCAATTTGTACGCCTCACCCGGTCTTTCATGAACTGCAGTCTCCTAGTGAGACGCATCCTCAGGTGAATGGTAATATTCTGCAGTCAGAAGCAGAGTTTTATACGACGATCAGGGCAAAATGTGTGCCCCCGAAGGGGGAAAATTTCCTCAACTGTCTATCCAGAGAAGGCGTGGAGTATATAGAGGTACGTCTGTTAGATATTAATCCGTACTTGCCGCTGGGTATTGACGCGACCCAAATTCATTTTCTCGATACTTTTCTTCTATTTTGTCTGCTCGCCGATAGCCCATCTCATAACGCAGGATTGTGCGCAGCCGTAAGTGAAAATGTTTTCAAAACAGTACACAGGGGAAGACAGGATGGCATCCTGCTAAAAGATAATAGAAAGGAAAAAACTTTGGGCAGTTGGGGAGATGAGATCCTTACTGCAATATCTCCCGTTGCAGAAATTCTCGACAAGGCATCATCAACTAAAGATCACACTAAGAGCCTTGCGACTCAAAGGAACAAACTCGACGACTCGAACAATACACCGAGCGCACGCATCCTGAATGACATGCGGGAACAGGCGATTCCATTTTTTCGGTTCACTATGGACAAGACGACTTCTCACCGGAAATCATTCTTGTCGTCACCTCTGTCTAGGGAGGAACTGGATGAGTTCGCCGCCATAAGTGAACAATCAACCGCGAACCAAACAGCCATTGAAGAAGAGGACGCCATACCTTTCGAGGGCTATCTCTCCGAACTACAAGAACAGTATGAAAAGCTGGGTTCATGAATCACCTGGCACACTTCTTCCTGGCTGCGGAAAGTGGAGAACTGCTCGTTGGCGGTTTTCTTGGCGACTTTGTAAAAGGCCAACTGAAAGGGGAGCGATGCACCGCCATTGAAAATGGTATCAGACTACATCGGGCAATTGACGCCTACACGGACAAGCATGAAATTACTCGGATAAGCCAAAAACGGTACGAAAAAAGATTTCGCCGTTTCTCTAGCATCATGACCGACGTCATATTTGACCATTTCCTCGCTGTACGCTGGCGGGAGTATCATTCTGATGAGCTGTACACATTTTCGAACAATACCTTCAGTACCCTGTCTCAAAACAGGGAACATTTGCCACCCAATGCAATCAAAGCTTTTGAACGTATGCAATGCTCGAATGTGCTCTTAAAGTATCGTGATCCCGAATTCGTTGACCGAACCTTTCGCTATTTATCGGGGCGACTACGCCGTGACAACCCGCTTGCCGAGGCCTATGAACAATTCCTGGTAAATAGGGACAAACTTGATTCGGATTTCATCGAATTTTTCCCGGAGCTAACGCATTTCACCAACGAATGGATCGCAAATTCTAACGGGCATTAAACAGTTCCGCCCGTAAATGGAATAATTTTACTAAATGTCACTACACAGCAATAACGTTAAGTATATGAATCAATCAAGTATAAGGGACTGTCGAGCTAGCGCACGAGCCCGCTCGATGTTATAAAACGGACAAAAACCAGCCAAGGAAAGTAAATGACGATTCCCAGTTCACGGTTCATATTCGGACTAGTCTTTTTCGGCTGCATCTTCCTCATGACGGTCGCTTTGTTTATCGAGCACACAATGTTCCTCGAACCCTGTTCTCTTTGCATCCTGCAGCGGATCATGGTCATAACGACAGGGATCATCGCGCTGATTGCAGCTATTCATCATCCCCGTGAACTGGGCATTAGGATTTACGGAGGCCTTGTCATTGCTTCTGCCGCAACAGGTGGAGGTATCTCGGCACGCCAGCTTTGGCTGCAAAGTCTACCAGCTGATGAGGTCCCTGCCTGTGGTGCGAGCCTTGACTACCTGCTCGATGTCTTTCCTCTGGATGAAGTACTCAGCATTGTACTCACGGGTGATGGAAGCTGCGCTGAGGTTCTTTGGACTTTTCTTGGGGTCAGTGTTCCAGGGTGGGTCCTGATAGGGTTCATAGGACTGATCACAATCGGTATTTTCCAGATCATCAGACCCCTTCGACATGCATGATCCAAGCATTCCGGGCTAACCGCTAGTTGCCGCTCGTGTTGTCCATATCAGATTTTCGCTGGTCGATTGTTTCCTGAAGATTTTTTACCGTATCCATCAGGCCACCCGCTTGCTGTGGCGAAACTGTTGATACTCCGGGAATCACTGCTGGCTTTTTTTTCTTTTCTTCTTGCACCGGAGCGACAAAGGCCTGCACCGTATTGATCTGACCATCGAGCTCCAGGACTTCTGCGCCAGACTCATCGACTGGCGAGTTGGAAAACTGCCAGACCCCGTTCTCATCTTTCCACTTGTAAATTTTCGTGACCAATGGCTCCTCCGGCAGCTCCAATTCTTTTGGAAGAAGGTCAGACGGAGAGCTGGGCAAGTCCTCAAGTAACTTATCCACGGTCAGCAGCGGTGTGCCGTCGGGTCCCTTTATAACGAAAAGACCCGCGCAAGCCAAAAACACAGCAAGAATTACCAACTTCATCATCATGAGGTTCATCCGTCACGTTTCCCGATATTTCCAGTTAACCCGCCACACAGGCAAAAAGTCAAGTGCCACCCTTTGTTACAATATCTGTTTGTTCGCCACGTGTAATTCAATGCTGTCACTTACGAATCTAGGCCTGAGACGCGGCGCCCTGCTGTTGTTTGAGGAAGTTACCTTCACCATCCATCAGGGTAAGCGGGTAGGGTTGATTGGTGCTAACGGCACCGGGAAAACGAGTCTGTTTCAGCTGATAACCGGTGATCTCGAAGCGGACCTTGGCAGTCTCGACTATGGTTCTCAACTTCGTATTGCTCACATGAAACAGGAAGTCGCTACGACGAAAGAGGCCGCAGTGGACTACATTCTCGCCGGTGATACCGCACTTACAAGAATTAGCAATCAAATTAGGAAAGTCGAGCTAGAAGAAAACTACCATCAGCTGGCCGAGCTGCACGAACAACTTGATTCTATTGACGGTTACTCAGCCCGGGCCCGGGCAGAACAACTTATGATAGGACTGGGCTTTAGCCAGGATGATTTCGACAAGCCGGTAACAATGTTTTCCGGCGGCTGGCGCATACGCCTGAATCTTGGACGCACCCTGATGCAGCCGTCGGACCTACTCTTACTTGATGAGCCTACTAACCATCTGGATCTGGATGCCATCCTATGGCTTGCGAACTGGATCAAGCAATACAAGGGTGCACTGTTGTTGATTTCACATGACCGTGAATTTCTTGATGAATGTGTTGAGGGTATAGCCTACCTGCACAACAAAAATATTGAGCTGTTCAAAGGAAACTACTCCCAGTTTGAAAGGGTCAAGGCTGCACGGCTTGCCGAGCAGCAGAGTAGCTATCTGAAACAGCAGCGAGAAATCGAGCACATGAAGGATTTTGTGCGACGATTTCGCGCCAAAGCGACAAAGGCCAGACAAGCACAAAGCCGCCTAAAAGCTTTGGAGCGCCTGGAGATAATTTCAGCTGCACACGTCGATTCTCCTTTTCACTTCACCATTCCACGTGCTGAGAAAACCTCTGACCCACTCCTCACGCTGGAGATGGCCGACCTTGGTTATGATGACCCGGTGCTAAGACAGGTTCGTCTGAGCCTGCATCCAGGAGATAGATTCGGTTTGCTGGGGCACAATGGAGCCGGCAAATCCACCCTGGTCAAAAGCCTCAGCGGCGAAATCCCTCTAATCGCTGGCGTCAGATCCGAGGGCACAAACCTGAAGCCGGGCTACTTTTCGCAGCACCAGGTCGACGATCTAAACCTCAATCAATCAGCTTTCGATCATATTCAGTCGTTGGACAAGCTGTACAGAGAGCAGGAAATTCGCCGCTTCCTCGGTAGCTTCAATTTCCATGGAGACAAGGTTAAGGAACCCGTAGAAACTTTTTCCGGTGGTGAAAAGGCGCGCCTGGCACTGGCCATTATTGCCTCTAGCAAACCCAACCTGCTGCTCATGGACGAGCCTACCAACCACCTGGACATGGACATGCGGCAGGCCCTGACCGTTGCGCTGCAATCCTTCACCGGTGCCATCCTGCTGATTTCCCATGATCGTCACCTTCTGACAAATACAATAAATCAATTCCTTCTTGTGGACAGTGGGACGGTCAAATTTTTTGATGGTGATCTGAATGACTACAGAACGAAGGTACTGGCGCAGGGCACCATGCCGCAGGTGGTAGAAAGCGGAAAGGCGCAGGTACAAGAACCGAAAGCCCAACGTCCCAGGCATAGCCATAAGGTGGCCAGACAACTACGCACCAAAATCGGCACCCTCGAGAAACGCCTGGAAAGACTACAGCGCAAATTGTCTGAAGTAGAAGACAAACTCGCCAAATCTGACATTTATGTGGTCCACGACAATCCTGACCTGCAAAATTTGATTCGTGACCAGATCTCACTGCAGCAGCAAATTCAGGACGTCGAAGTACAATGGATGACCCTGAATACAGACCTGGAAGCAATCTAGCCCGTATAATTCATGAAGGGATCGATGTGAGAGCTGATATAACAAAACAAGCAAAGCAATGTCGGGTTTTCGTGCTTGAATCATAGCCATAGCTATAGTGAAAGCGGGAAAATTCGAGAAGTGAAGGCAGATTAGCTCTCACATTGATCAGGTGCAGCGCGTAAAACTGAGAAAAACATTCGTTAACCATTGTTTTGCATAATCCTAACGATAGAACATAACCGCCTTCATGAATTCTGCAGGTTAGTCTTCTAGCGGGCCCGAGTTGCTAAACCCCCAATTCTGCTATAATCCACCCCCCCCAGCCCGTGCGGAGCAACAATGCCCAGACAATTCCCGAATACCCGATTGCGTCGCATGCGCACAAGCACCTTTTCGCGCCGTCTGATGCAGGAGAACAGGCTTTCTGCCCATGATCTAATCTATCCGGTATTCGTTATTGAGGGTGAAAACAAAACCGAGACAATTCCCAGCATGCCGGGCATAGAGCGAATGAGCATTGACCTGCTGGTTCAGGAGGCTGAGGAACTGGCAGATCTGGGTATTCCACTAATGGCATTGTTTCCAGTAATATCAGCGGATGCCAAGACACCTCTCGGAGAGGAGTCCTATAACACGGATGGCCTGACGCAACGTACAGTCAGAGCAATCAAAGATGCGGGCATCAATATTGGTGTGATGACCGATGTTGCACTCGATCCATACACCAGCCATGGCCAGGATGGAATACTGGATAAAGCCGGCTACGTGGCAAACGACATCACCCTGGATACACTCGTCAAACAGGCCGTGAGTCAGGCAAAGGCGGGTGTAGACGTGGTAGCGCCTTCCGATATGATGGACGGCAGAATAGGTCGTATCCGACGGGCTCTGGAGGACGAAGGTTTCGTCAATACCAAAATACTTGCCTACTCCGCAAAGTATGCCTCGGCTTACTACGGACCTTTCCGGGATGCGGTCGGCTCTGCATCAAACCTTGGCACGGGGGACAAACACACCTACCAGATGGACCCGGCCAACAGCGACGAGGCTTTGCAGGAGGTTGCCCTTGATCTAGAAGAAGGCGCTGACATGGTCATGGTAAAACCCGGGATGCCTTATCTGGATATTGTTCGCCGGGTAAAGGACAGGTTTCAGGTGCCGACCATGGTCTATCAGGTAAGCGGAGAGTATTCCATGCATATGGCGGCTATCGAGAACGGCTGGCTGGATGAAAAAGTCATCACGGAATCGCTACTATCGATCAAACGCGCAGGCGCAGATGCGATTCTGACCTACTTTGCCAAGAGAGTTGCTACTTCGTCAAGAAACTAATTGTGAATTCTTTCTTCCAGGCTTAGGATAGCTACCTTCTTTAGCCGTAGATTTCCCGGAGAGTTTGTAAAATGACAGCCATTAGTCATGTGTCTGACGACACGTTCGAAAATGACGTACTTAATTCAGATGTTCCTGTTTTGGTCGACTACTGGGCAGAATGGTGTGGTCCCTGCAAGGTCATTGCACCAGTGCTCGAAGAAATAGCATCCGAATACGATGGCAAAATGAGAATTTGCAAACTTGATATCGATGAAAACGAAGCTACACCACCAAAGTATGGAATTCGTGGTATCCCAACTCTGATGTTGTTCAAGAATGGTCAGGTCGAAGCGACAAAAGTGGGTGCTCTGTCCAAATCACAATTAACAGCCTTTCTGGATAGCAACATCTAACAAAACAGCAATTTGGCGATTTGGAGCCATCATTTCTTAGCTGAAATCGCCGATACAGTCAAAGGAAATGTTACTCCAAAGAGCAAGAACTTAAAAAAATGGTTGACAATTAGCACTAAAAATATCATTTTTGCACTACCTAGCGACATGGAGATAGAAGAATCGACAATATTCACTGATAACTAACCCTTGTTGACAGCTCGATTCTGCTTTACACCACTAGCCCAAACAGCACACAAATAGTCCAAACAACACAAACAATCTAACCCAACCCTCTTTCCAAAGATTGACCCCAACAAATCTCAACAAAACTTAGATGCTTCGGCATTACTTCTTTCTGAAATCAACAAGTGACTTAAATGAACCTAACTGACCTAAAAGCCAAACCCATACCAGAACTCCTGGAAATAGCCCATGAGATGGGTATGGACAACCTGGGCCGTTCCCGTAAACAGGAAATCATCGCCAACGTGCTGCGCAAGCACGCCAAAGGTGGTGAATCAATTTTCGGCGATGGCACCCTGGAAATTCTACAGGATGGGTTTGGTTTTCTGCGTTCTCCCGACAGCTCGTACCTTGCGGGCCCGGATGATATCTATGTTTCTCCCAGCCAGATAAGGCGATTTAACCTGCGTACCGGAGACAGTGTTTCCGGCAAAATCAGGCCACCGAAGGATAGCGAGAGATATTTCGCACTGCTGAAAGTAGACCAGATCAACTTTACCGATCCATCTGAATCGAAAAAGAAAATACTGTTTGAAAACCTCACACCCCTTTTCCCGGATGAACCACTGGCGCTGGAAGCCGGGAACGGCAGCACCGAAGATCTTACCGCCCGAATTATCGATCTCACTGCGCCGATCGGTAAGGGTCAAAGAGGTCTGATTGTGTCGCCACCTAAAGCTGGTAAGACACTGATCCTTCAGAACGTTGCCCAATCGATCGTACGAAACAATCCTGAAGTTCATTTGATCGTACTACTCATTGATGAACGCCCGGAAGAAGTCACGGAGATGCAACGCTCCGTCAGGGGTGAAGTTGTAGCCAGCACCTTCGATGAACCACCATCTCGCCACGTCCAGGTGAGTGAAATGGTAATAGAGAAAGCAAAACGGCTCGTAGAGCACAAAGCCAATGTCGTCATCCTTCTGGACTCCATCACCAGGCTTGCCCGTGCCTACAATACTGTCATCCCCGCCTCTGGTAAGGTTCTGACGGGTGGTGTCGATGCGCATGCACTTGAGCGACCCAAGCGTTTCTTCGGAGCTGCAAGGAACATAGAAGAAGGTGGCAGCCTGACCATTATCGCAACCTGCCTTATTGATACCGGCTCCAAGATGGATGAAGTGATCTACGAAGAGTTCAAAGGTACCGGCAACCTGGAACTTCATCTTGAACGGAAAATTGCAGAGAAACGAGTCTATCCGGCCATCAACATCAGGCGCTCTGGCACACGGCGAGAAGATTTGTTGATGTCTGAAGAAGAATTGAAGAAAGTCTGGATTCTACGCAAAATCCTTCATGAAATGGACGACCTTGCTGCTATAGAGTTTATGCTTGACCGTATGAAGAAAACCAAATCGAACGAAGAATTTTTTGCGTCGATGAAACGAAACTAGACAACACCGCTACACGCAGGTTATCTGACTAATTTTTTCATTTGGTGCGCTGGCGCAGTCTAGGACCTCACAATCCGTTGCCTTTGGTTTGGCAGTGAGGAATGATTTTAGCAGCCCGTAATCGTTCAAGGGCAAGATCACCACTTTTTACTTTTTGAATTGCAACGCGGTTTTGAAATGATCGCTACTTTTCGCATATTCCCCATCAAAGGCAAGCAAACCACCTAGCTGTTCATTCGCTTCTCTTGAGCTTTCTAGATTAATGCTCCTTTGATAGGCCTCACGCGCCTTAATGACATCTCCCTTCGCCTCATATATTTTCCCAAGACAAAGCTGTAGAGAGGCATCGTCAGCATGACTTTTCTGCCAGCCTTCAGCCTGTTTAAGACGCTTTGGCAATGTTTCGCTTCCAAGGTTGCCATAGCACTCAAGCAGTTCCGGTTGCCAGTTTTCCTTTATTGCCCAACGCAGTATTGATTCCGCCTGATTGTCATTTTCGACTGTCTGACAGTAGGCCAGAACAACGGATGGATCTCTTTTAAGGCTTGCCGGCAAGTTCTTGAATATCGCCTGCAAACCTTCTTCCTGTATTCCTGGTTCAGAAATCCTTGTAAGCACTACACCTCTTTCAAATTCAAGGAAAGATTCCTTGTCCATACCCTTCCTTAGGGTTGGCATCAGAGATTGCAGACCCTGCCAGTCTTTTTGCTCAACCAATGCTCGCCTTCTTAGTGACAACACGACATCACTTGATTTCAAGGACGAAAGGGCCTGCAGGCAGTTATCCCACTCTCCTCTTGCGGCACTCATTTCGGCTGACACGAGTGCAATGGCTTTCCCACAACTCGGGTCTTCTTCTGCAGCCCTGCGCAGATGAGCATCCCTTTTTTCAGTGTCATTCAATTTATCAGCAGCCCTGGCCGCTTCAAGAAAATTGATCGCTGGCGAACTGCTATTCTGTGCACCGCTGATCAGGAACCGCTCGGCACGCAGATAGTCACCCTCCAGCATGAGTTGTAACCCCTTAGCCGTCAGTTCCTGTGCTCGTGACTTCTTTTTCTCTTCTCGCCAACTGCTCAGGTATCCACTGCTATTAAGAAGAAATCGCAGTAACTGTGATCCGTAGTAAATGGCTAAACCCAGAACCGCGAGAAGTCCAAGCGCGACCCACAAACTTGTCCGCAAACTGGAGCCATCATAAGACACCAGTACATAGCCCGGATCTCTGGCAATGAGCGTACCAAGCCAGCCTGCGACAACTATCACAACCAGGATACCCAACATAGAACTTTTCACTGACTGTCTTCCATTGGCTACAAATCTCCGAAGAGGTGTCTAACTTCCCGCAGTGATGCGGCAACATCCGGCATCGGCTGTTGCACATTGACTACTTTGAGTTCTTCCAGGCCAGCACGCATTGATAGTGTCACGGTATCTGTTGGGTCAAAATAGTTGTCTATCCAGTGAATCGCTTCCGTAAGGCTTACCCTGAATATTTCACTATTTCCTTCCAGCAGCACCATCTGCGCCATTTGTAGTTTCATTACCAGGTTTTGTCTCAAATAGTATTCTTCCTCCGGTGGTAGAATCGGGGTGATTTCAACTTCATTGCGACGGTAATCCACCAAAGTGGTGATTCTTTTTCCTACCTTGGAAGTGATGTCAACGGCCTGTTCAATAAACGTTTTCTCATCTACACCTACGAGAGACTCTTGCTCCTGAATCGTGGGCGTATAAAGGGGCTCTTGTTGCTTGAGCTCACCCGCCTGACTAACAAATGCTGACAATCGCAAATAGAGTCCCTCTCTATCCAGGACCTCTACCGCTTCCAGTTTGGCAATGTCACTAGCCACCGCTTCCCGCAATGCAAATGCAGTCAATTCCTGAGAGTCGGCAAGGATAGTATCGGCCGCTTTGAACAGGGCCAGGGCGCCCATTGGATCCTGCTCCATCAACACCCTTTGATTCCCCATGCGAAGCAGATACTCAATTTCGGCAATTATCCAGTCCTGGCTTGATGTTCCCGCTGCCGATTCGATATCTGCTAATCGTGATTTCAGTTGAGATTCGAGCAAACCCATCGCCAGGGACTGTTCTTTAAGCACCCCTCTAAGCTGATTTGAAATCGTATCTAAACCACTAGTCGTACCTTGTACTTCCTGCTTGATCTGTGTCAGCTGAGCCGCGAGTTCCCCTGTCCTATCAGAACGCTTAAGATCATAAAACATGAAGGCCGCATAGCTGCCAATACCAATGGCAACTAGCGCAAGGAATACAGCAAGGATACCGACCGCTGACGATGCCCGCGGCTGCCTCTCAGGCGGGTTTTGTTCGCTTGATTCATTTTCCAGCTGATCAAGAGCACTCCCAAGCCGCTTTTCCTGCTCATCAGCTGTATCATCTATTTCTTGATCACTCATCTCAATTATCACCTTCTTCGCCAACCTGCATCAGCAGGGTGGCTCTTAGAATCGATTGCAGCAAAGAATCGTCATCGGCTCCATCCGCCTCGTGTATATGAACACAACCCATTTCACCAGCAAGCTTGCCAATTCGCTTCGAGGGAACCACCAGGTGAAGTTTAGCAACATCTTGGGCTCCTATAGAGCTGAGAAGATGTTGCATACCCTGTGCACTGGTGGCAACGGCTATATCAACTCCATGCGCAAACATATCTGATATCAGGTCTTCGCGATATTCCAACTCAATTCTCTGATAAATTTCAAGATAGCTAACTTTCGCGCCCCTGGACGACAGCTCTGTCGCTAGCAGTTCCCGGCCGCCACAACCACGCACGATCATCACTGTGCTATTCGTAAGCTCCTGTAGCTGTTCAACATCCAATAGCCCTTCGCTGCCGGCCTCGTCTGGATACGCTGCCTTAATCCCGTACGCTTCAAGCGCTAGTGCCGTCGCCTTGCCCACCGCCAACCATTCAATCTGTGGCCATTGTGGCCAATATTGTTCGAGGAACTCCATGCCATAATGAACTGCGTTCACGCTGACAAATATGACACAGCAGCATTGATCGAGATTCAACGCCAGCGTCTTTTGCCGGCTTGCTTCTGGAGCAGGCCAAATCTCCAACATGGGCCGTTCGAGGCTTTTGATACCACGTTGCTTTAGTAAGCGGGACAACTCGCCATTGGACCCACGAGGTCTTGTTAGCAGTACACAATGATTCATCATCAACTCACAGGAGGAATACCCTGAATTAGATCACGTGCTCCCTGTTCAAGGAGCGTCCCCGCCATCTGTTCAGCTAGTTGTGCGCCCTGCTCAAGGGGACCAGAAAGATCCGCTTTCAGTACTCGCCCGCCATCATTGTCGCTGACAAATGAACTCAGAAATATTTTACCTTCACGAATTTCCGCAAATGCGGCAATCGGAAGATTGCAGGTAGCAGCCAGACCACTAGTAATAAGCCGCTCGCATGAAACACAAAGTTCAGTTTCGGTGTGGCTGATAGCACGAAGTAAATCATTGGTCACCGAATCTCCACTAACACTCTCTATTCCCACCGCGCCTTGACCCGCCGACGGGATGCACTGTTCGACGGGAATGAACTCGCTTATTCGGTCTGAAAATCCAAGCCTGACGAGGCCGGCCACCGCCAGGATAATGCCATCAAAATCTCCCGCATCAAGTTTAGACAGGCGGGTGCCAACATTCCCACGGAGTTCCCGATAGTCCAGGTAGGGATAGCTAGCTTTTAACTGCAACCTTCGCCTCAAGCTCGAGGAACCTATCCGGCCACCGGGCGGAACATCTTCGACGCGTTCATATTTGTTGGAAACAAAGGCATCCCGAGGATCCGCTCTCTCACAGACTGCATTTATCGACAAGCCAGCGGGCAGTTCCGCGGGAACATCCTTCATCGAATGAACTGCTACATCAGCATCACCATTGACCAGGGCCAGCTCCAGCTCCTTGACAAAAACACCTTTCCCGCCAATCTGACTAAGGGGTGACTTCTTGTTTCGATCCCCTTCAGTCGTCATACCGATGATTTCTACATCTACACCTGGGTTCGTCTCAAGCAGGCGGTCGCGAACATAATGCGCCTGCCATAGTGCAAGCGTACTTTCCCGTGTGGCGATCCTAATTCTACGGCTCATTTTTCCAGGGGGTCCCCGATCAAATAGCCAACAGTACCGATTGGATTTGGTTGAGTAAACTAATGATGGCAATCAATTTAAGATATAGTTTGATAACTCACAAGAACCGTCATCGCTAGAGCTAAAATCAGCACCAGGAAAGCCATGGCGGCTTACAGGGCTTGTACCAACCTTCTTAGGCCCGATACGTGCCTGCGGCTGACATCCAACTTTTCATCAACACCACGTATACGCACCTGATAGTGGCCGGTTGTATCTCTATCAAGGCCGTCTAGATGATCTGTCATCACCAGCGCATTTCGATGTATACGAACCAGTTTGTCTCCAAATTCTGTCTCGAGGTCACGCAGGGTATCGTCAATCAGCACTTCACCTTTATCATGCCGAACAGTCACATACTTATGGTCAGCCTGGAAGAATCTCACTTCTGACAAGGGGATAAGTTCAATACCACGCCTGGTCTTAGCGCTGATGTGGGTTCGAATCTTAAAGGGGTCAGCTTCGTGACCCTGCCCCGTAATTGCCCGTTTTTGAACGGCATTAAAACGACTGATCTGAGAAAGAGCATCAGACAGCGCTTCTCTTCGAACCGGTTTTAGTAAATACCCAGCTGCATTGACCTTGATTGCCTCGATCGCATGCTCACCAAATACTGTACAAAAAATGACTGCCGGTGGTGAAGCCAGCCTGACCAACTCGGCACCTGCTTCAATGCCATCTGAACCCGGCATGCGGATGTCTAGAAGTACAATATCCGGCTCGTACTCTACCGCCTTCTGAACAGCTTCATGACCATTTGCAGCTTCTGCGATAACCCCATATCCCTCAAGGGTGGAAACCATCCTGGCCAGGCGTTCCCTTGCCAGCTTTTCATCATCTACAACTAGTACTTTCATTTGAGACAACCTCTCGTCAAGTTCCGCCTGCTTATCAAATATTCCCAGAAAACTGGCGACGTTAGTAAGTCCGTAGAAGACTAAATTACTCCTTTCCTGCTACAAAACTGAGACCTACTGCACAGTTTTGAACAATTCTCGCCCAAAACTTCTAAATTTTGTGATTTCTGTCACAAAATCAAACGGTTGCTAAAACCGCGATCAGGCCAGTACCAGTGGATATCGAATTTTAATCGTAAACGTCTGCTTGTCCTGATGTGTAACCACCGAAGCATCCGGACCATAGACAACCTCCAGACGCCGCCTGGTATTCTCTAGAGACATCTTGTTGCCATGCTCATGGGTGGAATTATCATGAGCCACGGGATTAGAGATCGCCAGGTTTAACATACCCATATCACTACTAATATCGACAACCACAACGCCACCTTTAGGAAGTGGTTGAATTCCGTGATATATGGCGTTTTCAAGCATTGGCTGCAAAGTAAGCATGGGAATACGAACACTTGAGGTATCAACATTGATTTGCCATTCAACCTCCAGCCTGTCGTCCAGGCGAAGAGACTCTATATGCACATACTTCCTGCAGAGATCGAGCTCTTCTTCCAGGGGAACCGGCAGGGCATTTGCATCACTTAAGCTGGCTCGAAACAGTACCGACAGATCTTCAACGACTTCTTCGGCAAGATCAGGGTCAATGCTGATCAGGCTGGCGATAATATTCATACTGTTGAACAGGAAATGGGGGCGGATTCGAGATTGCAAAGCCTGGATTCTGGATTTCAGTTCCGCCTGCTGCTGCCGAAGCTGGTTCTGGAGGAAAAAGTAGCGAAAGGCGATGCCTGTCATCACCGCAGCAATAATGAGGTTTCTGGCAACATTGCCACTCTGGCTGATGCCCCACGACTCCTTCAGCAGCAGCCACTCCGCCAGGACACTAAATATCAGCGTCAGCAGAAGAATGACCCCGTAGCCGATGAAAGTTGCGAGGCCGGTGACCAGACCCGCCAGATAGGGTCTCAGGTTGCAAAGTACTACCGCAGACAGCAGAACAATCCACTGTACAAATAGAGAGACGAGACCCAGGTCTGACCAGCTGAAGTCTACTGTGCTGGAATTCGCCAGAATCACCACAAATACCAATAACTCTGCAACCAGTACCAGGAACAGGAACAGGAACAGGAACAGGAACAGGAACAGGAACAGGAACAGGAACAGGAACAGGAACAGGATATTTTGCGCATCACAAAGATCCGGGAGGAAAAAATCTTCTTCCGATTCTTCTGCCAAAAAGAGACTCCGAGATTGTTTCGTGAATAATGTGATTATGCCTGTTGCCAGGGGGATACTGCTATAATCTCGCTCTTTTTCACCAGGATTAACTAGAGTGGCGGACAATTCAAAAAAATGTGGGGCGGCCGATACACGGAAGCAACCGATGCCTTCGTTGAAGCTTTTACCGCTTCAGTGGAATTTGACCATATCCTCGCTGCCTATGACATAGCTGGCTCTATTGCCCATGCCACTATGCTGGAGAAGTCTGCGATCATCAGCAGTGAAGAGCTTGAGCAGATTAAGTCGGGCCTGGCAGAAGTATTGGCGGATATTGAGTCTGGAAATTTTAGCTGGTCAGTTGCGCTGGAAGACGTGCACATGAATATCGAACGAGCATTGACGGAGCGAATAGGAGAGACAGGGAAAAAGTTACACACGGGCCGATCCCGCAATGATCAGATAGCTACTGATATTCGCCTGTATCTTCGAGACCAGATTGACCGCATTTCCTCCACCATCAGGAAACTGCAGTCAGGGATACTGGATCTTGCAGCGGATCATACGGAAACGATCATGCCGGGTTTGACCCATCTACAGGTAGCTCAACCTGTTGTTTTTGGCCACCACCTAATGGCCTGGTTTGAGATGATCGAGAGGGACCATCAGCGACTGGCTGACTGCAGAAAGCGAGTCAACATTATGCCATTGGGTGCCGCAGCGCTGGCGGGAACAGGCTTTCCCATTGACCGACAGCTTACCGCTGAACTACTGGGGTTTGACGACATTGCAGAAAATTCGCTGGATGCTGTCAGTGACAGAGATTTCGCTATTGAATTTGCCTCCGTCGCCAGCCTGCTGATGATGCACCTGTCACGCTGGTCGGAGGAGCTCATTCTCTGGGCTTCTCCACAATTTGACTATATCGAGCTACCAGACCGTTTTTGTACTGGCTCTTCGATCATGCCACAGAAGAAAAACCCGGATGTACCGGAGTTGATACGTGGCAAGACAGGCAGGGTATTTGGATCACTCACTGCGCTGCTCACCCTTATGAAGGGACAACCTCTGGCCTATAACAAGGACAACCAGGAAGATAAGGAGCCCCTTTTTGATACGGTCGATACGCTATTGGGCAGCCTGACGGCGTTTGCCGATCTGATCCCGGCAATAGCCGCCAATAGGGACAATATGAGAAATGCTGCCCTACGCGGTTATGCTACCGCTACAGACCTTGCTGACTACTTGGTGATGAAGGGCCTGCCATTTCGTGATGCTCATGAGGTTGTCGGCAGGCTGGTGGCCGATGGAATCAGCGCTGGCAAGGATCTATCGGAACTGTCGCTGGAAACGATGCAAGCGCAATCCAATCTCATCGAAGGCGATATATTCACCGTCCTGACCCTGGAAGGCTCTGTGAATGCCAGGAATCATCCAGGGGGTACCGCACCAAGCCAGGTTACACGGGCCATCCAAAGAGCAAGAGAGGCGATTGCTGGCAATAACTAGCCTTGTATGTCAATTGTAGAACGACCCTCATCGATACATTTAGAACTCTATTCGCCAATGATTTCGAATTTGAAGGTAATAGGGCGATCGTCTTTCCTGCAGTCGGAGAATTGCCGGAACAAGAACTAAGATCGTGTATACAAATGGCGCTTAGGTATCACCTTGACAAAAACAACTAGGAATAGGGACATGCCGAAATATGGTGAACGCAGATGCACGGTAAACGGACAGTGACAATTGACGCAGCAACCGAGATGTCAGTCAAGATCAGAAAGGAGAGGACAGAAGATGTCAACGCCATTTACCGGGTTGTTGAAGAGGCTTTTGACAGTAAACTTGAAGCCGAGCTGGTGTCTTTGATTCGCTCGCGTGAACAATCTCTACTCTCATTCGTAGCAACCCTGGGTGGGCAAGTCATTGGTCATGTCCTGGTGTCGCCAATTACTATCACATCAAGCAGTCGGGGGAACTTTGGCGGGATCGCACCCCTGTCAGTTTGTCCGGCACATCAAGGTAAAGGGATTGGCAGCGCACTGATGTTTGCAGCCATCGAGGAATGCAGAAAACTCGGGCTCGCAGCATTGTTTTTGTTAGGCCACCCTGAATATTACCCGCGTTTTGGTTTCACCGTATCACACCTGGGCAATGAGTACGGGGCTACCGATACGTTTATGCAGCTTGAACTTGTGCCTGCTTGCCTCAAGTCCGTTCGAGGCAAAGCCATGTATGTACCCGCCTTCGGTGAAATAGGTACCTAGTATGTCTGACGTAAATCAGCCAGCTGGTATCCGGCGACACAAAGGTGACACCCCAATCGGCTGGTCCGTACATCGGGCGACGCATTACTGCTTCCTGATTCGAACGGCATTTTGAGTTCTGAAGACCTTCAAGTTACTGGAACGAAAGGCTCATTGCAGAACTGGACATCTCTGAGAGAAATGTTTGAAAGGCAGAAGACCACTCACTTAAGAGAGGATTTTGTAAAATTCGTCGAAACACAAATTCTAGGTGGAACATAACATGAAATTTAAGGCACTCCTTTCTATCGCTCGGACCGCAGTAAACTGCGGCCGCTTAACTAAGTGTTATTTGACCGAATGAGTGGGCTTGTGTCCAAGGCAATCCTACAAGGATATATCGTCGTACCAGACGAAGATTTGGACGAGATCCTCAATGAATTACCGATCCATATAAAACTGACTCGAGAAGAAAATGGCTGTACTAATTTTCAGGTAGACCAGTCACCCAGCGCTGTGAGGAGATTTGATGTCTATGAAGAGTTCATAGACCAAGACTCCTTTGAAACGCATCAAGAAAGGGTTAGTGGCTCAAGGTGGGGTATGATCACGAAAAATGTGTCGCGCCACTACAAAGTGGAAACAGTTAACCAGTAGGGTGTGCCAAGTGACGCGGAACATGAAGTCCGAGCCACACTGTCGTGCTCGACACCGGTCGGTCGCGGGGACATATTGTTTAGCGACTTGCAGCGCAAATAGGCGTTAGACTGATTGTGTCAAAAGCAGTCGTTATTTCCGGGCCTCCCAGTGCGGGTAAAACGACACTGGCCAACCATTTATCAAAAAGACGCCAACTCCCGATCCTCGCAAAAGATGCGCTCAAGGAATCTCTTGCGGACAATGTCGGATACTCAGATCACAAGCGATCTGTTGAATTGGGGTAGGCAGCTTTTCAGATTCATTTACAACTCGCCAAAGAGTTGGCGTCCAAGAATGTAGGTTTCATTTATGAAACTGCTTTCTACAAACAATCCATTAGCGATTTCGCCGCCGTTCTGGCCGGTTGCGAGATCATCCAGGCTTGATTGCGGATAGTGACGTAATGCGTAGATTCAGAACTAGAGTGCAGGGAAAAACTGGCACCCGGTGTCTATGAAGCCCTTTATATCGGGGGAGCTCTCATTAAGGTAGATACCAACGATTTTGAATCAAAAAAATATACTGATGCCATCGAAAGTCTGGTTCGCAAATATGCAGCCTGAACTGAGTTCAAATACTTTCCGTTCCGACACAAATTCGATCATCGGCACATGTGCTATTAGCGTAAGTTAAACACAGACACAACGACGCCAAGCTGTTCTGTGAATACTCGATTCAGTAGTAGCGACAAACTTTCACTACTGGTACTGCAATACCAATCGTCATCATCAAGAGCGAGATGGTATCCACCGGACCTGGCAGCAACCCACACTTCGTGGTTTACGATTTGTCGACTCAATATGACACGACTTGTGTCCGGGAATTCGATCGTCAGGATACCGGCTGACGCATCCACATCAATATCTGCGTCTAACTCATCAATTTCATCTTCAATCGCATTGAACAGCTGATCCACACATTCTTCGTACTCGGCGTCTTGCATGATTATCCACCAGGGGTTTTTACCCGATAAGTATCGAGTATACTGCACTGCTTCATTCCTGCTTCATCAGAGTCAGAAAGAACGGCCATGCGAATTCTCATATTGCTACTAATTGTTTGTACACTTACTGCCTGTGGCCAGAAAGGACGCCTGTATTTACCTGCACCGGACGAAAGCCCGGTCGAGCAGGGGTCCTCTAATGAGTGAATTTCAGTTTCTGGATGGTCAGCTCCACGCAGAAGACGTACCAGCCAGCAAAATCGCTGAGGAATACGGCACACCGACGTTCATCTATTCCAAAGCAGCTATCGTCACCGCCTATGAGAATTTTCAGGCCGCTTTCAGCGAACACGATCACCAGATCTGCTACGCCGTAAAAGCCAATTCCAATCTGGGTATTCTCAGTTTGTTGGCATCGATGGGCTCCGGCTTTGACATAGTCTCTGGCGGAGAATTGAAGCGGGTCATTGAAGCTGGAGGCGATGCAGAAAAAGTCGTATTTTCAGGTGCTGGAAAGCTGGCGTGGGAAATTGAGCTGGCACTTGAACAGGGGATCAGTTGTTTCAATCTCGAATCAGACTCTGAACTGAATTTAGTCAACAAAATTGCACTAAAACTTGGCAAGGTTGCTGCAATTTCGGTTCGTGTTAACCCAGACGTTGATGCCAAGACCCACCCCTATACGGCAACTGGCCTGAAGGAAAACAAGTTTGGCGTCTCCTCAAGGGATGCGGTGACCATTTACCAGCGCGCGCAACAGCTGCCTAATGTAGAAATCAAGGGTATCGACTGCCACATTGGCTCACAGATAACCGAGATATCGCCCCTGGTTGATTCGCTGGTTCTCCTACTTGAGCTAGTAGATGAACTTGAAGCGATAGGTATCAGTCTTTCTCATATCGATCTTGGTGGCGGCATCGGCATTAAATACCAGGATGAGGAGCCAATCGATATTGATCTGTATGCGAGTGCGATCCAGCAAACTCTGGGCAACCGCTCGCTAAAACTTTTTTTTGAGCCTGGTCGTTACATCATCGGCAACGCGGGAATCCTATTGTCCCGGATTGTCACGATCAAACAAAATGAAAACAAGAAGTTTGCAGTTGTCGATGCGGCAATGAATGACCTGATTAGACCAGCCCTTTACCAGTCCTGGCAGCGGATCGAAAACATCAAGCAATCCAGTGCACCCAGGGACAGTTATGATGTTGTTGGCCCCATCTGTGAGTCAGCTGACTTCCTCGGTAAAAACCGCGAATTGTCCTTGTGTGAGGGAGATCTGATCGCCGTTTTTTCATCTGGCGCATACGGGTTTGCCATGAGTTCCAATTACAACAGCAGAAACCGTGCTGCTGAGCTGCTTGTTTCCGGAAAGAGCATCCATTGCATCAGGCAGCGGGAATCCTTTGCTGATCAAATCAGGCTGGAAAGTATCCCAGGCAACGACTAATCGCTTGCATTAACATCACCCACCGGTAATCTAGGATCATTATGTTATTAAGATTCACAAAAATGCACGGTCTGGGAAATGATTTCGTACTATTGGATCTTATCTCGCAGAATATTCACATTCGGGAAGATCAAATCAGGGAGTTAGCGGATCGGCGCACTGGTATCGGATTTGATCAGTTGCTGTTGGCAGAACCTCCACAGGATCCTGATGCAGATTTTCGCTATAGCATTTTCAATGCTGATGGCACCCCGGCAGAACAATGCGGGAATGGTGCTCGGTGCTTTATGCGTTTCGTCCGTGATAGAGGCCTGACTACCAAAACCAGAATTGTTTTGGAGACCAGCACTGGAAAAATTGAGTCCAAGTTAGAGAAAGACGGAAGTATTACCGTCAATATGGGGCCGCCAGCGCTTTCACCAGAGCAGATCCCTTTTTTGGCTGACTGCTCAAGCGTTCAATATGACCTGAAGCTATGCTCTCCCCTGCCAGTTCCCAATGGCTGTCACTCAACAGAAGAAGTTCGTGTTACAGCCGTCGGCATTGGCAACCCACATGCCGTGCTAAATGTTGATAACGTTGATGAGGCACCCGTAAATCAGTTAGGACCCCTGATCGAAAATCATAAGCGGTTTCCCCAGCGGGTGAATGTCGGATTTATGCAAGTCACATCTCGGAACGAAATCAAGCTTCGGGTATTTGAGCGAGGAGTCGGTGAAACACGATCCTGTGGGAGCGGAGCCTGTGCGGCCGTTGTGGCCGGTCGACTACAGGGCTTGCTGGATGATCAGGTAAGTGTCGCCTTGCCCGGCGGGACCCTAAAGATAACCTGGAGCGGGGACAATTCCGACATACTGCTATCCGGGCCGGCATGCCGTGTATATGAGGGTCGACTACAAATATGAATGAACCTGATTCAAAGATGATGGGTGCGCATGTCAAAAGGGAACAGCAAATTACCGATGCACAGGTGGCAGAGTATCTGCACAGACATCTGGAATACTTCGAAGGCCAGCCTGACCTGCTTGCAGAGCTGGAACTGCCCCAACAGAATGGCAAAGCCGTCTCTCTTACGGAACGTCAGGTATCTCTGCTTCGTGAGAAAAATGACAGCATTAGAAGCAAGCTCAATGAGTTTGTTGAGTCTGCTCAACGAAACAGCGAAATATTCGACAAATGCAGACGCCTGATACTTGACCTCATTGATGCCGAGAACCCAGATCAATTTTTTACAGCTCTGGAGAACAGCTTCAAGGAGGACTTCAAGTGTCATGCCTATAGCCTGATCATTTTTAGCAATACACCACACCAGATAAATCACTTCACCACGAGCGTCTCTGAGATGGCAGCCAAGGACTACATCGGTGCTTTGATTCGGGCTAAGCAGCCGACACTCGGTGTGTTACGACCATCAGAGCAGGGCTTCCTCTTTCGCCACCAAGGTGACAAAGTAAAATCAGCCGCGGTTTTATCAGTGCGCAAGAATCGCCAAATCGCCCTGCTAGCTATCGGCAGCGAAGATGCCAACTATTTCAAGCCAGCCATGGGAACTGAATTCATTGAATTTATCGCTGATACCCTCGCTAAATTGCTACCCAAACACATATACCTGAAACACCAGTAATGGTGTCGGCAAAGCAGCGGTGAATCAAAAATCGTTGCATAGTTTCATAGATGTCTTCGTTGTCCATCTCCGTGATGAGCGTCGCCTCTCAGAAAATACGATCCAGGGCTATCAAAGGGATCTAAAACTGCTGGAAGGATTTTGTCAGCAGCATGAAATCGATCAGTGGCACCATCTGGCTGACCATCAATTGCGGCAATTTGTGGCTGATTCACACCGTCAAGGTATCTCGGGTAAAACCCTGCAGCGCAGATTGTCGTCCGTGCGAACCTTTTTCAATTATCTGGTCAGGGAAGGGCAGGTAAAACAAAACCCGGCCCTGGCTATCACGCCACCAAAAACTGCCCAGAAGTTACCAAAGACACTCGATGCGGATCAAGTATCACAGCTACTCAACGTACAGGGTTCAAAATGGCATACCACTAGGGACCTGGCGATTCTGGAACTCTTCTATTCGTCAGGCCTTCGATTGACGGAACTGACCAATGCCAATATCGTCGATATCGACTGGGATGATGCGACCATCAGGGTCACTGGCAAAGGATCAAAAGAACGCCTGCTTCCAGTAGGTTCACACGCACTACTTGCAATCAAAAAGTGGCTCAAGATTCGCGCCCAACTGCCGCGGAAAAATCAGTCCATAGGTGATGAATCACCCTTATTCATCAGTGAGCAAGGTCGGCGGATAAGTCCGCGTAATGTTCAATCCCGGGTGAAGCGCTGGACCCGCAGTCAGAATATTCGAGGCAATGTGCACCCGCACATGTTGCGCCACTCTTTTGCCAGCCACATGCTTGAATCAAGCGGCGATCTACGCGCTGTTCAGGAACTACTGGGTCATGCAGATATTTCAACGACACAAATTTATACCCATCTCGATTTTCAACACCTGGCAGAAGTTTATGACAAGGCACACCCAAGAGCTCAGCGCAAATCTCAGCCAGATGACCCGGAGATCTGATTCGGGAGGCAGGAATTGATTCAAGTTATCGCCTTTGACCTGGACGACACGCTCTGGTCGGTGGGACCAATCATCTTCAAGGCAGAGAGAAGGCTCAACGACTGGCTGCAACAGGAAGTTCCTCAGATCCTCTATGACGTTGACAGTATGCGTTCGTTGCACCACGAATTGCTCGAACTGGAACCAGACCTTGGCAACAAAATTACCGAATCCAGACGCCGGCTGATTGAGCGCGCGCTGCTGCTCAGCAAAATCAATATCGACGAGGCGACTGAACTGTCACATCAGGCCATGGATGTTTTTTTGGAAGCACGAAATGAGATTGTGTTTTTTGAGGGTGCGCTCGAAGCCATATCACTGCTGGCGAATCAGTTCACACTGGGCGCCTTGACCAATGGCAACGCCGATATCAAAAAAATTGGGCTCGACAGCTACTTCAGCTTTGCATTTTCAGCAGAGGAAGTTGGAGCACCAAAACCAGCAGAGAATCTATTTCGACAGGCACTGGCTCTTACGAATACGAGGCCTCAGCAAATGCTCTACGTAGGCGACAACCCTGTGCTCGATATTGATGTGGCCAATAACATTGGCATGCATACGGTCTGGATAAAACATCCTGGACAGGAAAATACGGGGGAGACATCAGCCGATGAGGCAATTGAACACATTAGCGATCTACCGCAGGCGGTAAATCGAATATTAAGTAGATTCAACGCAGACCATGTTGGCGAATAAAGGCCTGTATCTGTCCCACTTCTGCACCCATTCTTTTCTTTCGCTTCGGCAATCCCTCCAGCGCTTCCAGGGACTCATGACTTGTTATATGCCCAGGAATCGCCTTGCTGATAGCGCCTTCAAATTTAGCAGGATGCGCTGTTGAAAGACTCAGCAGCGGTACATCTGGTGTACGAAGTCTATTGCCGACACTAATTCCGACGGCGGTATGTGGATCAACCAGATAGTTATGCTGCTCGTAGAGGCTACGAATAGTTTTGAGTGTCTCAGTATCATCTACCGACCCGGCCAGAAAGGAATCATCAAACTCACTGGTATTGAAGTCCAGCCGCGCAACACCCTCGCCCAGGAAGTCAGCCATAAATTCACTGACTTCTTCACATGACCCATCGAGAGCATAGTAGAGGTACCGCTCAAAATTGCTGGAAACCTGGATATCCATTGCAGGGCTTTCACTGAAATGTACATCTCCCCGCTTGTACACACCGGTTTGGAAGAAGCGAGCGAGAATGTCATTTTGGTTAGTTGCCAGAATCAACTTCCTAATCGGCAGTCCCATCCGTTTGGCAAGATAACCGGCAAAAATATCACCGAAGTTACCCGTTGGGACGGATACATCAAATGTCTTGGGTTTGTCGAGCTCATACCAGGCAAAAAAGTAGTAGACGATCTGGGCCAGTACCCTCGCCCAGTTTACTGAGTTAACTGCCCCAAGCTGGTATTCCTGCTTGAATGGCATATCACTAAAGATAGCCTTTATCAATGACTGACAATCATCAAAGCTGCCATCCACCGCAATGTTGAAAACATTGGCATCCGGAACGGTCGTCATCTGAGCTTCCTGTACCGGACTGGTTCTACCTTCAGGGAAAAGAATGAAGATATTGATATTGGATTTACCGCGAACACCTTCTATTGCAGCGCTACCAGTATCACCACTGGTTGCCCCAAGAATATTTAGACAGCTCTGCTGATCATCAAGAATATATTCAAATACATTGCCCAGGAACTGCAATGCAATGTCCTTGAAGGCTAGTGTCGGGCCATGGTACAACTCGAGCAGGTGAAAATCGCCCACCTGCACTACCGGTGTTACTTTCTCATGATTGAAACGGGCGTAGCTCCTATTTACCAGCAGCGTCAGATCTTCGAAGGGAATATCATCGATGAACTCCGCCATGATATTGATGGCCAATTCCTGGAAGGTAAGGGAAGACCAACTGGCAAGTTTGTCTGTTACATCGGGAATATCATGCGGAATAAGCAAACCACCATCAGTTGCCAACCCCATCATCACCGCATCCCTGAATCCAAGACCGGATACACCGCCGCGTGAACTTCGATATTTCATCTAGAGATCGCTAGATTTGCAAAAAGCTGGGCTATAGAAGCTGGCCTTCTACTAGCTCTTCTAGATCGCTTCCACCCCTATTTCACCCGTCCGAATTCGCACGACATCATCGAGTGAGCTAACAAAAATCTTACCGTCACCCACCTTTCCTGTATTTGCTGCATTGCGGATGGCATCGATAACGGAGTCCAGGTTTTCCTCGGCAATGGCGACTTCAATTTTTACCTTCGGAAGGAAATCAACGACATATTCTGCGCCCCGATAGAGCTCAGTATGGCCTTTCTGACGCCCAAAACCTTTCACTTCAGTAACCGTCATTCCCTGCACGGATATTTCAGACAATGCTTCTCGAACATCATCCAGTTTGAATGGCTTGATTATCGTAGTAACTAACTTCATCTATCTTCTCCCATATTCACGCTCACACCACATCTAAATGTAACCAAATTACAGGCTCTTTGATAGCCCAAATACTACTCGTGATTTACAATAGTCTGTCCCACTAAAGCAGTCAATTGTGGACAGGTCCGTATCGTGCCACGTAAGGGACAAATCAATATCTGCCACGGTCCTGTTTATGCTAATGGAATATTCTGCATAATCTGCCGATTTTTCCGTAGTTTCTATGCCAAAGGTGGCGCCTTTATCAACGGACTGATTGGCGTAATGAAAATCAAGGCCAAAACTATTCGGCAGGGGTAGAGAATAGTCAATGTAGACGTATGTCGCGTTACCGGTTTCAAAAAAGAAATCATTGGAATAGGCAAGACCAATGGTCAGATCACGGTAACTTATGCTGCCGTATATTTCATCAAAACTACTATCATTGGGTCCCGTATTATTTGGGTAATCGTAGTGCAAAAGACCTATATCAAAACCAAGGTCTTCGTTTATCTCGCCCGCATAGCCTGCATATATATCTATTTCAATGTGTCCATCAAACGCTATATTTGATGCCCATACACCGGCATAAAGACCCGATTCACCTTCAACATCAAATCCGCCTTGAATGGTGGCCTCCTCTTCGGTCTGGGATATGCCCCGATATATATAGTCAGTGGCCAGTGTCACATTCCCAGAAACCTCCGCTGCTCCAACACTAGTGGACGCGAGTATCAGGCTACTGCTGATGAGGGCTAGTTTTACGTTCTTCATTCCTTCTCTCCTTTCTAATCTCAATATGGTCATCAATCCACTCTTCCAACTATGGAGTATTGACCTCTACAGATTGGTCACGTCGGCAGCTCTGTTTCGCCTACAGTACCGTTTGCATTGATCATATAGCATTGATCGTGCCAGCTCGGAAACAGCCCAGTAGCCCGATGCGGTCTCGGCCTCGATGAAACTGAATAAAAGTGCTGTTGGCGGTCTACTTTAGTCTTCTAAATCAATTGCTTATAAAAAAAGCCGTGTCGGCAGCATCTGTTTATAAACGGCAGCGAGTCGATACAGTGTCCTTTGCGACCTGCAATCTCTAGCTCTTCAGGCGCCATCATAGTGCACTGCCGACAATAACACCCTCATTTTTCGCACTAATATAGTGCAGCAGAATCTCACACCAAGGGAGGATATTCACCGAATGATGCAGCGATCAAATACGCTGAACGCGCATATGTCAGCAGCACTTGTCGAAAAGGCCTGCAAGTTGACCCGCGCTGATGCGAGCCTGCTGGATAACGCCATGACAAAACTGGGACTTTCCGCTCGTGGATACTTCAAGATACCCAAGGTAACCCGAACGATTGCAGACTTGGAGGGTGCGGAGTGTATCGGCACCGTGCACCTGACGGAAGCTCTGGGCTTCCACCGACTGGATCGAGCAGGATATCCATCCGGGATATGAGCGCATGGCAGATTGCTCGGCATTGATCTCCCCAAATACTGCTATCCGGCGTTGCCCCAATCAGATTCCTCAAAATCACGGTTTCTGGAAAATTGGAAGACGTTGCTTGTTCCTGCTTCAATTACTGATTGCTCGGAAACCCTTGTCAGAATTGCGCCCTCACGAAACTCTGCCAGTGTATTTGCGCCTATATTGGTCATAGTGCTTCGCATCTTAAACAAGGTCGTTTCCAACACCTCCGCCAAAGACCCAACAAGTGGAACATAGGCATCAACACCTTCCTCGAACATCATCTTCCTGGAACTCATTCCATCGCTATATCGCTGCCAGTTTTGAGCCCGATGAGTGCCTTCGCCCCAATATGGTTTGTACATCTGACCGTTGATGGAGGTCTTGGGCGTAGGACTTTCCTCAGTCATGGCAAAGTATCGGCCCATCATCACAAAATCAGCACCCATGGCCAGTGCGATCACAATTTGCGTGTCATTGGCCAGTCCCCCATCTGAGCACAAAGGAATGTATCGACCCGTTTCAGCAAAATATTCATCCCTCTTCCGGGCCACATCAAGCAATGCGGATGCCTGCCCGCGGCCTACCCCTTTCTGTTCACGGGTAATGCAAATTGAACCACCGCCCATTCCAACTTTTATGAAGTCCACTCCGGGCTCGCTAACAAGGTATTCAAAACCTTCAGCTGAAACGATGTTGCCCCCTCCTATTACCACCTCGGTTCCAAAGTTATCACGAATCCACCTGATTCCATCCATCTGGTACTCTGTAAACCCATCTGACGAGTCAAAACAAAGGACATCTGCACCGGCATTGACTAGTTCCGGTACACGTTCCCTATAGTCGTGTGTGTTAATCGCAGCACCCACACACAGCCGCTTGGAATCATCGAGTAACTCCAGGGGATGCCTGCGATGGTCAACATAGTCCTTCTTGAATACAAGTGACGTTAGGTTTCCAGCTTTATCAAGGATCGGTAAACAGTCTTTCTTGTGTTTGTGTAGCAGGTTGTTGGCTTCTCGCAGGCTGATTCCATCAACTCCATGGATAACATCTTCGATGCACGTCATGTGCTCGCCAACCCGATTGTCCAGGTTATCCTCAAATTCCCAGAAGTCCTTGTCAGTAATTATTCCCAAAAGCTTGCCTACAGCCGTCCCATCACCCGTTACGGGCACAGTTGAATGACCTGATTGATCCATCAGCCTTACAATATCGCTGAGTTTTGTATCAGCGGTTACATTTGAAGCGCTGGTGACGAAACCTGCCTTATGAGTCTTTACCTGTCGCACCATTTCGACCTGGGATTCGATAGGCTGGGAGCAAAACACCATGCTCAAGCCACCCTGGCGAGCAAGAGAAATCGAAAGGTCGGTCCCCGATACCGACTGCATGCAGGCGGATACGACAGGTATGTTCACACTAAAACGCGGCGGTTGGTTTGGCTCTACCGCGGATAGGGGAGTTTGTAAATCAACCACATCTGAACTCAGATTCTTTCGAGTCAGTCTGGGAATCAATAAATATTCACTAAAAGTACGGGATGTGTCTGCAAGTATTGTTGCCATTAAAAAACTCCATAGGCTGGCTTTATGCCACGATTGAGGCGGATATCAAAATTCAGGAGAAAAAAAGCGTATCGGCCAATAGCGAACGCTTGGCTGCTTCTTTTCGGAAAAAGTGCGCAGGAATGATAGGGGAAATAGAGAGTAAATTTGCCACTGGGACGCGCCATGGCGAATTCTATGCGAAAGGCCTGGACGATTCAATGATGACCCGGTAATAAGCGACTTCTCATCAACACAATCAGTCCGTTATAGCCGTTATTGATTAAATACTTTAGTATTTAGTCATAAGATGTTGATTGTTAAACCAATATTTGTAATATAGGCCTAGTGTACTTCCCTTATATGGCTCAATGAATAAATCTGAACTAATCAAACGGATGTCGGACAAGCTAGACCAGCTTACTAGCCGGGATGTTGACCTGGCAGTCCACACCTTGATCGAGATAATGTCCGAGAGTCTTGCTGGTGGAGAGCGTATCGAAATACGAGGTTTTGGAACCTTTACCAATCACTACCGCAAACCTAGAACCGTGAGAAATCCCAGAACGGGAGAGGTCGGGATCCAGAAACCAGGAAAGTTCGTGCCCCACTTTAAACCTGGAAAATACCTGAAGCGGCGAGTTAACGAAGCCCGTGACGAACTGGGAGCAGCAGAATCTGGCTTTAGTCCTGCATCGTTAACGCAACCCTGACAGTATTCGTGCAGACGCAACTAGTCAGAAGCTGATTCCTGACTTTTCATCATATCTCTCTCTTTCTGAACCAGATAATCTGTTATTCGCAACATATTGCTGTTGCTGCCCGCCATCTGGCTTTCAATACGGTATTTTCCATTGACAATAATTGCTGGAACGCCTCCCGAACGATAGGCTCTGCCCCTGGCCTCCGCCTGTTGGACACTGGCTCGTACACCAAAGGAATTGTAAACCTTGGCAAAATCTACTGGGTCAATGCCAAAATCTGAGAAGAA
>PVBE010838923.1_pt1 | contig 29612 bp, 18 predicted proteins | sample 1631181 | NCBI WGS metagenome assembly PVBE01 (sample SAMN08397723, study PRJNA350692) | Marine metagenome, whole genome shotgun sequencing project. | isolation source: water | place: Pacific Ocean | collected 2012-04
AGTCGGCGGGACCGGCTACAGCGCATACTCCGGGATCTGGTCATACCAGAGCCTGTACACTTGGTCGAACACCTCAAGTTCGGGCAGGCCCGCCTCGACCAGCAACTCGTATGCGCCGCGCGACTTCGCTCGGCGAGGGTTCTTTCGCGACCACGCCATCCCGTTGTAGCGCCGCCAAAGCAAGAGGCGCCCGTCGGGCAGGAAGTACTCCTCGGTGGCCACATCCGGGACGGGGCCATCGCTCCACTCGAATTCCTCCACTCCCCCACCGCCGACTCGGCGGACGCACTCGAAGGTCCGCCGGCCGATCTTCACCTTACACAGGCCTTCATCGACGACATTGCCGTTCCAGTCGCCGTCGGGCGGCGCAACCTGTCCGGGCCTGAGGAGAAGCGACTCGGGGTGGGGTTGCGATTCGCCCCAGTCTGGATGGTTAGGCGTCAGCAGCGGCGCGGCCTCGACGGGCTTGCCCGACATCGACCACTGCTTCGCGCAATAGAGCACGGTGTTCTCGTCGATGAGACGGTAGTGCGGACGCCACCCGCCGTCGAACTTGCCGTCTGCATCGAAGGTGACATCGTCGATCCGCAGGCATTCCTCGCCCTCGACCGTGACCGGCCCCACTGTCCTCGCGTGGCTCAGCCCGCAGAGCTTGCCGCCGGGGTGGTCGTAGTCCGCGAAGCACGTCTCCGCGCCCGGTACGAGCGTCGGGAAGCCCCCGTGAACCGAGACGATCCTCACCGCAGGTGCGGGTCGATCCATCGGCGTGATGGTGATCTTCGGCTCGACGCGCGGGAACTTTGGGATCTTGGCCAACCGCTCGCGATGTTCGTCGGTCAGACCGTACTCGCTCATTTCCTCTCGTGCCATCTCGATCAGCTCCTCTCGGAGGACAGCCCGCGCCTCGGACAGCATCCGCTTCACGCTGCCCGATGGCGTGTTCGTCGCCCGACTCACATAGCCGACCGCCAAGCCGAACAGGTAGTACCGCGTGACGACCTCTCGGTGCCGCTCCGGCAACGTGTCGATTGCCGCGAGGACTTGCCGGGACGCCAGGTTGCGCGCCGCGTCGCCCGCCGGATCAGTCGCAACGTCGGCAACGCCCCAGCGTTCGGCCAATCTTCTCTCGCGGTCGCGACGCTCGAGCGCTCGGCTGGCGAGGTTGCGGGCGGCGCCGCGGACCCACGCGCCGAAGCGCGCGGGATCCTGAAGCTGCTCGAGGTCGCGGTAGGCGATGAAGATCGCCGTCTGCGCGACATCGCGGGCGGCCTCGATGTCCCCGAGCCTGGAACTCGCCAGGGCCACGAGACCGGGCACGTGGCGGTCGGCGAGTTCCGTGAAGGCGATAGCGTCGCCGGCAAGCGTGCGGTGGACGAGGCTGGCGTCGGTGTCGGGCGGCGTGCTCATTGGGCTGTCTCCACCAACCACGTGACTTGAGGAGGCGAATCGGTTCGACTATTGGGGGTAGTCTACATCAGCCATCTGCCGGATGGCGGTGACGTAGTCGCGGATCTCGTTGGCGGAGAGCGCGCGGCGGTGGATCATCACTTCGTCGAACGAGACGGCGATGCCCCAGCGGCTTCCGATGGTGAGATCGTGGAGCTTGTCCTCGGGCGTGAACGAGCGGCCCTTCACGCGCGTCTTCCAGGCGAGCGTGCCATCCGTGTAGACCTCAACCAGCGACGCCCCGCTGATGACGACTGATGTGTGGTGCCACGCATCCTTGCGGAGGTCGTAGTGGGCGGCGAGGTCGCGGTCGTACAGGCCGTTGACGTCGGCGATGCCATCGAAGTAATACACCTGCAGGATGCCGGTCGGGCGCGGGAGCTGGCACCACTCGCCTTTCCCACGAGAGAAATGCGAGACGATAGCCCGGCCGTTGGTCAGGTGATACAGCCCGAAGGTCCCGTCGATCCGCTCATCCTCGCCGAGCGCCCACCAGAAGCTGACCGTGAGCGGCTCGTGCGGGCTGAACGCCTCCGAACGCAACTGAAGCACGCCGTCTTTGACCGCCGTCGCGCGACCCCCACGCATGCCCGCGCCATCAACAGGAGGCGTCGCGATCACTTGGACGCCTGTCTCGTCGAGGTCGGGCTCGACATCCCCATCGTCGAAGGAGTTGAAGTAGATCAGCCGGTCCTCGAAGCTCGGCGGCAGCGATAGAGACGCGACCGCGGGATCAAAGCCAGGCGTCGCGCGCACCGGCTGGGCGAGGCTGGCGGCGGCGATGAGCAGGAGGGCAAGCATCACTTGGCACCTCCCGGGAGAATCCGGAACTGGCGGACGTCATGCTTCTTGATCGGAAGCGAGAGGGCGCCGTTGACGACGGCCAGCTCTTCCCCACTCTCAGTGTCGGTCACTGCGGTGACCTCGCCAAACCCGAGGGCTTTGGCGTCGATGGTGAGCGTGGCGTCCACGTCCTCCTCGGCGTAGCTGGTGACGGCGAAGATCGCCTCCTCGCCCGGCACGGAGTAGATGATGGTGGGGAGATCCGGGCTATCGGCGACGACAGGCTGCGGGCGGTCGTCCCAGTAGCGATAGACCTCGACGCCCTCGCGGTCGAGGATCGTCCAGACGGGCTCGAACAGCGGCAGCCAGACGTCACTCACGCCCCATCCGTCGAGTTCATGCACGAGGCAAACGCCCGCGAAGGTGCGCTGCGTCCATGGATCCTGCGCCAGTTTGCCGTGGTCCTGCAACAGAACGGGCCACGCTCCGGCAAGCTCGCCAGTGGTGACGAGTTGGATGTACTCCCTCGGGAAACGGTGCTGAACATCGCCCTGGGAGTACTTCCACTCCCAGTCGTATTGCACGGTGCAGAAGCTCAGCATTGGGAGGATGTTCGTGGAGGTCATGTGCGCCATGGTGATGGGAAAATCGCCGCGTTCATTCAGGTAGACGAAGGTGCGCTTGGCCAACTCGCGGAGGCCCCATACCCCCGTAGACGGCATGATCGAGCCATCATCGCGCGCGTAGGCCGGAGTCATCCGCGTGTTGTATGAGCCAACGAAGAACCAATTGTCCCAGTAGACGCCCTTGCTGCCCGCGACGTCGAAGGCCTTGCCATACCAGTAGAGCGCGTGGTCGATGTAGCTGTCGGTGGGGACGATCTTGATCTCGCCGATACCGTCGCCTTTGCCGACGGTGCGGTAATCGGTCAGCCCCCATTCGTCCTTGAAGGTCTGGAACTCGTCAGCAAGCTGGTAGCTGGCGCGGTTGTAATAGAGGACCATCTCCTTGTCGCGGCGACCGCGCAGGTTGTAGCGCACGTGCCGCTCCCAAGGCTCCTCGCGGTTGTAAGGCGCGAAGTAGGGTCGGCCGCGCTCGATGACCGTGTCGATCTCCTCATCGGTGAGGTCCTCGGTGTTGCCGCGCTTGAGCATCTCCCATAGGTAGAGGTCCTTCTTCGCCGGGTAGACGGCGCCGCAGTTGCCCAGGGCGAACCAGTTGATATCAGTGCCGAGCAGCGTGTAGTTGTCACGCTTCCACCGGTAACGCCAATCGCCGAGCATCGGCTTGACCGGCGCGGCCTGGAGGCCGAAGGTGATCGTGCGAGGCTCGGTGATGGTGGTGGGCTGATTGATGAGATCGATGGTGACCTGCACGAAGCTCGGCGACCGGGTGATCGTGACGTTCGGGGTGCTCGGATCCCATCCCCATCCGGCGTCGTTCTCGGCGAACCAGCAGAGCCCGCGCTTAGGCGTGCCGACGTAGATGTAGCTGCAGAAGTTGGCGGGGAGATCGTTGGCCTGCACGCGTTCGCTGGTCCAGACGACGCCCGTGCCCTCGGGCACCATCTCATACAGCGTGTTGCGGATGCCGTCGCCCATGGCGTGCAGCATCGTGGCGTGTTCCGGGCGCAAACCGATGACGAGGGTCAGTTCGTCAATGTCGCCGGGCGCGAGTTCGAGATCGACGCGCATCATCCCATCGTAGTCCCACGTGCTCGTGACCGATGCGCCATCCCGGCTCGCTTCGCAGACGACCTCGTTCGCCTCCTGACCAGTCACCCGGAGGTCTAGAGCGCCAAGCGCGCTCAGGCCGATGAAGTACATAGGTGCCCCCAACAGGTCCTCACCAGCCGCAGTCACCTGGTCCCACAGCCCCTCGTCGTTCATCGTATGGTCGCGAAGCACGGTCGAGACGCGCTTGCCCTAGACCTCGATGGGCGTGAATGGTGGGTAGACCTCATCCGATGTGCCGAGCCCGAGCCCTTCCCACTCGTAGACGGTGCGCTCGAACTCCTTGACCAACTCGCCTTCGGGAACGTTGTCGCCCTCGGCAGTGGCCGCGAGTTCGTACTCGCCCTCCAGCGGTGGGAGATCGAACGCGATCTCCTGCCTCGGGCCGGCGAACTCGTCGAAGGCGACTGACTTGATGGCCTTGGTCTCGCCCTTCCGCCGAACGACGCAAGTGAGCTTCTCCAGCGTCGCGTTCTCGGCGAGGTTCGAGACATCGGCCTGGACGCGCATCCGGTTCAGGTAGGGGTAGTAGGCGTGCTGGATGTCGATTGGCAACGCATCGGTCTTCGCCACCGTCCACGTCCATGCTTCGGCGGCTTTCCATGCGTAGGTGCGCTCGTAGTGGGTCGCGGCGCCATCTTCAGACGTCACGCGCAGCGAGAGGTGGAACTGACGCGTCGATTCATCTTGCGCCTGCAGCCCGACGCGTTTCGTCTCGCCGGCCGCGAGCGTGATGGTCTCGGTCGTCGCGAGTTCGGGCATGAGGTCGCGGGTGATCTTGAACTCGGTGGATAGGGTCACGGGCTGGTCCGCGGGATTGTGGAGTTCGAGCGCTGTATCGATCCGGCCCGTCAGCGGGTCGCCCTGCGTTTGGTGGTGGATGGCGGGCGCGCCATCGACCAAGGTGAAGACGAGGCCCTCCGGAGCATACGCGCCGCCGCTGATGGAACTGAAAGCCCAGTCCTGCTTCCAGTTGCGGCAGAGGTTGATCCCCCACGTTCCCTGGTCGGCCTTGCGGCCAGGCGCAATCTGGTCGATGGGGACGGCGATCTCGCAGTGCCACTCGTTGTAGTGGAATCCGTTGGCAAGGCGCCAATCGCCCTTCCAGGCGGGGTCCTCGCGCGTCGTGCCCCGGCCGTGGTGCTTGTAGCCGCGCTTGCCGACGGCGTTCGCGAGCATCTGGAACATCTCGCCGCTCTCCGCGCCGGGCGTCGGGTCGATCCAGGCCTCGACGGAATCGTCGTAGACCACCTTCAACGTATCGACCGCGACCTGGGCGAGGATCTCACCGTCATCGGGGAGTTGGGAGCAAAGCGCAAAGTAGAACGTATCATCCGTCGCGCCAACGTAAGCGCGCGCCTGCCTCCGCTCAAGCTGCCCGTTCATTGCCAGCCCGCTGAATCCGGCCGAGACGCGCCACTCTTCAGTTTCCACGCGGCCATCGATGACCGGAGCCTCCGCCATGATTGGCACGACGTATTCTGCCGCTTCAGCGACGAGCGACCAGGCGGCGACCGTAGCGACGATCAGCAGACGGTGGAACATGTGGAGACCTCCCCGACGAGACGAAGAAGGGTTTCGCGCGACCCGGGAAGCAAGTCCGGAGCAACGCGTACCAGATCAGTTCGCACGACGCGGGCGAGTCACCTTGGTCGCCACCACGCGCGGGAGATACCACATGGTCCGGAAGACTCCATCGATCATCCTGCTGGTCCTGATTCTCTGCGCCGGGTCAGTTGCCCAGGAGAACCTGCTTCAGAATGGGGGCTTCGAGGCGCTCGCGGGCGAAGCCGTGGCGAAGTGGACGCAGCCCGATTACTGGGCCGGATCGCTGGCGACGGGCGACGAGTCGCGGAGCGGCAAGCGCGCGGCGGTCCTGGGCGCCAACGAGCGCGACGGGCGCCATTGGGGACGGATCCACTCGCGCCAGATCACCGTCACGCCCGGCCTGCGATACCGGTTCAGCGCGTGGGCGAAGGGCACGGGCGAGGTGAAGCTGGGCGTCGTCCACTACCGTCGCCAACCGAGCGAGAAGCCTCGGTACGAGACGCCCTGGCAGGACGAGCCGATCGCGCTCACCGGTGACTGGCAGGAGACTCTCTACGAGTTCGAGCCCTTCGATGCCGAGGTCAGCAAGATCGCGGTGATGATCGAGGTTGAGGGGGTGGGCGTGACCGCAACGCTCGACGACGCTTCGGTGGATGTGCTCCGCCAGTCGGAGGGCGCGCTTGAGGTTGAGCCGGCCTACGTCATGTTGGCGGCGGGCAACGCTCTGGACGTGACGGTTCGAGCGACCGGAACCGACACGGTCAGCGTCATCGAGAACGAGATCACCGAACTCGCTCTGTCGGATGAGGGCGAGGCGACTCGCGCGGTGACGGCCGGAGAGGAGACGGGGCTGCAGATGCTCCATTTCGCCTCCGCCGAACTCGGCGAGGCGCGGACGGTCTACGTTGATGTCGTTGACGCGGCAACCCACGACGCGTTCAGTCAGGCCGCGGCCGCGACCGATGTCGCGGATGGCTCGCGCTTGCTGTTTCTGGGCGACAGCCTCACCGATTTCCACCGCGGCTTCAACTACACCGACCAGGTGGCTGGATGGGTGAGTCGAACGCACCAGAACACCAGCTTCCGCAATGCCGGTGTCGGGGGCGACTTCATCACCCGCACGCGAGACAGGATGGACGGTGTCGCGACGGTCTACCGACCGGGCGCCTACGAGGGGCTGTTTGAGCCCGTGCCGACGCATGTCTTCATCTCCCTCGGGCACAACGATTCAAAGCTGAGGAGCAGCACGGAGTGGACCGAGAGCGTCGTGCCTCCGGCGGAGTTTGAGGCGACCTACCGCGAGGTCATCAAGCGCATTCAGGATGAGACCGGCGCGAAGGTCGTGCTGCTGTCGAGCACGTCGTCCGTCTACGAGATCACCGAGGCGAACGCCAAGAAGCAACTGGAGAGTCGGGGCTCGGCATCGCTGTTTGGCAAGCCGGACGTGCTGGAGAACTACAACGCGATCATGAAGCGCCTCGCCGAGGAACTGGGTTGCGGATACGTCGACATCTACGACCCGACGCGCGCGCACCCGGACAAGCCGAGCATCTTCATGACTGACGGCGTCCACGTGAACCTGGAGGGCAATCACGTGCTCGCCCTCGCGCTGCTCCGATACCTGGGAGAGTGACCATGCGCGTGACCACAGCGTGCCTGCTGGCGTTCGTGTCGATTTGCTCGGCTCAGGACTACGCGCCGCCGACCTTGCGCCACGTCAATGTCATCGCGATCCACCCGACCCGAGGGCAGACGCTGCAGGTCGGCGCCTCGTGCGAGACGCGCGGCCCGTACCAAGACGCGCTGAGCTGCCGCATCATCAGGCCGGATGGATTCGTGGCGTCCGCGGCGCGAATCGAGGCAGGCGACGGGCAAGCGTTCGCCGCTGATGTTGACTGGGACGACCTCGCCGCGATCCACGTCGCGTCCGGCTGGAATGCCGCCGACGTAACCTTGCCCGATGACCTGCCTCACGCGTACCGTAGCGAAGTCGGCGCGCCGCTGAAGACTATCCGCGCGTGGGGGCCGCTGCATTTCCAGGTGCCGGAGGGGACGACGTACTTCAACGTGTGGATCCACGCGAGCGTGACGAGCGAGGGCCTGCACTACGTCATTGCGGACGCTGACGGAAACGTCGCCGCCGAGGAAGACGGCGACTTCGATGATCGGACGAAGGTGCAGATTCGGGTGCCCGAGGGAATGGCGGGCAAGGCGTGGTCGATTGGGATCACCGACCCGGACACGCCGGGCATGAACCTCGACGACGTGTACGTCGAGTTGGGAAGGCACTTGCCGCCATTCCTCGCGCCGAAGGCCGAGTGGGCCGCGCTGTTCGGCGGAGCCTGGAGCTACGATCCTGACGCGCCGAAGCCGCCAACGAGGTTCGAGCCGACGGAGCCGACGGTCGAACCGTTCCATGGCCGCGAGGGCCTCGACCAGGCCTTCGATCGCGATCCCGACGACGGTTGGGCGACGTCACTACCGTTCACGTACGTGCTGGACTACGGCTCGAAGCATCTGGGCAACCCCGACTACGTGCCGACCGTCGCGACCGCCCCGCCGACGCTTCTGCACCTGGGCAAGGACGTCCCGCTCAACCATGGCTGGGGACCGGTTCAGGCGCTGGGTGGTGAGAACCAGGCCTACGGATTCGGCGACCACATCCGACGTCTGTCGCCGGACGAAGTCGCGGAACGCATAGCCGGCCTGCGCGATATGGTGGACCAACTCCACGAGTCCGGCGTACGCTGGGTGACGCCATATGTCTGCGGGATGACGGTCAACGGCGACATCGACCGGCGCTCGGGCTTCTGGGAGTTCTACGACCATTGGGAGGACTACCGCAAGACCGGGCTTGGGCCAAAGCCCGCGACCGACCCAGCCGAGTGGCTGCAGCTCACCCCGGGCGGCTTGCCCGCGCGCTACTACGGATACACGGAAGGCTTCTACCCTCCCTTCAAAGACAACCATCGCTACGCCGCCTGCTGGCGAAGAGCGGGCTGGCGCGCGTGGCTGGCGGAGGTGGTTCGGTTCGCGGCGCGGTGCGGGCACGATGGCGTTTTCGTCGACAACGCCAACAGCCAGCGCTGCCTCTGCAGCCACTGCCTGAGCGAGTTCAGGGAGTTTCTCCGCGGGCGCCATCCCGCGCGGGAAGCCGAGCAACTGTTTGGCATGCCCATCGACGGTGTTGCGTTCCCCGTCGAGAAGAACACCGAACTCTACGCCGAGCTATGCCGCTTCTGGTGCGAGACGATTGCCGATGAGCTAGCGACCATCAAACGCATCGGCTCGGAGGTGCTAGGCCGCGAATTCATCGTCTTCCCGAACGGAGGCCGACCGGCCTACATCCAGCGCGGCACGCCTGACGCCGACTTCGTGATGTTCGAGAAGTCGGTCGCTGACTACGGCACGAATCCGGGCATGGTCCTCAGCCCGGTTTTCGAGGGCGTGACGCTGCGGGTCTGCAATGACAACATCTTCGAGCACAAGTTCGTGCAATCGCTACGACGACGCGTGCGGCCCATCATTCTGAGTCGCGGCGGTTACCCGAGACGCTTGCCCCACTTGATGATGAACCCCAACGCCGCGCGGCTGGGGATGGCTGAGTGCGGCGCGTTCAGCGGTGGAGGGGGATTTCTGCTCCGGCCCGACTTCGGCGTCTATCATGATGCGATGAACGAGTACCGGAGGTTCTTCGAGGAGCACCCCGCCCTATACGCGGGTCTTCGGCCTTACGCTCAGATCGCCGTGCTGGCGCTCCCCGAACGCGGCTGGGCGGGCGATTCCGGACACATGGCATCAGTGAAAGCTCTCACGACCGAGCTCCATGAGGGGCACGTGCTCTTCGACTATGTCTCCGAGGACCGCTTCACGCCGGAGATCGTCAACTCATACGACTCCGTGGTCGTGACAGGCATCGAGGAGCTGACCGACGAGCAGAAACGCGTGATGGCGGACGTCGAGAGCCTCGTCGTGATCGGCATGGACCGGATGCCCGACTCCGCGCCGGCGCTCATCTGCCCGGATGACAGCATTGCGCCCTACGTGAAGATCAACGCCTACCGGGATGAGTCGCGGATCATCGCGCACGTGGTGAACTACAACGTCCCGCTCGGGGTGATCGCCGACGATCCGAAGCCGATCGAGGGCATCAAGCTGAGCATCCCGCTGCCGGATGGGGCGACCGCGACGAGCGCCACGGCCTTCGCCCCAGGCGAGGGGGATGTGAGCCTCGAAGTAACGGTCGTCGATGGGCGCGCGGGGATCGCCCTGCCGCCGCTGTCGATCTACCGGGTTGTGGAGTTCGCGCTCGCCGGACAATAGGCCGCGTCACGCGCGCTCGGCGATGAGCAGACCGCCCTCGGGAACGTCGGCGACGAACTCGCCATCCACGCGGATGGGTTCGCCGACCTCAAGCAGATCGCCCTCGGACGAGTACCTCAGTACGCGAACGTCCCGCGCTTCGCCCGTCCAGTCGAACGACCGCGAGACGGTCGTGATAATCCGCTCGCCGCCAACCACCCAGCCGGGACCGATCTCCCGAACCGTGATCGGGTAGAGCTTGCAGACGAAGCTGTCCGGCCCGCCAAGCAACAGGTTCACCGCCACAGGCGAGTAGATGCAGCCCTGGGCGAGCAGCTTGCGGACGCTGTCGAAGGCCCCCGTCAGAGACTTCTCGTCGCCCATGTTGCCGAGCACGAGCGGCGTCGGGTGGAGATGCCCCTGCACCCAGTGGGCCGCGCCGTTGCCACCTTCGATGAAGCGCGCGTGTGGCAGCGCGTTGAGACTGCGCAGGGCGTTGCCCCCGTTGCCGAGGAAGAAGAGCCCGCGCCCCATCACCTCGTTGACAAGCTGAAGCTGGAAACTCTCCGTGACCGTTCCGTTATCCGACTTCAGCCGCACCACCGCGCCCGTCTCGTCGAGGTCGGCCGAGTAGCCGTCCCAGTGCCCGTAGTCGTAGCGAGAGTAGCCGCGGCCCGTGCCGGCCCATGAGAACTCGTCGCAGTAGATGCCGTCCAGGCCATACTGATCCAAACCGCGTCGGACACCGCTCATGATCTGGTCGAGGTAGACCGATCCAGGCCGGGGCGAATAGTAGAGAACGCCCCAGTCTTTCTCGGTGAGATCACCGAGCCACGCCTGGCTGTAGTGAGCCGCCTGAAACACGCCCCCGTCGGCGGTGCGGATCGCCTCGTGGAGAATGGGCCAACGGTCTTGCGCGGGCTTGTAGACGGCCTCCATCGCCGGGTGGATCATCTGCATGACGCGGACGTTCGGCGCCGCGCGGCGGATCCGGTCGATATCGATCCCAAGCTGCGTCCAGTAGCGCTCGCGGTGCTCGTAGGTCAGGAACGCCTCCACATCGAGGTCCGGATCGCCACCCGCCGTGCGGGGCGCGCCTTCCGGAGCTTCGGCGCGCGTCCGGCGCGGACGGTCTTGGCGTCCGGCTCGAGCCTCTGCCAGGGGCCGAGCACGACCGTGATGGGTCCGAGATGCGCGAGCGATTCCGCCACGCGTTCGTCCGGGTCATCATTCTCGGCGCGCGCGTAGCCCCAGAACATCGGCCGCTCGTTCGTGATGCCATTGACGCCCCAGCGGTCGCGCAATCCGTTGATGAACGACCAGTACCCGCCGCCGTCGGTGACCGGCTCGATGCTGAGGCGGAAGTCGACCGATTTGCCCGGCGCGAGGGCGAGGGTCTCGGAGAGGATCTCCCCCACTCCGCCACGCACGCGCAGGCCCATCAGAAGCCTCAGCCAATCGCTCTCCGCCGTGACACCGAACCCGTCACCAGTGCCGTCGGGGGCTTCGAGAAAGATGGTCGGATTGGGCGCGCTGCCCGAAACGGCAAGTCGGTCGGACGAACCACCGATGTGCGCCCGCCGCACGGGCTGACGCAGGAAGACGCGGTGCCGGAACGGCACGCCGCGAATGACGTCGCCCTCGTTGCGCCACGTCTCGCGCCAATCAATCAGGCCATCGCGGATCTCGACCGTTCTCTCCAGCGTCAATTCGGGCCACGCGGCCTCCATCCGGAACCCAACCGCGCCCCATTCCGCGACGTCGACGCTCACGCCATCGACTACGCTCGCCTGGTCATCGGCGATCAGCACGGATTCGGTGTCGGGCGACATGCCGAGACCCGTCTCGACGAGCAGCTCGTGGCCTGTCTGTGCGCGGATCACGAAGCCGCCGCGCGCGCTCTGCGCGAGATGGAGATCGTCTTGCGTCACTTCCTGGGCGACCCGCCCGCGCTCGGGCACGTCACTCAACGGCTGCGGCAGGGCGTCGCGGCTCACGTACCCGACGGCGATGGCTTCGACGCGCAGATCGCCATAGCCCGGCTTGGGTACGCCTGGCAGGAGGTTGCGAAATGTGACCGTGTTGCCGTCGACGCCTGAGACGAGATCAGTCACGTCGAGCGCGAAGGTCGCGCCGAGGCCCGCGAGCGTCATCGCGTCGCCCGTATCGACATCCGGCGCGAACATCATCATCGCCCGGTCGCCGCTGAAAACAGGGAATGGCGGCGCGGCTCCCTCAACGAGATCGAGACCCGCCAGCCGGCCGAGCAATCGCTCATCACCGCCGGCGGCATAGCGCGAGACCGGCGCGCCGTTGATCAGGATGGAAGCGTTGTAGTTGCAGCCTCCCGGACCCTCCGTGCGGATCACGGCGCGGAAAGTCAAGACCGCCACGTGCCCCTCGCGGGCGGGCAGCGCGGGCAGCGCCAGATCAATGGCCTCGTCCTTCGCGATGGACTGATCCTCCAGGCGGACCTCATCGACGAGTTCCAACTCCTGCCCGATCGAGGCACAGGTCGCCGCGATGGCGATTGCCACAGCCAGTAAGCGCATCAAACAGCCCTCCGACCTACGAGAGATAGCGGCGGAGCACATCCGCCTGAACGTGTGGAGCGCACCTCACGAAGTACCCGTTGAAGCCGGCAACGCGGACCATGAGGTCTCGGTGCTCCTCCGGGTGCGCCTGAGCGGCGCGGAGCATCACGGGATCGACCACCGTCACGTGCATGTGGAGGCCGCCCATCTGGAAGTAGCTCTCAAGCAGCGATAGCAGGAGCCCGCCGGTCAGGTCGCGAGGCGAGAGCGTCATGGTGCAGGCGCCCGAGGGAGTGCGGTCTACCGGCAGGTCGGCCATGGCGCTGAGGACGGTCGTCGGCGAGCAGCCAACCGTGCCCGCGGACGGGTTCTGGTTCTCGCTGAGCGGCTCGCCCGCGAGGCGGCCGTCAGGCGTGGCGCCCGTATCGCGACCGTGGTGGACGTGGACGATGTGAGAGTAGAACGCCGGCCACATGGCAAGGCGATCCATGCCCTCGGAGGCGCGCGCGACTTCGGCGACCCACATCTCGCCGACCGTCCGTGCCAGAGCGCGAGTGTCCTCATCATCGCGGCCATAGCGAGGAAGCTCAGTGCGGATCTGACGGCGCGTGTCTTCGTGCCCCGCCCAATTGGCCGCCAGCGCTTCGCGAAGCTGGGACAAGCTCAGTTCAGCATCCGCCGCGAAGACAAGCTCGCGGATCGCGACGAGCGAATCGACGACCGTCGCCAGCCCCATCGCCGAGTGGTTCATGTGGCTGATGGGCGCCGACTGCCAGCAGGGCCGGGCCTGCTCGACGCTGTGGCGCAATAGCGCTGAGTGCAGCAAGGGGCACTCGCGCCCCAGCTTGTTCTCCCACCGCCATTCGGCCGCGCTCCGGGCTGCGGCGAGCCCCGCGCTCATCTCCTCGCCTAGCAAGGCCATCAGCTCGTCAAAGGTCGCCCCATCGGCCCGGTCGAGCGCTCGAAGCAGCGTGGCGGGAAGGTTGTGAAAACCCGGTCCGCTACCGGCGTCGATTCCGGGCACCAGCACGTTGTGGCAGGCGCTGTGGGCATAGTCCCAGGCATGCTCGATCGGGACGTCCTGACTCGCCAGCGCGCGCGTGACGACCTCGTCGTTGTAGATCGTCACCGGCTGCCGCGCGATAACGAGCTGCGCGACCCTCTCCCGGAACTCGAGAGCGGAATCGGCGCGGTAGCGCACGCAGACGGTCGGCTCCTTGTAGCCCAGGAAATCGACCGCATCGAGGATCGCAAGAGACAGTTCGTTGTCAGCCGGCCGACCATCCGCGTCGCAGCCGCCGACGGTCACGTACAGATGACTGTAGCGGCAGGGCGAGCGGCGCGTATTGTCATCAAAGTCGGTGTCGTTGCCGGCGGCTTGGGTCAGGCGCAACATGAACATCGCCATGACCAGAACAGCCTGCTCGCGAGTGATCCGCCCCTGCTCGATGTCGCTCCGGTAGAGCGGCAGGAGGTATTGATCCATGCGGCCCGGCGTGACGTCGCGCCCGCCGATCAGCACTGACAACAACAAGTGGATGATCTGGAGAAGCTGCAGCGCGTCGAGGAATGTTGAGGGCGCGTCCCAGGCCACGCGCTCGCAGCGGTCGGCAATGTCATCCAGACCTTGCCGGCGGGCGACGTCGGCATAGCGCCGGATCAGCATCGAGGCCGATCCAAGGGCATCGAGCGCGGCTTCGAGGAACTCCCGACCGGCCTCGTCGGCGTCGTCGAGGTTCGCTTGGACTTGCGCCGCGATTCCTCCGAGCCCCGCTGAGATGAGCCATCCCCAATCGGGGATGAAGATGCTCATGCTGTCGAGGCAGTCCGGGACGCCGTCTTCCTCGAATAACTCCGGATGCGCGGCGTAAAGAGCCTCGCCAGACGCGTCGGGGATGACCTCCAGCACGCGACCGGCGATCACGTCCTCGGGCTCGAAGGCGGGCGTCGTCTGCTCGCAGATGTCGCGGATTATGGCGGCCTGGCGGCGCGCCCGCGGCAGATCGGCATGGCGCTCGCACGAGGCGCGGAGGATCGCCGCCCGTTCCATGCAGACCAGGCGTTCGTCCTCAGCCATCCGGCGCTCGTGGAGACGCTCGACGCGGGCGCGGAGGTCGTCTATTGGAGGCAGCGTGGAATTGGTCATGTCGCGATCTCGCCCTACTTGGCGATGTCGGTCGTCAGGCAGACGGCCTTGACCTCGATGCCGTCAGCGACCGTCAGTTCGATCTCATGTTCGCCGGCGGCGAGGTCGATGCCCTCCCCCACCTCGATCCACTCCCACGCATCGGCGTTGACAGTGGCGGTCCCGGCGTTGGCACCGCCGCATGAAACGCCCAGCGTCGCCCCGGCGGCGTTTGTAAGGGCCTGCGACCAGACATGGTATCGCCCACCGACGACCGTCGCGGAGGCGTTGCCGGCCGCGATGTCGACCAGCACGTGCTCTGGGTCGAATATGGCCGGCGCTTCGATCGGGACCAGGCGCCAATCGTCCACATACATGACGACGTCGATGGCTTCCTTCGATTGCGTGTTGACCGCCAGGTACGCCTGGTTAGTGTTCTCGGGGACCGTGAAGGTGCAGCCAAGCTGCTGCCACTCGCCAAGGCGGTCGAGGTCATACGCGGTCTCGGACATGAACGAGCCCTTCGTCATGTTGTTCTCGCGGTGGGAGAGCCGGATGTCAGGCGCGGGCGCGCCGTCGGTTATCGATTCGACCTTCAGCCAAGTGCTCAGGCGATATTCCTTGCGCGGCACCAGCCACGAGATCTGCCACTCGCCAGGCGTCCCGTAGACGGTGGTGATGTATTCGTTCGCCTTGTCGAAGCGCCCCTCGATCTTGGCGCACGAGGCGCCTGAATGAGGGTCTTCCCCATCGAGCGTCATCGTCCCGCCGCGCTTCTGCCAGCCAGCCACGTCGATCTCAAAGTCGGGATTCGGCACCAGCCCCGGCAATCGGCGCAGCCCTGGCGAGGTAGCGCGATGGACCTCGCGAGCCATGTAGGCGTCGAAGGACTCGCCCGGGAACTTCGCCACCTCGCTAAGCGCGTAGGGCGCGAAGCACATGTAGAACCCGATCGTCTTGCCGCCACCGATGCCTTGGAAGCTCGCCATCGTCCGCACGAGGTAATCCCGGACGACTGTGCGCAGACTGTCATCGTCCGCGTAGTTTGCCGCGAAGCCGATCCCGTTGCCGAGGATGAAGCCGTAGCTCGCGCTCTGACTGGAGTTCGGGCAGGAGGTGTAGCGGAAGAGACCCGCGTCCTCCTCGTACATGGTGTCCACGCAGAAGCGCGCGATCTTGACGATATTCTCGGCGACCTCCTCGTCGCCCGTCTCCTGGTAGTACATCTTCATGCCGGTCATGAGCACGCCCGCCATGAACCCCGCCGCGCCCCAATGGTGCTCCTCACACGTGCAGTGCCCCGGCACCAACTCGCGGTAGCGCAGACCGCTTTCAGGCATCGGCGAGGCGTCGCGCTCTTCGTATACCTTATCGATCATGATCCGCGCCGCGTTGAGGTAGTAGGGATCACCCGTCGCGCGGTAAGCGGCCATGACGAGGATCGTCATCCAGCCCGGCTCGCGTTGATTGCCGAACCTGAAGTTGGTGGTCTGCGGGCCCGCCGCCCAGTCACTTACCAGCTTCGCGCACTCCCACGCTCGCGTGTCGCCCGTCAGCAGCGAGTACTCCCACATCCCCTGGCTCCAGATATGGCCGCGGTTCGTGGCGTACCCTTGGGCGTAGACGTTCATGTCGAGATATTCCGGCGGGTAGTAGCCGCCGGTGTGTCCCATCGAGTGCACCCACACCTGTCCCGGCAGCTTCGCGCCGCTCCACTCCGGTGGCGAAACCTGGCCTTCCGCGTGGTGGATCACGTCGATATCCATGTTGTGGCGCGCGGCGATCTCGCCCTCGATTAGGAACCGCGTGTCGCCGGAGCGCAGGTACTGAGTCAGGAAGCCGTGGTGGGTGTCGTACTCGAGGTTGCCCCAATTGTAGCCACGCTCGCCGTACCAGTCGCCGTAGTTCATCAGCCCGAATTCTCTGCTGTCGTCGCGGCGTTTGCCATAGGCGCCGATGTTGCCGTCGACGATTCTGTCGTAGATGCCGATGCGGTCGCCCTCGCTGGGGAGGATATCGCCCAACGCGGCGCTGTCGGCATACCATTCGGCGGGGGCGGTGGCGAGCACGCGTTGGGTGGCCATGAGCGCCGTTTCCTCCGCCATCACGCCGCTGGGGTCGATCCACAGTTCGTGGCGTTTCTCAAGGCCCCGCCGGAAGGTGTGGTTGCCGTCGCGGAGGTGGTAGTACAGGAAGTGCTCGTCTTCCTTGTCCGCATACAGGTCCGGAGGATCGATCGTCGGGCAAAGCCCGACCACGTGATCCTGCCCTTCGACACCCATCGACTTCGGCCACTGCTGCCAGAACTCCCGCACGGCGATGCACGGGCCGCCCTGCGCGTGCTCAATCCCCGGCGCGCGGCCTTGGCTCGTCTCGCCCGCCAGCACGTACTCGGCCTCGGTGATCTGCACCAGGCGATCTCCATCGGCGTATGGGGCCTGGCCGCCGCTCCACAGCCCGGGGAACACGAGATCGAGCGACTTGATGGCGGTCATGTTCTCATCGAGGAGATCGTTCGAGAAGACGTGGTCGAGGCGGATGTAGCTCTTCCCCCGGTAGACGAACACGCGGAAAGTGAAGCCGAAGTGCTTCGTCCCATCCTCGGCGACATGGTGGCCCGAGTAGCGCACGACGGCGCGATACGGGCCGTTCTCCTCGATCTCAATCTCCTCGGCGGCGTTCAGGTAGTCGATGCCATCGGGATCCGTCAACCTTGAGCGAACAAAGGCGGGGTACTCCATGTAGCCCTCGTCGACGAGCGCGAGGGTCATCGCACCTGTTTCCGCCGTGATCGCGTTCGCGGTCGCCTCGATGAGGTCCAGCAGCGGCTGAGCGGGCGCGGGAGTGCCGCCGTAAGCGAGGCGCGCGGCAGCGCTCTCGCCCGCCGCAAGGTCCATCTGCCAGTCCAGCACCAGCCACCGAATGCTGTTGTCATCCCATCGGCTCACCGCGCGCGCTTGCGGCACGACCTCGCCGTCGCCAATCAGAACCCGCAGCGTGTCCGTAGTGCCGAGCGTCCCCGCGGGGAAGGGGAGACCGACGGTTACGGGGCACGCGGGGATCGCCCTGTCCGAGGGGTTGGTCACTGTCAGTTCAACCACACGGCGCTCGTTGGCATCGGCCGGGATCACCGGCGGCTGGACCTCGGTAGCTTCGCCGCCAGGGAGCTTCACCCAGCACGGCTCGCCGCCGGCGAGGCCGGCGATGTCGACGCGATGGTTGTTGCACTCAGCCGGTTCGGGCGCTGTCGTCTTGCCCAGCGCATCCGTGGCGCCCCATTCGACGCTGCCGATGCTCGGCTCGGCCGTCGTCCAGCGGGCTTGGACCGTCCAAGTGTTGCCGGCCCCCGGCCGCGCGACGAGATGCGTGTTGCCGGGCGCTTGGGCCCACGACGCGGTCGCGATCGCGGCGAGCAGTAGCGGCGTCATCATTCGCCTCCGGGGTGGTGCTTGACGGTGCGTTGGCCCACCGCGTGGGCTCCCGTGTAGCTCGTGTGTGGCACGTAGACGAAGGTCGACTTCTCCCCATCGGCATCCCAGTCAAAGCCGGGGTCCTCGACGACTCCGATTTCCGTCGCGTCATCGCTCACCGAGGCGACCGCATACGCCGACACTCGCCCGCCCGCGTGATCGACGGTGATGGTGCTGCCGATGTCGGGAGTGAACGCATCGGCGACCGTCAACGTCTTCGTGTCTCGGTCAACCGCGACCAAGTCCACCTCAGCCGACGACGCATCGAGGGAGACACCGCCCCAGGCTAGCGTCCCGCCGACCGCGGTCGCGCGCTTCGATCCATCAGCGCCCGACGTCAGTACCACAAGGTCAGCCGTTGCCGTCAGCGCATCACCCAGCCACTCGGCATCAACGCCGGCGGGCCCAAGCATGACGAGATCGCGGCGACCGGACGCGCGCTCGATCTCCATGGCCTTCTCAGTGCCAGGGATGTCCGCCACCTGAACGGAGACAACCTGGGCCTCGCCTTTCACGGGCTCGATCACTGAGGCAAAGACGGACTCGCCTCCCAGCCGCCTCACCATCGCGAAGGCGCGCCGGTGGTCATCGATGAAGCGGTCGTCCTCTTTCGCCGGGCGCACGGCGGGGTTGGTGCCCGTGATGAGTTCGTCGCCCTCGTTCAGCAACACGCGCGCCGTCAGCGACACGTCGCCCTCGGCGTAGGTGTAATCGAGCATCGCGACCTCATCCTCGGCTACCGTCCGCCCCCGGAGATCGATGAGGTACCCGTAGGGCACGTCGTCCTTGATGACCATCCCCGCCTCGCCCTCGTTCATCGCCGGGACGAACTCGACGCCATCGGGCACGAGGGTCTCGATCGCCGCCAACTCCGCCCCTGATGCCGTCAGCGTCTGCGGCTCATCCGAGCTGCCGTGCAGGAAGTAATCGTGCTGATTCCCGCCCGTCACCTGGAACAGATCCACGAGGATCCCATCCAGCATCACGAGCGTCCGGCGATAGAGACTCACGTCGTCCGGATACACTTCCGGGTTGTCCACCGAGACGACCTGACACGCGGGATCGGAGGCATCGAAGTAGCGCAGGCTTCCCAGCGTGCAGGCCTCGCCACGGTTGGCTGTCTGGATCTTGTGGTCGACAACGACGAGATTGTGCGATGGGGTGCAGATGGTCCAGCCTCGACCCTTCGTGTGGGTGTAGCCGAGGTCGCTCAGCAGCTCCTTGCCATGTGCGAACAGCAGCATCGACAGCCCATCATAGTGCGTGTGACCGTAGCCGCCGGACCACGTTAGGTGTGCCTGCATCTGCGCATCGCCCGCGCCGGTTCCCAGACACGCGTGGCCCAAGGCCGGGAGAAGCCATGGCGATGATTCATCCAAAGCGGAGCGCCGATTCGTGGACCAGGTGTCGTGCACGGGCACGAAGCGCCCGTTGGGCAGGCGCATCTGCATCAGCGTGGCCGCCGAACGCTTGACGAACGGCAAGTCGCGCTCAGTGTCGAGATCGTCGAACCGCTCGCCCGTCTCCGGGTGCTCGTAGCCTTCGGGATCGGAGTACCCAAGCGTGGCGCGGAAGACGGATCCCAGGTTGCCGACCACCTGCGAATGGTAACTCGGCGCGCCCTCTTTCCACACGCCATCATAGAAGAACTGCGACGTCATCAGGCGCCGGAGCCGCCCGACGGCGGTGTGGACGTACTCCGGCTTCTGCAGCACGCGGCCGGCGCGGATGATCGTGGCCCACGTGCCCATGCTCATGTTGCCCAAGTCGTCCTTGTTGGTCAGGATCTGCTCCGAGGCGGTGGTGAAGAAGGCTCTGATCTGCTCGCGCTCTTGGGCGGTGACGGCCTCACAGGGCGAGATCAGATCGTAGGCCTCCACGAGCTGATCCGGGATGTCCATGTAGGCCCACCACGTCCAACGCGAGGTGCGGAAACCGGTGCGGAAGTCGGCCGGGTCGACGTCGCCGTCGTAGAAGACCTTCTCGCGGAACGGGTAGTCGAACTTGTAGGGATAGCCGGGGAAGACCTCGGCGAAGCGCGCCATGATGAGCGCGGATCGGCGGGCATAGCTCTCGTCGCCTGTGATGGCATACAGCCGCGCGAACGAGTTCGCGCGACGCTCCATGTAACGAATCTTCCTGTAGTCGAGCGTGGCGGCGAAATGGTGCTTATACCCGTCGGCGTCCTCGTAGTAGGGGTACTTCCACACCTCACCGCGCGGGGAGACCACATCCAGCGCCTGATCCATCGGATACTCGGCGCTCGGGTACTCGTGCCCGCAATAGGCGCATCGCAAGATGTCGGGCTCCTCGACTGACCAGGGCGTGAACTCAGCCCCCGCCTGGTCGTGGAACTGGCCCTCCTGGCGCCCCATTTCGCAGTTGACGCAATCAGTGAAGTAGATCCCCGACTGCTGGGGGATCAAGGCGAGCATCTCTGCTTCGCTGAGATTCAGCAATGGCTCGACGGCGGCTTGGTAGCCATCGAGATACTTCTCATCGACCACGGTGCCCAGCACGGGATCATCCGCGAGGGCATGCGCGGGGAGCAGAACGGGAACGAGCAAGCATAGCAGTCGGTCGATCGGCATGGGAGAAGCCTCCACGATAGTGTCGCGGCATGGGTCCATTCTACAGAACGCCCGGGCGGGCCTGTCTGTGCGGGAGACGACCTCCAGTCGTCTGTAGGAGGGGTTTCAACCCCGACCGGCGTTGCCAGGGCCACCGTCGCGCGCACGGCGTCGGGGTTGAAACCCCTCCTACAGACGGCGAAGGACACCCTCGGGAGGGCGGCGAATCGACACTGCGACCGCGCCCGGATATCAAGCCAGAAGGGAATCTGCCCATGGTCATCAGTTGCCACGAGCACTTGGCGAACCGTCAGAGCGACCGGAACTGGGAGGCGAGCGATCGGCTGGTCATCGATGCCGCTGATAAACTCGGCATCGACCAAGTCGCCTGCTCCATCCTCACCCCGACCCGGCCCGCAGCGATCGAAGGCTGCATCGACTGCAACGAATGGGTCCTCGACTCCATGAAACGCTACCCGGACCGCATCCTGGGATACTGCTACGTGAATCCAGGCTACCACGACGCAGCCCTCGATGAAATCCGCCGGCGTATCGACCAGGGCTTCATGGGGATCAAGATCTACAACGAGTATCCCTGCAACGAGCCCGTCGTGTGGCCGGTGATAGAACTGGCCATCGAGCTGGGAGTGCCTATCCTCCAACATGCGGGGAAGTCCCACTTCTACAACCCCGCGCAGCCGCGCATTACGGATGCCACGATGATCGCCGAGGTGGCCAACCGCTACCCCGAGGCGATGCTGATCTGCGGACACATCATGGGCGGCGGTGACTGGGAATGGGCCATCAAGGCCCTCCGAAGCGCGCCCAGCGCGTATGCTGATACGAGCGGAAGCGTCGTCGACGATGGCGTCGTTGAGATGGCCGCGAGCGTGCTCGGCGCGGATCGATTGCTCTTCGCCTGCGACATGTCGTACACGGCGGGCATCGGCAAGATCCGCTCCGCCGAGATTCCGGAGAAGGCGAAGCAGAAGATCCTCGGCGGCAACATGCAGAAGCTGCTGGCCGCGCGGAAGGTGGCATCAACATGCTGATCGACATCAACACCTACGTCGGCCATTGGCCGTTTCGCAAGCTCCGCCACAACACGCCCGCCAAGCTGCTCAAGCTCATGGACGCCAAGGGCATCGACCAAGCCTGCGTCTCAAGCGTCAGCGGCGTCTTCTACAAGAACCCACAGACCGCCAACGACGACCTGGCGAAGGACACCAAGCGCTATCGCGATCGCCTGCATCCGTTCGCGGTCATCAACCCGACCTACGTTGATTGGGAGCATGACCTGCGCGCGTCCGCCGAGGCGGGCTTCAAGGGAATCCGCATCTATCCGAGCTATCACGCCTACACGCCGGACGACGCGTGTTGCAGCGAACTCGCGAGCGCGGCGGCGGAGATCGGCCTGATCGTTTCGATCCCATTGCGCCAGACGGACGCGCGCCAGCGGCACTGGCTGATCAACATTCCGGACATGTCGGCGGGGTCAGTGGCGGGGCTCGTATCGCGGCACCCGAAGACGCGGTTCATGCTCGTCAACGGCATCGGCTTCACGGGATCGGCCCTGGGCCAGGCAGGCAACGGCCTGCCCGACAACTACCTCATCGGGATCTCCCGGATGAGCGCGCTGGGACACTCGGAGATCCGCGCGCTGATCGACAACGTCGGCGCGGAGAGGCTGGCGTTTGGTACGGGCGCCTGCCTGAAGTACCCCGACCCGCCGCTCGTGAAGATCGAGGTTACCAACGCGACGCGCGCCGAGAAGGACCGCATCCGATTCCGCAACGCCGCGAAGTGGCTGAAGTAGGGGCTCGCGCCCGAGGAGATCCGCGCTCATGATCGCGCTCGCATTCCTGCTGCCCATCGGCCACGCGGCCAGAGCCGCCGAGCCCACCGAGGCTGTCGCCTGGAACTTCGCCGATGGCGTCCAGGACTGGCAGGGGAACAGGACGTCGCCGCTTGAGATCGTCGATGATGCTCTCACCTTCCGCGCTACCGGTTCAGACGTCCTGATCGTAGGCCCGCTGTTTGATATCGAGCCAGCCCTTTGCGATACGATCGAGATCACGCTCAAGTCGACGACCGAGGGCATCTGCGAGTGGTTCTGGCGCTCCGATACCGAAGGTCCTTACGGAGGCTTCAGCGGCGAGAGGCGCCTGCAAGTCGCGGTTGAGGCTCATGATGACTGGCAGACCCTCCGCGTTCAGCCATTCTGGCAGGACGCGGAGCGCGTCGTCGGGCTGCGCTTCGACCCGCCCGAGGGCAAGCCAGGCACTTATGCAATACAGAGCATCAAGGTCCTGAAGTTCGACCGGCCCGGTCCCGTTGAGGCCGACTTCGACTTCACCCGCGGCGACGAGGGCTGGGTGGTCCCGGCGGGTGACACCGAGCAGCGCCAAGCCGGGCTGCACGTCATGCCCACCTCGCGCGAGACGCGGGCGATCTCGCCCCATCTTGACCTGGACGCCGCCGACGCGCGGTACCTCATCATCGAGGCGACTGCCCCGGCGATCCCCGGCCCGGACGGTCACGTGCCCGCGTTCATCGAGTTCATGGCCAAGGGCGACTCGACGCGCCACGCCGTGCCGTTCACCATGGCGCCCGCGGTGAGGTCCACCTACAACATCCGGGTCGGCGACCACCCCGGCTGGCGGGGGGGGGCATCGAGACGATCATGCTCGGGCTTGGGTCAGCGGGCGACGTGACTCTTCATGCCGTGAAGGCCTCCGCGTCCGCATCCGCCGGTGAAGCCCGCCCCGTACCGGCGACGGGTCTTGAGTTCCAGACGGAACCGTGGCGTCGCGAGTACCGACTGCCGGTCGCTCCGAAACGTATCGATGTCTCGCAGGAAGCGCCACCCGAGACCGTGCCGGTCGCGAGCGATTACACGGTCGCCATGTGGTACTTCGCCGCGTGGGAGCCTGAGTACACGTGGGACGGCTGGAAGCAGGTCGCCGAGCGCGCGCCGTGGCGTCTGCCGCTGCTGTACGATCCCGCTGACGTCGAGATGACGCAGAACGGCATCCACTTCTACCGAGCCAGCGACCCGCGCGTCATCGACTGGCACGTGCACTGGATGCGCGAACATGCGGTGAACCTGATGATGTGGGACTGGTATCCCGGCACTGACGATGATGGTGCGATGGACCCGAGCTTCTTCGGCAATCGCGCGTTGGAGATCGGGTTCCTGGGCAAGGACGAAGTCGGCGCGCCGCCCACGGAGACGAACCGGTTCGCCGAGACGATGCCGTTCGCGGTCATGATCACCAACCACCCGCCGTTCGCCGAGTTGCCGACCGACATGCCCGAGTACATGGCTGACCATTTCTTCAGCCAGCCCAACTACCACCGCATCGACGACAAGCCGTTCGTGCTGCTCTGGGACACGGGCCAACTCGTCACCGTGGCCGGTGACGAGGAGAAAGCCGCCGCTTACATCGAGCGAATCCGTGCCGTCGCAAGAGATCGGGGTTACGCGGATGTCTACATAGCGGCTGTGAACAGCACGAGCGGCAATGTTCTGGACCGGCTCGGGCTAGACGGCGCTACGGGCTACGTGCTCGCGCGCACGGGCGGCGAGAGTCCCGTCCAGCGCCAACTCGGCGAGCGAGCGGTCACGGATCTGTTGGAGGACTTCCCGACTCAGACGATCTCCGGACACGTCGAGACCTGGATCCATGGCGCCAACGCCCACGGGCGCGACTACCTGCTTCCCACGACGCCCATGCAGAATTGGGAGCCGACCTTCCGCTCGACGGGCTTCGTCTTTCAGCGACAGACGCCGGATGCGTACCGCGAGATGCTTCGGCGCGCGAAGGCGCTGATCGAGGAACGCGACCTGAGGAAGTTCGTCACCGTCGAGGCCTGGAACGAGTGGCTCGAGGGGAGTTACGTGGAGCCCAGCACCCAGTGGGGAACGTCATACCTGGAGGCCATCCGCGACATCTTTGGCGAACTGCCCGCACCCGATGACGGGTGAAGGAGGTTTAGACTCGCGAAGCAATAATACGCCATTCATGATCTGGAGCCACGCATGACCTCCGATATCAAACCCCTATCCAAGCTCCCCCTGGGGCCGAAGTTTTGGACCGGGGTCATCACCATCCCATTTGTCATCCTGCTGCTCTACTTCGGCGGCTGGCCGATGTTCATCGTCGCCACAGCCGCGATGCTCGTGGGGCTGCACGAGTTCTACCGCGGGGTCGCGCGCAACGGCATCGTCGCCGTGGCGCCCGCCGGCTGGGCCTGCGCGACGGGCATAATGGCCGCGACCCACTTCGTAGCCGAGAATCCCGCGCTCCGCTCGGGTATGATCACCGTCTGCGTCGCGGGAGCCGTGCTGCTCGCCTTCATGGCCCAATTCTGGCGGGCGGGGCATACCAGCGTCATCGCCAACACCGGCGCGACCGTTTTCGGCGTCGTATGGGTAGGCCTGCTCTTTTCGTTCCTACTACGTCTTCGCGCCGTCCCGCTGCATCACGTGGGGGGCATCCCCGAGGGGGGCTTCCTGGACCGCTGCGGCGCGCTGGTGCTGATCATAACGACGGTCTGGATGCAAGACACCATGGCTGCGCTTGTCGGCAAGTCCCTGGGCACGCGGCGCTCCTTCCCCGGCATCAGTCCCAACAAGACCTGGGAGGGCCACATCGGAGGACTGCTAACGGCCGTAATCGTCTGCGTGGGTCTCGGCAGCTCATTCGGCCTGCAGCCCTTGCACATGATCTCGTTAGGGATTGTCATCGGGGTCTTCGGCCAGCTCGGCGATCTGGCCAAGTCAATGATCAAGCGCGAACTCGGCATCAAGGATTTCGGGACGATCCTCCCCGGACACGGCGGCATCCTCGATCGGTTTGACTCGCTGCTTTTCACCATGCCAATCGCCTACATGTACTTCCGGCTGTTCGTCATCCCTACCTAGACGCGGACCGAGGAGATCTCGCCATGAGGCGCAGTGGCTTCACTCTGATTGAGCTGTTGGTTGTAATCGCTATCATCGCCATTCTGGCATCGATTCTGTTCCCCGTGTTTGCGAGAGCCCGCGCGAAGGCGCGCCAGGCGAGTTGCGCCAGCAGCCAGAAGCAGCTCACGCTGGGGCTACTCATGTACGCGGATGATTACGACGAGATACTCCCTCCGCGCTACTACGATGCCGGGGGCGGCGTCTTCATGCATTGGGACACGCACTATGCTCAACCGTACATTACCAGCACCGACATCCTCACGTGTCCGGAGACGAAGCAGCGGTCGTTCGGCTACAACGACACGTACGTGCAGGGGCAGTTCCTGGGCTCCGTCTACTCGCCAAGCGAGACTGTGATGCTCTGTGACTCCAAGAAGTGCTTCGACAGCTCGGGGGCCGTGGTCGGACCGGACCATCGGATCGACGCCCCGTCGAACTTCGGTTCGCCCCCCGCCAAGCCCGCCAACGACACTGACGCCGAGCCCGTGGCGGGAGACCCCGGGTGGGTTACTCGTCCCCAAGCCGCCCACAACGACGGGACCAACATCGCGTGGGTCGACGGGCACGTGAAGTGGAAGAAGACGGACGAGTTCTTCTACGGGCAGAACCCAACGGACAAGTTCTTCGACCTGTTCTGATGGTATCAGGCGTGGCGGATGTCGCTGCCGTCACGCCGGCAATTGCCCTACACGTCCGTGACCTGGGGCGTGGTCCCATACTCATCCAGGAGTATCAGCTCCACGCGCTCCGTCGTGAAGCGTATCACCCCCAGACCCGGGTCCTCCGGGCCCGAGGCGTAACTCTTCAGCCCGGGAAACGCATCCCACACCCTCTGCCTTTGCTCCGGTTCCTCCACGATCTCGCACGTGCCAGTCAACGTCACCACGCTGTGATGGTCCTTCGTCTGGAACATCAGTTGCGCTCGCGGATTCGCGCGGATCTGGTCCATCTTTTTCGATGATGACAGCGCGGCCATGGTGGCCGTCAGCGGCTCATCCAACACCGATCCCCCCATCCACCGCATCCACGGCGCGCCGTCTTGGCCGGCCGTGGCGAGTACGAAGACCTTGTTCTCCAAGATGATCTTTCGAGCTGTTTCGATGATCGCGTCGCGTTCCATGTGTAGCCCCCAAATGTTGGCTGGTCTCCAGCTTGGCCAATTCTCCCTCGCGGGGCTGCGTTCCTACATGCAGAAGGCGTGGTCGCGTCAATGAGCGAACCTCTCAGGACCACACCGATGGTCGGGAGGCGTAGCCCATGCTACTGATGGCCGGAGTCACGTTGGCAATCGCATGCGGCGTGCTCGCGCAAGACATTGAGCCCGCCGACGGCACGTTCTTCGTCGCGACGGATGGCAACGATGCGTGGTCGGGGTCCTTGCCGAAGGGCAGCAAGGCAGCCGACGATGGCCCATTCCGCACGCTTGCCGCCGCGCGTGACGCGGTGAGCGCGAGCGAGGCAAGTAACCGGCGCGTGATCATACGCGAGGGCACTCATTGCCTCGACGAACCGCTCACCCTCGGCCCCGATGATTCCGGCACGGCTGCTAGCCCAATCGTCTGGATGGCCCACCCAGGGGAGGAAGTCACGCTCAGTGGCGGACGGCCCGTCACTGGGTGGGAGCAAGGCGAGGGCGGCGTGTGGGCGGCCCCGCTCGCGGACGGCTGGACGTTCCGCCAACTCCGCGTCGGGGATGAAATGCAGACCCTCTGCCGCTATCCCGATGCAGTGCCTGACGAGCCCGCCACCGGCGGCTGGCTCTTCTCCCGCCCTCGGATGATCAAGGAGGGGCAATGGGGCGCGACAGTCTCCAACATCCACACGCGTGGCGACTGGATCGAGTGGAAGGTCAATATCCCCGTCGACGGCGACTATGCCCTGTGGATGCGGTATGGCGCCAAGAACGAGCCGCACGGTCGCACGGACATGAACGGACGAACGACGTTCCAGGTCGACGGCGGCGAGAATGTCCCCCTGGAGAATCTACCCGACACCGCCGGCTGGCGCAGCCATGAATGGAGCAACTGCGCGACGCTGTCGCTGACCACGGGCCAGCGAGTGCTGCGCTGGACGAACCGCGAGGGCGGTGGGATCGACTTCGACGCGTGGGCGATCACCACCGATCCCGCATGGGAGCCCGTCGGCACGGAACTCTCCGAGCCGGCGGACGGCGCCCATCTCATCATCCGGCAGGCGGAGGCGTGGGAGGCCGCCGAGGGCCGGGAGATGAAGCGCGAGATTCACTTCGCCGCCAGCAAAGACGCCATCCCCTTCGCGGAGGGCGACATCCCCGCCGATTTCACGGTCCCATTCGCGGATGTGATGATCTTCCCGGCATGGGGCTGGGTCGGCGGACCAGTTCAGGTGGGCGGCATTGACTTCGCGGAGAGCATGGTGCGCCTGACCGGAGCCAACGCCCAGCAGGAGGTCCGGCGAGGGAATCGCTACTACTTGCGCAACGCGCGCCAGGCGCTGAATCAGCCGGGCGAGTTCTTCGTCGACGATGGCGCGGGCGAAGTGCTCTACATGCCGCAGTCGGAGGAGTTCGGCGCCATCGCCCCCGTCCATGACCGGATCATCCAAGTCGAGGACGCCGAGCATATCCAGTTCCGCGGCCTCAGTTTCCGCGACACGACCTACTCGCGCGAAGTGGGCTCGCTGTACCAGCCTGATGACGCTGCGATCCACCTCGCCTCGGCCCGTGACATCGTGATTCAGGACTGCACCTTCAGTCATCTCGGCGGGTATGCGGTCAATATGTCCGGCACGACGACGCGGTGCAAGGTGCTGGGTTGCCGCATCACCGACATGGGCCAGGGCGGCGTCATCGCCACCGGTAACGAGGTCGGCAACAAGCCCACCGACTGCACGGTCGCCGGATGCCACATCGACTTCCTGGGCCGCGTCTACAAGCACGTCGCGGGCGTCTACGTCACGACCGGCGACGGCTTTCGCGTTGCCCACAACACGATCACCGACGTGCCGCGCTACGCGATCAGCTTCAAGAGCTACGACGGCGAGCGCTTCAGCCACGACTGCATTGCCGAGTACAACGAGATGATCCGCACCAACACGGAGACCAACGACACCGGCGCGATCGAGACGCTCGGACGCGACCGCAAACCATCCGGCAACATCATCCGTTACAACGTGATCCTCGATGTCATCGGCATGAAGCACAGAGACGACGGCGGCATCATCTCCCCATACTACACGTGGGGCGTCTACCTCGACGACTACTCCAGTGGCACCGAGGTGCGCGGGAACATCGTCGCTCGCACCTATCGGGGCGGCTTCCACAACCACCTCGGCTTCGATAACATCGTTGAGAACAACGTGTTCGTCGACGGGCAACTGCAGCAGGCCGAGTGGAATGGGAGCGCTGCGATGCGCAACAACACCTTCGACCGCAACATCATCGCCTACTCGAATCCCGACGCGATCTACCTGCGGTCCAGCGGTTGGGACCGCGCCGTCTTGTCCTCATGCGACAAGAACGTGGTCTGGTGGTCCGGCGGCGACGCCGAAACAGCAGTCACGCCCGAGGGCCCGATGGCGAAGTGGCGCGAGGCCGGCTTTGCCGCGGCGTCAGTGATCGCCGATCCGCTGTTCGTCGACGCCGAGAACGATGACTACCGCCTCCAGCCCGGTTCGCCGGCGCTGAAGCTGGGCTTCGAGCCCATTCCAGTCGAGAAGATCGGCGTGAAGGGCTACGTCGCAGGCGAGTGGTAAGCCGGGCGAAAGGACTCCCGAACGTTGAAAGACCACCGACACCCCCATCCACATATCGATCCGCGCCAGCCACGTGATGGCTCGAGTCCGAGCACGAATCCGCCCGTCTTCACATGGAAGCCACTCGACGACGGCGGGCCCTACAGGCTGATCGTATCCAGAGATGAGGCGCTGGCCGATGAATGCACCTGCGTAGAGGGGCTGACTGAGCCCGCCCATCTGCCCACTCGCGCGTTCGAGCCGGGCACGTACTACTGGCGCTGGGAATCCGGTGCCGGCGAGGGCGAGGTTTTCAGCTTCACGATCGAGGCCGACGCCGCGGTGGTCGAAGTGCCTCCAGCCTCGGAATGGCTGCAGGCTCTCCCAGACGGACACCCGCGCGTGTATATCCGACCCGAGC
>PVBE011780062.1_pt1 | contig 29610 bp, 24 predicted proteins | sample 1631181 | NCBI WGS metagenome assembly PVBE01 (sample SAMN08397723, study PRJNA350692) | Marine metagenome, whole genome shotgun sequencing project. | isolation source: water | place: Pacific Ocean | collected 2012-04
CATCGCGGACTGCTTCACCTCGGCAAGCGAACTGTCGGCAAGCAACTTTCCGCCACCGATAATCAGAAGGTCATCGCACACGTCGATCGCCTCGCCAAGTTGGTGAGTCGAAAACAGAATGGCTCGATCCTCGGCGAGATCCCGGACAAGCCCCCTGAATGCCCTCTGTTGTACCGGGTCGAGCCCAGTGCCAGGCTCATCCAGGATCAGGACGGAGGGATCATTGATGATCGCAGCGGCCAGGCCGACACGCTGCCGGAACCCGCGTGAGAGCTGGCCGACAATACGCCGCCGCACCTCGGTGAGCTGGCACCGTTCAATCACCTCAGGCACCGCTAACGCCGTGGAGGGGTCATACAGCCCTCGGCGAAATCGGAGATATTCATCAACACGGAGCTCATCACATGCCGGAGCTCCCTCAGGAAGCCACCCAATCTGCTGGTGCGCTTCAACCGGAGATTGAGCCACATCGACGCCGCCAATGACGCACTGGCCACTTGTTGGGGCCAATACACCAACCAGCATTTGCATGGTCGTAGTCTTGCCGGCACCATTAGGACCGAGAAAACCGACCACCCTGCCCCTTTCAATCTCGAAGGAGACATCATCAACCGCCACAACGGAACCGAAACGACGTGTCAAGTGTGCTGCCCGAATCATCCGATCATTGATACTCCTGCAGGGTATGGGACGCGATCGTTCCTTGACATACCTCTCCTGTCAAGGCGAATTGCTTGTCATTCGCCTGACATGAGGTAGGCTTCCTCTGGTCAGATCATGAGGGGTCCGAATGGACCAACTTTCGCGGACATCTCAAACGACCGGGGCACACGACGATACGTCACAAGGCGATACTGGATCTCTTCCCACCGGAATCCTCCTGAATGCCGCCGACGCCATCGTCGTGCTTGAGCCAGGAGGGAGCATCGTCTGGCATGATGAACGATTCGGCAAGTTGCCAATCCCGGTTCAGGATCGTTGCCGCCAGTGGTGTATGGAGTTTAACGCGGGTGTTTCGACCCGTACTCACATCGAGGGGGCCGGCCAGAACTGGGAAGTGATCGTCAGACCCTCTGAGAAGGGACACCATGTCTGCCTCCTGCTGGAAGTGACCCACGATCACACGCAGCAACTCAGACTCGATGCAGTCGACGAGGCTGGGCTGATGCTGCTCCACTTTGATCGTGACGAAATCGCCTCACTTAATATTGCAGAGCGGCTGCGAGTGCTCGAAGAGCGAATCATTTCCAGCGTCAAACGGGAACTCAAGTTCGACCACTTCGAGATCCGCCTCCGCGCCCCGGGGTCCGACCGATTGGAACTGGTGATCTCCGAGAACCTCTCGCCTATGCGAATTGGTGAAACGATCTCGGTATCTGAAACTGGCAACGGCATCTCTGGGTGGGTCGCGGCCACGGGCAATACCTATTCGTGTGGCGATGTCCGCAAGGACCCGATGTACCGCGAAGGCTTGGACGACGCGAGAAGTTCGCTCACCGTTCCCCTTCGCGTTCACGGCAATGTCATCGGCGTATTCAATATTGAAGCAGACACGGTGAATGTGTTCACCGAAGATGACCGAGTCCTCGCTGAACGATTTTCCGGATACATCGCCAGTGTGCTGCATCTGCTCGACCTGCTGGTCGTCGAACGCATCGCAACGAACGAACAGGTTTCCCGGAATATGAGTTCAGAACTGGAGCGGCCCATTTCTGACCTTCAAGGGATGGCGGCGCATCTCCGGGGCATAGGCAACGAAGAGACGGCAGCCCTCATTCAGCAGATCACAGTCGATATCACCAACCGCATTGCTGCCTGCGCCGCTGGCCCCAGATCGATCATCGATGCCGAGCATGAGATCCATGCCATCGAGCCGGATGCCGATTTCCAAGGCCTCAAGGTGTTGGTCGTGGACGACGAAGACCGCGTCCGCAGCGAGGTCGCTCAGGTGCTCAGGCAACTCGGCTGCTCGGTCACCACATGCGAGAACGGCGCGACTGCGTTTGCATCCATCGAAACAGCCTGCTGTGAGGCAGGCTTTGCGATGGTCGTCTCAGATATTCGGCTGCCCGACGCCAGTGGTTACGAAGTCTTCACCAAGACACGGCAGATGATGCCCGACGTTCCTGTGATCCTTATGACTGGCTTTGGCTATGACCCTGATCACACCATTGTCAGAGCAAGCGCGGACGGTGTGCAAGGAATTCTCCTCAAGCCATTCCGCACGTCGCAACTTGTCGAAGCTGTTCGAAATGCGCTTGCAGCCGGGGTGCCCAGGCGAACGACCTGACAAGCCGCTATCGGCGAATCGCTGTAATGAATCGGTCATCACCCGACTCATCCCGCAGCACTCTGCAATGCTCAAGTTCTGGGCACTCCGATGCCAATCGGCACGCTTCCGACGCATGATGATCGTCTACTTCGATCACCATCAATCCACCGGGCAAGAGATGCGATGGCCCATCGTGAAGAAGATGCCTCACGACATCGAGCCCATCAATGCCAGCGCGAAGCGCTTCCTCGGGTTCAAACCCACGGACGTTCGTCGCGACTGATTCCCAGCGGCTGTCACTGATATACGGCGGATTGCTGACCAGCACGTGAAAACGGCCGCTCAATCCACGACTCTGAAGCGGCTCACACAAGTCGCCTTCGACCACCTCAATCCGCTCGCCCATGCCATACCTTGAAACATTTCGATGAGCCCACGTCAACGCTTGTTCTGATCGATCCACCGCGACAACCATCGCGGCCGAGAGATGCATGGCAAGCGTCACCGCAATACACGCCGATCCGGTCCCCACATCGGCAATCCAGAGTGGGTCGGGACGCTGATCTGGATCAAGTCCGCGGTGCCAAGTCAGCACATGCTGCACAAGCGTCTCCGTCGCCGTCCGTGGAACCAACACGCCAGGGCCAACATCAAACGAGCGGCCCAGAAACCCCGCCTCCCCCAGTAGATACTGCACCGGCTCGTGCCCGGAGGCCCGCTGTACGAGTGCTCGCAGCCGCTCACGTTCGTCCTCCGATGCGGGGCGATCCAGGTCGGTATACAGGTGAATGGGGTCTGTCCCGATCGCATGGGCTACCAGCCAGCGGGCGACAAGGCCCGGCTCGTCCACGGAGCGGGAGCCGAGATGCTCCTCGATCCATGCCAGAAGATGCCGAGTCGTCCAGGTCTGTTCCGGTCGCTGTTGCGTAGAAGCCGCCACGAGCGCAGGGTACCATGCGCGCTGTTGCAATCTGCCGATCCCACTGGGCGGATCGGCTGCATTCTGAAACATCAGGAAATCGATCGATGCGAGTCTTCATGCTCGGGTGGGAGTTCCCCCCCTTCATCACTGGCGGACTCGGAACCGCCTGCCACGGACTGACCCGCGCGATGGACGCGCAGGGCATCGGTGTGACATTCGTCATGCCCGGCGGCACCGATCCGACTGTCGCCTCTCACGTGGATCTGCTCAGCCCAAAGGCAGTCACAGTCGAAGCTCCGCCTAATGCCACTCCAGCAAACCAAGAAACCCCTCGCGGGTTCGGCTCACAAGAAGTCACGCGGCCCGCCGAGCAATCGCAAGAAGTGCCAACACCCTCGCCTCGCCCCGATGGCTTCTCGCCCGACGCGGAGTTCATTCACCTTCCGGTGCAATTACGGCATCCCTACGACCCGGCCGCTCCGGGGCAGGCCGTCGCTGCGATTGGTACTTCTGAGGATCACTCGTCGGCAACATCCGAAGCGATCGCTGCCACTGGGACCGCCACCACCTCTGCCGGCAGTGTGTCCTCAGCAGATTCCTCCCTCGACGGCATCGATGATGAACCAGAAGAGTCGGCAGTATCCGGTGAAAGCAAGACCGACTACTCCGGCGACATCATGGCAGAGGTGCGTCAGTTTTCTCGCTTTGCTCGCGACGCATCGCGTTCCCGCTCCTTTGACGTCATCCACGCGCATGACTGGATGACCTATCCGGCAGGGCTCGAAGTCGCTCGCCGAACCGGAAAGCCGCTCGTTGTTCATGTCCATTCGACCGAATTTGACCGAAGCGGCGAGCAGGTCAATCAGCAGATCTATGACATTGAACGCCGTGGCATGCACGGAGCGATGCGCGTCATCACGGTCTCCCGATTGACGCGGAACATCGCCGTGCGGCGATATGGGGTGAACCCCGACAAAGTGACCGTTGTCTACAACGGCGTTGCCATCGACCCGATTGCCGCTGGTGCTCGCCCAATCGGTCGACGAGAGAAGATCGTCCTCTACTTCGGTCGCATCACCCGCCAAAAGGGGCCCTAGTACTTCATCCGCTCTGCAGCGCGCGTTCTCGAAGTCGAACCACACGTTCGTTTCATCGTCGCAGGATCCGGCGATCTCTATCGCCGTTGCATTGAGTTGGCGGCAGAACTTGGCATCGGACAGCACTTTCTTTTTACGGGATTCCTTCGCGGTCCTGATATCGAAAAGGTCTTCCAGATGGCGGACCTGTTCGTCATGCCCTCGGTCTCGGAGCCTTTCGGAATCGCGCCCCTCGAAGCCATGGGGCATGATGTGCCGGTGCTGATATCCAAGTCTTCAGGCGCCAGCGAAGTGCTGACCCACGCGCTGAAGTGCGACTTCTGGGATACCGAGGCCATGGCCGACAAAATTGTGGCCGTCCTGAGGCACCCCCCCCTTGGCCAAACCCTTCGAAGGCACGGCGTGATCGACATCAAGCGACTGACTTGGGCCGATGCCGCCGCCAAATGTGGCCGGGTCTACGAGGAAGTCGCCGCCGCAATGGTCGGGAGCACACCGAGTCGCTGACGCATCAGTTCGCCCGCCCGGCATCTATACTCCACCCCCATGGCCCTCTTCACCAGACGTTCAAAGAGCCCCGAACCCAAGGGCCCCGCGGCGGTCCCGGCAGGGACCAGCCCGTTCTCGCAGCAGACCGAAGCTGCAGCGACGCGAATTGGCACCGGTCTCATCCGAGACGCCGATCGTCATGCCAAGGGCCTTCTCTCGGCGGCCTTCTGGTCAGACAAGCTGATGGACTGGGCCATGAAGGACGAAGTTTTCAAGGTTCAACTCTTTCGCTTCGTCGATTGCTTCCCAGCGCTCAACAACAAGCAGGACGTCCACGAGCATCTCATGGACTACCTCACGCAGCCGGGCGTCACCCTGCCCTCCGGCCTCGGCCTCGGCCTCAAAGCCGGCGGACTCGCCAAGGGGACGATGACACGCACTGTCTCTGGGCGAATCGAATCTATGGCCAAGCGGTTCATTGCTGGAACCGATGCCGTTTCGGCGCTGCCGATGCTCCGCAAATTGTGGGACGAGGGACTGGCATTCTCCGTGGACCTCCTCGGCGAGGCCTGCGTCAGCGACTCAGAAGCCGAAACGTACCAGGCTCGGTATCTCGATCTCGTCGAGAATCTTCCCGACGCCGTTGCACAGTGGCCCGCAAATCCAATTCTCGAATCGGACCACATCGGCCCGATACCCCGGGCCAATGTCTCCATCAAGATTAGTTCGTTGTATGCGAAAACCGATCCGATCGACACCGCAGGATCGATCGACGGCCTGGTTGATGCGCTCCGTCCGATTTTGATTCGCGCAGACGAACGCGGTGTTCTCGTCAACTTCGACATGGAACACTTCGCCCTCAAGGATCTCACGATGGAACTCTTCCAGCGGTGCTGTGAAGAAGTGGACTTCCCTGCTGGCCTGGCCATGCAGGCATATCTGCGAAGCGGCGACGATGACGCGCAGCGAATGATCGACTGGGCACGGGGATGCGGCCGGCAGGTCACGGTTCGACTCGTCAAAGGTGCCTACTGGGACGCAGAGACGATCGAAGCCGAGATGCACGGGTGGCCCGTCCCGGTCTGGTCACGCAAACGCGACACCGATGCATGCTTCGAGCGGATGACCGCAGCCTTCATTGCAAACATGCCGGCAGAAGTAGGGACAGGTGGCGTCAAACTCGCCCTCGGTTCGCACAATCTCCGATCGATCGCGGTCGCCCTAGCACTGCTCGAAGAGAACGGGCTTCCCCCCAACGCGATCGAACTCCAGATGCTCCACGGCATGGCGGACCAACTCAAGGCCGTCGCGGTCGAGCGGAAGATGCGACTGCGGGAGTACGTGCCGGTCGGCGAGATGATCCCGGGCATGGCGTACCTCGTCCGCCGGTTGCTGGAGAACACCTCGAACGAGTCGTGGCTGCGTGGAAGTTCGTCTGGAACGTCATCCGCAGAAGCGCAACTCGCGCAGCCTCACGGAGAAGACCCTGCCACCGATCCAGGTATCGCCAGAATCGACAGCGGTCCCGAGCGGCACGCCTTGTCCGATGCAGTGGAAGGGCTCGATGACGCTCGGCCGTTTTTCACAGAACCGATGCGTGACTTCTCCAGACGCCAGCAGCGATCTGTTTTTGAAGAAGCCATTTCGCAGTCCAGCGTCCCGAATGTACCGATCGACGCCACGATTCAGCAGGCCGACACTGCGCTACAGGCCGCCCACGACGCCTTTCCCGGTTGGCGTGACACGCCAGCCATCGAACGGGCAGCGACACTGGTGCGCTGCGCCGACATCATGCGGTCTTGCCGCGACACACTCTCAGGCGTGATCATTCGAGAGTCCGGCAAGACCTGGCGTGAGGCGGACGCCGACGTCTGTGAAGCGATCGACTTCTGCGACTATTACGCCCGCCAAGCCGTCGGAATGTTCCAGCCACGACGTCTCGGAAAATTCATCGGTGAGTTGGACACCGAGTTCCACGAGCCTCGCGGCGTTGCCGTCGTCATCAGTCCGTGGAACTTCCCACTCGCCATCTGCTGCGGCATGACGGCAGCGGCGCTGGTGACCGGGAACACGGCCATCGTCAAGCCCGCCGAGCAGACACCCGGTATCGCGAAGATGCTCGTGGACATACTGCACAAGGCTGGGGTCCCCCGCAATGTGCTTCATTTCCTTCCCGGTCGTGGTGAAACTGTCGGCGCGCACTTGGTGCGAGATCCTCGAACATCGCTGGTCGCCTTCACTGGTTCCAAGGCGGTCGGGCTCGACATCGTGCAGGCCTGCGGCGTCGTCACTGAAGAACAGCATCATGTCAAACGGGTCGTCTGCGAGATGGGCGGCAAGAACGCCATCATCATCGACACGTCTGCTGATCTGGATGAAGCGGTCCTTGGGGTTCGAGGCAGTGCCTTCAACTTTCAGGGGCAGAAGTGCTCCGCGTGCAGCAGGGCCATTGTTGTCGGTTCGGCCTGGGAGCCCTTCGTTGAGCGGCTCGTACCATCGGTCGAAACATTGGTTGTCGGTGATCCCATGCTTCCCGGAACCGATATCGGCCCGGTGATCGATCAGGAAGCTGCCGACAAAATTCGGTCCTACATCGAGATTGGCCGCGCCGAAGGCACGCTGGCGGCGGCGGCAGCGGTGCCCGGTGGTCTTGAGGCCCGCGTCGGCAAGCCCTTCGTCGCGCCACATGTCTTTACGAACATCGAACCGCACCATCGCCTCGCCCGCGAAGAAATCTTTGGGCCAGTCTTGGCCGTTATGAGAGCCGAGTCGTTCGACCACGCGATTGAGATCGCCAACGCCACCGAGTATCGGCTCACGGGCGCTGTGTACAGCCGACGCCCCGAGCATCTGGAGCGAGCAAAGTCACAATTCCGTGTCGGCAACCTCTACCTGAACCGAAACAGCACCGGCGCGCTGGTTGGCCGCCAGCCTTTCGGAGGATTTGGCATGTCTGGCGTCGGCGCAAAGGCTGGCGGGCGTGAGTACCTCTCGCAGTTCACAGTGCCTCGAGCCATTTGCGAAAACACGATGCGGCGAGGATTCGCGCCCGGGCTGTGAATTGATTCGGGCCTGCGCGAGGTTCTTCCTCATTCACATGGCCCGGTCCAACCATCGGTATTGAATTGCTTCGGCAATGTGACGCTCCTCAATCACATCCACCTGCTCAAGATCCGCCAGCGTCCTCGATACTCGGCGCAGGCGATCCCACGCCCTCGCGCTCAGGTCGAGTTCTTCGACCGCCCTTCGGAGGAGCCCACGGGCCCCGTCAGACATTGCTGCAAATTCATCGAGCTGCTTTGGGCCGAGCCGCCCGTTTGGCGTACTCCCCTGCCGAAGCCGCTGGAACCGCCACGCAGCCGCCACGACCACCGCCACATCCTCGCTCGCCGCCGCCGTCCGAACCCCATCGAGCTCGGCCACTGGAACCGGAGGCACTTCAACCTGCAAATCAATGCGATCGAGAAGCGGCCCGGACAATCGTTGCAACGAACCATCTGAGCCGACGCGGCCGCTTCCTCGCCTCGTTGGATTCATGGCCGCCACAAGAAGCACGCGGGCGGGAAACTTCACTCGCCCCGAGGCGCGGGCGATGACGACTTCATCCCGTTCTAGCGGTTCTCGCAGCGCCTCCAGCGCCGAGCGAGAGAACTCTGGGAACTCGTCCAGAAAGAGGACACCATGATGGGCCAGCGTAATTTCACCGGGGCGAGGCTTGGATCCACCTCCAACGATCGCAGCCGATGAGGCAGTGTGATGCGGGCTGCGAAATGGCCGCCGAGTCACCATCGCCGTTCCAGCGACCGACGCGATCCTCGCCATTTCCAGAGTCTCTCCAGTTTCGGGACGTGGGAGGATTCCGGGCAGACATCGGGCGAGTGTCGTCTTGCCGCTTCCCGGAGGACCCACCATCAACAAGTTATGCCACCCAGCAGCAGCCACCGTGAGCGCCCTGCGAGGCAGCATCTGTCCTCGCAAATCCGCCATGTCGACCTGAGCATTGCCGGGCTCCATGATGGGTGGTTTCGCAACGGGGAGATCCTTTTGCCCACTGAGAAAGCGAATGATGTCGCCGAGGCAGTGCGCCGGGCGGCTCCTGATCCGATCAACCAGCGCAGCGGCGTCCGCGCTGGCTGAGGGAAGCAGGACATTGCCAATGCCGCTTCTAGCGGCAAGATCCGCCATCGCCACCGCGCCGGGGATAGCCTGCAGCGTTCCGTCAAGACGCAGTTCCCCGGCGATCACACAGTCGCGCACGCGAGCTCGAGCATCGACACCGAGTTCACCCGAGGCAAGAAGCACTGCCACGGCAATGGGCAAGTCATAGAGCGGACCTTCCTTGCGATGCGTTGCTGGTGAGAGGTTGATCGTGATTCGCCCCGGTGGATATCCGAATCCCCCAGCCTCCATCGCCGCCTGGACACGGTCTACCGCTTCGCGGACCGCCGCGTCGGGCAGGCCCACCACGGTGGTTCGAGGCGTCTTCTCGTCGAGAATGGCCACCTCAACGCGGCAGGGAATCGCCTCGACGCCATCCAGAATGAAAGTCTGCACTGAACTTCGCATGGGGGGCCTTCCGGCGCCCCAATCATCTACACGGGCGCGCGTTCGAGTTGATCGACGACCGCTCGACCCAGCACGAGGCCGACGGCTTCTTCCTCGAGCACGATCTCGGTCGCGCCCGCGGCCCGCAATTGGGCCTCGGCTCGGTTGTACCCACACCTGACCACGATCGGCGTTGAAACTGCCAAAGAGCGGACCTGACGAATTACTTCGGCGGCCGCCTGAGGGTCTGGAAGGCTCACGACCACCATTCGGGCCCGAGAGACGCCTGCAGCTCTGAGAAGTTCAGGCCTTCTGGCATCTCCGACAATTCCCTCATCTCCCGCCTGCCGCCTCCGCAGCACCGCCTGATTGTTGAAGTCAATGACTGTGACCGGTACCCCGGCATCCCGAGCCCCTTGAATGGCCTTTGCAGCGGAAGGCCCGATGCCGATCACGATCACGCGGCCCTGGCCCCCCCTAGCAATGGCTCCATCAACCGAAGAACGCAAGCCCGCGGCAATGCGAGGCGCAATGCCCACCATCATCGGGACGAACAGCAGCGTGACAACCGACGCAGCGACGAAGAGATCCAACGTCTCGGACTCGAGCAGCCCTTCATTGCGAGCAACTCCCCCAAGCACGAATGAGAACTCCCCGATCTGCGCGACGCAGAAGCCGACGCCGAGCGCCGTACCAGCAGCCGCCCCAGCCAATCTCGCCGCAAGGCCTGTGGCGAGAATCTTTCCAACCACAATCAGGCAGGCGAGCAGCAAAACCGTCACGATGCGATCTGGCGAAGCGAGCCATGTGAGATCGGCCAGTGTTCCGATACTGGCGAAGAAGATCGTCAGAAAGATCGCCTTGAGACCCGCCACATCCGATCGGATCTGCCGGGCAAACGGAGAATTCGCAAGCGCCAGCCCAGCGATGAATGCACCAATGGCAGCCGAGAGGCCGAGCTCATGTGAGAGCCATGCGGCAAGGACTCCGGTCACGACCGCAAGCACCACAGGTAATTCACGGTTGCCGCTTAGATGACTGCTGTGCAGCAATCGAGGGATGAGCAGAATGGCGACAGCGCCGATGATCAGTACGGCAACAACAACTTTCGCTCCGGCAAACCCAAGTTCCGACGCCACATCGGCTACTTCCACCGGCCCACCAATCAGCGTGAGGAGTACGACGAGCGGCACGATCGCCAGATCCTGCACAAGCAGCGTCGCGATCGCCAAGCGGCCGTGCGCCGACTCTAGTTGGCCGGAATCAAAGAGCGATCGCGCCACGGCGGCTGTACTGCTCAGCGCCACCATCGCGCCGATAGCGATCGAGGCAGCCCAACTCCATCCCAACAAGTTCGCCACGGCCGCAGCACTAACTGTCGTCAGGATTACCTGCAGAATGCCCGCGCGAGCTCCCGGAAGCCCAAATGCGATCAATTTCTCCCGGGTGATCTCCAGACCGATCGTGAAGAGCAGCAACGCGACGCCGAACTCGGCCACGTATTGAACTTCAAATTGGTCATTATGAACCCATCCGAGCAAGCCGGGACCGACAAGCATGCCACCGACAATCGCGCCGACGATGGAGCTGAGACCAATGCGCTCGGCAATGACTCCCAGCACTGATGCCACCGAGAGCAGCACCACAAGATCGGTGATTACGTCCCAGCCGTGCACGGTGGCGCTCCAGTTTGTTCATCCGCCGGTCCAGGCAAGGGCCAACGCCCCCGAGTTCGACGTCGTATCTCTGCGCGGGCCTCGGCCCGAAGCGTATTGACCCGGTCGTGCAGGAAGGCGAGCGCACGCTCTACTCCCATCTCAAGAAGTTCCTCGCATGGGATGGTCTCTCCCACGTTCACGAGAATGCGGCCCTTTCGTTTCGGTCCGGATCCTTTGGGCCAAGCGTCGAACGTCCCTTCGACACCGATCGGAAGAACCGGGGCGCCACCTCGCTTGATCAGCAGCCAGACTCCTCGCTCAAAGGGAAGCATCGTGCCATCAAGCGACCGTGTTCCCTCAGGGAACACGACCGAAACCCTGCCCGAATGAAGTTCTCTCAGCACAGACCGCATGGGCCCAGGATCGGCCGACTCGCGATCGACAAAGATGCAATGAACCCCTACTCGCAGCGCGTACGGTATGGGCCATGGCGAGTTCGTCAACAATGATTGCCTCGCCATCATGCGTGGACACCGATCACGAAGAATGATGCCAAGCAGCATCGGATCAAGGTGCGACTGGTGGTTGGCAATGGCGAGCGCCGCACCTTGACGAGGAATGTGTCTCCGACCGATTGTTCGAAAACGCCAGATGAGCCAGCACATCAGACCAACGGTCCACGGGACCAGGCCGTACCACAACAACTGCCCGGCGGCCGAGCGCTCGTCGTTTCGACGGCGGAACTGCAGAATGCTCAGCACGGCGGCTGCACCGAATTGGCAAGCCGCGTTCGTACATCGGTTTCAAGCCGGTCGACCACCTCATCAAGGGTCAGGTTCGACGTATCGACCTGAATGGCTCCGACCGGACACATGAGCGGGCCAACCGAACGGCTTGAGTCGATGGCATCACGCGTATCAATCTCGGATCGAACAGCCGCGGGGTCCACATCCTTCCCCGCATTCTGCAATTGAAGCACACGCCGGGCCGCGCGAATACTCACGTCTGCCGTCATAAAGAACCGAACCTCGGCGTCGGGAAACACAACCGAGCCCTGGTCCCGACCTTCGCTAACGAGTTGATGTTGTTTCTCTGCGATACGGCGCTGCGCTTCGACCATCGCGGCTCTGACTGCGGGCACGGCTGCCACAATGGAAACAACCTGACCCACCTCAGGCGAGCGAATGAACTCTTCGACCGGAGCACCGTCGATCATGGCAACCGGCGGTCGGCTGTCCCAGTCAAAGTTGATGTCATGCGTCTCGATGAGTTTCAAGAGTGATGCAGCGTCTGCTGGGTCGGACCCGGTCCGGATAGCCAAAAGGGCAACGCTGCGATACATCGCGCCCGTATCGAGACATCCAATGCCAAGGCGGTCAGCCAGCAGTCCCGAGACCGCCGACTTGCCCGTGCCTGCGGGGCCGTCAATCGTCACGATCAATCGCGTGGGCTGGGCCGCCATGAATTAATCCGCCTCGATAGCAGCCTGAAGAATTTCCGCAGCCCGGGCAATGTCCTTGGCCGAATCACCATCCCCGACGTAGTCGATCACGACATTGCTCTGGTAGCCGACCGATTTGGCCGCTGCCAAACCAGCAGCGAGGTCGAGACCTCTGTGAGCCCCATCTCGTTTGAAGCCCTCGCATTGGATATGAATCGCCCCGGCATAGGGAGCGAGTTTGCGAATGTGTTCCAGCGGATCTTCGTTCGTACTCAGATCACCGTACGTCGGCAGGGCGCCGATCCTGAAGCCGCCCACCTGTTTGATGAGTTCGGAGAGCCCCTCGGAGGACTCCGTAGCGCCAGGAGCTGGAACCAGCAACAGATTGAGCTCCAATCGTTCAACTGAGACCATGGCTTCTTGCAATGCCTGAGCCGTTCGATCCTGCTCGGCCTCATCGCCTGCGGCCACCACCACCGATACCGCAACCGAGTTACATCCAAGCCGATTCGCCGCAGTGGCAACGCGGGAGAGCCGAGTCATCGCTGCTTCCTGATCCGCGGCGTCAAGTGCTCCCATCGCCAAGGGCGTCGTGTCCACCAGCACAAGACAGGGACAGGCGGCCTGGTCACCCCGATGTCGAAGCGTGGCGAGTTGCTCGCCGGACCAGCCGGCCAACATGTCCACATCCACGCTGAGCCCGCGAAGACCAAACTCAGTCTTCGCAAATGCGGGCGCGTGAAGCAGTGTCCGAGGCGGGTCGGCGTTTGGGTCCAGCAGGGACCGGAGCGATCGTGTGGTAAGAGAAAGGAGCAGCGTCATGGTGCATTCAGTCTGGGGCGCGAGGATAGCCGATACGGCGCGAAGTCGTTGCCTGCCACCTGATACCATTGGCATGTTCTGACCGGTAGTATCCATGCGGATCCCGATCCGACCAACAGGAGCCTCCAGATGTCCAGCCCATCCGATTGCCGCTACTCCGACAGCCATGAGTGGTTCCGCCACGACGGCGACACGGTCACCATCGGCATCACCCCCCATGCCGCGGCTGAACTCACCGATGTCACCTTCGTTGAACTGCGACCCGCCGGCACCAACCTCGGAGCTGGCGACGCAATCGGCGAGGTGGAGTCAGTCAAGACGACCAGTGATATCTATTCAGTCGTCGCGGGCGAGATCGTTGAAATCAACGACCACGCTGTTCAGGACCCCGCGCTCCTGAACAACGATCCACAGGGCGATGGCTGGCTCGTCAAGGTCCGCACAGCCGACGCAGGGCCGCTGGAGACCCTCATGGACGCCTCCGCTTACGACGAGAAGTACGGAACGTGAGTTCGGGTGGACCCGCATGACCGCGGCGTACCGGATCGAGGCGGATTACCAACCCACGGGTGACCAGCCTGCGGCGATCTCGCAATTGGTCGCAGGTGTCCAAAGTGGCGTTCCCTCGCAAGTGCTGCTTGGCGCGACGGGGACCGGCAAGACGTTCACGATGGCAAACGTCATCGCAGAGACGAGCAAGCCGGCGCTTGTCATCAGCCACAACAAGACGCTTGCAGCCCAGTTGTACGAGGAGTTCCGAGCCCTGTTTCCCGAAGCTGCCGTGTGTTACTTCGTGAGCTACTACGACTATTACCAGCCCGAGGCCTACATCCCGCAGCGGGACATCTACATCGAAAAAGATGCCGCCCGCAACGATGACCTCGACAGGCTTCGGCTGTCCGCCACCAGCAATCTGCTCTCTCGCAGCGATGTCATTGTCGTGGCAAGCGTTTCGTGCATCTATGGACTCGGCTCGCCGGAGGCATGGCAGAATCGACTGCTGGCGCTTCGAGTCGGACAGCAGGTCGATCGTCGTGAACTTCTTCGATCACTCACGGACATGCAGTACAACCGAACCGAAATCGAGTTTGTCCGTGGCAAGTTTCGCGTTCGGGGCGATGTCATCGAAGTATTCCCGGCATACGAACAATTCGCGGTTCGCATCGAGTTCTTTGGGGATGACATCGAGCGAATCTCGCTCATCCATCCCACCTCGGGAGAGACGCTCGCCAATGAACAACAGGTGTTCATCTTCCCGGCCGTGCACTATGTCCTTCCCGAAGAACGCCTGCATCAAGCGATCTCTGACATTCGTGAGGAGTGCGCTGCTCGCAGTGCGCAACTCAAGAAGGAGGGCAAGTTGCTCGAGGCTCAGCGGCTCATGTCCCGGACACGGTATGACTTGGAGATGCTCGCCGAAGTCGGATACTGCTCCGGCGTGGAGAACTACGCCCGGCATCTCGAGGGCCGCCCGCCGGGATCGCGACCCTCGACGCTCTTGGACTACTTCAATCACGTTCCGGGGCGAGAACCAAACGATTGGCTTGTCTTTATCGACGAGTCACACGTCACGATTCCCCAAATCCGCGCCATGTACAACGGTGATCAGGCTCGCAAGCAGGTGCTCGTTGATCATGGCTTCCGGCTCCCCAGCGCCCTCGACAACAGACCGCTCATGTTCGACGAATTCGAACAGATCGTCCCTCAGGTCATTCACGTATCCGCCACGCCCGCTGACTTCGAACTTGAGCGAGCGGGCGGTACTCCTGCCGAGCAAGTCATCCGGCCGACAGGACTACTCGATCCGGTGATCGAAGTTCGCCCTGCGTCTGAGCAAGTTCCAGACTTCATCAAGACGTGCCGCGAGGTGGCTGCCAAGGGGCAGCGAATCATCGCCACCGTACTGACCAAGCGGATGGCTGAAGACCTCGCCGGCTTCCTCGAAGAGAAGGGTCTGAGCGTCCGGTATCTACACAGTGATATTGACACACTGGATCGAATCGAGATTTTGAAGGCACTGCGGGAGGGCGACTTTGACGTTCTTGTCGGCGTCAACTTGCTCCGTGAGGGCCTTGATCTTCCCGAAGTCTCGCTCGTGTGCATTCTCGATGCCGACAAGGAGGGCTTCCTCAGAAGCAGGACCAGCCTCATTCAGACGATTGGCCGAGCTGCTCGCAACGTGGACGCCTCCTGCATCATGTACGCAGACCGCGTCACCGCTTCCATGCAATCCGCCATTGACGAAACCGCCCGGCGACGCGCCGTGCAGCAGGCCCACAATGAGAAAAACGGCATCACGCCCACGACTATTGTGCGAGCCGTACGCCGAGGCATAGAACGCGAGCTCCAAGCCCGCCGAACCGCTCGAAAGGCACTCGATCAGCGAGCCTCGGACACACAACTCGATCAGACCGAATTGCTGGAGTCGTTGGAGCGTGAAATGCTCGAAGCGGCCGACCAACTCGAATTCGAGCGGGCGGCGGCTCTGCGAGACCGCCTGGCGGCCATCCGCAGCGGAGAGGGCGATCCGCGGCAACGAGAACATACGCCCGAGCCAGGAACTCCTCGCGGTCGGAGAAGACGCTCGAATTCTCGCCGCTGAGAAACACGCTTTTCCCGCTCCTGCACGCTACGCTGCCGAAATGCCCGCACCCCCCCCATCCTGTCCGTCCTCCTGCAACATCCTTCTACTCGGTGGCGGTGGCCGCGAACACGCGATCGCCTGGAAACTCAAGCAGTCGCCTCGCTGTGGCACGCTGTGGCTCACCGACCCCGGCAACGCAGGGCTTGCGCATCTCGGCAAGCCATGCCCCCACAAGTGGGATCCGAGCAACACCTTTCCCCTTGTGAACTGGTGCGAGAAACAGAACATCAATCTCGTCATTGTCGGGCCCGAGCAACCGTTGGCCGACGGGATCACTGATGTGCTGAAGACTGAGCGGCGGCATGTATTCGGCCCAAGCCAGGCCGGTGCCCAGATCGAAGCAGACAAGTCCTTTGCCAAGGACCTCATGAAGCAGGCTGCGATTCCCACAGCCGAGAGCCGCCCGATCGATTCAGTCAACATGGCGCAGCGATGGGTGCTGCGTGGTATCGAAGCCGAACTCGCAGACGAGGCAATCGCCGAAGCTGCGTCGCCGCTCCTTCGATGGCTCAACACAAGTGACGATCGTGCCATCGTCAAAATGCCTCCAATCGAGGGTGCGCTGAGAGACATGATCCGCGACCGCGAAGAACCGCTGGTCATCAAGGCGTGCGGGCTTGCCGCGGGCAAGGGTGTCATCATCTGCCGAACGACGCTTGAAGCGCTTGAGGCGATCGAAATAATCATGGTCGACGAGGCCTTCGGCGAGGCAGGGAAGCGGATCATTATCGAAGAGATGCTGCAAGGGCAGGAAGTGAGCATTCTCGCGCTTGTTGATGGCCGAACCATGTGGATCCTCGACCCATGCCAGGATCACAAACAAGTGGGCGAAGGTGATGTCGGTCCCAATACTGGAGGCATGGGTGCCTACTGCCCAGCGCCGCTGGTAGACGCAACTCAACTGGAGGAGATCGAACGAACGATCCTCATCCCGATGATGGACGCGATGCGGCGGCGTGACATCGACTACCGGGGCGTCTTGTACGCCGGCTTGATGCTCACACCGGGTGGTCCAAAAGTGCTTGAGTTCAACTGCCGATTTGGTGATCCCGAGTGCCAGCCATTGATGGCACGATTGCAGGGAGACCTCGTCGACATCCTGTGGCGAACGTCAGTAGGGACACTCGTTGACGCCAAGATCGAGTTTGACCCTCGCCCTGCCTGCTGCGTCGTTCTGTGCAGCGAGGGCTATCCCGGCGCATACGAGAAGGGACGCCCGATTTCGGGCCTCGATGGCCTTGAGGACGAGAACCTCGTCATCTTCCATGCCGGGAGTACGGTGAATCACAAGAGCACGCTTGTCAATACCGGCGGCCGAGTCCTTGGCGTCACTGCTTTGGCAGACTCCCTGGAAGAAGCCCGCGAACAGGCCAATGCTGCATGCGAGGCGATCACGCTTCCTGGTAGTTTTTATCGAAGCGACATCGGATGTCGAATGACCCCCGCGTCCTGATCATCCCACCCGCAACGCAATAACGACTGCCGCGCATGCATAGAGCATCACGACGGCGGGCACAGTGAACAGAAGTGTTTGCGCTGCGAGAGAACGAATCATCATGGATGTAGTGACGCTAGGCTGAAACGGGTTCGCAGTCGCCCTCGTTCGCGGTCGAAGCCACAGCCCCACACCGAAGCACCCGGCAAAAACAAGCGGCCAGATCCAGAGCGTCATGGCAAGTCCCGGCGCACTACCCGGTTCGCTGAGCAGGTACCACGCAATCGCCAAGCACGCTTCGGCGGCACAAGCCAGTACGGGCCCCACCCAGATCCTCGCCTCCACACTCACCGAATCAGTTCCACCGTGAGAGGAGACGAATCAGGTCATCCACGCCAACGCGCCCGCTGTCATCAAGGTCTGCTCTAGGATCAGAGGACCCCCACTTCGCAAACAGCAGAAGTAGATCCGACGCCCCGACTCGATCGTCACCATCAAGATCACCTTGGCGACGTGAGAAGGGAACGCCACCTACAAGCGGCCCTGTGGGAGGACATTCGGTATAACCGAGCTCGGACTTGTACCCGACCCAGCGGCCGTTGCGTGAGAGGCATCGCGTATCGTCCGGCGTGATGTATTCCATCACCGTGCCTGATCCTCCAATACCACTGGGACCCCTCAGTGTGACTTGGCAAAGACCCGGAGCGCACACGTCCAGATCGACAATCCCAGGTCCGCATGCCGAAGCACAATCAAAGGTAAAGGAGAACGACCCTCCTTCATTGGCACACTCGATTGCGCTTAACTTCACACACACGAGACCAAACTCGATTGTGGGCAGGCAACACCTACCGAGCCAAGGCGTCTGGGTGGGCGGACATCCGCCTGGGTTGGCACCGGTTCCATAGGGGTTCTCACTATCAGAGAGGAAGTGACCGCCAGCGAGAAGACAATCGAATCGAGTCACTTGAGGAACGCACTCGTATTCATAACAGCATGCGCCAAGCGGATTCGTCGATCCGACAAGCGGCTGGGGCTGATTGGTTGAAATGATGCCCCGTCCCTGATCGGGAATGCCCTCATTGCACGTATCAATATCTGAATACCACGTTCCGCCGAGAGTGGCGGTGCAGATCGGCTGCGTGAGATCTGTTGTGCAAACTGGAAGTCCGCTGTTTGACAACGCGCACACGCCGCTTGCAATTCCTGAAACACCACAAGCATTGCAATCCACACCATCACCGAGATAGATGCCGTACACGAGATCGCACACTTCTTTGGAGAAGCCATCGCAGCACGCATCGATATCGGGAAGAAAGCATGCGCCAACACCCGTTGGGGCGCAGGAGTCAGCTCCGCACAACTCGTCAGCCCGGAAGACAACTTGATCCGGCGGGTTGCTGGGATTCAAGTACCAGAAGGATTGACACTCTTCTTCGGTCAACCCATCGGCAACACAAGCCAGACCACTGCCGCTGTCCACACAGCAGGCTCCGAGCGAAGAGCACGGAACCTCATCACAACGACCGACAACGGACCATGAGGTCGACTGAATCAAGAGATCGGACGCATAGAGTTCACAATCGTCACGGGTCAGGTCCGTGCAGAATCGATCACCTGCAGCGGTCGCGACACAGCAGGCTCCGACAGTTCCGGACGGGTCCGGTGGATTGATAGGGATGAGCGGATCGCCAATTGGATCCTGCGGGTTGGCATCGAGGTTTTCGAAGTTACAGACCGGGTAGACGCATTCGGTATCCCAGAGCGGCTGCGGCGGTCCAATATCGTATGGATCGGTGTCCCATGGTTGGGTTGGGTCACAGTAGTCAGTACCGTTGCTTCTTCCGGACATCGTGAGCATGACGCCGCCGATCTCACGGCATTCCTCGCATGTCAAGAGCGCGCACGCGGGCTTGTCCAATAGAGACATGTAGCAACAGGGAGCAGTCCGTCGGCACCAATCTCGGTCGCAGCAGCTCGTACTCGCCCCATGGAAGAAACCCGAAGCATTACTATCAAACGTCCAGCCCCAGTGCGGATCTGGATCGGTGAGATTGCCATTCAACCATTCCCAGTTCCAGCCCATTGCAGCGCAGTCTTACGCACTGGTTTCGATACACATCCCATCCACGCAGCAGGCACCGTACGCATTGGTCGCCTCGGACAGGATGCAGAATTCCCCTGCAAGCCACCATGCATCGCGGCCAGGCAGATCGTCGACCGCTTCGAGGCACTGCACGAGAATCGTGCCATTGGATGGCACGAAGAACCGGTCCATTGGAATGCACTGCCCTTGGCTCGGCCCTGCGATCGGAAGAGCCCCTGGGACATACGGATAGATCGGGCCACACGTAACTCCGGGGTCTCCGAAGGGGTAGATGTCGAAGAAGATGTCGGCTTGGCCGCCTGCCACGGAGGCGCCCCAGACGCGAAGGAAGGCGTCTTCGGCAAGCGTCGATCCAACTGTATCCCAGCCCAGCATGAGGCCCGACCATGAGAATGATTTGATCTCCGCAGCGGCCACATCGGGGACCGAAACAACATCGGCTGCGGCCGGATCTGGTGGTGTCGGCGGAACCGGAGGCTCTGCAACGCTCTCGGGACAACTGCCGGGGATCCCTGGATCACAGTTGATGGTGTAGCTCGCCGAGCAGTCCTGCTCGATGATGCGGACTGTGGCAATGGCATATCCTGGCGGCTCCGGAATCTGTGCTGGTATCCCGTTGGGCAATACGTAGGCCTCCGGTTTGGTTGTGATGCGGTACTGGAAGAGATCGATACCGCACGATTCCGCTGGCGGTATGTACTCAACCACCTTGCCCCCATCTGGATTCGCAGGATCATCCACGATATCGATCGTGCCGCCCAGAATGGTCAAGCCTGGAAGCTCAGCAGTACCCCGACGAATCCACCAGTCAGAAAACGGCATTGTGGGGTTGAACGGATCGTTCTGCCACACCCAGAGATCGGTCACATCCAATGGGAAGATCGGCCACGGGTCTTCGCTCGGATCCCACGTAATTGGATCCCAAGGATCGCCAGTAGTTGGATCGAACGGTTCAAAGATGTTCTGATCGAGGCAACCTGGAGTAATGTCATTGGCCATGACATCAAGGAGTTGAGCGCCTCCGGGAAGCGTCCTGAATGTGTCATCGGCCGCATAGGGCGTGCCGGGTTCAAGAGGATTCAACCCGCCGACATCCGACCACGAACAGTCCATCGTCGCAAAGCGTGCGTAGATACGCGCCGCCATCTCTGAACGGTAGCGAAGTTGGATATTCGAGGATTCGCCCGGACAGACGTGGCAGAAGCTCATGAGTGTCGAGGGCATGACACGATTGCTGATGTAGGGGCTTGAGAGCTCATAGAGTTCTGAATAGAAGAACCGGTGGTCACAGTCGACGCTAGCACCTACACCTTCGCAGGGAGGCCCTACGCAATCGTCGTACCCAAATGCACTCGTCTCAGATAGCCCAACCGCCGCGCCGATCGCTCGCGCCACGGCGATGATGTCCCAATTCACGTTGTCCCGATCAAAGGCCGTACCGGGCGACGGGAATGTGCCTTTGACTGAGGCAACCACGTACGGATGCTCAAACTCGACACACAATGTACGGAAGGCTCCTGCCGCGATGTCCTGCACTTCGACGCCCCATGTGTCCTCCCAGTCGGTAGCACCGGGCCAGGGCAGGTTGTCGAAGTAGGGTGTCCCATAGGGGTATCCCGAGAGCAGCAAGATCATGTTGCTTCGATCGCGAACCTCTTCGGTCAAAGTTCCGGCGATAGGATCCTTCCAATACTCGGTCATCGCCTCCAGAGTGTCTTGAATCTCCCACAGCCTATCGTCCTCCTCATAGACGAATCCCGCATTGCCGCAAGGCGTTCCGGATTCATCCCAGCACGATGAGCCAGGGCCAAGCCATTCTGCGTTGTATCCCTGCAGCGCCCACTCTGAGCACGCTATTTCCGACTCCGAATCAATACACCAACCATCACTCGGGAAGCAACAGGCACCACCGACGTAGTACACAGCATCCCATGGCTGGCACTCCAGAACGTCGTCATCAGAACTGTCCGGAGTTCCATTGTCCCCCATGGCGCAGATTTCTCCGCCCCGGATGAGCAAGTCACCTATTTGCATTTCAACCAGCGCATCCCGCTTGAGGATGTAGTTCATCGACGCCATCAACGTGGCGGCATAGGCCTGAGCAGCTTGCACATCACCATCAAAACGATCGAGGTACCAGCCATCCGTATCGATCGTTATTCGCGGGCTCTGGCACACCAACTGGGGTGACGGTCCAACACCCTGCGGGAGTTTTTGCATTGACTCGGGGCAGATAAAGTCGCTTCCCCATATTCCAGACCCTGCAGGATCAAAGATGCACGGAAAGCAATCCTTGGTGAAGTAACCAGCCTCACCGGTACCATTAAAGGAGTCGGTAAGAATCTGCGCATCGCCGCAGACTGCTTCGGTGACGTCGACGCAAGCCACTTTCTTGAACATCTCAAAGTCCGGGTCATCCGGATCCGCGATGTCTTCGCAGAGTACAAACTGCTCAATACAGCATGCACCGCGAGGTTCTTGGCAGATATTGGGGTCGATCTCCAAAATCGTCGCCGCATCCACAAAGTTGCTCGCTGCCATCATTTCGGGCGCGGCCAGTTCCTCGCCGATGCACAGAGCAGGCGGGACAATAAAGTCGCCACCCTTAAGTGCGCATTCACAAGCGACCAAATCTTCCACCTGATAGTTCCCGGATCCTTCCGGAACTTCGACGCAGCAGGCCCCCGTCCAGTTTCCAATGGCGGGATTACCTGGATCGGGCGGATCGAAATCATCTTCGGTGATCGACTCGTAGCAGACCCACTGCTCGTCGCAAGGTACGCCTGGGCCAAGCCAACACGGAGGAAGATTCGTGGGAGTCGTGAACTGCAGCGGCGCGTTGCCATCCCACGTACGGTCACAGTAGACCAAGTTCGGATTGCCCACGTTGTCGTCTTCTTGGCAGAAGTCCGCGCAGAGGTCCGCCGTCAGCTGAAAACAAAAGCCGGGCATGACACAGCATGCTCCCAATTCAAATTCGGGTTCAATCGCCATCACCGAACGGTCGAGCATCTGGGGAAGACGCCTTGCGCCTTCACCGATGAGCAGTTCGCGCAGCGGACTCTCGGGATCCTGCAGCATAAGCAGGAATCGGTCGTAGTCCGTCTCGGGGACAAATTCCTTGGGATTGCGTGCCAGCTGCTTCTGACTCGGCACCTCATGGAAGAGGCCCGGCGGTGGCACATCGATTCCGCCACGCTCCGCGCCAACCCGATACATGATGGTGGGGCCACCTTCCGGCGGTGTCGCAATCATGTGCAGTCCACCGTCAGTCTCAATCCAGCCCTGCACCTTGTCCTGCCAGATTCCCAAAAAGACACCGCTGTCAGGTACACCGTCAACCGATCCGGAGAGCAGCAGTACAGGGGCGGCCGTGACAGGCGACTCCACCTCGACTCCGAACGAGTCCGTAGTAATGAGCCAGGTTGCCTCGATGGGATTCTGCATCCGACGAAGCACTAGAGTCACCTCGCCGCCGTCAGGCATCGGCATTTGGGATATACGAACGTTGGAGGCATTCCACACGGCCGAAGAGCCGATCTCTTCGACCTTCAGCGGAATCGCTCTCGGCGGTGTCTTGGCAATGTCGGCAGGAGAGTCCGAAATGGTGATCGGTGAGACCATGTCCACCGTCAGTGGACCAGCAATGGATGGCGATGTGACAGCCGAGACCCATACCGCTGTCCCAACAAATCCCCCCATCCAACCAGCCACTGCTGTCATCGCATCACTCCAGTTGCTCCTCTTGGCCTGCCGAGAGATAAGCTCCCAAACTTCGATCCTGTTCACCTTCTCGACCCGGAAACCCGGAAGAGAACGACCCGCTGCCAGCTCCTCAGCGTCAATCCGCAGCGGCGGAGGACAAAAAGTGCATCAATCCCCCTAAACACGCCCCCCAGATGCCATCAAAGGTACCACCGCTCAGGGGCACTGTCGACACGAGACCGCCAAAATGGGGGTCAGATGCCTGCCCATTCGGACCTCATGGGAGGGGCCAGATCTCCACATCATTCCCAGAAGCCCGAAGCACATGTCTCGCCGGAATGGCCGTCCAATGCTCCTCGCAGCCATCAAGCGGCTCTGACACGACTATGGTCGCTTTCGACTCGATCACACCATCGGCAGCAGACGCTGTGTCAAGTGCGGCTTGACTCGCCGAATGGTAGAGCGACGGTCCATCGCCATCGGACCCATAGCGGGCGGCCCAGAGTTCTTCACCATCACTCAGCGCAACCGTCATGTTAAAGGCAGCCTTGATCCCTTTCTGACGCCTGCTCGCTTCGACGCGGTTGATCATCCGTGCGATCGCCTCCGCCGGATCGTCTGCAAGGCCCTCACTTTGGCAGAGACCGAACATGGTTTCGCTATCGGTACACCCCTTCATCGTGGCGTAGACCGTTGGATCGATTGCGCCGTCAAGGTCATGCCGAATTCGATCGAAGTCCCCGATCGCGCCGTTGTGTTGAAAGAGCCACCGCCCTGCTCGGAACGGATGACAATTGGTCCGCGACACTGCACTTGTTGCCGCTCGAATGTGCGCCATGAAGAGCGGCGAAGTGAGATGGGAAGCAATGCTCTTAAGGTTTTCATCGTTCCATGCGGGACGAGTCTCGTGGTACACGCCCGGAGTGTCATTGAACCCCGTATACCACCCGACGCCATACCCGTCCGCGTTGACTGCGAAGGTCGATTGCTCCGCATGACGTGACTGCGCCAAGAGTGAGTGGGACGGCTTGACCAAGAGCTCTGCAAGCCGAAGTTCGGGGCCGGTGTATGCGATCCATCTGCACATACGGACAGCGTACCGTACCTGCTGCAAAGGTCAGGGTAGGCCCGGCGAGTGTTACCCATGGTCGGCTGCAAGGCCTCTCGGCAGCCCCCATACGCGAATGAGACGCCCTTCCATCCCCACCCTTGGCCTATGCCAATTCCCACTCCAGGCACCCATAGAGCTGCGAAGGAACCGTTGAAGAAAAACGTAGGTATTACAACCCGAACCTCCAATGGCCTCACACAATCGATCGGACCAAAGAACATCGGCCTTCGCAAGCCCGCTATGACCGATCACGGCACGGCTCCTGTTGAATGTTTGAACACTTCTTTGGAAGTCATAACGTTTTGCCATGTGCCGCGCAACTTTTGGTGCTGCGGTTTGGCAGCAGTTGATCGAAAACGCAGCGTGCTGCCTTATGGTCGAAGACGTGACGTCACACGTCGCCTGCTGGGACACGGAAGGAACAGGGGGCTTTGGTTCTCCAGTCACACCAGCTTGCAGGCTACACAGATGCGCCTGCTGGGGAGAGTTTAGACATGATTGACGTGTCCACAAAGAAGAAGCGACTTGAGCGATTGGTAGAACTCGCTCAGGTATATCGAAACTGGTCCAGACGCGAACTCGCAGAGTCGCTCGGTCGAGATCCAACGAAACTCATCCCGCTCAGCGGGAATCCAAAACTCGACTTCATCATTGAACTGGCCGACGTCCTGGATTGGACGATCGGAGATGTCACCGAGTGCCTCTGGAATTCGGCGGACCACGAGTTGGCGGACCCCTCCAGCCGCAGTTTCGCCGAACTAGATGAGGCTGCCGGAAAGGCCCATGCGCGGGGCGATCACCGCGAAATGATTCGGCTGGCAGGCAAGGCTCGCGCCATTGCCGCGACTGGCGAAGAGCGAGCTCTGGCCTGCAATCGTGAACTCGGGGGGTGGGATGGTCTTGGCAGGTTTACGCGGAGCCACGATCTGGCACGAGAAGGGCTCTCCGAAGCCCCGTTGACTCCGGATGTTCGTCGCATGCTCCAGAGCAATCTGGCGAATGCTTGCTACAGCCTCTGGCACCTCACCGAGGCCCGGACGATTGCATCCGATCTCATCAAGCACTTTGATCAGTCGCCGCCTACAACTTTGCGAGAACGTCGAACACATGCGTTCTCGCTGTACGTCCTTGGCAGTGCGCATCGGCGCCTTATTAATGCAGATCCCGCGCGTGCGAATCACCACGCAGCAATTGCCACCACACATCTGCGTGCTGCCATGGATCTCTATGGGTCGTTTAGAACCGGAGAAGACAAGTCGGCACCGGGAGTCGTGAGAACCTGCCGCGGTGGCAGCCTCGAAGCCGACATTGTGACCGGGCGAATCGACGCAAGGCAAGCACTGGCCACCATCATGGACTCGATGTCTGAAGTCATAGATCTCAATGAAGAGTCGACCGGTGACTTGCTAGAGAGTCACGGATGGTGGTGCATTTTTGGATGCAACATCGCACTTCGACACATTTCCAATGAGCGTGAACTGCATCGGCTGCTCGCGCTCTTCACCAACAAGGCTGATGAGATTGCCGACCGCCTCGACAACTGGGCGATGCGAGAACGTGTGTTCTCCATCCAGTTTGACGGGCATCGTCGTTTCGTTGGTTGGACCGGTCAGGACAAACCATTGACCATGGACAGCGACGACATTCGAATGGTCACTGGCACAATGGGCCGTTTCCCGAACTTTCGTCGCACTGGATGGACCATGCTGGAGTCGGCCCGTGTGGTTACAGACAACATCGTCGCAACAGCTTGAGAGGAGAATCTCATGAGCATTCAGAGGCACATTGCATTCACAATTACTGGAATGGCGGTACTGGCGTTCTCTGCCCAGGCAGGCGCTGGTCGGCTGCAGAAGCCTGACTCGCTCCCTACAAGCCCTTGGGGTATCGGGTTCCCGATTGTCATTCATACGAATCAGGACGGTCCGCTGGGAGCAACTATTCCGGCTGGCCCCTGGGATTGGATCGCTGCAAGCGACTTCAACATGAGCGCATCTGGATCCCTTCTTGAGGTCATTGCCGACCTTCAGATGGGAGCGGTGGCAGCGGGCGGAGAAGGTGTCTCCTGGAGCAGCCCGTTGACGTCAGCCCAGATGACGGCGTGGTCGTCCGAGCCACCAGCGGTCATCCCCGGCGCGGCTCCCGTGCCCGCGCCTGGAGTTCTCGGGTTGTTGGGGCTTGCAGGCCTTGCCAGTTCGAAACGCCGGCGACGCTGATATTGAATGGTGCTCTCTGGTTTTCTGCCACCCTCTGCCCTCCATCGGGTAGTGGGGTGGCAGGCCAGAAGGCATTCCACGCTCTGCCGCAGCACTCAGTCGCGGGCGTATCGCTCTGATACATCCACTGCTCGAATGTCATCGCGTTCAGGAGCCCACGCCAATGGGAAGAACGTTGGTCCACTCGGTGACACTGCGTAGATCCTGTGAAGCGGATCTATTTCATCGGCAGCTTGGGCCGCGGCGGCATCAAACCACGCCGCATCCCATGAGTTCGGATCAGCCGCTTCGACGTGATGCCACGCCCCGTCTGCCCACACTTCGACCCATGTGTGATTCCCGCTCTCATTGACCCACAGCGGCGTACCGGCAACCCGGGCAGCGATACCTCGTGTGCGGCAGGCATCGACGAGCAGAATCGAGAGGCCTGTACACGAAGACCAACCAAGTTCCATTGTTTCCAGCGGCCCCTGATCCGGCGCCCGCCGCTTCGTCGGGTGATAATGAACTGCAAGTGTCTCGCCGATGGCGGCATTAAGCTGCCGAACCGCAGCTTCAACCGTGACGGCATCGGCAGCGACGCCATCGAGTCGCTCCATGAGCAGATCGCACCAATCTTCGAACTGTTCGGATACGTTTGTGGGAGGAAGGATGGCGTCCTGCCACAAGGCTTCAGAGATATCCTGCGACCATGATGAAGTCTGCCATGCGCGCCTCATGACCTGAGCATGGTGCGCGAGGCGTTCACGATCGACATCGTCCTCGGGTCGAAGTCTGGAGACCAACAGGTCGACGTCGGCCTGCGCGGTCGCGTCCGCACGATCAGCTTGTGTTTGTGATCTTTCGTGTGGCTCCGATCGCAGTACCGCAGTCGAACTATGGCACGATGCCATCACCGCGGCTATCGCTAATACCAAGATTGATCTGCCGACTGTCTGTGTCATTCAATTCTCCTCAAACGGGCCATGAAAAACGGTATCGTTTCGGAATCACCCAATACGCGCACCGTTCGAGCAATCTCTGGATGCAATGTCCGGCCTCGCCATTCCTGCAAGCCCGGCCTCATCGATGAAAGTGGAAGATCGATGGGCCGTACTTCCATGAGGGTGCGGCCCCGCCTCAGCACTCGATCAACAACACCCTCATTTTCCTCATGGGCCATTGTGCAGGTTGAGTACAACACCTCTCCACCGGGCCGAAGCGCCTTGCACGCCGATTCGAGTAGTGCCCCTTGGCGCTTTGCCAAACCTCGTATCCCTGACTCACTCCAACGTGACCATGTAGATGCGTCAGAGAGGTGGAACCTGCCCTCTCCGCTGCAGGGCACGTCGGCAAGAACTCGATCAAAGCATCGCTCGTGCGTGCTGCCGATCGATTCTCCTGGGCCTGTCAAAACCTCGACACCCTCAATACTCAATTTGGCGAGCACCGTCTTCAGTCGGATTGTTCTCGAACGACTGAGTTCATTCGCCAGCAGCATGCCCCGCCCGTTCTGCTGACGCCGAATCAGCGATGTCTTTGCGCCAGGCGCGGCGCACAGGTCGAGCACATCGTCCCCCGGACGAACACCCATCGCCATGACGGCGGCCATGCTGGAGAGCGACTGCAGAAAGAGCTTTTGCTCAGCGACGAGGGGAAGGCGTGACACCTGTGAGCGGGGAATACATCCAAGAGACCACGCTTGTGGACACCACGGCACCGGGGTGGGAGCAAGGCCGGCTTCCACAAGAGACTCGCATGCTTCATTGCACGCATCCGCATCGCCGGTCCACCGCACCGCAAGGGGCGGACAACTTGCCGACACTTTCCATGCTGAGAGTTCCTCGGGAGAGAGGAGTTCCGTCAAGCGCGAGAGAAAGTCGCTTGGAAGTTGTGAAAGGAGAGAGTCCGGCACGGGTCAAATCGGCGTGATCGCAACTGCCTGCAACCCCGGGGCCGCATCGACAGCCTCGAACTCCACCCGCTGTCCTTCTCGAATCATCTCAATGTTCGACCGGATGACATCGCACCCAAGAAAAACATCCCGATCGCTGTCATCAGGCGTAATGAAACCGAAACCACGCAACTCAAAAAATCTCGTGACGGTTCCAGTCGGCATTAGGGCGTCGCACTCCTTAGGAGATCCACGAATGACGAACTGCCGCGATAGTACGAGGTCGACGGCCAATCGTCGAGGAGCCCGAATTGTCCACCTTCTGCTCGCATTGCCACGGAGTGATCTCCGTTCGAAATGCAGCGGCCCCCCACCTCGGAGAAGGCGAAGGGCCAGCACAATGCCCTGTGCAAGACTCGAACTTGCGACCCGCTGATTAAGAGTCAGCTGCTCGAATCCGCAAGCATTGATTCGGGCGGCACTTGTGAGGTGCGTCAACCAAAGCCCGACAGTAGGCCCGACAGTAGCAGTCGAGGCCGGCCCGAGGATGCCGACCTGCGTCGGCTGGTAGACGCATGGCCCGGCCTGCCCACTCCGATCCGCGTGGGCATCATGGCGATGATCTCGGCAGCCGAGCAGACCGCCACCTGAGGGGGGCGGGCCTGAAACTTCAGCCCTGATTGCATGGACCGTCGGGGTGTGGCGTGCGCGTATGCGCCCGGGTTTTCAGGTGTGCACCTTCTTGCCCCATAACCAAAACCCCCACCTGGACTGCACAGAAGAACATCAACAACAACACCCCCGTGAATACGGAGGTGCTGTGGGGTGGTGGGTTGTGGTGGGGGTTATGGGCAGGGGCCAAAGGCACCCAATATCAAAAGCATGTCATCAATATTGACGATGCCATCGCCGTTGATATCACCTTCTTGAATATCCGATCCCCAGTAGCCCAGAACTGTAAGCAGATCATCAATATTCACAACGCCATCCGGGAATCCAGGTCCTTTAGGGCCGCTGACATCTGCAGAGCATTCGCAATCATCAACTATGCCGTCGCCATTGGAATCGCCGCCATTTGCAATATCACAGGAGTCCGGAATGTTGTTGTCGTTGCAGTCATCGACGGTCCCATTGGCAATGGCACATGTGTCTATGACGCTGTCTAAATCACAGTCGACTGTTGGATCCCCAGAAATCTGGCAGTGGTCAAGTGTTCCATCTTCATCACAGTCAGTTGCGGTTCCGTCATTCAATTGGCATTCATCAGGCGACC
>PVBE011821610.1_pt1 | contig 29595 bp, 24 predicted proteins | sample 1631181 | NCBI WGS metagenome assembly PVBE01 (sample SAMN08397723, study PRJNA350692) | Marine metagenome, whole genome shotgun sequencing project. | isolation source: water | place: Pacific Ocean | collected 2012-04
ACAGATGGTCTTATTCAGATCAGGAAGATGGCGTTATTGAAATAGATTCAAATACTCCAAACATCGGACCCCACATTCGTGGGGTTTTTTGTTTGTGGCATCATAGATATATTTGGCCATGATCAAAGAAACTATTATTCAAATTGAAAATTGGATCAACTGACATAAATGCTTTATTCGATCATTCATAAAATTAGTGGATTGGCACTCAGGTTATTTTTTAATCGAGTCTCTATTCAAAACAGAGATAAGGTCCCAGACAAAAGCCCCGTTATCTTTGTGGCAAACCATCCAAATTTTTTCATGGACCCTCTTATTGTGGGATCTTGCTGCCCAAGGATCCTACATTTTTTTGCAAAAAGCACCCTCTTCGATTCAAGACTGAAGGAATTTTTCCTGAGTAAACTCAATCTAATACCTATTTATAGAAAGATTGACGATGAGGAAAATATGGGGAAAAATGAAGATAGTTTTATCAAAGGGTATGAGATCCTTGAAAATAATGGGGCATTCCTGATCTTTCCTGAGGGTATTTCAATGGGAAAACGGATATTGGAAAAGATCAAGACCGGAGCAGCGAGGATCGGTCTCGAAGCAGAATCAAAGAATGATTTTAGTTTGAACACTTCCATCATTCCGATCGGAATAAGTTACTCTGACCTAGTTCGATTCCGTAGTGATATAATGATCCGTTTTGGTGAGCCTATTTATCTTAAGGAATTCGAACAAGATTATGAGGTCCATGAAGCAGGTACCGTTAAAAAATTGACCGGGATCATTGAGGATTCATTGAATAGACTCACAAATTATATCCAGACAGATGAGATAGAGGATGTTGTAGAAGGCCTGGAGCTTATCTATAAAATGGAATTGATGACTGAACTAGGTATGGAACTTGATAATAAGAATGATGATTTCATGACCTCTAAGATATTGACGGATGTCGTTCAATGGTACAATGAGAATGACCCCTCACTGGTAGATCAATTTAGAGACAGGCTCAATGAATATATGAGCCTGTTGAAGAGACTGGATATCAGAGATGAATTTCTCGATCCCGCCAGACAAGAAAGTCGCAATTGGGGTAAGACAAGAACCATCATTTTTCTCATTGTTGGTTCGCCGTTGTTCGTTTGGGGTCTGGTCACAAATTATCTACCCTATAAAATTCCAAGATTGCTTGTTGAAATCAACAATAAACATTCAGCCGAGATGGCAAGTTGGAAATTGATATACGGTTTTATTTTTTTCATTGCCTATTACGCCATTGGCATGATATTATTCTGGAAATTGACAGCCGATATGACGCTATTGGCCCTATTTACCCTAAGTCTCATCCCCTCTGGAAACTTTGCTCTATATTATAGTAAGAGCATGGTCAAGTACAGGCAACACCTCAGGTTTTTATCTGTCTTTTATAAAAAGAGAACGATCATCTTTGAGATCATCAAACAAAGGATGGAACTTCTACAATTCATTGAAGACTCCAAGAATAGGTATTTGGAGGCTCAAAGGTGACCGACCTCATTCTAAATATGATAGTTGCACTCTCACACTGGTGGTATTCTGGTTAGGGTCATCATATATCAGAATGAAGTAGATGATGCCAGTTTCTTGTTCATTTATCAATTGCTAGATTAGTTGATGATTTAAGCCACAATGGAGACAATATGAAACAATATTTCACAGGATTCTTCACAGCATTATGCCTGACCTCTAGCATTTTCATTTTCATGGGTAGCAAGAACAGGAACCTCGGAGACATCACGGTCAGCAGCATATCGATACACCCCGGCAAGTACGGAGGTGGGTATATCAAGACATATAATGAGGATGGAGATCAGACTGCATACTTGGGCACCGGAGAGGATGGCGTAGGTCTGGTCGGTGTTCATAATGCAGAGGGGGCTCAGGTGGCCTACTTTGGCGCAGGTGAGCTTGGATCAGGTTTTATAAAGACATACAATCAATTTGGCACGAGGACCTCCTATCTAGGCGGTGGAGGTCAAGGGGGTGGTATCCTACAGACCTATAACCCAGAAGGAAAGCAGACCACATATATTGGAACAGCAGAGGACGGAGTTGGGGTCATAGGTGTTCATAATGCTGACGGTAAACAAATAACATATTTGGGAACAGGTCAACAAGGCGGAGGATTTTTCAGGACCAATAATAGAGATGGAATGATGACATCCTATCTCGGAGAGGGAAAGGATAGTAGGGGTGGTCATTTACAGACCTATAACATGAGTGGTGAGTTGACATCTTATCTTGGAACATCAAGGCATAAGGCGGGGTTCCTGGAGATCAATAATGAGTACGGTATCAAGGTAGGTTCTCTAGGCGCGTCGTATGATACAGAGAGATACAGGGGAGACGGTGTCATCATGCTCTATGATAATAGGGGAGAATTTGGTTGGATGAGAGATGGTAAGACATCTCAAGGTCAAGAGGAGGAATAATGACATTCTCTCCTAGAGGGTCTCTTTTTCTCGTTGTATTCTTAGCGACTACGATCATTCTTATTGCTAGGCAGCCATATTATGGTGATAGGATCATCATCTATGTGGACAACAAGGTCAATGATTTTACCATATCAGATGATCAAAGATCTACCAATCTTCCCCAGTTGAATGATCTTATGATCCAGGAAAAATCCAGTTCGATTCAACAATGGCTTTTCAATGCTCGCGCAACCGATCGTGATGGTGATATATATCTCAACAGATACTATGTCATTCAGTTTGAGAGCCCCAAGGATGATCTGGACCGCGTTGTAGGTCAATTTACTGCACTGGACCAGATCAGGATGTCTGATAGGCTCCCTATCATATACCCAGCCTACATCCCCAATGACTCTCTGTGGGATCAGTTATACCATCTACCACAGGTCAAGGCAGACCTTGCATATGATCTATGGGACATTGAGGGTGGTGATATACCCGGGCAGATGGACAGTGGACAGATCGTGGTTGCAATACCGGACATTGGCCTGAAATGGGACCATCCAGATCTGATAGATAACATATGGCAGAATTTGGGAGAGGACATAGATGGTGACGGCGTGGTGATTGAGTTCATTGATGGTGAATGGACCTTTGACCCTGATGATATTAATGGGGTGGATGATGACGTTGATAATTATATAGATAATTTTATTGGCTATGATCCTGCAAATCTTGATAATGATCCTTACCCAATGAGTGAAAGTCATGTCCATGGCACTCGAGTTGCAGGAAACATATCTGCCATCACCAATAATACCACGGGCATTGCTTCAATTGGTTATTCTGTCAAGCTTATGGGGATTAATGCAAATGATGACATTAACGATCCCAACACAGGTGCATATGCTTATCACGCTACCCTTGCCGCTGCTCATATGGGTGCAGATATAATCAATTGTAGCTGGGTCTCTGTTGCTGGTGGTGAGCCTTTTTACGGTGCATTTAATATTATATTAAATCAATATGGTTGTATATCAGTTGCAGCAGCTGGAAATGGTTCTGGTAATGGTGGTATTGGTGACACATCAGATTTTGACCCGTGGTATCCAGCTGGTTTCGAAACTACCGTGGCCGTTACCGCGCTTGGTGCAAATAATACATTCAATTGTTGGGCCAATGTAGGCGAGCATGTTGACATTGGTGCACCAGGTGAGTACATATTGTGTACTAATCCGCGTTCGAGTATTCCCTATATCTTGGGCACAGGAACATCCTATGCAACGCCTTTGACCTCGGGGGCATTTGCCTTGGTCAAGTCAGTGATCCCGAATGCTGATATAGAGACCATCATCTCAAAGGTGGTTCATACTGCTGATCATTACCCGGACATGGAGAGAAGTTGTGGAGGACAGTCAATAGAAGGACTGGTTGGCTCAGGACAGTTGAACATTCACAGGGCCATCTTGGCCTGTTCATACCCCGAGCTCGTCATCAGTGATGTTGAGTACCAGACAACCGATGGATTTTTCAGCCCTGGGGATACGATCGTGGTCAATGTCACGGTCAGGAATAACCTGGGGTGGGAGGATGCGGAGAATGTTGTAGTGACACTGTCGACCGATGACCTGATGATCTCTATTATTGAAGATCAATTTTATATTAACGAGACCATTCCCTCTGGTGAGGAGCGAGTTGCCCAGTTCATTCTTGCCACAAGTGATGAGGCTCTATTGGGGGATTACTCCTTTGGCATTCACTTTAGTGCAAATTCTGGAGAGATCCCATATGAGAATGATGTGGAGTTTTTGGTTTCTCTATCCCTAGGCCTATATGGATTTCCTATCGAGAGTGTTGATGTTAAATCATCACCTACCATCGCTGATCTTGATGGGAATATTCTGACTGAGATCTATTTTGGCTCTGGCAGTATGTTTTATGGCAAGTGGATTGGTGGGCTTGATGTCAATGGATTTCCATTCAATGCTGGTGCTGAGATCAGTACAGGCACTGCAGTAGGAGATCTTGATGGAGATGGAGACAAGGAAGTTGTTTTTGGCACGTCTGATGGAGCTGTTTATGCCCTCACAAAAACAGGTACTGTTCATATGAGCTTTCAGGGAAATGAAGAAGAGCATATTGTGGATGTACCGGTATTGTCTGACCTTGATCAGGATGGTGACCTAGAGATCATTGCCATTGCAAGTAATCATGATTCTTCATCTTCTAGTTTGATCGTACTCCATGATGATGGTGAGGTAGTGGATTCAGAGGGATATGGTAATTTTAACGTGGGGGGGATTGATGCCGCTCCTGCCATAGCCGACCTGGATAATGACATGGCATTAGATATTGTGGTCGTGACACTGGATGGTGATATCCACGTATTAGAAGGAGCTGGTGCACCTGATCCTCCTTCTGGGCCATTTTCTATTGATGGCTCTTTTAGGTCGTCTCCTACTCTTGTTGATCTGGATGGTGATCAGGATCTAGAGATCATCATAGGTAATGACAATGGTGAACTCCATGTACTACACCATGATGGTTCCTCAATGCGTTCCTTTGACACTGAAGGAGTGATCCATGGAGGAGTATCAGTAGCGGATTTAGATGGTAATGGGAGTATGGAACTCTTGTTCACTGGAGATGATGAACACCTACATGCTTGGGATCCGATCGAAGATACAGAGCCAGTTGGTTGGCCAATAGACTTGGGCAAGCCTGGGATCTCTGAGCCTGTCATATTGGACATGGATAATGATGGTGATCTTGAGGTGATCTGTGTTTCGGGTTTTAATGAGATACATCTCTACCATCATGATGGTACCCCTTATGGAAATTTTCCATATGTCTCGCAAGACAGTATCCGTTCCACCCCTGCGATCGGGGACCTGGACAATGATGGTGACTTTGAGTTGATAGTAGGCACATCTTCAGATTTGAGAGTTATTGATATTGCACAGGAGTCAGGAGATAAGTACTCATGGTCTACCTATCGTGGCAATCATCACAGAGATGGTTATTTTGATGTCACTCTTGCTTCCACATCTTTCGATGGTACTATTATACCAACGAAATATGTCCTAGATAATAACTATCCTAATCCCTTTAATCCCATCACTCGGTTTACCTACAGTTTGCCTAAGGATTCAAGGGTGAAGGTCACTATCCATGACATAAATGGAAGGATCGTGAAGACCTTGATAGATGACAGGCAGGCCGCTGGTAAGAGATCGGTCACTTGGAATGCAAAGAACGATACAGGGCTTCCAGTGGCCACAGGACTATACTTTTACAGAATGGAATCCGGAGACTTTCAAAGCACCAAGAAGATGATATTGCTAAAATAATGAGGAGAAGCTCTATGAAGATATTGAGATATTTTGTCCAGACCATCATTTGCTATGGGGTCCTGTTCGCTCAGGAACTACCCTATGGAAAACCAAACTTCTTTCAAATGAAAGAAGATCCTAAAACAAAAGAGCTCACACTGGCTACAGGGTCAGTGATACCTCAATATGTCATTGACAAGATCGAACCGGTCAAACATCTATCATATGATATTTACCATTTGAGGATCACAACTGGCAAGGATGACCCAGTGCGCTTTGAACTTGTGCCAGAGAATTTCAGTGATGAGATGGAACTTTTTTTCATTGATCTAGAGATAAATGGATGGGTGGGGCCTTACTCAAAAACGGTCATTAGAAATGGTGCCAATTTGGTCTCTGGTGGACTAGGGTCAAAAAATATCCTGATAGAGGTGTCTGTGCCTCAGGGCGAGGAGATGAGATTCCCTGTTGGTAGGATGATCATCCCAAATGGTAGACCTGATAATTTTGATGAGATCATGCAACAAGGCAGGAAAAGAAAGATCTTACCGGTACCACATGAGATCAAGGAAAATGGATCAGGAGATTCTGAATCAAATGGCATGCGAATTGATCGAGACCATCTTAGGAATATTCTACTGTGTGGTTACTGGCCTCCGACAAATGAGATGGTGCGTCCATTCAGCACAAATGAAGAACTAAATCCTGATGGATGGATAGGAGACAATTGGGAAGAAAGAGGATATGACATCCACTCATATTTTCCCACATTTGATCCACCTGATTGTGAAGGCTGTGGACAAGGAGAAGGAGACCTTGAGGTCGACTATCAGGATACTTCAGAGGACTGGTGGAACATAGTCGACAGCATAAATCCTGTTGCGATCATTACGTTTAGCAGAGGAGGCATAGACTACAGATGGGAGTTAGAGTGGATGACAACCAACTGGGATGAGTCCCAATGGATCGATGATTTTGAGGAACCACTTCTTCCCACACCAAGTCCCCCAGACTCGACCTGGCCCCATAATGCGCCTCGTTATTCATCCTTGCCAATGGATTCAATTGAAACAGCAATGAACCTATCAGGACTCAACATATACCCAGTGATCGATTATACATTCGGTACAGGAAACTACCTCTCTGAGTATTTGGGATACCATGGGGTATGGTATAAGGCGCAAATGGACTCTTTGAATCAGATCGATCGATCCTGTTATCTTGCAGGTCACATACATGTGGGTGGTCTTGCAGATTGGGGTGAGGCGCTTGAGGCTGTCAATATTACATTGAGAGAGGTGATAGATGTGCTTGATGAGAATATTACTCTCATGGGTGATGTGAACTTTGATGGGTCTGTCTCCATACTGGATCTCTATTTCATTATATCATACCTAATGCAAGAGGTCGAATTTGATTATAATGCAATGCTGATCGCTGATGTCACCTATGATCAAATGATAGATGTCTTCGACATACTTCAATTATCTGATATCTTATCAAACTCACAATAATGATACTATAAACTCTGGTTCTAATCCCTATCATAAGCAGAGTTGTCCTTATCGTATGAAATGTAAATTTTCCACCATGATCAGGCGCATTATATCCTTTATTTTTATCATTTCAGTCTTGGTCTGTCAATCTAGAGTAGAGATGAACGAATTGATCAGGTCCGAGGGCGCATGGTATATAATAGGGGAAAGCCGACCTTTTACTGGGGTCTCATATGTTGTATCAGATCATTCAGAGAAAAAGATCCAGGAAAGTAAATACTCAAAGGGACAGCTCCACGGTGTACATACAGAGTGGTGGGAGAATGGGAAGAGAAAGAGACACGGTAGGTATAAGCTAGGAAAACGTCACGGTAGGTGGGTCGAATACCATGAAAATGGAAACATAGGATCTGAGAATAATTTTAAGGATGGGATCAAAGATGGTTCCTCAACTCAATGGTATGCAGGTGGTGAGAGGTATTCTAAGGGTGAATACTTAAATGGAGAACGGATAGAGCCGTGGGAGTATTGGGAGCAGAGTGGGCGACCGATTGAATTTGCATGCATTAAAACGAATTATGGTGAGATCATCATCAATTTATTTGATGATGAGTCACCGGTTCATGTGGAGAATTTCAAAGGACATGTGAACGCTGGATATTATAACGGTACCATCTTTCATCGGGTCATACCAAACTTTGTCATTCAGGGTGGAGACCCTAACAGCAGGCTGACCAATCGCAAGATACACGGCAAAGGAGGATCGGCATCCTCTTTCCATGGAATTGGTGATAAAAAAGATCCCCTGTCATGGAGAGTCCCTGCTGAGTTCAATGATATGCGACATGAGAGGGGCACTCTGTCCATGGCGAGAGGACAAGAAAAAGATAGCGCTGGTAGTCAATTTTTCATATGTGTCAAAGATTCTCCAGACCTTGATAATAGATACACGATCTTTGGAAAGGTATTGGAAGGAATGAACATCGTCGATCAGATCGTCAATGTCCCTGTGGACAATAGGGATAATCCCATTGATAGGATAGAGATGGAGATCTACATCTGCAACTGAGGCCATGTCATATTTTATACTCTTATGTCAGTATCATATTGAATCCCCACATTCGTGGGGTTTTTTGTTTCTGGCATAATAAGTAGATTATATCAATAAAATAAAATTAATGACATAATGTTTACCGAACTCTTAGTCAACATAGGTGCGTCCGTGATCCTGCTTTTTTTTGGATTTCTCTTTGGAAAATTCAGGGAAAGAAAATTACAGGGAGGAACAAACTTGGATGAGCATGAATTTTATCCATTTGATCTTGATGATAATAAAAATCTATTTTTTGACATTGAAAAATTTAAGACAGGTGTAGGCCATCTGCTTCGTAATCATGATAATACGGCTGCAAGGCAATTGATCTTGATAGGAGAACAAAATAATGTCCAAAATAATTTGAAGGGTTCAGATAGGAACAACTACACAAGGCTTTATCGAAAATATGATGGAGACAAGATCATTGATGATACAATAAAATTTCTAGATAACTATAAGCGGATCGTTCGTCTCATTGGAGATAGTTTTCCAGACACAGGCATGGAGATTCTCCTACACAATCTGACAAATCCGTCAAAAGCACTCTATCACATCAAGAATAACGTCACGGGTAGAAATGTAGATGCCCCTGCGACAAACTTGGTGCATGACCTGAAAATGAGAGGTCTGCAAAATCAAGACAAGCTCAACTACGAACTCAATATTGGATCGAGGAAATTTAAATGTACCACAATGCCCATCTACAGAGAAGGCTATGGTTTGGTTGGAGCCATTTGTATCAATGTGGACTATAACTATATTGATCAAGAGGTTAGAAAGGACCCGAATAAACTTGATTCTTTTTTGGATGCCATCCTAAAGACAGACATGGTCTTGGATGAGAATATCCTAAGTAAGAACGAATATGAAAGATCCCTGGCAGGGAAAAGACATTTCAAGGATGATTGAACTCGGTCCTGTCTCAGTTCATTTAAATTAGGTCAGAGATAATTCATATGGATCTACACCAAGAGATATTGGACGCTGTAGCTAGAGTAGAGCTTTTTGCAAGAAGAACCACAATGTCTCACTCGAGGTCATTCTCAAGGCTATTGGATGGTGAGGTGTATTTTAAGTTGGAGAGCCAACAGGTCACAGGTTCATTCAAGGTAAGAGGGGCATTGAATAAGATCCTTGGTATGACCGATCTAGAAAAAGAGAGAGGTGTATACTCTGCATCAACTGGCAATCATGGTGCGGCTGTTGCCTATGCATCTAGTAAGGCCAAGATTGATTGCAGCATATATGTCCCTGAGGGATCATCTGATGCCAAATTATCAAATATGAAAAATTATGGAGCCAATATCACGATCTTTGGCAATGATTGTGTTGAGGCAGAGGCAAGGGCCAGAGAGGTCTCTAGCCAAGATCAAGTGACATATGTGTCCCCTTATAATGATATTCAGGTCGTGGCCGGACAGGGAACCTTGGGCATGGAGATAGAATCCCAATCCGAGGAACTAGATGCTATTATAATATCAGTTGGAGGAGGAGGTCTTATGGCCGGAACAGCATCTTACCTGAGATCAGCATGGCCGAATATAAAGATCATTGGATGTTCTCCGGAGAATTCCGCTGTCATGATCCATTCCATGGAAGCGGGTGAGGTCTTGGAACTTGAGTCAACTCCTACTCTAAGTGATGGTACTGCAGGTGGAGTAGAAAAGAATTCCATTACCTTTCCACTGTGCTGTAACCTGATAGATGATACGGTCCTAGTGACCGAAGATGAGATCAAAAATGCCATGGTTCTCTACATGCAGCATGAGCACCAACTCCTAGAAGGTGCTGCGGGAACAGCGGTCGCAGCATTATTGAAAATGAAAGATGAATTAAAGGGTAAAAAGGTGGCTGTTGTCATCTGCGGTGGAAACATTGGTCTAGATACTTTGAGACAGGTCATAAGTTGATGAAATGAGATGAAAAGATATCTACTAGCGATATTCCTCTTTACTATTCTAGCATCAGAGGAAAGTAAATTTCTCCAATCACCTTACAGAGATAGATTCAAACAAGATCAAGTTGCAAAGATCGGTGATAATCCCTTTCCAACAAACCCGATGAGTGATAGGGCGATCGGATATCTTCTTCAGGGCAAGGCCCAAACGGCCATATCAAACTATGGCAATATCATCAACTGGGATGAGCATCCCATGGGCATATGGAATGGATATTCATATTTACCTTCTGTGGCTTTTTTGGCAGGAGTCCCTGGACATGAATATTCTAGTGATTTTACCTGGAACAATCTAGAGAACATTGTTGACGTTGATGGGATCACTCTCTATGGAGTATGGGAGTCAAGCGAGGCATATGACCGCTGGTTCAATGATGAAGATACCGTTTTCGTTGGCATCTTGTTCAACGCACAAGACGATGATGGTATCTGGCAACCAGATAGCATTGCAAAAAAGGTATCGAAGGAGTTTTTTGATGCTCCCTATCAATGGTCCGTCGATCATGATCTTAAAAAGATAATCCTATCCTCATTTGGAGAGCTGGATCCCAATCGATCCAATGCAAGAATTGGATTTATCTATCCCTGGGCATTGAGACCAAAGTTAATTCGAAGAGAAGACCAATTTGATTTCTATAGTTATGGTGAGGATCTTGAGGAATGGACACAAGACGACGAGTATATGTATTATGGCTATAATGTTGCCGAGTCATGGTTGTCAAGGATTCAGAACTCTCCCAATGGTGAATGGCATGCCTCCACGATGGCACGTGTCAATACACATAACACAAACGTCAAGAATGGTGACATCTTTGGTGATACTTACGTCACTGACCCGGGTGATACGTATCCGCTTTTGGCCCATAGCTCTTTCTCCGATACTTGGCCTGAACGTTATAATGAGAATATGGGAGTGAGTGAATCCTTTTGGCCGGGTTGGTGGTCGCAAGACTACAATATCAATCTTCCTGGTTGTTCCCAGTCAAGGAAAGACCCAGATTGCTGGGAGCAGGTCGAGGGTAGGTTCATATCTGACATGGAGGTGTATATGGAGTTTGATGATCGCTGGGCCCATCGTGGAAACAATGTCAATACCAATGATGATTATGAACAGACAGGATATCCGATGGGATTGCGTGTCATGGCAGAGGCCCATTCATATGGCGTCTCCTATGCAGAGGATATTCTATTTGTTACGGTCAAGGTTCGTAATGAGAGCGGGGATTGGTGTGCTGAGGATGAGAATGGAGAACCTATATATGATGATTTTGGCAACCAGAAATGTGGGGAGGGAATGGTGCTTCCAGATGGTACAAAGTTGAACCATGGAAAGGGATTCAACTATGAGGGTACCTCATTGGGGTTCTATTTTGATGCGGATGTCTTGGTAGGAGATGAGAGTGGGTATAACGCTTCCTATCATACAAATGATGATGATTTTATGAAATACTATTGGGAGATCTTTGAATTGAACAATGAGAGAATGCTCATATCAATGGCAATGGTCGGTGACTATGATGGATTTAGTGGTACCGCAGGATATTCAATGGATGGTGAGTCAGCACCGGGCAATGAATTCGGATTAGTGGCAACACAGCTCCTAGATTCACCTAAAGCGACAGATCCTGTGGACCTTGACCAGGATGGTACCATAGATATCTTCCCAGGCGAGCCATTGAAGATGACCGATTGGCATTGGTTTGACTGGTATAGTAGACCAGGTGTTCCACAGATGGAGAGCAATAGCAGTAGTTGCTATACCGGCGCAGAGGGATGCCCACAAGCAAGAAATAAAGAAGAGATCATGTATAAGATCATGGCAGGTGACACGACCAACCTTAGTGACAATGAAAGGACATGGCATTTTCATACTCAAAATCCAGGCACAGATCTGGCATCTGAGTTAAACCCTCACTTTGATTCTCTAGAGGGTCTTCTTGAGGAGACAGCGTTCTTGCGTGACCCCGAGGGTCTAGATTGTTCGATCTTCCTGAGTTGTGGCCCATTCGACCTTCCTGTTGGTCGTGAGGTCCCATTCTCTTTTTGCATAATATTTGGCCAAAATGAGGATGACCTGATCAACAATGCACGTTTTGCACAGGTCATGTATAATTCAAGATACCAGGGCTTTACCCCACCAACAAGGCCTACTATTTACACAGAGACAGACACAGGGTCTGTGGATATATATTGGGATGAAGTTGCGGAAAACACCACAGATGTATTGACAGGTTATTCAGATTTTGAAGGGTATAAGATATATAAGAGCACCGATGGAGGTTCTACATGGGGATCGGCCTCTGATCGGATCTATGATACAGATGGACTTTTCGTTGGCTGGCGCCCATACAAGCAGTTTGATCTTTCTGCCGAAGACGACTCGCTACATTGTATTTACTCAAATAAATATGATTGTATTCGTTCTCAGCGTAGAGATCATGGGATAAGTGGGCCAGACCCGTATTTTCCCTGGTTCAATCTGGGCGATGATACGGGCATGGAGATGATAAGGTTGGATGAGTCAGAGTGGAGAGAGATAGATGGCGTGACATATAAATATTTATTCATTGATGATAATGTAGTGGACGGGATTGAGTATACGTATTCCATTGTGGCCTATGACATGGGTGTTGAGCCAACCTATGTCACGAGATTCATTCCAATAGGTGATGGTCAGTTTGAGACAGTGGTCGATACTAATTTTTCAAATCCAAATGAATGGGCCAACCCTGAAGGATACGCGTCCATTGAAAATTCCAAGGGAACCACGATACTTGATAGAAATTTTTCTCAGGCCTATCCAGGCATCCAGCCTCAACAGAACCTAGATAATGTAAAGGTTGTACCAAACCCATACTTCTCCAGATCAAGATTCAAGGAATCAGAATTTGAGAGAAGAATACGATTTACTAATCTACCAAGTAAGTGCAAGATCAGCATATTCACCATCGCTGGAGAATTGGTCTATCAATTGGAGCATGATGATGAGTCCTCTGGGAATTTATGGTGGGACATGAGAACGGTCAATAACCAGGAGGTTGCACCAGGGCTGTACCTCTACCATATTGAAAATGAGACAGATAGTGATGAAAAAATTGGTAAGTTTGCAGTGATTAGATGACAATTTTGATTTTTCATGGATATACCAAGATTTCACCTTGCATTTCCAGTACATGACCTTGAGATGGCAAGAGATTTTTATGCTGACCTACTAGGGTGTGGCATCGGTAGGCAATCAGATAAATGGATGGATTTTGACCTGTACGGACATCAGGTCGTGGCGCACCTCTCGCCCGAAGATTGTATAGTGACAAAAAATAACGAGGTGGATGGTGACCAGGTACCATCACGACACTTTGGAGTGATACTGCCTTGGAACAAATGGGAAGAACTCTGTGAGACGATCAAAAAGAACGCTGTTGAATTCTTGATCGAGCCCAGAATAAGATTTAAAGATAGTCCAGGAGAACAAGGGACCTTCTTTATCGCTGATCCTAGTGGCAATGCTCTGGAGTTTAAGACATTTAAGAATGATGCTAACATTTTCAAAAGATTCGAATAGTTATGCCAAAGATAGATTTTTTACCAGACAATAAGATATATGAGTCAGAACAGGGAGAAACGATACTCCGGACGGCTGCCAGGAATGGAATTCCTCATGTAAATGCCTGCGGCGGAGAGGGTAAGTGTACCACATGTAGATTGCTCATACTAGAGGGGATTGAGAACTGCTCTCCTGAGACTGAGACAGAATTGTCCTTGAAGAGCAAGGTCCATACGACAGAGGAGTTCAGATTGGCATGTCAGACCACTGTGACCGGAGATATTGTCGTGCGTCGATTGGTCTTGAACAAGGAAGACATTGCATCTGTTTCTCAGGCGGGTGTCTCTGGTAGATTGGGCGAGACAAAGAAAATTGCGATTTTGTTCAGTGACATTAGAGGTTTTACACCATTCTCTGAAAAATTAACTCCCTATGATGTCGTATTCATATTAAATAGATATTTCAACAGGATGGTCAGAGTTGTGGAAGAGAATCATGGAACAGTCGACAACTATATTGGGGATGGCATGGTGGCTATCTTTGGTTTGAATAATGAAGAACACCCTGTTCAACATGCGGTCAAAAGTGCCCTGGACATGTGTGCGGAGATGGATGATATGAAGCCCTACCTCAAGACGATGTACGGGCAAGACTTTGACATTGGTGTTGGCATTCATTGGGGAGAGGCTGTCGTTGGAGACATTGGCGCTGGAAGATCAAAGCGATTGACAGCCATCGGAGACGCAATGAACTTTGCAAGTCGAGTTGAGTCAGCAAATAAACAATTTCAGTCCCGTGTGCTGATATCCGAAGAGACTCATAATGAGATACAAGAGACCCTTGTCATAAAGGATTTCATGCGAACGAATCTTCCAGGAATAGAAGGACGAGTTACCCTTTATGAGATCGAGGATATTGATTTTTCCTCCGACGAAGAAAAAGATAATGAAAGAATTGAGGAGGATGTCTTATGGACCAAATGTTCTGAGATAGAGACCTTTGAAGAAAACAAACAACAAGTATTCAAGATAAAGAGGGAAGACATTCTTATTGTCAATATAGATGACTATTTTTTTGCATTGAATGACAAATGTCCTCATGCATATCTCAGTCTAGAAGGGAGTGACATTGATGTGCAAAATGAGACCATAGCTTGTCGTTGGCATAAAAGCGCATTTTGCTATAAGACCGGCGAAGTGAGAGAGTGGATGAAAATAAGTAATTTTCAAAAAATGCTTGGCAAGGTAGGACTAAACGCTGAGGCACAGGAAATTGCCAAGATGGAAAAGATCCCAGTTGATGTATACAGAACCAAAATACAGGATGGATTTATTTGGGTTGGAATGGAATCGGAGTAGGAATAATTGAATTAAGGAGTGATTGATGAGTGAACAAAACATTCAATGGACAAGACTAGCAGAAACAAAAAGTTTTGATGAAGATCCTGAGCAAATGATCAAGGTCAAGCGAGATGACATACTAGTTATCAAGGATAATGACAAGTTTCACGCCATTAACAATAGATGTCCACATTTGGGCCTGGCTTTGAATATGGGTGGATGTAATAAAAAGGACAAGACCATACACTGCAAATTTCATTCTAGTGATTTCTCATACGATACAGGTGAAGTAAAAGCATGGTTAAACGTAAAGGGATTTGAAAAATTCATGATGTGGTTATTTTCAAAGTTCGATCCAGATATGAAGAAGATGATGGTAATGGAGCCCACTCCACTTGAGACCTTTAGGACCAAGGTGGAGGATGATCATGTGTGGGTCGGTATCGACCAGGGTGAATGATAAAGCCCTGGACATTGAATTTATATTTTGAACATAAGATCAGTATTTCTAGGGCTTAGTCTCCTTTGCTCTCTCGTTTTTTCACAGGGCAAGTGGCACGAGGGAAACCTTAAAGGACTAGAGGACCTGACATTTGATCTCAATGTCAAAGGCATTGAGGATGGTGTATGGGAGAAACGAGTCCTTAGTTTCATTGAACTCAGACTCATGGAGCATGGCATCGAGTTTGTAGAAGGCCAGATGCCTAAGATGGTAGTGGATGTGAGTATCTTGGATTCAAGGATTGAAAAGGTTTCTTCATTTTTAGTGATGTTCAGTGTCTATAATTATGGAATATCCGAGGATGATTATTATCGCTCGATGGCTGACACATTGATCACAAAGAAACTCATGACCAGCAAGGTCTTTTCACAAGAGGTCATTGGCCAGACCACATCCAATAAAATACATGGAGATGTGGAAAAAAGTATAAATAGAATCTTGTCAGTGTATCTTGATCAGTGGTACAGGGACAATCCTCTAAAACAATTTTAGACGATATTGATATTTAACGTCTTTCTTTGACAATTTCATTCTCTGATGTAAGTTTCAGGGAAGGGCGTGAAAAAAGCCCTGTATGACAATGATGTCAGTGATCCGAGGAATAATCATATTACATCTTGTGAGTTTCTGTTTTTCATCAGAGACCACAAAATCTGTTTCCATGAGGACAGGCAACCAATTGGCTGTCCTTAGGTTCGAGGGGTGGGCTATATCTGATCCTCTTACAGAATTCTTGACAGAAGAACTTAGAGAGACCATCCGTGAACTGGAGATCTTTCAGGTTCAGGATCGTGGCCTGACCAATGAGATCAATATCTTCTATCCAAGGAAAAAGGATTACTGGGCATGCTGGAGCCAAGAGTGTGCGATCGACCTTGGTAAACGGCTGAATGTCAATTATGTCATCGCAGGCAATATTCAGAAAAAAGAAGATAATGAATTTTTGATCAGTGGACGTTTGTTTTCTGTTGATATGGAGACAATGCTCAATGAATTTGCAATGAACAGTAGTGGCCTCACTGACAGTCTATTACTTGAAATGAAAAAAATGGCCTACAATGTGAGCGGACTTCCAGTACCTGATACCCTATCTGTTGGCACAGATACATCTGAGGTTGCGATTACAGGAGACATTGATCGAAAGAGAGAGTGGTTCAAGCTTCCACCAATACCTACAAAGATAAAGGCCCTTATGATGTCAACCGCAATACCTGGAAGTGGTCAGATCTGGGTACATAGAAAATATCCAGGCTACGGATTCATGGGCACTGAGGCAACACTGGGGCTGGCCGCATTGATATCATATTATCAGTATAACAAGGCATGGGGCGGTTTTGAGAAAAATTATGATTCATATCAAGATGGAACCGATCCACACGATCTTGAGGGTTTACGACCCAAGGTCATACAATATGCTGCAGATTCTCGTAGATATAACTCATTTATGAAGAGTATTCGCGGCGTGGCGGCATCGATCTGGATCGTGAACATGGCCCATGCCTATCTAGTTGCCCCAAGCGATGACTATTTTGATGGAGAATATTTTTTTGATCTAGAGTACAACCCTGATGTCAATCAGATACAATTCAATTTCAATTTTTAGTTTCATCAAGGTCCTAGGTCTCACTCTAGTAATATTAAGCTTCTCATGTGAGGATGCAGAATATGAACTGGACAATCCCTTCGATCCCAGCAATATGGATCTAGACCCACCAGCGCTATTTTTCCATCCACCAGAGATCAGCGCTAATGTTGGTGATGCGATCTCTGTTGAACTATATGGATTAAAATTAAACCCAGCAGCAGCAGCACACCTGGACATTAGGTATGATTGGGGCAGTGTGACAGTTGATTCTGTGGTACCAGGCCCATTTTTTACGGGCACGAATCCTCCAATGGAGATCACTGTAGATGAGCAAGGAATCCTCGATGTATTCATATATTATCTTCCTGATATGGATTCTGATCAGAGTCAGGGTGGCACCTGGTCAATAGCCACAGTGTATTTTTCAACGATCTCAACAGGGGAGTCTGAACTATTATATGGACCAAACACAACACTACGAGATGAAAATAATGCTTTAGTGACGATCAATGACTATGGTTCTGGGTACATCAATGTGGAATAGATCTCATTTAACATGCATTATCATGCTCATTAACATTCAGCTATGGGCTCAAGACAGTAGCTTTACTTTCAATGAAAATGATTATGTGAATATTCCAAGCAGTGCATCCCTTCAGGCAGAGACAGGAATGACCATTGAATGTTGGGTAAATCCAGAGTTGCCCGGATATTCAGACTTTGCCCCGATCGTACACTACTTTAGACTGGGAGGCCCCACAGAAGAGTCTGGATTCACACTACAATACTTTGATGGTGAACTACGTTTCATGCTAAGCGTAGGCACTGGGGCATATGACATATATGGTGATGGACTGCAATTATGGCCAGGAATGACATTGGATCAAGACGTATGGACCCATGTTGCGGGTACCTATGATGTTACAACAGGACAGGCAAAAATATTCAAGAATGGTGAGGAGCAGGCTAGCTTTGATACGGAAGGTGGCAATGTGAACTGGGACTTTATCGAAACGATGGAGATGAAGATCGGGAAGAGCGATAATAATCCAGGAGGATCGGATGGATATTTCAATGGTGGTATAGATGAGGTTCGTCTTTGGAACAACGCACTGGATGCAGCAACATTGCAGAGCGTGATGTGCAATTCTCCCATAGGAGATGATGGACTGATAGGTTACTGGAATTTCAATGATGGGAATGATGCTACCATAACCGATCTTACTGGCAGTGGAAATGATGGTACACTCACAAACTCTGGTGAAGGTTACTGGGACTCTGATGTCTATGAGGATAATGACCTATGTCTAGGGTCCGGAGAGTGTGTGGATTCTGTGATCGTTGCTTTACCATTCTTCCACTCGGGAGAATTGGATGAGAGCATGGGTGATGATTGGGAATTCCAGAGTTATGGACATGGTGTTGATTATGCCTATGAGATAACAATCCCGACACAGAAGAATCTTTATGTTGATACCTGTGATCCACTGACCGACTTTGATACTATATTAGCTATAAAAGATGAATGTGGTAACCCGGTCTCTTTGACTGAATTCGATGATGGGACACAAGATTTTTGTCCTGAGGCAAGTGTAGACCCACCATATTTTGCTAGTATCATTGACAGTATTACTCTTGCTGCAGGCACCTATTATATTGTTGTAGATGGTTGGAATGGTGATACAGGCAATTATAAGGTTGCAGTTGGTACTCTTCCAGAGATCATTGGTTCAGCGATCGCATCAGACGATAGTTATTTGGAGATTCAGTTTAGTGAGGGCATGTATACAGAGGCAACGACCAGTGGTGCCGTGGTCGCTTCTGATTTTGAGGTAACCTTTGACCCGAATGGTGGTACTGCAACTGGAGTGACGATCGATTATCTATCCAATACATCAGGCGGTCCACTTGAGGGGGGAGAGGACACCATTCGTTTTGTCATCGGTGTTGATGGAGAATCCACGGGTCAGGAACAGATCACTGTTCGTACGTTAACGGATGCGTCTATCTTCAACTCCTTTGGAATTGGGCTCCTTCGAAGTGCCACGGTAACTCAGGGACTATCAGACCAGATTCCGCCTTATCTACAGTCAACCATGCCTGAGGATGGATCGATCGACATTGCCACTAATTCAAACATAGTCATTGATTTCTCTGAACCGATACGAAACAGCGAGGGTTCCAACATCGATGACTCAAACTCCACTAATTCCATGGCATTGATTAATTCTGAAACTGCTGAGAGTATTGACTATTCAATAAGTACATCCAATGACCAAAATTTCACGATCGATCCTGATAGTGATCTTCCAGAATATGCATTTATTCAGGTTGTTCTATCAAACATACAAGATGCCAATGGAAATGAACTTGGGAATGACACCATACAGTTTCAAACAGCAGATGAATCACCACCCTTGATAGAGTCTAGTGGTCTAGCAAGTACAAACCAATATTGCTATATTGATTTTAGTGAGGGAGTCTACTCAACAAATTCAGGTACAGGCGGGATAGAATTAGATGACCTTACTCACACCTTTGACCCCAATGGAGGAAACTGTGGTTCTGTTACCATCCTTGAGATGAGTAATTACACAGGAGCATTGTTATCAGGTGGCGAATCATTGATCTATTCCTATGTACAGTTGGATGGTGCACCATCTGGTTCAGAGACGATCTTATTTGCACCAGCGGATGGTTCATCGATCTTTGACCAGGCAGGCAATCCAATGCATCCATCCAGTGTCACAGCGACGATGACCTTTAATGCATCCGCTCAAATACTGGATCATTTTTTACCAGATAGCAATGAGCATTTGGATGTGACATTCTCAAATGGTATCTATGGCAATTCTGATCAAACAGAGGTAATTGAGGTGGATGATGTCCAGGTCATTCTTAATTCAAATGGAGGCAATGCAACGACTGTCACCATAACGGATCTGACCACGACCTCAGGGAGCAACTTGACAGGTGGTGAAGAGACCGTACGTTTCCATATGAACTTTGATGATCTTCCTTCTGGAGTGGAGACTATTTTGATTTCTCCTTCTGGTGAAGACAGAATATTTAATTCTTCAGGTGTCATAGTACCACAATCAGAGAATACCGGCCTGATAGATCTTTTTGATCAGTTACCACCCAGTGGGAATTCAGATGCTGAGGATGGCGCAGTGAATGTTAATCAGGATGATACACTTTCAATGACCTTTACAGACAATTTATATGATCCGGATACAGGAGAATTGGTGACATTGTCTGAATTAGAAACATTCGTGACATTGCAATATGCTGATAGTACAGATGCGGATATACCATTCGATCTTGTCATGGAAGGCAGTCCACCTACGCTTTATGTGGTACCTCAAAGTGATTATGATAGCGATGGTGTTGTCTATTTTACCTTTTCAGCTATACTGGCAGATGAAAATGGCAATACGATCGAATTTGATTTTTCAGCAACTTTCACGATACAAGACTACATACCTCCCTCAGTTGATTCTTCAACATTGGCATTTGATAATTCATATATTGATCTTGAATTTGATGATCAGATATTTGGGAATGATGACGTAACAGGTACAATGAATCTTGAGGATATAGTGGCCACGATCATACCAAATGGTAGTCAAATGGACGCATGTACAGTCACAAGCTTGACTAGGACCGATAGTAACTTCCTAACTGGTGGTGAAATAAATATCCGTGTCAATCTTGAATACAATCATACACCAAATGGAAATGAATTTATAGTTCTTGCGCCAACGGAGGGTGTTTCACTATTTGATGAATCAGGGAATCAGTTTTCATCATCTACATATACAGATACAACTAGATTGAATGATATTTTGCCTCCTAGCGTGGACTCAATCTCAGTTCCGATAGATTCGTTCATTGTATTGATGGAAAATACTCCCATCACATTTGGTTTCAATGAAAAGGTAGTTTCCTTGGACTTTACCGTAACATCAAAGGCGATTGGTTCAGTCCAATTTGATTTCACGCGTCTGGACTCTTCACTCAACATCATTCTTCAGCCTCCATTCGCGAGCTATGACAGTATAACAGTGAATTTTTCATATATGGAAGATGAGGCAGGTCTTACTACAGTAGATATTGCCTACACCTATGCTACCCCGATCTTAGGTGACTATGACCTGGATTCTGAAATTACCCATGGTGATCTATGGAATCTTGTGGAAAACTGGAAACTGAAGAATTTTAACTATGAGCTTGGCCCCGTTTCAGGGACAGTGCCACATTTCATTTCCACCCCTAATAGTAAATTTGACATAGAGGATGGCATGGCCTTTGTTCAGATATGGTCATGGTATCAGAAAGAATTTGGACAGATCATAGAAGATACAATACTAGTTGGCAGACCACTAGACATGGCGCAATTTGGTGATGAACTCCTTCTCTTCATTGGTGATAGTATCTCCTCGGGTAGAATTCAGATCAGCTATGACAATACCGACCCGCCAATACGATTCTCTCAAACATCCACTGGAGAAGGAGAGATGTACCTTATTGATCACTACCCAGGTAAAGGTTATTCAATAATGGAATTTGCAAGGACAGGACTTCTCTACAAGGACTCGATCAAGATCACCATGGAGCAAGAATCAGAAGTATTCATTAACTATTCTTTGGATAATCGAAATATTTCAGAAGTACAGAAAGGCCACTTCAAGGTAAATCATGAACCTATTCCATCTGAACTTGAACTATATCCAGCATATCCTAATCCATTTAATCCAGTCACAACAATTCAATTTGACATTCCCAACTCAGATGCCGCTCAAAACATCGTTCTATCCATATTTGATATTCAGGGTAGAGAGATCAAATCGCTGGTCAGTGGTCATAGACTCCCTGGAAGTTATAAAGTAAGGTGGAATGCAGAGCGAAACTCATCTGGTATGTATTTTGCAAGGCTCGTAAGCGGCAAGGCCATTAAAACACAAAAGATCATTCTTTTAAAGTAATTGGCTTTGCCTCGTTGCTTTAAATGATGAACAAACCCTACATTTAGTATATAATGAAAAATATTTTGACCACTCGGCAGCTTAGACAGAAGCATGACCCAGATTCCATATTGAAGAACATAGAATCATTTTTCGAGAAAAATTTGGATAAACTATTGGCAACACTTTCACATGCTGATAGTCCTCTCATCAGATACAGTGCAAATCTCCAGATATCTTTCCTTGATCCAGATCAAAAACAGGATGACCTGATCAATAAGGCGGCATCTCTATTAAAAGATGCGCTCTATTTTATGATGTTACCGAAAAAAGAAAGGACAAGTGTTACCCAAAGAATGCGTGCCTATTATTCCGATGTTGTTAAGAACCAATTGGTCAGAGTTGAACTAATATTGGATGACCCTGAGATTGGATCGCCAAGACATTCCACCGACCCAAATTCTAACCACAAGGCTATGAGACAGGTACACTCAATCCTGAGCATCATCAAAAAGACCTTGGCACATGAAAATGACCATAGAAAGAACTTAACGCGTGCTGGCTACCTCACTGGTTTGCAGGTCTCAATGGGCAAGTTCTTCACATTTCTTAAAAAGATTGGGATGAGTCAAAGAGACCAGATCTCATTGATCCAACATATATTTGATGAATTTGATGTGGATTGGGAAGAAGGAGATCGGGAGAATATCAAGGTATCGATCCAACAACCCTCGCTAGAATTTCATAAGATCACCCAAGAGGAGATTCAAAAGATCTCTGGTACACTTTTTTCCAAATCTCTAGATGATGCAACTCTCTCAAATTTGGTTGAGCATGCAGTACTGTTATCTAGAAGAATAAGACGTTTCTGAACATAGAGTGAGTTCCCCAACTGTAATTGAGCCATTATCCTTTATCTGGTGGTTAGGAATCATTTTATCAATAATCATTTCCTTTGCCATAGTTCAGATCGCTATCAGCATTCCCCCAGACAAAAGGAAGGTGTTGATGATGTCCATGGGCATAACTCTCATATTGGTTGAGATAACACAGCAATTTTATCTATATCATTTGGGTTTGTGGGATATGAAGACATCTTTGCCAATTCATCTTTGTGGCATATCAGGTATACTTGCGGGGATCATGATGCTTAGGCCAGATCAATCTGGTTTTGAGTTTTTAGCATTGATCGGTTCGCCAGGAGCTCTACATGCGATCTTGACCCCTCAGTTGAATCATGGTCCCTTACCTTTCCTCATCTTTAAATATTATGTTAGTCATACTGGTATAATCCTGGTCCCATTGTTTCTTGCCATTGTTTTAGGCCATAGGGTCACAGGATCATCATGGTACAGGGTGATATTATTTTGCCAGGTTCTTATTTTATCCATTGGTGCGTCTAACTATTTGATTGGATCAAACTATATGTACTTGGCTGAAAGACCCATGGTCAATAATCCTATGGTCATTGGAGAATGGCCTTGGTACATACTTGGATTTGAATTTATTGGAATAGTTCACATCCTCCTTTTTTATTTTGGTTATCGTAGAATGAGACCATTACCATATTAGTTGATATCAACTAATAAAAGATATAAGGTCTATCATACAAGTGAACAACTTGAAGAAACAATTTCTACTTGATCCAGACATTACCTTTCTGAACCATGGGTCCTATGGCTCTTGTCCAATCCCTGTCTTTGAAGAATATCAAAGATGGCAGAGAATCTTAGAGAAACAACCTGTTCAGTTTATTACTGATGGGATGTGGGATGCCCTTAAGAATTCTAGAATAGCTTTGAGTGAATTTGTTGGTTGTGATGAGGGAGAGATCTTGTTTTTCCAGAACCCTACCTCGGCCATTGCCAATGTCATACACAGTTTGAGACTGAATATTGGTGATGAGGTATTGATGACAGACCATGAGTATGGTGCAATGATAAGAGCATGGAATATTTGGGGTAAAAAAAATGGTGTGGACATTATTCAGCAGAAAATTCCATTACCAATTCATTCTGAAGATGATTTTCTTGATGCTTTTTGGAAAGGTGTCACTGAAAGGACAAAGGTCATTTTCATTTCCCAGATCACAAGTCCAACAGCACTTATTTTTCCAATAAAACGTATCATTGATAGAGCGAACACTCAGGGGATAATGACCATTGTGGATGGTGCACATGTACCCGGCCATATTGACATTGATATTCATAAATTAGAGTGTGATTTTTTTACTGGAGCCATTCACAAATGGCTCTGTGGACCTAAGGGAAGTTCTTTCCTCTATGTGAAGGAAGTACACCATGATTGGATCAAACCGGTCATATATAGTTGGGGTAAAGATGGAGATGACCCGGGTCCATCAGAATTTCTCCAAGATTTTCAGTGGCAAGGGACAAGAGACATGTCATCCTTTTTGACCATCAAAAGATCAATCGATTTTTACCTTGACCATATTCATCCACTGCAAAAGGTTTGTCGTCAATTGAATCTTGAAATTTTCTCAGGATTTGAATCTGTGCTTGGTACAAGACCAATCTCAGATGGAGGTGACTGGGTCGGTCAGATGGTCTCACACCCATTACCATCAAATGCCCCTCGCAATATCAAAGATATACTTTGGAATGAATATAAAATTGAGATCCCTATTGTCGAATGGCAGGGAAATAATTACATACGATCATCTATTCAGGTCTATAATAATAAAAAGGACATAGATGTTTTAATGAATGCCTTGGTATCTATTTTATAAATTTGGTATGAGAATCTCATGAGATATCTTTTAATTCTACAACTTCTTTTTTCAATTGTTCAGGCGCAGCGCATACAATTGTTTACCCGAACAGATGATATTTTTACCTCTTCAAATCATTTTACATTAAAAAATAAAAAAGTGATCTTTTGGGAAGATGAGGTTGTGCTCATGACCGTTCCAATAAGAAATCTTGTAGAGGTTCGATATGCAGAAAAATCATATTCCTATGTTGGAACGCCGTGTATTTTTCTCGGATCCTTGATGCTAGCAGCAACTGCAGGCCTGGGTGCGGCAGGTCACTTGGAGGAATCATATGTCTCAGAAGAAGAATTACTAATTGGAGTTGGTGGGGGCATTGCTTTTTATTTAGTAGGGAAATTATTGAAGTTGGTAGGTGCACGTTTTGGAAGCGATATCATATACGAGGATTTTGATCGTTTGGATCGATCTACGAAGAACCTTGTTCTTGAGTCAATAAGTCTTGATATGCAGAAAAAGGAAAAACAAAGTGAGTTCATGTATGGTCCTGAGGGACGTAAGAGAGGTTTGAAATTCTCTTGGGAAGGTAAAAAACCTTGGAAGTCCAAATATAGGCCAAAAAGAAAGATCATTCGTTTCTCCTTCTTTTGATCGATCGAATGCAGTGTATCATTACTGCGCTGAAAGCAGAATCTGACCCTTTTATTCAATACCTTGGATTGAAGCGAGATAAGGCTTTTAACTTTCCATATTTCATAAATAATGATATAGGAATTGCTTTGATAGGAGTGGGGGTTGGCAGAAAAAATATCAGAGCACGCATCCATAAATTTTTCAGATCTTTTGATGATACGGTAATTCAGTTTATCAATATTGGTGTTGCCGGAGGGAAGAAGAACCAAACAAGAATAGGCCAGTTATTCTTGATCAATAAGATCATTGATGATTCAACGAATCAAACATACTATCCAGATATCCTCATTGATCACCCATTAATAGAAAACTCTATAACGACGGTACAAAGGGGGGTTTATGATGGCGGAGGTCAGTATGATTTTCTGGTGGACATGGAGGCTTCTGAAATATTTTCTGTTTGTTCGAAGATCGTTCCTATTCATAATATTGCGATCATCAAGCTAGTCTCGGATCATATGGAAACTCACGAATCAGAATTTGACCATGATATGATTTCTTCGTTGCTAATGGGGAAAATGGATAAGATCACCTACTTCATTGACAAATATAAATTACTTGGTAGGATAAATGGCCCAATACTATCTAAAACAGATATGGACTGGATAATGCATAATAAAGAACAATATCTATTGACAGTCACGCAGGTAAATCAGTTAATGAATACCGTAAAAAGTTATAGACTCCATAATTCAAGCATTTCATTGCCAGAGATCAATGCTAAAAGGCCAATGACAAAAGTAGACCAAAAAAATATCTTTAGGGCTATCCGTGAAAAACTTGAAACCTAATTTTTCTCACATCTATGTTGAGAAAGATGTAGTTGGATACCCGCTCACAGATCTGGCATTATCAAAATTCTCAAGTTCAAGCATTGTAATGATCGACCACTATAAAGATCTCTTCAATCGTCCTGGACAGGATTTCCAAGTTCAAAAATTGTCTATGAAATTAATATTGGCCAAAAAGAAAGAACCATACCTCTATCCTGCGTCCAATATTATTCAGGACTATGACACACCTAATGTCTTTTATAATACTCCCATATTGAATTGTATATATAATTGTGATTATTGTTATTTACAGGGAATGTATAATTCTGGGAATCTTGTGGTCTTTGTTAATGAGGATGACATGATGGATGCCATTGACAGGGAGGTGTCAGATCCTCGCGATCCATCCAGACCGACAGTTGTGTCCATATCTTACAATACAGATCTCTTGGCCATGGAGAACATATTACCTTTGTCACGTCGCTGGATCAATTATATTGATGGAAAAAGAGATACCATCCTTGAGATTCGTACAAAAAGTGCTCTCTTTGGTGCGATCAAGGACATAGAGCCCAGTGAAAATGTTATCTTATCTTGGACACTTTCTCCAGAACCCATATGTGCCAAATATGAGTCTACCGCACCACCATTAAAAAGTAGGGTCAATGCCATAAAGAGTGCGCTGGATAGTGGATGGCAGGTCAGACTATGCTTCGATCCAATAATTTTGATAGATGACTGGTTTGAAATATATTCACTATTCCTAAAGAGATTGTTCCAAGAGATAAATGGCTCCCACCTGAGAGATGTTACACTTGGAGTATTTCGTATGAATAAAGACTATTTTAATAGGATACGTAAGCGTGAAACCCGATCTGATATCTATTTTTCGGATTATGCAATTGAGAATGGTATCGTAGTTGTTGATAGTGAAAAAAGGAGATCCTCTATGGAAACACTTGTAAATATTTTAACTGAATTCGTTCCCAAGGATAAAATTCTAGTTTGGAAGAAGTGATTTCATAATGATTAAATTTCACCAAAAATAAGGTCTGTTATCTTTTAAGCTGTATTTAACCTGATCTTATAAAAAGATAAAATAAAGAGCACTATATGACCCTAAAGGCAATCATCTATATAATATCAATCACTTTCATTGTTGGATCATTGGTACTTGCATTATGGTATAGAATGAATGAAGATGATGAATAAGGTAAATACTTGTTCCACTATGCTATTTCCAGCATTGAATGCAACCGATCACTCTAGTCAAACCAGTTTCATAAATATAAGTAATGATCACTTGTCAAGGGCCCAAAAGGTGTTTCTTGTTAAATAGAGTTCTTATTGCCTTGATACTGTCTTTTGTTCATGGTGCAGATCGTGATAAAAGCATGGTGCAGAGGTCTCAGATAACATTTGTAGGAACAAAATTCAATATCGTTCAAAATGGAGATACTCCCAATAGATACATTTGGCTCCATGGCGATGAGCAAACAGCGAGGATGGCATTGGAACATCATGTTGCCCTTTTCGGTGGAATCGCATTTTTTGTTCAGAGCGAGACAAGAGAGATACCCTTTGAGTCAACCATGATCGATCCAAATAGGGTCTTCTCTAGAAAGGGTGCCTATCATGCTTTAAGAAAATTCAAACCAGGTTGGCAGCCTGGAACCTTGAAGAGGGCATTGGATCTGATCGATAGAGAAAGGAGTGCCTTTCTTGACATTTTGATACCGAGTAAGAATGGTGTTTTGATATCAGTACATAATAATTTTCGTGGATATAATGTTTACAGAGAAAAGGATAAAAGTCAGCGGATATCGATCAAATCAGATCAAAATCCTCGTGATTTCATAATATGCACCAATAATGATGATTTTGAAAATCTCTCATTGGGGCCATATAATGTGGTTCTTCAAAATATATTGCCAGAGAAGGATGATGGCTCCCTGTCTTGGGAAGCCATAAGGCGAAATGTGAGATATTTGAATATTGAGACTAGGTTGGGATACCTCACACAACAGAAAAAAATGTTGTCATTCGTTGAAAGTACCTTGAATTAAGATGTTGATAGATCTTTTACAAAGATTGATACGGTGGATGCCTCTGGTGCTTCTTGTAATGCTATTCATGGTGGATCGTGATAATACTTTTCATAAGGTTGGATATATTGTTTTACTCTTGTCATACACCAGTATCTTGATCATTAGAGTTCTCTATGCCAAGGAGACCTGGCATCGAGAATTCAACACCAATGATCTTGGTCGAGATTCCAAGATCGAGAAAATGAGTGATTATCAAGATACCTTGGCCAACATAGATGATGCAGGTAAAGAATCAATCAAGTAAATATGATAGATCGATCGTAGAATACAGTAGCATTTTTATGAACAGATCATTGAGTCTTAAATGACAAAGTTAATAATTATCAATAACGAGGAGTTGTTATGAAGCAAGTTGACATAAAAAGTTTTTTGATCGGAGTATTGGTAACAATGTTAGTATTTGTAACCATTGGCGCTGATGAAGCAGAGTTCAAAGATGGCGATTTGGGTGATATTGTGGTCAACTCCATCACGATAAGAGATGACGGGCATGGAGGTTTTATCACTGCATATAATCAAGATCAAAAGAGGACACTCTATCTAGGGACAGGTAAGGATGAAAATGGATATGTTCAGACCTATAATAAATATGAGGAGCCAACGGCGTATATTGGTTCTAATAGGGAGATGGATGGAGTGATCGTTCTAAATGATAGATATGGGGCACTAGGATATACTCGTTCAGGTAAGAAATGAAGATAGGGGTTATTTTTGTTTTACTGTTATTGTATGCATTCATCAAGAATCGTGACAGATTGAAAAACTATAAATAGTTCACTATTTAGAATAAAAGATATGTGCAAAATAATTGCAAATAAATAAAATATATTTGCAAAAATTTAAGATTTAAGGTTAGGTTCCGACCTTGAAGAACAGGTTAATCTATTTTATAATAAATTTTGTATCACCATGGAGTTAAACTTTCTTGAGATTAAAATAAAAAATCATAATTAGATATGTCAAAAAAAATAAATATAGCTCTTTTTGGATTTGGCCGAATTGGTCGCAATCTTTTTCGGTTGGGATA
>PVBE011925727.1_pt1 | contig 29576 bp, 24 predicted proteins | sample 1631181 | NCBI WGS metagenome assembly PVBE01 (sample SAMN08397723, study PRJNA350692) | Marine metagenome, whole genome shotgun sequencing project. | isolation source: water | place: Pacific Ocean | collected 2012-04
CCTGGTGGGATCGGGCATGTCGGCGGGGTTGTGGACCTCGATCGCCGTGCCGTCGCCCAGGTGCATGCGGTAGATCACGCTGGGCGCCGTGGTAATCAGGTCGAGGCCGAACTCGCGTTCGAGCCGCTGCTGCACGATTTCCATGTGCAACAGGCCGAGAAAGCCGCAGCGGAAGCCAAAGCCGAGCGCGGCCGAGCTCTCCATTTCGAAATGGAAGCTGGCATCGTTCAGGCGCAGCTTCGCCAGGCTGGCGCGCAAATCGTCGAAATCGGCGGAATCGAGCGGGAAGACACCGCAGAAGACCACCGGGACCGATGGATTGAAGCCGGCCAGCGGCTCGGCCGTGGGGCGGCCAGCCTCGGTCACGGTGTCGCCGACCCGGGTCTCGCCGACGTCCTTGATCGAGGCGGTGAAATAGCCGAGCTCGCCGGGGCCCAGCGCCTCGACCTGGGTCGGTTTGGGCCGGAAGACACCGACCTGCTCGATCCGATGCGTCGTGCCCGCCGCCATCAGCTCGACCTTCATGCCCCGGGCGAGGCGACCGTCGACGATGCGAACCAGCACGACGACGCCCAAATAGGCGTCATACCAGCTGTCGACCAAAAGCGCCCGCAACGCCGCCGACGCCTCGCCCGTCGGTGGCGGCAACAGCTCGACCAGCGCCTCCAGAACCTCTTCCACGCCCTCGCCGGTCTTCGCCGAGGTGGGAATGGCACCCGAGGCGTCGATGCCGATGACGTCCTCGATCTGTTGCTTGATCCGCTCCGGCTCGGCCGAGACCAGGTCGATTTTGTTCAGCACCGGCACGATCTCGAGGTCGTTTTCGAGCGCCTGGTAGACATTGGCCAGGGTCTGCGCTTCCACCCCCTGGCTGGCGTCGACCACCAGAAGCGCACCCTCGCAGGCCGCCAGCGAACGGTTGACCTCGTAGGCGAAGTCGACGTGGCCCGGCGTGTCGATCAGGTTCAGCACGTAAGCCTCGCCGTTTCGGGCCTGGTAGTCGAGACGCACCGTCTGCGCCTTGATGGTGATGCCGCGCTCGCGCTCCAGCTCCATCGAGTCGAGGACCTGCTCGGTCATCTCGCGGCGCTCCAAGCCGCCGCAGCGCTCGATCAGCCGGTCGGCGAGCGTAGACTTGCCGTGGTCGATATGAGCGATGATCGAGAAATTGCGGATATGTGCGAGGTCTGTCATTGCGCCCGGCTTTTAGCACCGATGCCGGCATTCAAAAAGAGGCAGATGCAGACGATCGTACAACAAGTCCTTGCTTTTCGAGGGCCGCGATTTCGCCAAGACCGACATTCGGCCCTGTCTCCAAGCACGGATGACACTCAACTCCTGAGGCTGGCGCCTGTGGCCTTCTCGACCTGGGCGACAATGCGGGCCGCCACAGCTTCGATCTCGGGCTCGGTCAGGGTCCGGTCCTGGGGCTCGATCTGGACCGAGACGGCGATCGATTTCTTACCCGCCCCGATGGCGTCACCGGCGTAGACGTCGAAGACCCCGACCTCGGTGATCAAGGCCCTGTCGGCACCGAGCGCGGCACGGACCACGGCATCGGCGGAGACCGTGTCGTCGACGACGAAGGCGAAGTCGCGGGCGACCCGGGGGAAGTCCGAGACCTCGTAGGCGGCCCGGGTGCGGCGGCCCTTGGCCTTGGGCATCGGTACCCGGTCCAAGAAGACCTCGAAGCCGACCAGGGGCCCCTCGACGTCCATGGCTTCTAGCAGCCCCGGATGCAGCTCGCCGAAGCGCGCCAGGAGGTTATTTGGTCCGAGCGTCAGGGCGCCGGCGCGGCCCGGATGGTACCAGGCCGGCGCCTCGGTCTTGACCTGCAGCTTGGCCGTATCGGCGCCGAGAGCGGCCAGCACGGCGAGCGCGTCCGCCTTGGCGTCGAGCGCGTCCACCGGCCGGGCCCCGCCGGCCCAGTGCCGGGCCTCGGTGGCGCCACGCCTGACGCCGCCGGCGACCAGCAACTCGCCCGTCGGCGTCTCGTCCTCGAACTGGCCGCCGACCTCGAACAGGGCCAACTCTTCGAAGCCGCGCGCCAGATTGCGGCCGGCCGCCAGAATCAGGTTCGGCAGCAGGCTCGGCCGCATCGCGTCGAGTTCGGAAGAGATCGGGTTCGCCAAAATCAACTCGTCCCGGCCGCCGCCGAAGCGCTCGGCCAACTGGCGCGGCAGGAAGGACCAGGTAACGCATTCCGTCATGCCGCGGATCGCCAAGGTCCGTTTCGCCATCGGCACCCGGCGCTGCGCCGCCGTCAGCACCGGGCGGGCGACGCCCGGGGTGCGGGGTAGCGGTACCGAGGGAATTCGATCGAAGCCGACGATGCGGGTGATCTCCTCGACCAGGTCGGCCTCGCCGCCGATGTCGCTGCGCCAGCTCGGCACCGTAACTCGCCAGGCCCCCCCGACCGGCGCCACTTGAAAGCCGAGATCGGCCAGGATCCGCGCCTGCGCGTCCTCGGCGACCTCGATGCCGCCGAGGCCGGCGACCCGGGTCGGCCGGAAGTCGACGGTCCGGGCCGGAACCTCGGGCGTGCCGGCGACGACCAGGCCGCTCGCCTCGCCGCCGCAGAGCTCCAGGATCAGGCGGGTCGCCTCCTCGGCGCCGGGCAGCACCATCGCCGGGTCGACGCCGCGCTCGAAGCGGTAGCGAGCGTCGCTGTCGATCGCCAGCTTGCGGCCCGTCGTCGCGGTCCGCAGCGGATCGAACAGCGCCACCTCGAGGAAGACGTCGGTGGTCGCCTCGGTGCAGCCGGAGGCCTCGCCGCCCATGACGCCGCCGAGGCCTTCCGGGCCGGCGTCGTCGGCGATCACGGTCATCTCCGGGTCGAGTTCGTACTGCTTGCCGTTCAGGGCCTGCAGCTGCTCGCCGGACCGGGCTAGGCGGGCATGAATGTCGCCCTCCACCTTGGCGGCGTCGAAGACGTGCAGCGGCCGGCCGAGGTCGATGGTGACGTAGTTGGTAATGTCGACCAGCGATGAAATCGGACGCAGGCCGACGGTGATCAGGCGGCGTTGCATCCATTCCGGACTGGGACCGTTCCTCAACCCCCGGAAATAACGGCCGACGAAGCAGGGGCAGGCCCCCCGGGTCTCCTCGTCGAACCGAAGGGAGACCGAAATCGGGCTCTCGAAACCGCCTTCGACGGCGGCGGGATCGAACGGTTTCAAGCGGCCGAGACCGGCGGCGGCGAGATCGCGGGCAATGCCCCGGACGCCGAGACAGTCCTGCCGGTTCGGCGTGATCTGAACCTCGATTGCCGGATCGTCGAGGCCCATGAGCCGGGCGAAGGGCTGGCCGATTTCGGCCTCGTCGTCGAGCTCGATGATGCCCTCGTGCTCGTCCGAAAGCCCCATCTCGCGTTCCGAGCAGAGCATGCCGTTGCTCTCGACGCCGCGAATTTTGGTCCGCTTCAGGTCGAGGCCGGTGCCGGGAATTCGGGTGCCGGCCGGCGCGAAGACGCCCTTCATGCCGGCCCGCGCGTTGGGCGCGCCGCAGACCACCTGCACCTCGCCGTCGCCGGTATCGACGATGCAGACCCGAAGCCTGTCGGCGTTCGGGTGCTGCTCTGCCGCGACGACGTGGCCGACGGTGAAAGGGGCGAAGTCTCGGGCCGGGTCCGAGACCTCCTCGACCTCGAGACCGATGGCGGTCAGCTTGTCGACGATTCCATCGAGCGTCGCCTCGGTTTCCAGATGGTCCTTGAGCCAGGAGACGGTGAACTTCATCGGCTGAGCCCTCCCGCCAGCGTCGGCACGTCCAAGGGCACGAAGCCATAATGCCGGAGCCAGCGCAAATCGCTGTCGAAGAAGGCGCGGAGGTCGGGAATGCCGTATTTCAACATCGCCAGACGGTCGATGCCCATGCCCCAGGCGAAGCCCTGATAGCGGCTCGAATCGACGCCGCAGGCCTCCAGCACGCGGGGATGCACCATGCCCGAGCCCAGGATCTCCATCCAATCGTCGCCCTCGCCGATGCGGAGCTGGTTGCCCTCCCGGTGACAGCCGATGTCGATCTCCGCCGAGGGCTCGGTGAAGGGGAAATGGCTCGGCCGGAAGCGCATCTTGACTTCGTCGAGCTCGAAAAAGGCGCGGCAAAACTCCTCCAGCGTGCCCTTCAGGTGGCCCATGTGGGTGGTCTCGTCGATGACCAGCCCCTCGAGCTGGTGGAACATGGGCGTGTGGGTCTGGTCGGAATCGCACCGGTAGGTCCGGCCGGGCACGATGATGCGGTAGGGCGGCGGCCCCGCTTGCATGGTGCGGATCTGCACCGGCGAGGTGTGGGTCCTGAGCACCATCGCCTCGCCGTCCGCCTTGGCCGGAAAATAGAAGGTGTCGTGCATCTGCCGGGCCGGATGCTCGGGCGGGATGTTGAGGGCGGTGAAGTTGTGGAAATCGTCCTCGATATCGGGGCCCTCGGCGACTTCGAAGCCCATGTCGGCGCAGACCGCGATCACTTCTTCCATCACTTGGCTGACGGGATGGATGCGGCCTTGCCCCTCGGGCCGGACCGGCAAGCCGATATCCAGCCGCTCGGTGGCGAGGCGGGCCTCCAGCTCTCCCGCGCTCAGTGCCTCGCGCCTGGCCTCGACGGCTTCCGCCAGGCGGGTCTTGACGCCGTTCAACGCCTGCCCCATGGCCCGTCGCGCCGCGGGATCGGCGGCGCCCAGGCCCTTCAGCATCTCGGTGACGCGGCCGCGTCGGCCGAGTGCCGCGACCCTGGCCGCCTCCAACGCCGCCATGTCCGGAGCCCCGGCGATGGCGCTCGTCAGCTCTTCCTCGAGCGCTTCGATATTCTGCTGCATGATGTCCCTGGAAACGTCAAAAGGGGGCCGCCTCGGGACGGACCCCCTTCCACGGGTGGCGTGTTGCTTCCGATGTCGCTCGGGGCCCGAACCTCGGGCCGGTCAGGCCGCCGCCTTCAGCGCGGTGTCCGCCTGTCCGGCCAACTCCTTGAAGACCTCGGGCTCGCGCACCGCCAAATCGGCCAGAATCTTGCGGTCGATCTCGATGCCGGCGAGCTTGAGGCCGTTCATAAATCGGCCGTAGGTGAGGCCGTGCAGCCGGCTGGCCGCGTTGATCCGCTGGATCCAGAGCGCGCGGAAGGTCCGCTTACGCCGGCGCCGGTCGCGATAGGCGTATTGCGCCGCCTTCTCGACCGCCTGCTTGGCGACGCGATAGACGTTCTTTCGCCGGCCACGGTAACCCTTGGCTTGATCGACGACTTTCTTGTGTCGGGCGTGTGCTGTAACGCCCCTTTTGACCCGGGCCATGGCCTCGCTCCTCAGCCGTAGGGCATGAATCTCTTGACGAACTTGGCGTCGGAATCACTCATCATGGTGGAGCCGCGGAGGTTCCGAATTTGCTTGTTCGACCGTCTGATCATGAAGTGCTGCTTGCCGGCCTGCTGGCGGCGCACCTTGCCGCTGGCGGTGAGACGGAAGCGCTTCTTCACGCTGCTCTTGGTCTTCAGCTTGGGCATCTCGCACGGCCTCCTGAAACGCCGGCTCCCCGGGCGATCCCGAGGAGCCGAGGGGTTATAACCGCAGCGTCGCCCGGATGCAAGCGAGGCCTCCGGCCGGTAGGGCGAAAAATATCGGCCCGTGCCCGCCGTTACTTGGGGGCGATGACCATGGTCATCTGCCGGCCTTCCATTTTCGGGAACTGCTCGACCTTGGAGATCTCGTCGAGGTCGTCGCGAACCCGATGCAGCACCATCATGCCGCGCTCCTGGTGCGCCATCTCGCGGCCTCTGAAGCGCAACGTCACCTTGACCTTGTCGCCCTCGCCGAGGAATTTGAGCATCGCCCGCATCTTCACGTCGTAGTCGTGCTGATCGATGTTCGGGCGCATCTTGATTTCCTTGACGTCGATGGTCTTCTGCTTCTTGCGCGCATCGCTGGCACGTTTCTGGGCCTGGTATTTGAACTTGCCGTAATCGAGAATCTTGCAGACCGGCGGGCTGGAATTGCCCGCCACCTCGACTAGGTCGAGGCCAGCGTTTTCAGCTCGCTCTATGGCTTCGTCCGTGGGGATTATTCCGAGGTTCTCGCCGGCTTCGTCGATCAGACGTACCTGCCTATCCTCGATCTGGCTGTTGACCCGCGGCCCCGTACGGGGCGGCGGTGCCGTGATGAAGTGTCGTACTATGTAACTCGCTCCCGTCGTTGATCCTGCCCCCGATCCGAGCCCGTCGCTCGAACCGGGAAACCCTTCAAGTGGACGCTTTCGCGCGCCACGACCCGTCGCTCAAGTGCCGCTTCTAGCATCCGGAGCACGTGCCTCAATGGATAGCTTATCAATCGCCTCGTCAAGTGCAAGTATCTCTTGACCCTTCGAGCCGAGGCGGCGAATGGCGACGGTGCCCTCGGCGGCCTCGCGGCGACCGATGGCGATGATCACCGGCACCTTGGCGAGGCTGTGTTCGCGCACTTTGTAGTTGATCTTTTCGTTCCTGAGATCGAGTTCGCATCTGAGGCCGGCGGCCTCGAGGCGGGCTGCTACCTCGGCCGCGAATTCGTCGCCGTCGTCGGTGATCGTCGCGATCGCGATCTGGATCGGTGCCAGCCAAAGCGGGAAGCGGCCGGCATAGTGCTCGACCAGAATGCCGATGAAGCGCTCGAACGAGCCGAGGATGGCGCGGTGCAGCATCACCGGGCGGTGCCGCTTGCCATCCTCGCCGACGTAGCTCGCATCCAGCCGCTCCGGCAGCACGAAGTCGACTTGCAGGGTGCCGCATTGCCATTCTCGGCCTATCGCGTCGCGCAACACGAATTCGAGCTTGGGGCCGTAGAAGGCGCCTTCGCCGGGGTTCATCTCGTAGGGCAGCTCGGTCGCGTCGACCGCCGTTCTGAGTGCCGCCTCGGCCCGGTCCCAGACCGCGTCCTCGCCGGCTCGGACGGGTGGCCGGTCGGCGAAATTGACCATCACGTCGGTGAAGCCGAAATCGGCATAGATACTCATCAGAAGCTCGCAGAAGGCGATGCTTTCCGAGGTGATCTGGTCCTCGGTGCAGAAGATGTGGGCGTCGTCTTGCACGAAGGCCCGGACCCGCATCAGGCCATGCAGGGCGCCCGACGGCTCGTAGCGGTGGCAGGAGCCGAACTCGGCCATCCGCAACGGCAGATCGCGATAGCTCTTCAAGCCCTGGCGGAAGATCTGCACGTGGCAGGGACAGTTCATCGGCTTCAGGGCGAAGATCCGCTCCTCGAACTCGGTCGTGTACATGTGCTCGCGAAACTTCTCCCAATGCCCCGAATCCTCCCAGAGCGAACGATCGACGAGCTGTGGCGTGCGCACCTCCTGGTAGCCAGCGCCATCCAGACGGCGGCGCATGTATTGCTGGCAAGCCTGGTAGAGCGTCCAGCCCTTGGGATGCCAGAACGGCATGCCGGCGGCCTCTTCCTGGAAGTGGTAGAGACCCATCTCGCGGCCGAGCCGGCGGTGGTCGCGCTTCTCCGCCTCCTCGATACGGTAGAGGTAGGCGGCCATCTCCTTGTCGTTGCGCCAGCAAGTGCCGTAGACCCGCTGCAGCATCTCGTTCCGGTGATCGCCCCGCCAATAGGCACCGGCCAGTTTCATCAACTTGAAGGCGGTGCCGACCTGCCCCGTCGAGCGCAAGTGCGGCCCCCGGCAGAGGTCGATGAAGTCGCCCTGCTGGTAGACCGTGATGACCTCGTCCTCGGGTAGGTCGGCGATGATTTCGGCCTTGTAGTGCTCGCCGATCGATTTGAAATAGTCGATCGCCTGATCGCGTGGCCAGACCATGCGGCGGATCTCCTCGTCGCGGCCGACGATCTCGCGCATGCGGGCTTCCATCAGTTCCAGGTCTTCCGGCGTGAACGGCGTCGACCGGGAAAAATCGTAATAAAAGCCGTCCTCGATCGCCGGGCCGATCGTCACCTGGATTTCGGGCCAGAGTTCCTTCGCCGCCTCCGCCAGCAGATGGGCGCAGTCGTGGCGTAGGATTTCCAAGGCCGCCTCGTCCTTGGCGGTGACGATCTCGATGGCCGCGTCGGCTTCGATCGGCAAGCCGAGATCCACCAGATCGCCGTCGAGGCGCGCCGCCAGCGCCGCCTTGGCCAAACCCGGCCCGATGTCGGCCGCGACCGTCGCCGCCGTCGTCGCCCCGTCGTAGTCGCGCACGCTGCCGTCGGGGAGCGTAATCCGAACCATGCTCTGTCCCTGTCGTCGAAAAATCCGGCGGTTGTCCCCATCGACGACCACCGCCAGCGGAAATTACGACTATAGTATCGTCTGTCAAGGATGCCGAGGCTCCGGCTTGCGACAGTTCGCGCGTCGTGTTGTCGGAGGGTCCTGGTTCGATGCAGGTGCAGGAAGAGTGGATGCCATGACTATGCCTTCCCTCGCCCCGAGCGAGCCGCCGGCCCCCACGCTTCGGGTGCTGCGCCTGGAGCATGACGGTCGGCTGAGGGAATTCCTGCCGATTGTGCTGGTCAACGCGATTCTCAACATTGTGACGGTGACGCTCTATCGATTCTGGGCGAAAACGCGGGTCCGACGCTACCTCTGGGCCGGGATGCGGTTGGCTGGCGACCGCTTCGAATACTCCGGCCAGGGACTGGAACTCTTCCTCGGTTTCCTGGTCGTTCTCGCCGGCGTCATCGTGCCGATGCTGGCCGTCAGCGCCGTGGTGGAATATTACTGGGCGGTCGAGGATCCGGTTCGTTACGGCGCCTTCATGACGCTCTTCTATCTCGTGGTGTTGTTTCTGATCGGCGTCGCCCTCTACCGGGCGCGGCGCTATCGGCTCTCCCGAACGGTCTGGCGCGGCATTCGCCCGGCCCTGGTCGGCAGGGCCTGGGTCTACGGCTTGATGTACCTGGCGATCTATATCGTGAACGGCATCACCGCCGGCTGGTCTTACCCTTGGGGCCGGATCAGGCTGGCCGAGCAGATGATGCGCCATACCCGTTTCGGCGACCGGGCCTTCCGCTTTCAGGCCTCTTCCGGGCCGCTCTATGGCCGGTTCGCGCTCTTTTGGTTCGGCTCGATCGGTGCCTTGATCATGGCTATGGTGATCGCCGGCGCGGTGGCGGCCGTGGTCCAGATCCCGCTGGAAGCCGATTTCGAGGACAATCCCGTGGCCGTGGCCAAAGTGGCGGCCATCGGCCTTGCATTCTTGCTCGCCCTCGGACTGCCGATCGCGGCGCTCTATGCCTTTTACAAAGCCCGCGAGCTGGCCTTGATCGCCGACTGCATGGGCTTCGAGGGGCTCACCTTTCGGTTCGATGCCACCACCGGCAGCCTGATCCGCTTGGTGATGGGCAATTACCTGATCATCGTATTGACCCTGACGCTCGGCTATCCGCTGGTCCAGCTCAGGAACTTCCGCTACCTCTCGGCCCGCTTCCACGCGGTGGGGGTGATCGACTTCGATGCCATTCGGCAATCGGCGGCGGCGCGCCCGTCGGTCGGCGAGGGCCTGGCCGACGCTTTCGACGTCGGCGCCGTCTGAGGCGGCCTGGCGGATGTCGGCACAGTATCAGGGGCGCTACTTCGACGGCGAGACCGCGACCAGGCGCGAGGTCCGGGTGACGCTGACCGCCCAGGGTGTCGAGATCGCCCACGCCGACGGCGCCGCCTTCGTCTGGCCTTACGGTAAGTTGCGCCGGCCGGAACGGCTGCCGGGCGGGGGCGTCCGGATCGCTTGCGAGCTGGCGCCGATGGCCCAACTCGCGATCGAAGCGCCCGAGGCCTACGCGCCGCTCCGCCAGATGCTGCCCCGATTTCAAGGCAGCCTCGGCCGCTGGCGCGAGCACCGGCTGGAAATTGTCCTCGTCGTCGCTCTGGTGCTCTTCATCGTCGGCGGCGGCTTCGTCGGAATCCCGATGCTGGCGAAGCCGATCGCCCAGGGGATCCCCGATCCCTGGGCCGAGCAACTGGGCCGTATCGTCGAGCAGCAGATCGTCGCCGGCGCTCGCGACTGTAGCGACCCGGCGGGTCGGCGTGCCCTCGATCGTCTACTCACGCGATTGCTCGCTGTTCTCGATCCTCTCGAGGTCGAGAACGGCATCGAGGTGCGCGTCGTCGACCGCAAGATGGTGAATGCCTTCGCGGCACCCGGCGGGCGGATCGTGATCATGGGCGGCTTGCTCGCCGAGGCCGGCTCGGCGGACGAGGTGGCGGGCGTTCTGGCGCACGAGATCGGCCACGCCGTCGAGCGCCATCCGACCGCCAACGCCATTCGCGTCGTCGGCCTGATGACGCTTCTGGACCTGGTCATGGGGGACAGCTCGGAGGTGCTGGAGGTGTTGGGCCAGGCCGGCGGCGTGCTGCTGCTGACCGCCTACTCCAGGGAGGACGAGCGTGCCGCCGACCAGTGGGCACTGGCAATCCTGGCCGAGACCGGTATCGATACCGGCGGGTTGGCGAGTTTCTTCGGCCGTTTGCACAAGAAACATGGTGAAAGGCCAGAGATCCTGAGCTACGTCGCCTCCCATCCCGACTTGGAGGAACGCCGCCAGCAGGCCCAGGCGGTGTCGGGACGCGGCAGCTCGCCAGCCCTCGGCGAGACCGAGTGGCAGGCGCTGAAACAGATCTGCGATTTGGAAGAGTAAGCTATTCGTCGAGACATGTGGCGGCGAGCACCTCGGCGACCGTCAGGGCCGCCAGCGGCGACCGCCGCAGCACCGTGACGTTCGGCCCCCTCGGCGCGGCGCGACCCGGGTCCGAGCCGGCGCCGAACAAGACGACCGACGGTGCCCCGGCGACCGCCGCGACGTGCATCGGGCCGGTATCGTTGCCGACCGCGAGGCGGGTGCCCCGGGCCAGCACCACCAGCTCCTCGAGGCTGGTCTCGCCCGTGATGTCCCTGACCTCCGGACAGCCGGCGGCGATGGCGGCGGCGAGGCGGCGCTCGTCCGGGCCACCGACGATCACCGGGGTCAGGCCGCGGGCAGCGATTTCCGCTGTCAACTGAGAGTAGTTGTCGGACGGCCAACGCTTTTCCCCTCGATGCGCGGCGCCGCCCGGGACGACCACGGCGTAGTTCTCGGGCAGGGCGAAGCGGCCGATATCGGCGGCGACCCAATCGAGCGACGGTGCCGCGACCGCGGCTATGCCGGCCGCTTGCAATTGCTCCGCCAAGCGCTCCAGCCCGTGTAGCGCGCCGCGCGCCGGGTTCAGATGGGGGTGCGAACAGCCTCGGGCGATGCCGGACCACTCGGGCCGCGGGCGAGGCATCAAAAAGCGGAAATAGAGAGCGGTCCGGTCCGAAGTCTGCAGATCGTAAACCCGGGCGAAACGGGCCTCGGCAAAGCGCCGCCGCAGCGCCAACAGGGCCCGCCAGTCGCCGAGCCCGGGGCGCCCGTCGAGCCAGACCTCGTCGAAATAGCCGCTCTGCCGCGCCAGCGCCTCGAACGGCGGTGTTGTCAGCAAGACGATCGAGGCCCCGGGATGGTGCCGGCGGATCGCTTGAAAGGCGCCCATCGCCAGGATCAGGTCGCCGAGGGCACCATGCTTGAGGACCAGGATCCGCTGGCCAGGCGCCGTCATGCCCGGTCCAGTAGCCGGCGATAGGCCGCGAGCGTCTCGTCGCACATCCGAGTCAGCGAGAAATTCCGGGCCACATTCTCGCGCGCCCGGGCCGCCAACAGGTTGCGCTCCCAACCCTCGAGGCCGAGCGCGGCGGAAAGCGCCGCGGCCAGGCTCGCCGCGTCGCCGGGCGGTACCAGCCATCCGGTCTCGTCCCGGACCACGATCTCGGGCGCGCCGCCGTGGTCGGTCGCGATCACCGGCCGGCCCATCGCCTGCGCCTCGGCGATAGTGCGCCCGAAGCCTTCGGGGTGGGTCGAGGCCGAGACCAGGACGTCGGCCAGCATGTAGGCCGCCGGCATGTCGCGGCAAGGCGGCACGATTCGGACACCGGCGCCGAGGCCGTGGCGCTGGATCAGGGTATCGACTTCGCGACGATAGCCGCCGCCGTCGCCTTCGGCGCCGAGCAGGACGGCGACGACGTCGCTGGAGCCGAGCTGCGCCAGTGCCTCCAGCAACACCGCCTGGCCCTTGATCCGGGTCAGCCTGGCCGGCAGCAGGACGACGCTCTTGCCGTCCTCCAGGCGCCAGGCGTTGGCGAGCTGGATCATTCGCTCGGCACTGACCCGGGTCGGGTCGAAGATCTCGGTATTGACGCCCCGGTGGATGGTGACCAGGCGTTCTTCATCGACTCCGAAATGGCTGCGCGCGTGCGCGGCCAGAAAGTCGGAGATCGCGATCACCACATCGCCCTTCGCCATCACCAGGTTGTACCAATGCTTCAGCCCATTTTCGCGATAGGCACCGTGAAAGGTGGTGACGAACGGGCGCTTGGTATAGCGCGCGGCGAGGAAGGCGCTCCAGGCGGGGGCGCGGCTGCGGGCATGCACGAGGGCGACGTTCTCGGCCTCGATCAACCTCGCCAGCCGAATTGCGTTCCGAGCGATCTGAAACGGGTTCTTGCGGTCGAGTGGCATCGCCACGTGGCGGGCGCCGGCGCGGTCCAGCTCGTTTTCCATGGTGCCGCCGGCCGAGGCGACGACGGCGCCCCAGTTCGCCTTGCCGAGGGCACCGGCGATCTCGACGGTGCCGCGCTCGACACCGCCCGAGTTCAAGGCCGGCACCACTTGCAGGACCACCGGCGCGCGGCTTCCCGGCCCCTGGACGCGAGTGCTAGATTGCTCCGTCAACGTCATCCGGCGGTCCAGGGCATGAACGATACGAGCACCGAGGAAATATTGACCCGTGAGGACGGGACAGCAATCGCATACCACCGCTTGGCCGGCAAGGCGCCGGGGGTGATTTTCTGCGGCGGCTTCATGTCGGACATGAGCGGCACCAAGGCGCTGGCGCTGGAGGCCCACTGCCGCGAGACGGGGCGCGGCTTCATTCGCTTCGACTATCGCGGTCACGGCCGCTCGTCGCGCCGTTTCGAGGACGGCACCATCGGGCTTTGGGCCGGCGATGCGATCGCGGTCCTGGACCAAGCGACGTCCGGCCCGCAGGTGCTGGTCGGCTCCTCGATGGGCGGTTGGATCATGCTGTTGGCGGCCTTGGCCCGGCCGGCCCGGATCGCCGGCCTGGTCGGGATTGCGCCGGCGCCCGATTTCGTGCTGCGAATGTGGGAAGAATTTCCCGACGAGGTGAAACACCAATTGGAGACCGAGCGCGTCTACCACCGCCCTTCGGAATATTCGGACGAGCCCTATACCATCACCATGGATCTGATCGAGGACGGGCGCCGAAACCTGGTCATGACCGGGGATATTCCGATCACCTGTCCGGTCCGCCTGCTGCACGGGATGCGGGATCCGGACGTGCCCCGGCAACTTTCGCTGGAGATCGCGGAGAAGTTGGCCTCGACGGACGTCGAGATCACCTTCGTCAAGGACGGCGACCACCGGCTGTCGGAGCCCGCCGACATCGCCCGCCTCTGCCGGACCGTCGAGACCCTGGCAACGGCGCTGGAGCCGGCCTGAGACATCAGCCGAGAGAGAACGATGCAATTCGAAAACGTACTGGTGACCGGAGCCGGCGGCCTGTTGGGCCGCTATGTGATGGCGGAACTTCGGGGTCGTGCCGCCTTGGCCGGTCTCGATCTGAAGGCCGGCGACGACGCCGTCATCCAGGGCGACATTACCGACTATGGCACCGTCGCCCAGGCGGTCGCCGGCCGCGACGCGGTGGTGCACGTCGCCGCGCTGGCCAACATTTGGGCCGGCTCGGCGCCCGAGATCATGCGCGTCAATACGATGGGCACCTGGAACGTGCTGCAGGCCGCGGCCGAAGCCGGCGTCCGCCGCGTCGTGCTCTGCTCCAGCGATTCCGTGGTCGGCTTCACGGTCGCTTCGGGTGCCATGCTGCCACCCCTCTACCTGCCGATCGACGAGGCCCACCCCCGGCGCCCGACCGACCCCTATGCGCTGGCCAAGAAGCTGGGCGAGGAGGCGGGCCGAAGCTTCGCCGAACGGGGCGCCCTCGAGGTCGTGGTGCTGCGCCCGGTCTTCGTGCTGTACCCGGAGATGGAAGGCGAGGTGATCGCCCGAGCCAAGGACCCGGCCGGCTATCGGGGTCCGGCGGCGGGCGGCCCCAATGCGGCCGGCGGTGGCCCGGTCTGGCACCAGGTCGACCCACGCGACGCCGCCCGCGCCTTCCGTCTGGCGCTGGAGTTGGGGCGCGTCGATTACGAGGTCTTCTTCGTCTCCGGCCCGCGCATTCTAGCGCCGGAGCCGACGTTGGATCGCCTCCGGGCCCATCTCGGCCACTTGCCCGAGCTGCGCAAACCCGAAGTCTATGCCGAGAACCCGCAAGCCCCGCTATACGACCTCGAGCATGCCCGCGAAGTCCTCGGCTTCGAGGCCCGGCACAGCGCGCATCATCTGATCGAAGGTGTGCGCTAGATCCGCTCCAGCACCACGACGGGGATCTCCCGGGTCGCCTTCGCCTTCTCGTGATAGTGGTCGTAGGTCGGAAAGATCTCCGCCATCAGGCGCCAAAGGCTGGCCCGTTCCTCGCCGGCCGCGGTCCGGGCGCGCGCGGCGAAGCGCTCCGCCCCGACCTGTAGCGCCACCTCCGGATTGGCGACCAGGTTCCGATACCAGAGCGGATGCGTCGGGGTGCCGCCGCGCGAGGCCACGATGACGTAGCGATCCCCGTCCTGGCCGTAGATCAGCGCCGTGGTCCTGGCCTCACCCGTCTTGCCGCCGGTGGTCTCCAGCAAGAGGCAGGGGAGGTTCTGTTTGCCGTCGACGCCCTTCCAGATGTGGCCTTCCTCGCCGTCGCTCTCGCGGTATTTCTGGATATGCTCCAGGACCCAATCGCGTTGCGCCATCGTCGCTCTCCTTCTCTCTAGATGCTGAAACCGCCGACCTTGGTTTCCAGATACTCGTGGATGCCCTCGCGGCTGCCCTCGCGGCCGATGCCGCTGTCTTTCATACCCCCGAAGGGGGCGGCGGCGGAGGCCGGATTGATGTCGTTGATGCCGACGATGCCGAACTCCAAGCCTTCGAAAAGCCGCATCGCCTTGGCCAGATCGCGGCTGTAGACATAGGCCGCGAGGCCGTAGTCGGTGTCGTTGGCCAGCGCCAGCACCTCGTCCTCGTCCTCGAAGGCGACCACGGCGGCGACCGGGCCGAAGGTTTCCTCCCGGTAGATCGCCATCTCCGGGCGAACGCCGCACAGCACCGTCGGCGCATAGAAATGGCCCTTGTCGAGGCCGCCTTCGGTGAGACGGGCGCCGCCGGTCAACACCTCGGCGCCGTGGCCGACGGCGTCCCGTACCTGCCCATCGACCTTCGCTATCGCCGCTTCGCTGATCAGGGGGCCGATGCTGACGCCTTCCTCGAAGCCGCTGCCGGCCTTCATCTTCGCCACCCGCCCGGTCAGCGTTTCCAGGAAGCGATCGAGGATTGCGCGGTGCACGTAGATCCGGTTCGGGCTGATGCAGGCCTGGCCGGTGTTCAGGAACTTGACCAATTGCAGGCCCTTGGCCGCGTGCTCGGGGTCGGCGTCGGCCAGCACGATGAAGGGGGCGTGGCCGCCGAGTTCACACGATACCCGCTTCATGTTGGCGGCGGCGCGGCCCGCCAGCAGCTTACCGACCTGGGTAGAGCCGGTGAAGGTGAGCTTTCGGACCTTCGGATTGGAGGTGAATTCCTCGCCGATCGGCTTCGGGTCGGCGGCGGTCACCAGATTGACGACGCCGGGCGGTATGCCTGCGTCCTCGAACACCCGGAAGGTCTCTATCGCGGTCAGCGGCGTCGCCTCCGCCGGTTTCAAGACCACCGTGCAGCCGGCCGCCAGCGCCGGCGCGATCTTGCGGGTGATCATCGAGATCGGATAGTTCCAGGGCGTGATCGCGGCGACCACGCCGACCGGCTGATGCAGCACCATGAAGCGCTGGTCGGCACGGGCGGAGGGGATGATCTCGCCGTAGACGCGCTTCGCCTCCTCGGCGAACCAGAGCAGGAAATCGGCCGCGTAGCCGACCTCGTTCATGGCGGCGCGAAGCGGCTTGCCCTGTTCCTCGGTCATGGTGCGGGCCAGCGCCTCGCGGCGCTCCAGCATCAGGGCGTGGGCGCGCTGCAGGAATTCCGCGCGCCGATAGGCGGTGGCGTCGCGCCAGGCGGGGAAGGCTAGGGCCGCGGCATCGATCGCCGCCCGCGCCGCCTCTGCGCCGCCGTCGGCGACGTGCTCGATCACCGCGCCGGTGGCCGGGTTCCGGACCTCGAAGCTGGCCTCGGCGGGTGCCTCGGCCCAGTTGCCGTCGATATACATGGCCGGCGTCCTTCCTGCCTGCTGGTGCTGCCTGGCCGGGCATCGTAGTGCGATTTCGTCCGGCGGGAAATCGGCTGAATGGAGGAAATTCCACCTAAGGCCATGGCCAATCGTTCGACGATCGCCGATGCTGGGTGGTCATGAGCGTATCTCCCACCGGAGCCGGAGTCACCGGCACGTCGCTGGCGCGGGTCCACCTGCAGGTGTTGTTGGGGCGCTGCTTGGTCGCGACGTCGTTCACCGTCGGTGCCGCGATCACGCATGGGTTGGAGCCGGAGTTGTTGACGCTGCTGCGTTTCGCGTTGGCGACGCTGCTTTTCGCCCCCTATATCGTCTGGCGCCACGGCTTGGCGTTGCCGAGCCCGAGGGCGCTCGCCGGCTATGCCACGATCAGTGCCTGCGTCGTCGCCTTTTTCTGGGCCATGTTCGAGGCCTTGCGCCTGACCAGTGCCTTGAATACGGCGGCGCTCTATACGTTGTTGCCTGGGATCGCGGCGCTCTACGCGGCGGTTCTGGTCCGCGAACGGCTCGGCGGCTACCGCACGGTGGCGTTGGCGTTGGGCGCCGTCGGCGCGCTCTGGGTGGTGTTTCGAGGCGAGCCGGATCGCTTGCTGGCGCTGGCCTTCAACGCCGGCGACATCATCTTTATCGCCGGCCTCCTGGCGATGGGCCTTTATTCGCCGCTGGTCAGGCGCTTCCACGGGGGCGAGCCGGCCGCCGTGATGTCCTTCTGGGTGCTGGCGACCGGGACCGGCTGGCTTCTGCTGCTGAACAACACCGCTATATTCGAGACCGACTGGCTAGCGATCGAGGTCGAGGTTTTCGCCGGTATCGCCTATCTGGCGGTGTTCACGACCATCGTCAGCTTCCTCATACTGCAGCATGCGACGCTGCGTCTCGGCCCGACCCGGGTGATGAGCTATGGTTATCTGAACCCGGCGCTGGTCGTCGCCGTCGAATGGGCGCTCGGCCATGGCCTGCCGTCGGCGGTCACCTTGCCGGGGGTCGCCATCATCGTGGTCGCGACCTTCGTGGTGCAGGGCGGCGTCGGTCGCGAGCAGCGGCAAGAATTCAAGGGAGACGCAAATGGGTAAGCTCGACAGCCGCGTCGCGGTGGTCACCGGAGCGGGGCGGGGGATCGGCCGCGCCATAGCACTTCGCCTCGCCGCCGAGGGTGCGAAGGTCGTCGTCGCGGCGCGCTCGATCGATGAGCTCGACGACCTCGTCGCGGAGATCGAACGGAATGGCGGGGCTGCGGCGGCCGTCGAAGCGGACCTGGCCGAGGCGGATGCGCCGGCCCGATTGTTGGAGGAGACGAAGCGCCGGTTCGGCCCGCCCGAGATCCTGGTCAACAACGCCGGCCTCGGCAGCAGCGCCGACCCACGACCCGTCGTCGATTTCGACGACGACTTCTGGGAACGAAGCCTCAGGGTCAATCTGACGGCGCCCTATCTGCTGTCGAAAGGCGTGCTTCCCGATATGTTGGCGGCCGGCTGGGGCCGGATCATCAACGTCGCCTCTATCAACAGCCGCACCGGCAGCGTCCACGGCGTCGCCTACTCCGCCAGCAAGCACGGCCTGTTGGGGCTGACGCGGAGCTTGGCGCTGGAGGTCGCGGCGGCGGGGATCACCGTCAACGCCATCTGTCCGGGGCCTGTCCGGACCGCCATGAACGACATCCGGGTCGCTTACGATGCCGAGCGCCTGGGCCGGCCGTTCGAGCAACACGAGGCCGGCCTGACGCCGATCGGTGGCCGCCTGGAGCCCGACGACATCGCCCGATGGCGGTCTATCTGGCGAGCGATGATGCTCGCATGATCACCGGCCAGGCTTACAACATCTGCGGTGGAATGCTGATGTCGTGAGCCGGCGGCGCCGAAACAATACAAGCAACCAGGAGATCCAAGACATGCCGACGAACAAGGAATGGCTCGCGCTGACGGTGGAAGAGACGCTGGAGCCGGATCTTCCGATCTGCGATCCGCACCACCACCTCTGGGAATTTCGCCATGAGCGAACGGCACACCGCTATCTCTTGAACGACATCCTGGCCGACACCAACGCCGGCCACAACATCGTCTCGACCGTCTTCATCGAATGCGGCTCGATGTACAAGACCAGTGGGCCCGAGGCGATGCGGGAGGTCGGCGAGACCGAGTTCGTCAACGGCATCGCGGCGATGAGTGCCTCCGGCCTCTACGGCGAGACGCGGATCGCGGCCGGCATCGTCGGTGCCGCCGACCTGTTGCTGGGCAGCGCCGTCGGAGCGGTCCTGGATGCCCATATCGCCGCCGGCGGCGGCCGCTTTCGCGGCATTCGAAACCAAGGTGCCTGGCACGCCAGCGAGGAAATCGCGAGCGGCCGCAGCAATCGTGGCGAACATCATTTCCTCGGAAAAGCGTTCCGCGAAGGCTTCGCCGAGCTGGCGCCCCGTCAACTCAGCTTCGAGGGCTGGTGCTACCACCCGCAGATCGTCGATCTCACCGATCTCGCGCGCGCCTTTCCCGATACCACGATCATCCTGAACCACTTCGGCGGACCGCTCGGGATCGGCGAGTTCGCGGGCAAGCGCGAGGAATGCTTTCCCGCCTGGCAGCGCGATATCACCGAACTGGCGGGCTGCCAGAACGTGGTCGCGAAGTTGGGCGGCATCAACATGGAGCTGAACGGCTACGGCTGGCACGAGATGGCGCGGCCGCCGGCCTCGGAGGAGCTGATGCAGGCGACCCGACCCTATTACGAGCACACGATCGAGGCCTTTGGAGCGGACCGCTGCCTGTTCGAGTCCAACTTCCCCGTCGATATGGTGACCTGCAGCTACAACGTCCTCTGGAATTCCTTCAAACGGCTGACCGCCGATTATTCGGCGGACGAGAAGGCGAAGCTCTTTCACGACACCGCGAACCGGGTCTATCGGCTGGACGACGAGGGCTGAGGAATGACCAGCCTGGACGACGTGCCTGCATTCGAAGGGCTTCGAGTGCTCGACCTTTCGCAGGGCGTCGCCGGGCCGCATTGCGGCATGTTGTTGGCGCGGCACGGCGCCGAGGTGGTCAAGCTGGAGCCGCTCGCCGGCGATTGGGGCCGCGCCATCGGCAAGCGATATGGCGAGCATTGCGCCTACGGCCTGGCCTTCAATCGGGGCAAGAAGAGCCTAGCCCTCGATTTGAAGAGCGAGGCGGGGCACGAAATCGCGTCGCGGCTGGCGGCCGAGGCCGACGTCGTCCTGCAGAATTATCGCCCCGGCGTGATCGATCGCCTCGGCCTCGGCTACGACACGGTGCAGCAGCGGAACCCGAGCGTCGTCTACCTGTCGTTGACCGGCTTCGGCCAGCGGGGACCGAACGCCGACCTGCCGGCGACCGATTCCGTGATGCAGGCCTATTCGGGGCTGATGTCGATCAATCGGGATTCGAACGGCATGCCGCAACGCATCGGCATCCTGGCGATCGACGTCGCAACCGGCCTCTATGCCTTTCAGGCCATCGCACCGGCGCTCTATCGCCGCGCCGTGCGGGGCATCGGCGCCCATATCGAGACCAGCCTGATGGAGGCGGTGGGCGCCTTCCAGTCGGCCAAGCTGATCGAGCACGTGCTGGAGGAAGGCGCCGAGCCGACACTCGGCGTCCCGGTCGCGATGTTCGAGACCCGGGATGGCTATCTCAACATCAACGGCCGCCGGGATCCCCATTTCGCCTCGCTTTGCGAGGTGTTGGATCTGCCCGGGCTCGCCACCGACCCCCGTTTCGCGACCGTGCCCGCACGCTACGAGAACGAGGCCGTATTGCTGCCGCTGTTGCGAGAGGCGGTCCGGCCCCTCGGCGTGGCTGAATTGGCCGCGGCCTTGGACGCGGCCGACGTGTTGAATGCGCCGGTACACAATTACGCCGATTATCTAGAGGCACCACATGTCCGGGAGGTGGGCGCGGTCGCTTGGATCGAGCAGGCGGGCATCGGCCGGATACCGATGCCGAGGCTGCCCGGCTTCGACGCCGCGAAGACTGGTGACGCGCGCTACCACACGCCCGGTCTCGGCGAGCATGGCCGCGAGATCTTGGCCCGGCTAGGCTATGGCGACGACGCCATCCGGGGCCTGGTGGAGCAAGCCGTAGTCCGGTTGGGAGAGGAGGACGGGCGATGACGGAGCTACCGACGCAGGCGCGTATCGTGGTCATCGGTGGCGGTGCCATGGGCTGCTCGACTCTCTACCATTTGGCGGCGCTCGGGATCGAGGACGCGGTCCTGCTGGAGCGCCACCAGCCGACCTCGGGCACTACCTGGCATTCGGCGGCGCAGGTCCGCCAGCTCCGCTCGACCAACAACCTGACGCAGTTGATCAAGTACAGCGCCGAACTCTACGCCCGCTTGGAAGCGGAGACCGGACAGGCCACCGGTTGGCGGCGGACCGGTAGTCTGTCGCTGGCGACGACGTCCGACCGCTTCACCCACATCAAGCGCCAGGCCTCGCTCGCCCATACTTTCGGCGTCGAGGCCGAAGTGGTCGGGCCCGAGGAAGTGAAGCGCCTCTGGCCGCTGATACGTACCGACGACGTGATCGGCGCGGTCTTTGCTCCCGACGATGGCCGGGTCAATCCGAGCGACCTTTGCGCCGCCCTCCTGAAGGGTGCGAAGGCCCGGGGTGCCCGCGTCTTCGAGGAGACAGAAGTCACCGGCATCGAAGTCGAGGCGGGCCGGGTCCGGAGCGTCGGGACCGACCGGGGCCGGATCGCCTGCGAGATCGTGGTCGACTGCGCCGGGCTCTGGGGCCGGCGTGTCGGCGCCATGGCCGGGGTCTCGGTGCCGCTTCATGCCTGCGAGCACTTCTACCTTCTGACCAAGCCCATTCCCGGCATCGAGGGTCACCTGCCGACGCTCGGCGACCACGACCATTACCTCTATCTTCGCGACGACGTCGGCGGCCTGCTGGTCGGCTGTTTCGAGCCGAAGGCGAAGGGCATCGCCGTCGAGGATCTACCGGCGGACTTCGCTTTCGGCATGCTGAACGAGGACTGGGACCACTTCGAGCCGATGATGCGCCATGCATTGAAGCGCGTGCCGGCGCTGGAGACGGCGGAAGTTCGGATGCTGCTGAACGGGCCCGAGAGCTTCACCCCCGACGGTGGCTTCCTTCTGGGCGAGGCGCCCGAGGTTGGCGGTTTCTTCGTCGGCTGCGGCATGAACTCGATGGGCCTCGCCAGCGCCGGCGGCGCCGGCAAGGCGCTGGCCGAGTGGGTCGTCGCCGGCGAGCCGAGCATGGATCTCTGGTCGGTGGACATCCGCCGCTTCGCGCCCTTCCAGGCCAATCCCGGCTTTCTGGCGGAACGCATTCCAGAAGTGCTGTCGCTGCACTACGCGATCGGCTATCCGGGACGCGAACCCGAGACCGGGCGCGACCTCCGGCTCGGCCCGCTGCACGACCGCCTCGCCGGCAAGAATGCCCGCTTCGGCGAACGGCACGGCTGGGAGCGGGCGCTCTACTTCGGCGAGCGGGCGGCAACGCTCGGCTATGGCCGCCCGGCCTGGTTCGACCAGGTGGCGAGCGAATGCCCGGCGACGCGGGAAGCGGCGGCGCTCTTCGACCAATCGTCGTTCGCCAAGTTGTTGCTGGAAGGGCCCGACGCCGAGGCCTTCCTGCAGCGCGTTGCGGCGAACGACGTCGCCCGGCCAGTGGGCGCGATCGTCTATACCGGCATGCTGAACGATTCAGGCGGCTACGAGAGCGATCTCACCGTCTTTCGCCTGGCCGAGGATCGCTTTCTGCTGGTCACCGGCACCGGCCAAGGGATTCGCGACGCCAGCCGGCTTCGCCGCCTTATCGGCGAGGGCGAGCGCGTGGTGTTGTCCGATATCACCTCGGGCCTGGCGGTGCTCGCCCTGATGGGACCGAGATCGCGCGACATACTGGCTCGGGTGAGCGATGCCGATCTCAGCCTGGAAGGCTTTCCCCTCTATAGTCACCGCGAGATCGCGATCGGCCACGCGATGGTGCGGGCGGCCCGGCTCTCCTACGTCGGCGAACTCGGCTGGGAGCTTTATGTGCCGGTGGAAAGTGCTGCCGGCGTCTACGATCGTCTGATGGCCGCGGGCGCCGCCGACGGCCTCGAGGATGCCGGCCTTTACGCGATGGCGTCGCTCCGGCTCGAAAAGGGCTACCGCGCCTGGGGACACGACCTGACACCGGACGACACGCCCTTGGAAGCCGGCCTCGAGTTCGCTGTCGCGATGGGGAAATCGACGCCCTTCATCGGCCGCGAGGCCCTGCTGCGCCAAGCCGAAGCCGGGATCGGCAAGCGTCTGGTGCACGTCACCATCCCGGATTCGAGCCTACACCCCTTGGGCGACGAGCCGATCGTGCGCGACGGCCGGATCGTCGGCCAGCTTCGCTCCGCTGCCTTCGGCCACAGCCTCGGCCACGGCGTCGGGATCGGCTACGTTTCGCTCGACGGCGTCGCGGCGGAGGCTTTTGTCGCCGAGGGCGGTTTCGAGATAGAGCTGGCGCTGGAACGATTTCCGGCCTCGCTCTCGCTCAGCCCACCGTTCGATCCGACCGGCGCCAGAATGCGGCTCTAACCGAGGAAGGTAGCAAGCGTAATGAAGCGAGTTTGGCAGGTCGGGATCGATATCGGCGGCACCTTCACCGACGTCGTCGCCATGAACGCGGACAGCGGCGAGGTTCGGACCGCCAAGGTACCGAGCCGGCCGGAGAGCCCGGTCGCCGCGATCGCCGCCTCGCTGGCCGCCGTCGGGGTCGGGATCGAGGCGATTTCCGACCTCGTCCACGGCACCACGCGGGTCACCAACGCCATCGTCGAGGACCGGCTGCCGCCGGTGGCGCTGATCGCCACCGAGGGTTTCACCGACACCTTGGAGATCGGCCGGCAGAGCCGCCTGGACCTCTATCGGCTGGACGTCCTGCCGAAGCTGCCGGCCCTGGTGCCCGCGTCGCGCCGCTTTCCCGTCACCGAGCGCCTCGATCATGATGGCAATGTGGCGATCCCGCTCGACGAGGGCTCGCTCGGGGCCGCGATCCGGGGCGTCGAGGCGAGCGGCGTGGAAAGCGCCGCGGTCTCGTTGCTGCATGCCTACGCCAATCCCGATCACGAACGGCGGGTCGGCGAGCGGTTGCGGCAAGTCGTCCCGCATGTCTCGCTGTCGCATCGGGTCAACCCGGAAACGCGCGAGTTCGAGCGGACCGCGGCCACCGTCCTGAACGCCGCGGTGATGCCGCTCACGGTCGACTACCTGGACCAGCTCGAGGCCGAGGTGCCGCTCGACGGTGGCCTGCACATCTTCCATTCCGCCGGCGGCATGGCCTCGCCCGAGGCGGTCAAGGAACGGCCGCTGGTAATGGCGCTGTCGGGACCCGCCGCCGGCGTCGCCGGGACCGCCCGGATGGCCGCCTTCCTGGACCGCGACCGCGTCCTCAGCTTCGACATGGGCGGCACCACGACGGACGTTTGCCTGGTCATCGACGGCCAGGCCGAGATCACCGACAACCGCCTGATCGCCGGCCGTCCGCTGCGCCAGCCGATGGTCGACGTGCATTCGATCGGCGCCGGCGGCGGCTCGATCGTGCGCCTCGGCGCCGGCGGCCTGGCGGTCGGGCCGGACAGCGCCGGCGCCGACCCGGGCCCTGCCTGCTATGGCCAGGGCGGGGTCGAGCCGACGGTCACGGATGCCAATGTCGTGCTGGGATACCTGAACCCGCGAAACAGCCTCGGTGGCAGCATCGATCTCGATCCGGCGCTCAGCGAAGCCGCCCTCGAACCCTTGGCCGAGACGCTGGGAGTGACGGTGCCCGAGCTCGCCTTTGGCGTCCTGCGGATCGCCAACGCCACCATGGCCCGGGCGCTCAGGCGGGTGACGGTGGAACGCGGTATCGACGGCCGGCGCTGCGCCCTCTTCGCCTTCGGTGGAGCGGGGCCGATGCACGCGGCCGGCCTGGCCCGCGAATTCGGCATCTCCGAGGTCATCGTGCCGCAGCTCTCGAGTGGCTATTCCGCGCTCGGTTGCTTGCTGGCGGACGTCAGTTATACGCAACAGCAGACGCTTCGGATGGCGCGCGACGCCTGGGACAGCGATCGCTTCGAGGCGGTGCGCCAAGACCTCGTCGAGGCGGTAACGGCACCGCATTTCGCCCGCGGCCACGGCGAAGACGTCATCGTCGTCGAACATATCGCGCTGGTCCGCTATCAGGCGCAGAACTACGCGGTCGAAGTGCCGTTCGAGGTGCCGTTCGAGGCTGCCGCCGTCGAGGCCGAGTTCGCCCGCGTGCACGAGCGGCTTTACGGTTTCTCGACGGCGGAGCCCTGGAGCGTGCAAGGCTTGCGGGTTCGAGCCTCGCTGCCCTCGTCGGTGGCGCCAAGGGAAGAGCCGGCGCCGGACACAGCCGAGCCCTTCGCGGTCGACCCTTGTTGGTTCGATGCCGAGGCGGCGGTGGCGACGCCCCGCCATGCCCGAAGCGAGTTGCCGGTCGGAGCCGAAATCGAAGGTCCGGCGATCGTCGAGGACGCCTGGTCGACGATCGTCCTGCCGCCGGGCTGGCGGCTCGCCCGCGACGCCCACGGCAATCTATTCATGCGGGAGGACAAGCCATGACCTTGGACCCCTTCACCGTCGAGGTGATCCGACACGGCCTGTCCGCGGCGGCCGAGGAGTTGACGCTGACGGTGATGCGCTCGGCCCGCTCGCCGCTGTTGCGCGAGGCCGGCGACATGTCCTCGGCGCTGACCGACGCCGAGGGCGAGTTGATCGCGCAGGGCCACGATATCCCGATCCATCTGGGTGTGATGGCGCAAACCGTGAAGGCCTTTCTCGGGCACGTGCCGGCGGCGCGCCTCGCGCCGGGCGACGTCTGGTTCTTGAACCTGCCCGGCATCGGCGGCAACCATCTGCCGGACGTCAAGGCGATCCGGCCGATCTTCGCCGACGGCCGGCTCTTCGCCTTCGCCGTCAGCCTGGCGCATTGGCCGGATATCGGCGGCGCCTGGCCCGGCAGCTACTTCGCCGCCGCGCGCGACACCTGGCAGGAGGGGCTTCGGATTCCGCTGGTTCGCTTCTTCAGCGCCGACGGGCCGGATCGCGAGAAGCTCGATTTCCTGCTCGCCAACGTCCGCTCGCCGGAGGAGCGAGAGGGCGACATGATGGCCCAGATGGCCGGCACCCGCGCCGCCGACCGGCGGGTCCTGGAACTCTGCGCCGAGCATGGCACCCCGACCGTGACCGAGGCCATCCAGCGCCTGCACCAGCTATCCGAGGCCGCCATGCGGGAAGCGATCGCCGCTATTCCGGACGGCCACTATAGCGGCGAGGACTTCATGGACGACGGCGGCCCGAACGGCGGCCCCGCCGGTGTCCGTGTCGATATCGAGATTGCCGGCGACAGCGCCAGTTTCGATTTCTCGCGCTCGAACGACGCCGTCGACAGCTACCTCAACACCACCCCCTACGTCGCCTCGGCGGCGGTATTCTATGCCATCAAGGCGATCGCCGGGCCCGAGATCCAACCGAACGGGGGCTGCTACAAGCCGCTTCGGATCGTGACCCGGCCGGGCTCGCTGTTGGATCCCGGCCCCGAGCGCCCGGTCGTCGGCGGCAATCACGAGACCTCGCAACGGATCGTCGACGCCGTGATGCGTGCCTTCGAGGGCACGATGGGCGAGCGCTTGAGCGCCGGTGGGCCGACGACCGCGGGCGGCCTGATCCTGGCCGGCCGCAACGATGCCGGCGTCTACCGCGTCTTCTTCGAGCTGCACGGCGGTGGCGAGGGCGCCCGGATCGATCGCGACGGCATGCCCTGCGTTCGCGTTCATTTGGTGAACACGGCGAACACGCCGGCCGAGGTGGTCGAGGCCGAGTACCCGATCGAGGTCGAGCGCCAAGCGCTGCGCCAAGGCTCCGGCGGCGCCGGCGCGCATCGGGGCGGCGACGGCTTGATCCGCGCCTATCGCATCCTGGCGGCGGAGATGACGCTGACGACGGTATTCGAGCGCCGCGTGGTGCCGCCCCATGGCCTCGCCGGCGGCGAGCCGGGGGAGACCTTTCGGGTCTCGGTATTGCGCGCCGACGGCACCTCGGAGGAATTGCCGGGCAAGGCCAACCTGATGGTCTTCCGGGGCGACCGGGTGCTGGTCGAAAGCTGTGGTGGCGGCGGCTACGGCACGCCCGGTTGAGCTATCGGTCCCTGGGCCATTTGCCGGCATAGGGTTGGCGGAGGGCGCGGGCGACCATCTCCAAGTGGTCCTGGCCATAGAACATGTCGCCGTCGACGAAATAGGTCGGCGAGCCGAACACCGAACGCCGGATCGCCTCTTCCGTGTTGGCCTCGTAGACGGCCAGCACCTCGGGCGTCAGCGCCGCCGCCAACAGTGGCTCCGGCTCCAGATCGACGCCCCGGGCGAGGCCGGCCAAGGTCTCCGCCTCGGCCAGGTCGGCGTCGTCGCGCCAATGCGCCTCCAGGAAAGCATGCGCCAGTCGATCGACGTTCAGGCCCGCCGCCAGCCCCGCGATCAACATGCCGTTGACGAGGGTCGTGTCATGGGCGTGGTGGGCCGGGATGCCGTCCATCACCGGGGCATCGTGCTGTTCCGCCCAACGTTCGATCTCGCGGCCAAAATAATAGGCGCGATGCTTCGGGCTGCGGGCGCCGAAGGCGGTGGCGCCGGCCTCGGCGACCACCCGCCTCAAGTCGACCGGCTTGTGGGCGATGCGCCGGCCGGCGGCGGCCGCGATCTCCATGAAGCGGGCGGAGCCGAGATAGGCGAAGGCGGAATGGGCGGAATAGAAATATTCGATCTCTGCCATCTCAACCTCGTTCGGCTCGGTGAAGGAATGCGCGCCGTTCAGACATAACCGGGCCCGTCGATCAGGGGAAAGGCGGCCAGCATATCCTCGTCGATCTCGACACCGAGGCCGGGGCCTTCGGGCGGGCGCACCATGCCGTCCGCGTCGATCTCCGCCCGCCAATCGCAAAGCTGGTCGCGGAAGGGGTTGTGGGCCGAGATGTCGGCCTCGAAATAGCCGGCATTGTCGATGCTGGCGAGCAGATGGATGGTCGCCGCGACGTTGAGGCCGGTGAGCGAGGTATGCGGGTTGATCGCAAGCTTCCAGGCGGAGGCCAGGGCGGCGATCCGAAGCCCTTCGGTGACCCCGCCGGTCTTCGACAGGTCCGGCTGGATCACGGTGACGTCGCCATCCTCGATCAGGCGGTGGAATTCGAAACGGGTGTAGTGGTTCTCGCCGGCGGCGAGCGGCGTCCGCCCGAAGCTTCGGGCCTCCCGGTAGCGGCGATGGTCGTGCGGCGGAAACGGCTCCTCCAGCCAACCGACGCCAGCCGCATCGAGCGCCGGCATCACCCGGCGCGCGTCGCTGAGCGAATAGGCCGCGTTGGCGTCGGTCAGGATGTCGAGATCCTCGCCGAAGGCCCGGCGCACCGCCTCGACCCGGGCGATGTCGTTCGCCGGATTGTCGCCGAGGCGAAGCTTCAAGGCCCGATAGCCCGCCTCGACGGCGAGCCCCGCCTCCGCCGCCAGCTCGTCCGGCGGCTGGTAGCCGAGCGAGACCCCGCCAGCATAGGCTGGTATCGGCTTTTGGGCTCCACCCAGAAGTCGATAGAGCGGCCAGCCGACCGCCTTCGCCCGAATGTCCCACAGCGCCATGTCTATGCCGCTCAAGGCAATGGCGGCGCCGGCGCCCATACCGTGGCTGGCCAGCTGCATCTTGTAGACCCGGTCCCAGATGCCGATGACGTCGCTCGCCTCCATGCCGTCGATCAGCGTGCGAAGGGTGGTGTTGGCGAGCTGTGCGACCGCGCCCGGTGCCCGACCGGCATGGGCCTCGCCCCAGCCGACGATACCGCTCGCCGTCTCGATCCGAACCAGCACCGCGTCCCGCTTGATGGCGCGGCCGATACCGAGTGTCACGCCCTTGTCGGCGGGGATCGGGAACGAGACGGGAAAGGCTTCGAGCTGCGCGATCTTCATGCGGGCGGTCTCCGGTCGGCGTGGTCCTCGCCCCGGAACCTACGGCAGGCCGGGGCATGTGGATAGGGGATGGATCTGATAGGCTTCACCTTCAAAGCAACAACAATCGGGATCCACCCTCGATGTTTCGTGCCCTCGTGCTTCTCGCTTTCGTCTGCCTCCTCGCCGCACGGGCACCGGCCCTGGCGCTGCCTTACAAGTCCGAGCACTACGCGCTACGCCTCGTCACCGTCGCCGAAGGATTGTCGTATCCCTGGGGCTTGGCCTTTCTGCCGGATGGCAACATGCTGGTCACCGAACGGAAAGGGCGGCTGCGCATCGTCGCCCCGAGCGGCCGGCTCTCGCCACCGCTCGATGGCGTGCCGGAAGTCTATGCGGTCGGGCAGGGCGGCCTCCTGGACGTCGCCCTCGATCCCCACTTTGCCCAGACGGGCCGCATTTACCTCAGCCACGCCGAGCCGAGCACGAGCGGGGTCGGTACCGCGGTGGCACGGGCCCGGCTGGATGCCGCCGGCAATCGGCTGCTCGACTTCCAGGTGATCTTTCGCCAGCATCCGAAGAGCCCGGGCGGACGACATTTCGGCTCGCGCCTGGTCTTCGCGGCCGACGGTAGGCTTTTCGTCACCGTCGGCGAGCGTGGCCAGCGGCAGCGGGCCCAGGACGTCGGCGTCAACCGCGGACAGGTGATCCGCATCGCGCCCGACGGCTCGATTCCTCACAACAACCCCTTCGTCGGCAAGCCCGGCCACCGGCCCGAGATCTGGTCCTACGGCCACCGCAATCCGCAAGGTGCGGCACTTCACCCCGTGACCGGCGCGCTCTGGATTCACGAGCACGGCGCCCAGGGCGGCGACGAGGTCAACGTGCCGCAAGCAGGCCGGAATTACGGCTGGCCGATCATCGCCTATGGTCGGCACTATTCGGGCGGACGGATCGGCGTCGGCACCCACAAGCGGGGCATGGAGCAACCGATCCACTATTGGGACCCGTCGATCGCACCGTCGGGCATGGCCTTCTACACCGGCGACAAGTTTCCGAAATGGCGAGGTGACCTGCTGGTCGGCGCGCTGAAGTTCCGGCTCCTGGTCCGGTTGACGCTGGAAGGCGGCAAGGTGGCGGGCGAGGAATGTCTTCTCGTGGGCCTCGGCGAGCGCATTCGCGACGTGCGCCAGGGACCGGCTTTCAATTACCCACAAGTTTTGTTCCGAGAGCCGCACCGAGGTTTATGTCGGTCAGGCGCGACAGGCCGCGCCACATGACGATGTTTCCGGGCGGTGGGTCGCTGGCACGGGCGAGATAGCCGCCGAGCCTGGCG
>PVBE012593347.1_pt1 | contig 29565 bp, 27 predicted proteins | sample 1631181 | NCBI WGS metagenome assembly PVBE01 (sample SAMN08397723, study PRJNA350692) | Marine metagenome, whole genome shotgun sequencing project. | isolation source: water | place: Pacific Ocean | collected 2012-04
AGAATGGACATATCCCCCCCCTGACTCATCAGGTGAATATGTCCTAAAAACCGTCTGTCAGCATAAGAGATAGAATGAGAAAACTAACCCTCATCCTCACCACACTCGTATTCTTTTCGGTGATGAGCTCATCCACCAGTTTTGCTGAGTGGACGAAGGTGAGTGAGGATGTGCGTGGTAATACCTACTATGTGGATTTTGAGAGAATCAGAAAACACGATGGGTATGTTTATTATTGGAGATTGAGTGATTGGTTGAAACCAATCAAAGGGGATTTGTCTGTTAAAGTATATACCCAAGGTGACTGCAAAAAGTTTCGGTATAAGAGGTTGAGTTTTTCGTTTCACAAAGAACCGATGGGTGGGGGAGTGAGTTCTTATGGTGGTGGGGAGATTGGTGAAACTAGTAATACACCAGATAAAGAATGGTTCTATCCTCCCCCTGACTCAGTAGCTGAAACTATTCTAAAAACCGTCTGTCAGTATGCGAGATAGATGGTGATGACTGTTCTAGAACAGTCACCTACAAACACTCCAAGAGGATGAAGGTTCTTCACGGTGGGTTGCTAGTGCTTCACTGCGTTCCTTCAGTTCCATCACCTTCTGAAAGTTCTCTTTAACTACGAGTCTGCAACCATCGTTTATCAGTTGGTTGAAACTGGTATTGAGGTGACCCTTTATCGTTGTGAGGTCACCCCAGGTTTGGTCATTTATGGAAGTGAGGTATCTATGTTCGTTCATTATTTTCGTATTCCTTTCATTATGGATTTGTCTCGGATGTCTGTTGCAACGGACAGTGTTGCTAAACCTGCAACCCATTTTAATTGGGAGGAGAGGAGGTCTATTTTTTTGGAAACTTCGGATGTGGATGTGATTTGGTTTCCAATCGCATTGACTCGGGTCTGAAGACCCACCGCAACTGCTTTTACCCAATTGGAACGACCTACTCGTTCATCTAATGCACTGAAATCGTTTTCCATCAAATTATTGAACTCGGTAAAACTCATCATTCTATTTATGGTCTCCTTCTTAGATATGTTTTCATTCAGGAATCGTCCTGAAACTCCTTCTAGATGATATTTATAAGAATTATATAAATGTCTCTGTTTCCCCATATTGTCCCCATAGGGACATAGATGAGAGAGGGTTTTCACCCTGTCTAAATCAATTTAACAAGTGTCTGTTACAGTTGGTGTTGTCTGGTGGGTTGAACCCACACAACCTTGAAGTTCAACGGATGAGATAATTAGACTCTAGAAATATAACTGTTCTCAACATCTACTCCTGTATCAGAATATGGTGAAACCTCCTTAAACAGATAATTTTTGAGTCCAACCTCATCAAAGATGACTTCCTCAGATTTAATCTCAGTATCAACACCGTTGCGGGTGCGTAACCAAGATTTACGGATTAGATGTTGATAATCTTCACCGGATAGATGTTCTGGAGTTTCTAAAATCATATGGGTGTGAAATCGTCCTTGCCCCCATCTGTTCTCCACAACAATCAATCTGTTAATTTTTTTCTTAGATTTTTTATATACTCTGCGATGCAGGTCATTTGAGAAATGTCTGTCATTTTTGACAATGCTCCTTATGACAGATTCACCAGTTCCAAATCCAAGATAATCATTAAAAACACCCGTCACAAACACCGGTCTGTGTTTGTGAAACTCCCATTCCGCATACCAAGGAGTTCCATCACTTCTTATAATGTAAGGTCTTATACAATAGTCATTATCGTTTATTAAAGATTTCATATACTATATATAAAAGAATTATATAAAATATTGATTATTTCTTAAGAAACCTCATCTTTTTTCTTTATCCAACAGACTTGAAAGAACTCCGACTAATGTTTTTCTATAGGTTTCGGAAAATCGGAAAATGAGTGTATGGAAATTATATAACAATCGGAAAAACCCTAATTCTTCATCCACTCTATACGCATTTTTCCCCATTCCATCGGATACTCTGTCTCTATGAGTTTCAATCGTTCTTGTCGTTCTCTGTATCTTTTGAGGACAGAGTAGACTTGGGTATTCAACCACTGATTACCTTTACTGGTCTTAATCCCTTTGTCGTTTAGATACTGAGCAATCTTCCTGTATCCAATACCACTATCGTGTAGTGATTTGATGAGACTGTGGGTTTGTTCTTGTTCGGTGGTGTATTTTTCTTGGTGAAAAGCAAGACGATTGGTTCTTTCAGAAACCGTGAAGCAGAGGTAGTGAGAATACCTTGGTGTTATTTCACCAGTAGACGAAACTGGACTTGTTATTTCACCAGTTAAAATTACTCCACGGTTACGGACTTGGCGAGGTTTCGCGGCTGGTCGACGTCTGTGCCCTTGAGCACGGCGGTGTGGTAGGCCAGAAGTTGGACGGGAATCGCGTAGAGGATCGGGGCGACGAAGGGGTGCACGGCGGGAAGCTCAATCGAGGCCCGCGCCATCTGGCCCAAGGCGGCGATTCCCTTGGCATCGCTCAAGAAGATGACCCGGCCGCCGCGGGCGATCACCTCTTGCATGTTCGAGGCGGTCTTTTCGAACAGATCGTCCGAGGGCGCGACGACGATCACCGGCACGCCCTCGTCGATCAGCGCGATCGGACCGTGCTTGAGTTCACCCGCGGCGAAGCCCTCGGCGTGGAGGTAGGAGATCTCTTTGAGCTTGAGCGCCCCCTCGAGCGCGATCGGGTAGCTTGAGCCACGGCCGATGTAGAGGACATCGCGTGCCTCTACCAACTCGTGCGCCAGGGCCTGCAAGGCCTCATCGTGATTCAACACCTCGGCCGCGCGCGCCGGCACCTCGGCGATGGCGCGGGACAGCGCCGCTTCTTCGTTGCCGTCGATCGCGCCGCGCGCCCGTGCCGTCGCGATCACCACGCAGGCAAGCGTGACCAGCTGACATGTGAAGGCCTTGGTCGAGGCAACGCCGACCTCGGGGCCGGCGTGGAGACCAAGGACAACGTCGGCTTCGCGGGCGATCGAGCTCTCGGGGACGTTGACGATGGCCGCGGTGTGCTGTCCGCGGTCGCGCGCGAAGCGGAGCGCGGCCAGAGTGTCGGCGGTCTCGCCCGATTGTGAGATGACGAGCGTGAGCCCGCCCTCGGCCATCGGCGCCGCGCGGTAGCGAAACTCCGAGGCGATATCGACGTCCACCGCGACGTTGGCAATGCGCTCGAACCAATACTTTGCGACCAACGCGGCGTAGTACGAGGTGCCGCAGGCGAGGACCGTGATCCTCGGCACCGCACCCAGTTCGAAAGGGAGTTCGGGCAACCGGATGGCGCGGTCCACCGGGTCAAAGAAAGCGTTCAGCGTTTCGCCGATGACGCTTGGCTGCTCATGGATTTCCTTGGCCATGTAGTGGCGGTGGTTGCCCTTGCCGATCAGCGCCCCGGAAAGTGCGGTCGCGCGCACCGGCCGCTCGACCACTTCGCCGTCGCGGTCATGGACCACCGCCCCGGTGCGGCCAAGCGCGGCGCAATCGCCCTCCTCCAGGTACGAGATGCGCTCACTGAGCGGCGCCAAGGCCAAGGCGTCTGAGCCAAGGTACATCTCGCCCTCGCCCCAGCCGATACAGAGCGGACTCCCGCGGCGCGCGCCGATCAGCAGGTTGTGCTCGCCGGCGAACACGACCCCGAGCGCGAAGGCGCCATCGAGCCGGGCGAGCGCCGCCTGGGTCGCCGCCAGCGGCGCCATCCCGCGCCCGAGGTTGTGACTGATCAGATGGGCGATGACCTCGCTGTCGGTTTCGGTCGAGAAGGCGCGCCCGGCGGCGGTCAGCTCGTCGCGCAGCTCGCGGAAGTTCTCGATGATGCCGTTGTGCACTACGGCCACGTCGTCGGTAGCGTGGGGGTGAGCGTTGCGCTCGGTAGGCGCACCGTGGGTGGCCCAGCGGGTATGGCCGATGCCGATAGCGCCGGGCAGCGGCTCGGCGCCCAATAGCATCTCAAGGTTGGCGAGCTTGCCCTCGGCGCGGCGGCGCTCGATCCCACCGTTGACCACCGTCGCGACCCCCGCGGAATCGTAGCCCCGGTATTCGAGCCGCCTTAGACCCTCGAGCAGGACCGGGCACACCGGGTCGGTGGTGATGGCGCCGATGATCCCGCACATCGGCTAGCGCCTGCCCGGTTTGCGTTTGGCCCAGTTGGCGACGTTGGTCTGCCGCTCGCGGGCGATGCCAAGCGAATCGGCCGGCACGTCGCGGTTGATGGCGCTTCCGGCGCCGACGAATGCACGGGCCCCAACCGTGAGCGGCGAGATGAGCGCGCTGTTCGAGCCGATGAACGCGTCCTCGCCGATCTCGGTGTGCGATTTGGTGACGCCGTCGTAATTGCAGGTGATAGTGCCCGCGCCGATGTTGGCGCGTGCCCCGATATCGGCGTCACCAAGGTAGCTCAGGTGATTCGCCTTCGCGCCCTCGCCGAGGCGCGCGTTCTTGATCTCAACGAAGTTGCCCACGCGCACCCCCGGACCGACCTCGGTTCCCGGCCGCAGGCGCGCGAACGGGCCGACGGTCGCGCCGGCCGCGATCTGCGCTCCCTCGAGGTGGCTGAAGGCGCGGATCACAGCGCCCTCGCCGACGCTCACCCCGGGACCGAAGACAACGTAGGGCTCGACAACCGCATCGCGCGCGAGATCGGTATCGGCGCTCAAGAAGACCGTGTCGGGCGCGGCCAACGCGGCGCCGCCGTCAACCGCGCGACCGCGCAACCGGTCCTGCATCGCGGCCTCGGCGAGCGCCAGGTCGGCGCGCGAGTTGACACCCAATAGTTCTTCCACCGGCGCCTCGGCAAAGGCACACCTCAGCCCCCGCGCCCGCGCCGCGGCGACCGTGTCGGTGAGGTAATACTCGCCCTTGGCGTTTTCCGAGTTGAGATCGCTCAATAGATCCGGCAGAACCGCCGCCTGAAGCGCGATGATGCCGGAATTGCAGAGGCCGAGCACCTGTTCCTCGGGTCCGCCGTCGCGGTCTTCGACCACCGCCTTGAGCGCACCGTTGTCGTCGAGGACCAACCGCCCGTAGCCAGCAGGATCGTCAGGCCGCATGGCCAACACCGTGAGCGCCGGCGCCATCCCGTTGCGGTGGACGTCGAGCAGGCGCTCAAGGCTGGCGGCGGTAACCAACGGCACATCGCCGCAGACGATCAGCGCGTCACCTTCGAAGCCGTCGAGCGCGGCGAGCGCCGTCCGTGCGGCATCGCCGGTGCCGAGGCGCTCTTTTTGCACGACCACGTCGAGCGCGCCAATGTGGGCGGCCGCCGCCTCGGCGACGGCGTCCATCCCGGGGGCGATGACGAGGACGGTGCGCTCGGGATCGAGCGCCGCCGCGCTCGCCGCGACGTGGCCAATCATCGGCCGCCCGGCAATGGCGTGCATGACCTTGGGACGCTCCGAGGCCATGCGCGTCCCCTCGCCAGCGGCAAGGATCACGAGCGCGAGATTTCGCTTGGTCATCGCCGACAGAGGGGGCTAAGAACGCCTGCGCCACATGAAGCGGCGCGAGACTGCCACAAATCCCCAAGCCGCGCCAAGTCACGAATTCCTACTGGATTTTTCAATGGACCCAATGCGCTCGGCGATTATCTTCGACCTCGACGGCACCTTGGTCGACACCGCCCACGACTTGACCGGCGCGCTGAACGCGGTGCTGGCCAAGGCCGGACGCGATCGGGTTCGGCTCAGCCAAGTCCGTCACACCGTCGGCGGCGGCGCGCGGGGAATGGTCGAGTGGGGCTTCGCCGAAACCGGCGATGCGCTCGCGGCGAGCGACCTCGATGACTGGACGGCGGCGTTCTTGCGCCATTACCGTGCCCACCTTTGCGACCTGAGCCGACCCTTCGCCGGGGTTGCCGAGACCTTGGCGGCGCTGGCGGTCGAAAACTCCGCTATGGGCGTGTGCACCAACAAGTCGGTCGAGGCCAGCCGCCGGCTCTTGCGCGAGCTCGGCCTCGAGCGTTTTTTCGGCGCGGTACTTGGCGGCGACAGCTTGGCCGTGCGCAAGCCCGACCCCGAGCACCTGGCGGCCACGATACGCGCCGTCGGCGGCGAGCCGGCCCGCGCAGTAATGGTCGGCGACAGCGACATCGACGTCGCGGCCGCCCACAACCTCGGCGTGCCGGCGATCGCGGTCGCCTATGGCTATACCGATATCCCGGCCGCCGAGCTGGGTGCGGACGCCGTGATCGAGCGCTTCGATCAGCTGCCCTCGGCGATCGCCGCGTTGCCTTGACAAGCCACGAGCGCGGTCCCTAAATGATCTTGCCAGGCCGGTGCGGGGCCGGTAGCTCAGCGGTAGAGCGCCCGTTTCACATGCGGGAGGTCGCTGGTTCAAACCCAGCCCGGCCCACCATCCCCGAGAGGGGGATTCTTATGAAAAACCAACTGTTTAGCGACATTCGGATCTTCGACGGCACGGGGAAGAAGCCCTACGCGGGCGAAGTCTTGGTGCAGGGCAACCGCATCAAGGACGTGGCCAAGGGCAAACGCCGGATCGAGCTTGGGGGCGCCACCGTCATCGACGGCCAAGGCGCCACCCTGATGCCGGGGATGGTGAACTGCCACGGCCACATCAGCTATCCGAACCTTGGCGGTCCGCTCAAGGAGGTCGGCGAGATCCCGCCCGAGGAGCACACGCTGATCTCGGCCCACAACGCCGAAACCATGCTCGATCACGGCTTCACCGCGGTGGTCAGCGCCGCCGCGGCTAAGCCGCGGCTCGACATCGTCATCCGCAACGAGATCAACGCCGGACGCATTCCCGGACCGCGCCTGCTGGCCTGCACCCCCCAGTTCAACGCCACCGGCGGGCCGTGGGATGCGCGCCAGATGCACCTCGAGCACCGCACCTTCGAGGTCATCGCCGACGGCCCGATCGAGATGCGCCGCAAGGTCCGGGAGTTGGTTCGCGAGGGCGTCGATTTGGTCAAGCTGACGATCTCCGGCGACAACTTCTCGTATGACTTCGCCGCCGAGGACGAGACGACGATGGCCGAAGACGAGATCGCCTCGGCCTGCGAGGTGGCGCGATCGCGCAACCTGCGGGTGTGCGCCCATGCGCGGAGCGACGAATCGATCGAGCTGTGCATGCGCCACGGTATCGAGATCATCCACCACGCGACGCACGCCAGCGACCGGACGATCGACAAGCTGGCCAAGGCCGCCGACCGCTTCTTCGTGTGCCCGGCGCTGGGCGTCGAGTACACGACCGCGTACGAATCCCAGGACTGGGGGATCGAGGCCGCCTACATCGAGGCCGGCGGGTTCGCGCGCGAATTCGAGGTCGCCTGCGTCACCATGCGCAAGATGTTCGATGCCGGTATCAAGGTGATGCCGTTCGGCGATTACGGGGTGGCGTGGAACCCGCTCGGCACCGATGCCCGCGACCTCGAGCACTTCGTCAACCACATCGGGTTCAGTCCGGCCGAGACCCTGATGATGGCCACCAAGTGGGGCGGCGAATGCTTCGCCGGGGCCGGCAAGACGCCTGAGCTTGGCGAGGTCAAGAAGGGCCATCTTGCCGACCTCGTCCTGGTCGACGGCGATCCGCTCGCCGACATCTCGGTGCTTCAGGACCGCGACAGCTTCCTGATGATCATGAAGGACGGCGCCTACCACAAGCCGCCCCAGCCGAGACGCCTGACCGCAGGCAGCGTCGCGGCGGCGGAATAGGGCCGGCGCGGAGCGCTGTTCACGCGTAGTCGAGCGGCAGGGCGGTGGTGTACTTGATCTCTTCCATGGCGAACGACGAGCTCACGTCGGAGAGATCGATCTTCTCGATCAGTCGCTTGTAGAAGCCGTCATAGGCGGCGACGTCGGGGACGACGACCCGCAGGAGGTAATCGATCTCGCCGCTCATGCGGTAGAACTCCACGACCTCGGGAAACTCCTTGACGGTGGTGGCGAACTCCTCGAGCCAACGCTCGGAGTGATGGCGCGTCCGCACCGCCACAAAGACGGTGACGCCGAGGTTCAGCGCCTTACTGTCGAGGAGCGCGACGCGGGCGCGTATGACGCCTGATTCTTCGAGGTTCTGGATGCGTCGCCAGCACGGCGACGACGACAGGCCGACCCGCCTGGCGATCTTCGCCACCGGCATGCCGGCGTCCTCCTGGAGGCAGGCGAGAATGCTGCGGTCGGTCTCGTCCATCGGTTCGTGGAATCCGATTCCTCCGAATGCCGCTTCGACAGAATATCTTGCTTCATACTACGCCGAAAGCCGATTGTGGGGCAAGATATTTCCAATGTTGGAACGTATTGTCCTTGTCCGCCGTTGGCTGGGTTGCTTTGTTTCGGGTGATGGCTCCGAGGAAGGCACCATGCCCAAGATGATCACCGCGAATCGGCTCGGCGACGGCGAGGTCGTTTACCTGACCCGGGACGGCGGCTGGTCGGCGCGGTTTGGCGAAGGCCACGCCTTCGACGGCGAGGCCGAGGAAGATCGCCTGCTCTCGGTGGCGGCCAAGGCCGAAGCAGAGCTTGCGATCGTCGTGCCGTATGCGATGGAGGTCGCAAGTGTCGAGGACGGCGTGGCGCCGCTCTCCCAACGCGAGCGGATCCGCGCGCAAGGTCCCACCGTGAGCGCCGAGCGTCGGCAGCGGGCGGCCGCCGCGGCCCGTGGGCAAGGCTGATGTACCGCTACGATGAGTTCGACCGGGCGCTGGTGGACGAGCGCGTCGCCCAGTTCCGGGGACAGGTCGCGAGGCGGCTAGGCGGCGAGCTGACGGACGAGGAATTCAAGCCACTGCGGCTGTTGAACGGGCTCTACCTGCAGCTCCACGCCTACATGCTTCGGGTGGCGATCCCCTACGGCACCCTGAGCGGGCGCCAGATGCGGATGCTCGCCCACCTGTCACGCGAATACGACCGCGGCTACGGCCATTTCACGACCCGCCAGAACATCCAATACAACTGGCCCAAGCTTGCCGACGTTCCCGACATGTTGGCCGACCTCGCCACTGTCGAGATGCACGCGATCCAGACCAGCGGCAACACCATCCGCAACGTCACCGCCGACCATCTTGCCGGGGTCGCGGCCGACGAGGTGGAAGACCCGCGGATCTACGCCGAGCTGATCCGCCAGTGGTCGACGCTGCACCCCGAGTTCTCGTTCCTGCCGCGCAAGTTCAAGATCGCCGTCACGGCCTCGCCCAGCGACCGGGCGGCGCTCCGGGTGCACGACATCGGCGTCCACCTTCGTCGCACGGGCTCGGGGAAGGTCGGTTTCGAGGTCATGGTCGGCGGCGGTCTGGGTCGGACCCCGATGATCACCCACACCATTCGCCGGGCCCTGCCGAAGAAGCATCTGTTGTCCTATCTCGAGGCGATTCTGCGGGTCTACAACCAGCTCGGCCGCCGTGACAACCTGTTCAAGGCGCGGATCAAGATCCTTGTCCACAGCGTCGGCGCGAAGCGATTCGCCGCCATGGTCGAGGAGGAATGGCGACACATTCGCGACGGCAAATCGCTCGATGTGCCGCGCGAAGAGATCAAGCGGATCAAGGACTACTTCGCGCCGCCACCCTACCAGCAGCTCGAGCCCGAACCGGCGTCGCTTGCCCGCGCCCGCGCCCGGGACCAGGAATTCGCCGCCTGGTGCGAGCGCAACCTCGGCGACCACAAGCAGCCCGGCTACGGCATCGTCAACATCTCGCTCAAGCCCATCGGCGAGGCGCCGGGCGACGCGACGGCGGAACAGATGGAGGCGGTGGCCGATCTCGCCGAGCGCTTCGGTTGCGACGAGATTCGCGTCACCCACGAGCAGAATCTGGTGCTTCCCCACGTCCGCCTGGCCGATGTCCACGCCGTGTGGGCGGGCCTGCGGGAAGCCGGGCTGGCGACCGCCAATATCGGTCTCGTCAGCGACATCATCGCCTGCCCCGGCCTCGATTACTGCAATCTTGCGAACGCCCGTTCGATCCCGGTGGCCGAGCACATCGCCGAGCGCTTCGGCGAGACGGCGCGCGAGCGCGACATCGGCGACGTCAAGCTCAAGATCTCCGGCTGCATCAACGCCTGCGGGCACCATCACGTGGGCCACATCGGCATTCTCGGCGTCGACAAGCGGGGCTCGGAGTTCTACCAGATCACGCTCGGCGGCAGCGCCGATGAGAACGCGGCGCTCGGCGAGTTGGTCGGCCCCGGCTTCTCCTATGACGAGGTGGTCGACGCCGTCGACACGGTGCTCACCGCCTACTTGTCGCGGCGCCAGGACGGCGAAGGTTTTCTCGAAACCTACCGGCGCGTCGGTCTCGAGCCATTCAAGGAGGCGCTCTATGGCGCTCATTAAGAGCGGCGCGCTGGTCGACGATCCTTGGCGCACGGTGTCGGACCAGGCCGACCTCGCCACCGACGAGGTGCCGCAAATCATCTCGTTGGAGCGCTGGCAGCAGGCCGAAGGGGGGCCGCGCGGCTGGCCGAGGCGGCTCGGCATCCGGTTCCGCAGCGACCAGTCTCCGGCGCTTGTCGCCGGCGATCTCGGCCGCTTCGAAATCGTGGCCTTGGAGTTCCCCAAGTTCACCGATGGCCGCGCCTTCAGCTACGCCCGCCTGTTGCGCGAACGCTATGCCTACCGGGGCGAGGTTCGCGCCGTCGGCAACGTCCTGCGCGACCAGTTCCTGTTCATGCTGCGCTGCGGCTTCGACGCCTTCGAAGTCGATTGCGAAAGGCCGCTAGAGGCCTGGCACCAGGCCGTCGCCGAGTTCGGCGTTTGCTATCAGCCTGCCGCGGACGGCCAGATTCCGGCCATGGTCCGCCGCCATCGGCAGCCAGGCAAAGAGCGCCAAGAAGCCGCGCCAGAGACCCGGGCGGCCGCGACGACACTCGGATCGGGGGCGGGCGAGTAGCCATGGGCGCGGTTTCCTCAGAGGTCCTGGGCGATCGCGCCGATGCACTCCGCGCGGCATACGGCGGGTACGACAGCCTCGCGCTCCTGCAGGCGATGATCGAGGAGGTGTTCCCGGGCCGCATCGCGGTGACATCGTCGTTCGGCGCCGAGGCGGCGGTACTTCTCGATTTGGTCAGCCAGGTCGACCGGGCGACCCCGGTGATCTTCTTGGAAACGGGCAAGCTATTCCCCGAGACCATCGACTATGCCGCCGATCTCGTCACCCACCTCGGACTGACGGATGTGCGGGTCAGGTACCCCGAAAGCGGGGACGTCGAGATACTGGACGCGGATTCTCAGCTGTGGCGGCGCAACCCGGACCTCTGCTGCTACGTCCGCAAGGTCACACCGCTTCAGGCCGCGCTCCACGGCTTCGACGCCTGCGTCACGGGGCGCAAGCGGTTCCATCAGGGCGCGCGCGGGAAGACCGAGGTAATCGAGGCCCTGAACGGGCGGATCGCGATCAACCTTCTGGCCAACTGGACCCACGACGCCGTACGGGCGGCGTTCGTCGTGCGGGGATTGCCCGAGCATCCGCTGCGCGCCCAGGGCTACGCCTCGATCGGCTGCTCCACCTGCACCCGGCGCATCGCCGTGGGCGAGGCGATACGCGATGGTCGCTGGTCTGGCATCGCCAAAACCGAGTGCGGCATTCACCTGCCGCAGGTCGCGGAAGGTGCGGCGTGATGGAGGCATTGGACGGCGGGCCGAGGCGCAGGTTGGACTACCTTCCCATCTTCATGGACCTTCGCGGGCGCCGCGGATTGGTCGCCGGCGGCGGCGACGTGGCGGCGCGCCGCGTCGCGCTCCTGCGCCGCGCCGGCGCGTCGGTGACCGTCGTCGCGCCACAAGTGGGCGCGGCGATGCGCCAGCAGCTGGCCGATGACGCGGTCGCGCACTTCGCCAGGCCGTTTGCGCCCGATCATCTTCGCGGTTGCGCTCTGGTGGTGGCGGCCACCGACAGCCGGGCGGTCAACCGCACGGTCGCCCGGCACGCCCGGCTCGGCGGCATCCCCGTCAACGTCGCCGACGATCCGGCGCTCTGCACCTTCATCATGCCGGCCATCATCGACCGCTCGCCGGTCGTGGTCGCGGTCTCGACCGGTGGCGCCTCGCCGGTCCTGGCGAGGATGCTGCGGGCCCGGCTGGAGACGGCGATCCCCGCCGCCTATGGGCGCCTTGCCGAACTCGCCTCCACGTGGCGGCCGCGGGTGCGAGCGCTGCTGCCCGACGCGACCGCCCGCCGCCGTTTCTGGGAAGATCTGTTGGAAGGGTGGCTGGTGGAGCGGGTGTTCGCGAACGACGCCGGGGGCGCCGAAGAGACGCTGCGGACGGCGCTGTCGGACGCCACGGGGTCGCGGGTATCGCCTGGCGGCGAGGTGTGGATCGTCGGTGCCGGGCCGGGGGATCCCGAACTCCTGACCTTGCGCGCCCTGCGTTTGATGCAGAAGGCGGACGTCGTCGTGTACGACCGGTTGGTCTCCGAAGCCGTGCTCGATTTGGTGCGCCGCGAGGCCGCCCGCATCTACGCCGGAAAGGCGCCGGCGGCCCATTCGATGGCCCAGGACGAGATCAACCAGCTATTGGTTCGCCTGGCCCGGGAAGGCAAGCGGGTGGTCCGGCTTAAGAGTGGCGATCCCTTCGTCTTCGGCCGCGGCGGCGAGGAGATCCAGGCGTTGGCCGCCGCCGGCATTCCGTTCACCGTGGTTCCCGGCGTCTCGGCCGCCACCGGCTGCGCCGCCTACGCCGGCATTCCGCTGACCCACCGCGAGTATTCACACCAGTGCGTATTTGTTACCGGCGGCCAGCGCGACGGGCAGCTGGACCTCGACTGGGCCGGCCTCGCACGGCCGCGCCAGACGATCGTGATCTACATGGGCGTCAAGAAACTAACCAGGATCGCCGCCAACCTGATCGCGCACGGCCTAGCCCCGGCTACCCCGGCCGCGATCGTCGAGAACGGTACGCGGGTCGACCAGCGGGTGCTGGTCGGTACGCTGGAGACGCTTGGCGCGCTCGCCGCCGAGGCGCCGATCACCGGGCCGGCGACGACGATCATCGGCGAGGTCGTGGCGGTCCGCGACCAGGTGGCTGGCACGGCGCAATCCGGCGTCGCGCACGTCCCGCAAGCTGTGGCCGCCGCTATGGCCGCGGCGGAATAATGAGGGAGATGACGATGGTCGACTCATCCTCGGGAGGCATCGATGTCCCCGTCGGATTCCGTTCCGCCGCGAGCGCCCGCGCGCTCGCGCATATCGCTCTGGAGTATGCCGACGGGCGGGTCTATATGGACGCGCCGGAAGGCCCGTACATCCGGTCGATCCCGACCCAGCGGGTCGCGCAATTAGATGCCGCGCTCGACCGCGGCGGCGGCGCCGACCGCACGACGCGGTTCCGCGTCCCTGAATCAGTGCGCCCCTCGGGTGTCTTCATGCACCAGGGCGGCCGCATGGGGGTCTTGGTTTCCGCACCGGAAGGCTCGCTCTCCTCCGAGGTGATCGAGGGCCTCGCCCGTATTACCGAACGGAACGCCTTCGACGGCATGGCCTCGACCGAGGACGGGCGGGTCGCGATTCTCGGCATCGACCCGACGGTCGTCACCGAGGTCATCGCCCTGGCCGAGCAGCTCGGCCTGACCGCCCGAACCGGCGGCGTCTAGGACCAAGCAGGAAAACAAACCTCGACCCCGCGGGGCGGTGGTGCGCCCGTCGCGGTGGCGCGCATTCCTCGTTAGGATGTGGGAGCCGGCGCGCTTTTTGGCCGGCCTGTCGGGCTGTGCGAGATCATGAAGGAGCCGCTCTCGGTTGCGAGTACCGCCGACGATCGCGTCGGGCTGGGGATCGGTAGCGTCGTCTGCGCGGTTCTTTGCTTCTCGATCGTGGACGCCACCGCCAAGTGGCTCGGGCAAGCCTACTCGCCGATGCAGATCCTTTTCTTCCGCCATCTGTTCGGGATCATCCCCATCGCTTTCCTGCTGTGGCGCAGCGGCAGCTTTCGAGGCCTACGCACCCGGCGGCTGCACCTCCACGCCGTCCGCGCCGGTCTGTTGTTCACGGCGCTCCTGTCTTTCTTCGCCGCGTTGCGCAGTCTGCCGCTCGCCGAGGCGGTCGCGGTCGGTTTCACGGCGCCGCTCTTCGTGACCGCGCTGGCCGGCCCGCTTCTAGGGGAACCCGTCGGCCCACGACGATGGGCGGCAGTCGGCGTCGGCTTCGCCGGCGCGCTGATCATGGTGCGGCCGGGAAGCGAAGCCTTTCAGCCCGAAGCCCTTCTCGTCCTTCTCTCGGCACTATCGTTCGCACTTGCCATGCTACTCACGCGGAAGATGTCGCAAACCGAGACCGACGTTTCGATGGTGGCCTACACCTCGCTCATTACCGGGCTTGGGAGCTTGCCGTTCCTGGGCTTCGTCTGGCGCCCGCCGCCGGGGGACGACATCGCATTGTTTGCCTTGGTTGGAGTGCTGGGTGGGACCGCCGCCTACCTGCTGGTCGTCGGCTATCGACATGCGCCGGCGACGGTGGTCGCACCGTTCGACTACACCGGAGTGATCTGGGCCTCGTTGTTCGGCTGGATGCTATGGCGGGAGACGCCAGAGCCGGCGGTGTGGATCGGCGCCGCCACCATCGCGCTATCGGGGATCTACATTACCCACCGCGAAACCCTGCGCCGCCGCGAGGCGCGCTCGGCCGAAGCTCGCGGGCTCAGACGCCCCAGGCACCGATGATGGCGCCCTTAACGACGAGCGCGATCAGGTAATGCCCGCCGCTGAGGCATGTAGTAGACGGTGCCGATCACCAATCCGACGATCGTGGCAACCACCACCGCGATGTAGTTCACGTCCCACTCAACCGACATGGTGTCTCCTCTCCGCTCGGCTCATGCGGGAATACCGAGCATCGAGCCGGCGGCGTCTTCAAGCCATTGCCACAGGTACTCGGCGTACGAGCGGTCGACATAAAGATCGAAGGTCGGCTGGTCGTCTGTCTGGTGGATAAGAACCACGGTCTTGGCAAGGCTCGCCCGGGCACAACGGCCGGGGGCAAACGCCCGGGGATGAAGATCGAGGCTCATACCCTTTGCCAACAGGTGGCGCGCGTCGGCGCCGGAGACGGTGATGACGGCCAGGCTCTCGCTCACGTCGGTCACCGCGGCGCCGTGGCCGGCTATTCCCTCGCGCAAGCCGGCCACCGTCTCGCCCTCCATCCCCGGCGTGGTGACCACGAGCCACTCGCCCGGTCCGATCCACAGTGCGACGCGGCCGTCGGCTTGGGCGACCGCGCCGGATTCGCTTGCCGGACGCACACCGATCGCGGTCGCAACTGCATCGAGGAAGGCGGGCTCGGGCGTCCCGCGAAGGTTGATCTTGCCGCGGAACCTCTGCTCGGCGAGGTGAACCGCGGCGCCACCGATTGGATCGGCGCCACGTGCCGCGAGGTGGAGATGATCGAGCGGGCTTTGCCGCTGGTAGTCCTCAGCCACGGAGGCGCGCTCCCTCGACGTCGTAGAACACGGGATCGGTTACCTTGGCATGCACGACCTTGGGTGGCGTCCACACCTTCACGGTCTCGCCTTTGCGGGCGAGACCGCCTTTGAGGAGCGCAAGCGCGATCGAGCGCCCGACGCGGGGGCCGAAGTAGCTTGACGAGACATGACCCTCCATCGGCATCGGCGGGGCGGCGCGTACCTCGCTGACGATGTGCGCGCCTTGCGGCAACACTTCGTTCGCGTCTTCGGTCAACAGCCCGACCAACTGTTTGCGGCCAGGCTTGACCATGTCCGACCGCGCCAGCGAGCGCTTCCCCAAGAAGTCCTTCTTCTTTGCACCGACGATCCAGTCCATGCCGAGATCGGCTGGGATGACCGTGCCGTCGGTTTCTTCGCCGACGATGATCAGGCCCTTCTCGGCCCTCAGCACGTGCATGGCCTCGGTGCCGTAGGGCGTGATCTCGTATTTTTCGCCCGCCGTCATGAGCGTCTGCCACAGCGCCAGGCCATAGCTTGCCGCCACATTGATCTCATAGGAGAGCTCGCCCGAGAAGCTGATGCGGAAGATGCGGGCGGGAATGTCCGCGACCGTGCCCTCGCGCACCGCCATGAAGGGAAACGCCTCGTTCGAGAGATCGACGTCGCCGCATACCTCGGCAAGGAGGGCGCGGGCGTTGGGTCCGGCAAGACCGATTACCGCGTACTGGGTAACGACGTTGGTGATCCACACCTTCAGATCCAGCCACTCGCACTGCAACCACTCCTCGAGCCACGACTGCACGAGAGCAGCGCCGCCGGTGGTGGTGCTCATGAGGAAGTGCTCGGGGCCCAAGCGCGCGGTGACGCCGTCGTCGAAGATCATGCCGTTCTCGCCCAGCATCAGCCCGTAGCGGCAGCGCCCGACCTCGAGCCGGTTCCAGGCGTTGGTGTAGACGCGGTTGAGAAGCTCGACCGCATCCGGCCCCTGGATGTCCAGCTTGCCAAGCGTCGAGGCGTCGACGATGCCCAGGGATTTGCCGACCGCCTGGCATTCGCGGCTGACCGCGGCCTGGTTGTCTTCGCCGGGTCGCGGGTAGCAATAGGGCCGCTTCCAGTGCCCAACATTCTCGAACACCGCGCCGGCGGTCTCATGCCATTCGTGCATCGGGGTCTTACGCACCGGATCGAACAACTCGCCTGCGTCCCGCCCGGCAAGCGCGCCATAGCTGACGGGCGTATAGGGCGGGCGGAACGTGGTGTGCCCAAGCTCGGCCATGTCGGCGCCCGTCGCCCGAGCGAGGACCGCCAATGCGTTGACGTTGCTGCTTTTGCCCTGGTCGGTGCCCATGCCGGTCGTGGTGTAGCGCTTGAGATGTTCGACCGACAGGTAGCCCTCACGCACCGCCAGCGAGATGTCGGCCACGGTGACGTCGTTTTGCAAATCGACGAAGCGTTTCGCGCCCTGCGCGGCCGGGGGCGGCGGGATTTCCCATAGCGGTCGCATCGCTTCGGTTTGTGGTTCGGCGGCCTTTGGCACCACGCCGGCCTTGCCATCGCCGTGCCCCGCCTGCCTCGCGGCTTCGGTCCCTGCAGCCGAGCCTTGGCGCAAGCAGGCGCCCAGGGTGGCCGCACCGGCGGCCGCGCCCGCCGAGCGTTCCGCCTGGGCCGAGGCTCCGGGTACGATGGCGAAGGCCTCGGCGTCGTAACGAGTACTGCCCCGCGACTGTGAGAACAGGTGGACCGACGGGCTCCAGCCACCCGAGACGCAGACAAGATCACAACCCAGGCGCCGCGGCGCGCCCGCCCAGCCCTCGCCGGTCGCATCGAGCGGCGCAATATCGACCGCACGTACCGCCCCGGCGCCGCGGGTCGTACACACCGCGTGACCGGCGTGGACCGCGAGACCGGCGCCGCGTGCCGCCGCGACGGCCTCGCCCTGTGGATCGGCGCGCACGTCGACGATGGCGGCGATCTCCACCCCGCCCGCGTGCAGATCCAGCGCCGCCGCATAGGCGCCGTCGTTGTTGGTGAACACCACCGCGCGGCGTCCCGCGCGCACGCCATAGCGGTTGAGGTAGGCCCGGGCGGCGCCCGCCAGCATGACGCCGGGACGATCGTTTCCGGCGAACACCAGCGGGCGCTCGTGGGCACCGCTGGCCAACACGACCTCCTTCGCCCGCACCCGCCACATGCGATGGCGCGGCGCTACCGCCGGCGCCGCGTCCGGCCCCAGGTGGTCGGTGACCCGCTGGGCGATGGCCAGGAAATTATGGTCGTAGTAGCCGAACACGGTGGAGCGTTCGAGGACCCGGACCTCGTCAAGGCCGTCGAGCTCGGCCGCGGCCGCGGCCACCCACTCGAGCGCGGGCTTGCCGTCGATCTCTTCCCGCGTGCCCAACAGCGAGCCGCCGAGCTCGTTCTGCTCGTCGGCAACAATGACTCGCGCGCCGCTACGACCGGCAGCCAGCGCCGCGGCCAACCCCGCCGGACCGCCGCCCACCACCAGCACGTCGCAGTGGGCATGCATCTTTTCGTAGGTGTCGGGATCGGGCTCCTTGGGCGCGGTACCGAGCCCGGACATCCAACGGATGAAGAATTCATAGCGGCGCCAAAAGCTGCGCGGCCACATGAATGTCTTGTAGTAGAATCCGGCCGGGAACAGGAAGCTGAAGAGGCTCGACCAAGCGCCGAGATCGAAGCGCACGGTGGGCCAGCAGTTCTGCGACCGGGCGACGAGGCCTTCGAATATCTCGATCTGGGTGGCCCGCGTATTGGGCTCGGCCCGGGCGCCGGTGCCCAGCCGGACCAGCGCGTTTGGCTCGGTCGAATCGCACGACACGATGCCACGCGGACGATGGTACTTAGAGCTCCGCCCAACCAAGCGCACGCCCTTGGCCAAGAGCGCCGAGGCCAGGGTATCGCCGGCGTGGCCGGTGTAGGCCCGGCCGTCGAATGTAAAGCGAATCGGTGCCGTGCGGTCGATGCGACCGCCCTCGGACACGCGGAAGGGCTGCGCGCTCACGGTACCCTCACCACAGACTACTTGTAGAAGTCGACCTCGCCTCGCGCGGTCGGCTGGATGAGATCGAGGCAGTCGCCGCTGGGCGCCGGCGGTGCGCAAGCGGCGACGTCGTTGAGAAGCACCTTGGCGAGCCCTGGGCAGGAGAGATCAGGCACGTCGAAGTACCGGACCACCGTCTTCTGTGGCCGTATCTGCAGGAAATCGACAGTGGCGTCGGTGATCACGCCGCCCTGGGCGTCGAAGAAGGCAAGCTGCAACCGGAACTCGGAAAACGCCGCGTCCGATTCGTTGCTGAGCACGAACGAGAGGCGGCAGACGTCGTCCTTGGCCACGACTTTGTTGAGCTCGAGGACGATGCCTTCCTCGGACGCCGCGGGCCCCGCGACGAGGGCCAGCGCCGCGAACGCCGCCGCGACCGCGAGCACTACTCCCCTGCCACTGTTCATGCCCTTCCCCCCCGGTTTTGGTTCCGGCGCCGATGCCACGCCCGCGCCGTGGACCCCAGTATAGCCGCTCTACCGCCCACTCCCATCACAAATTACCAGCCGCGTTCAAGCGTCTGGGGTGAGCACGATCACGGTAACGTTGTCCCGACCGCCGCGGTCGATCGCCGCCTTGACCAGGGCCTCCGCCGCCGCCGCCGGATCGCGGACCGAATCCGCGAGCAGTCTCTCGATCATCTCGTCGGGGACCATTTCGCTGAGACCATCGGTGCACAGCAGGATCGTGGCCGTTTCGCTTGGCTCGATCGTGGTGAGCACCGGCGTGATCTCGGGATCGGTGCCGAGCGCTTGGGTAAGGGAGTTCCACCCCCACGAGGCGCGAGCCTCGTCGAGCGACACCGTGCCCTGGCGCACCATGTCCATGGCCACCGTCTGATCCTCGGTCACTTGGGCCAGGCCATCGCCGTTGATGAGGTAGACACGGCTGTCGCCAACCTGGGCGACGGTGGCGGTGTTCTCCGCGCCGAGCACGAGTGCGGTGAGCGTCGTCCCCATGCCATGCAAGGCGGGGTCGTCTTGGGCGGCGTCAAGGACGGCCGCGTTGGACCGTCCGATCGCCTCCTCCAGCCCCGCCCCCTCGCGGCAAGCCGCGACTAGGGTCTGACAAGCCAGCCGGCTGGCGACGTCGCCGCCTTGGTGGCCACCGAGCCCGTCGGCAACTGCGTAGAGCCCCAGGGCCGGCTCGATGACAAAACAGTCCTCGTTGCGTCGGCGAACCGAGCCGGTGTCGCTCCGGCCCTCGGCGCGCCATTCCAACCGCGGTGTCAGGGTGCCGGAGTCCAGCTCTCGGCCAGCAGCCGGGCGACGACCAGCGCATCGGACGCAGGCGCCGCGACTTGAGCAAGCAGGGACTGGGCGTTCTCGTCCCCCTGTTGCGCGGCCAGCATCCACCAGAAATAGGCCTGCACGGGATTCACGGGGACACCGGTGCCATCGAGATAGAGCTGGCCCAGCAGTCGCTGTGCGCCAGGGTGGCCGCGCCGGGCCAAGGGCAGCCACGCCTGGGCCGCACGCGAGTAATCGAGCGCGCGGTACGCGGCAAGCCCCGCGTCCAGGGTCGCCAAGATTCCGGTTTCCCCGCTCTCGCGGGGCGTGACTTGCGGCTCGCTCAGGGTGACCGGCGGCTCGCTTGCCACAACCGTCCGTTCGCTGAGTGGCGCAAGCGCTTGCTCTAGCGGCAACTCGGCCTCGGCTTGTTGGTTCGGCGGCGAGGCCTCGACGACTTTGGTCTCTTGGACTGGAGCGACTGGGGTGGCCCCTGGCGCCTGCCGATCCTCCGCCGGCGCAAGGGTCGGTCCCTCGACCGCCGCCGCTGCGCGCGGCTCCTCGCTCGGCTCCAGCGGAACGGATGGCGCGCCCTCGGCCGGCGCGACCGTCACCTCCCCGGCCGGCGCCGCGGCCACGACCTGCTCGTCGAGGGCCCCGGCGCGTACCTCCGGCACCGTCGAGTCCCGGTATGCCAGGGCCGGTTCATCGGGCGAGCGCAGTGGCTCAGCCGGTGCCAGCCGCGTTTGACCGTCGGTCTCGGGGGTGAGCACGGCAAGCTCGCGTTCCGGAGGCGGACTCGGACCGCTAGCGAGTGCGCCGATTGTGGCGTGAATCTCTCGCGCCAAGCGCTGGCCGCGAGCGAGATCTTCGGCAGACAACTCGGCAGCAGCACGATCGCGGGCCAGCACCGCGAGCACGCGCGCCGAGGCTGGGGCCACTGCCGTCCTGAGGTTGAACCAGGCATAGGCTCGCACCGAGTCCACGGGCACGCCGCGGCCCAGCTGATACATCTCGCCGATCGTGCTCATGGCGCTGCCAAGCCGCTGCGCTGCGGCGCGGCGGAACCAGCGCAGCGCCTCGGCGAAATCCTGGGGCACGCCCTTGCCCTCGTAGTACATCAGCCCGTGGTTGTACTGGGCCTCGGCTCGGCCCCTCTCGGCGCCGGCAAGATACCAGCGCGCCGCCTCGGCAAAGTCCTGGGGTACCCCCTCGCCACGCAGGTAGAGGCTGGCGAGGTTGTCCATGGCCTCGGCGACGCCGAGCGCGGCGGCACTTCGGTACCAGCGAGCCGCCTCGGCGAAGTCTTGGGGCACGCCCTCGCCATTGTAGTAGAGGCGGCCGAGCCCGTGCTGCGCCTCGCCGAGACCGGCCTCGGCGGCCTTGTGCAGCCATGAAGCGGCGGTGACGAAGTCCTGCGCCACGCCCGTGCCGGTATAGAACATCCGGCCCAGCCGGAGCTGCGCGTCGGCGTTGCCCGCCTGCGCCAAGGGGGCTAGCAAATCGAGCGCCGTGGCATAGTCGCCGCGCTGGTAAGCGGCGAGGCCGCCTTCGAGGTCGGCCGCGGCCGGCACCGCCGTGGCGCAGACCAGCGCGAGCGCCGCAATCAGCCGTCGCATGGCGCAAATCCTACAGGCGTTGACGCGGCCGGTCGAGATTCAGTAGGTGGGGATGCGGCGGCAGAGTAGCTCACTCGCCCTCCGCTGCCGCGCCGGCGGCGCGCTGATGCTCGCGCAGGTGCGCGGTCCAGCTTTGCGCCTCGATGAACACTCGCCCGACCTCGGGGAAGTCCTCCTTGATCCGCCGCTCGAGATGCGAAACCGCGGCCTCGACCTCGACGGAATCGAGCTTGTCGTCGAAGTCGATGCTCAGGTTGAGGAGTACGTCCTCGGGTCCGAGGTGCATCGTCAGCACCTCGTTGGTGCGAAGTATCCCAGGCTCGGCCTCGACGATAGCGCGGACGCCGCGGACAAGCGCCGTGCTCGCGCCCTCGCCGATCAACAGCCCCTTGGACTCGTAGGCCAGCACCAGCGCGGTCAAGCCCAAGATCACCCCGATCACCATCGAGGCTACGGCGTCGAGCACCGGCGCGTCAAGCGCGTCGGCAAGTGCAATCCCGACCAGCGCGGCGATGAGCCCGAGCATGGCGGCGGTATCTTCGAACAACACGGTGAAGATTGTGGGATCCTTGCTGTGACGCACCGCCTCGAGGTAGCCGAGCGCGCCCTTGGTCGCGCGAAACTCGCGAAACGCGACCCACCACGAGCCCGATTCGAAAACGATCGCCACAGCCAGCACGATGTAGTTGATGTGAGGATCGCTGACCGGGTGTGGATTCCCGAGCTTCGCAAGACCCTCGTAAAAAGAGATTCCGCCCCCCAGCGCGAAGATCAAGATGGCGACCACGAAGGTCCAGAAGTAGACCTCCATGCCGTAGCCGAAGGGGTGCGCTGCGTCGGCGGGGCGGCGGGCCCGCCAAAGCCCGAAAAGAAGGAGGAGCTGGTTTCCGGTATCGACGACGGAGTGAACCGCCTCGCTCAACATTGCCGAGGAGCCGGTGAACGAGGCGGCGCCGAACTTGGTCGCCGCGATCAGCGAGTTGCCGATCAGCGCGGCGTAGATCACGCGTCTCGATGAATGCGCCGCCATGGCCGGCTAGTATGCCACAATCGCCCGGCACGGCCGGTAACGCGCCCACGGTCGATCCCGCACGGAGCCGCGTGAGCGGTTTCTTAGAGGCGCCAGCGAGGAAGGCGAATGGACCGCGACCCACGGTACGACATTCTCTTCGAGCCGGTGCCCATTGGGCCGGTCACCGCCAAGAACCGCTTTTACCAGGTGCCGCACTGCAACGGCATGGGATTCAAGTGGCCGCAGTCCCACGCCAAGATGCGCGAGGTCAAGGCCGAGGGCGGCTGGGCCGTGATCTGCACCGAAGAGTGCATGATCCACCCGACCTCGGACGGTACGCCGTACCCTCAGGGTCGGCTGTGGGACGAGGGCGACGTCGAGCTCTTGGCGCTGTTCGCCGAGGGGGTCCACCGTCACGGAGCGCTGGCCGGGGTCGAGCTGGTGCATCACGGCCAAGCCATTCCCAACCTCTTCACCCGCGAGTATCCGATCGCGCCCAGCGACAGCGTCAACCGACACAACGATCCGGTGCAGGCGCGGGCCATGGACAAGGCCGACATCCGGGCTTTGCGCGAGTGGCACCGCAAGGCGGCGCTGCGGGCCAAACGAGCCGACATCGACCTCGTATACGTCTATGCCGCTCACGACCTCGCTCTGCCCCAGCATTTCCTGTCGCGGCGGCGAAACCAGCGCAGCGACGAATACGGCGGCAGCCTCGAGAACCGCGCCCGGCTCTTGCGCGAGCTCATCGAGGACACCAAGGACGCGGTGGGCGACCGCTGCGGCGTGGTGGTCCGCTTCGCGGTCGACGAGATGGTCGGGCCGGACGGCATCACCGCCGATGCCGAGGGACCGGAGGTCATCGAGATGCTGGGCGAGCTGCCCGACATGTGGGATGTCAACATCAGCGATTTTTCCGAGGACGCGCCAACCTCACAGTTCCAAACCGAGGGTCACCACGAGCCCTACGTCGCCTTCGTCAAGACGCTGACCACAAAGCCGGTGGTCGGCGTCGGCTGGTTCACCTCGCCCGACACGATGGCCTCGCAGGTGCGCCGCGGCATTCTCGACATGATTGGCTGCGCCCGTCCCTCGATCGCCGATCCCTTCTTGCCGAAGAAGATCGAGGAAGGGCGCATCGACGACATCCGCGAGTGCATCGCCTGCAATATCTGTGTCGGCTGGGGTGTCGAGCGCGGGGTGCCGATGCGCTGCACCCAAAACCCGAGCGTCGGGGAGGAGTGGCGCCGCGACTGGCACCCCGAGCGCATCGCCGCGAAGGGCTCGGACGGTTCGGTGCTTGTTGTCGGCGCCGGACCCGCGGGGCTCGAAGCTGCGCGCGCGCTCGGCCAGCGCGGCTACCGCGTCACGCTCGCCGAGGCCGAAAAGGAGCTCGGCGGCCGGGTCAGCCGTGAGAGTCGGCTCCCCGGTCTTGCGCCGTGGGCGCGGGTACGCGACTGGCGGGTGGGCCAAATTCAACAGATGCCCAACGTCGAGGTCTTTCTCGACAGCCACATGACCGAGGCGGACGTTCTGGAGTTGGGGCACGACCACGTGATGATCGCCACCGGTGCGGCGTGGCGGCGCGACGGCGTCGGCCGCGCCAACACTAAGCCGATCCCCGGCTCGGACCGCGGTCACGTGTTCGCACCCGAGGCGGTGATGCGTGGTGAGGATATCCCCGATCCGGTCGTCATCTTTGACGACGATCACTACTACCTCGGTTTCGAGCTGGCCGAGTCGCTGCGGCGCGGCGGTCACAGCGTGAGTCTTGTAACCCCGGCCGCGGACGTCGCCAATTGGACCCATTTGATCTACCAGCAAGCCCACATGCAGACGCGGCTTCTGGAGCTGGGGGTGAAGATCGTCCCCCACCGCAACTTGGTGCGCATCGGCAAGAACCGGGTGACGACGGCGTGCGTCTTCACCGGCCGCCGCCGGCCGCTCGCCGCGCAGGCGGTGGTCATGGTGACGGCGCGCCTGCCGGAACGGGGACTCTACGATGCGCTGTCGGGGAACCAGGCCGCACTCGCCGCCGCAGCGATCAAATCGCTCCGTCGCATCGGCGATTGTCACTGTCCAGGGATCATCGCCGCCGCAGTCTTCGACGGCCATACCGCGGCGCAGGCGCTAGATGCCCCGCCTTCGCCGGACGTCCCGTTTCGTCGCGAGCGTATTGCGATCGAGGCGAGCGTGTGAAAAGAACCAGCCGGCGCGCGCGGTCACTCAGCCTCGGGGTTGGTCCGGTACTTCCCCGATAACAGGAAGTCCCATGTTCCGTAGGCGCTGATTCCAACGGCGAACCAAAGCCAGATTTCTTCCTGGCCGACGATGAACTCGAAGACCACCCAGCAGGCGCAAACGAAAAGCACCGAGAGTCGGCGATAGAGCGGCACGAGCCAGGGATGGGCTTTCATGACGCGGCAAGTGTACCACGGTGACCCGGACGGCGCGAGCGAGCGGGCGGCAGAGCGGCATGATCGCAGCACGAACTGATGTGGTCGGCAGCCTGTTGCGGCCGCGCGAGCTGCTGGCGGCCCGCGAGGATTTGGCGGCGGGGCGGATTGCGGAGACGGAATTCAAGGCGGCGGAGGATCGGGCCGTTGACGGCGCCATCGCCCTGCAAGAGGAAGCGGGGCTGGAGGTCTTGAGCGACGGCGAGATGCGCCGCCTCTCCTTCCAGAGCCAGATGACCGAAGCTGTCGAAGGGTTCGGCACCTGGGACCTCGACGCCTTCTTGTGGGGTGATTGGCACGGTGACGAAGCGGTCGCCGATCGGAGGGCCGACCGCCCGCCGGCACTTGGCGTGGTCGCGCCATTGCGGCCCAAACGGCGTTTGTGCGCCGAAGAGTTCACCTACTTGCGGGCGCGTACCTCGCGCACGCCGAAGATCAATATTCCGAGCCCGGGACTGTTCGCCAACTTTTACGACCCCGAGCGCTCCGCGGCGGCGTACCCGACTTTCGAGGGATTCATGTGGGCGGTGACCGAAATCCTTCGCGAGGAAGTGGCAGAGCTCGTGCGTCTGGGGGCCCGCTACATCCAGATTGACGCGCCCCACTATCCCTTGTTCGTCGACCCGAACATGCGCCGCTTCTACGAATCGCGGGGCTGGGACATGGCACGTTGGCTGGACGAAGGGATCGCGCTCGACAACGCCGTAATGGAGGGATTTGCCGGGGTCACGTTCGGCTTTCATCTGTGCCGCGGCAACCAGGGAAGCCGCTGGCTCGTCGCCGGTGATTACGATTCGATTGCCGCACCGATCTTCAAACGCACGCTTGCCCAGCGCCTGCTGCTTGAGTACGACGACGAACGCTCTGGCTCCTTCGAGCCACTCTCGCAGGTGCCCGATGACAAGACCGTCGTGCTTGGCCTGATAACCACGAAACGCGGAGATCTCGAGGATCCCGCCGAGCTAATCCGACGAGTGCACGAGGCCGCACGATACCTACCGCTCGAGCGCCTGGCGATCAGCCCCCAGTGCGGATTCGCCACATCGATCGTCGGCAACAACCTCTCGCCAGAAGAGCAGCGCCGCAAGCTCGAAGTCTTGTGCGCGACGGCACGCCAGGTATGGGGCTAATCCGCCCGACGCGATCTTGCAGCTGATTATCAACACATGACGGAGCCCGCCCCCGAGTCGACCTATCGCGAACGGGCGGGCACGATTCTGGCGCTCGGGCTACCGATCGTGGGCGGCATGATCTCGCAAAACGTCCTCAATCTTGTGGACACCGCGATGGTCGGGGTGCTGGGCCCGACCTCGCTCGCCGCGGTGGGCATCGGATCGTTCAGCAACTTCATGGCGATCGCGCTGGTGATGGGCATGTCCTCGAGCGTCCAGGCGATGGCCGCGCGGCGGAAGGGCGAGGGCCGCGAGGGCGAAACCGCGGTACCGCTGAACGGCGGGCTGCTGCTGGCGCTCGTCATGGGTCTGCCGATTCTGATCGTCCTCTTTGTTTTCGGACCCACCCTGCTGCCCTACATCAACAGCGATCCCGCGGTGATCGCCGAGAGCACTCCTTACTTCCAGGCACGGCTTTGCGCCATCTTCGCGGTAGGTATGAACTTCGCGTTCCGCGGCTATTGGAACGGCGTCAGCATGTCCCGCATCTACTTTCAGGTGCTGATCGTCATGCACCTGTCAAACGTGTTGCTCAACTACGTGCTGATCTTCGGCGCGCTCGGCAACCCCCCGATGGGCACGCTTGGCGCCGGTATCGGCAGCACCGTGGCCACCTACCTGGGGACCGGACTTTACGTTTTTCTCGGATTCCGGCACGCGCGGGGCGCCGGATTCCTTCGCAGCATTCCGAGCGCCGCGACGATGCTCACGATGGTGCGGCTCGCGCTACCCTCGGCGCTGCAGCAGTTCCTGTTCGCCGCCGGGATCACTTCGCTGTTCTGGATCATCGGCCAGGTCGGCACCGCCGAGGTCGCGGCTTCGAACGTGCTTGTCAACTTGTTGCTGGTGGCTTTCCTGCCCGGCATGGGTCTTGGCCTGGCCGCCGCGTCGCTGGTCGGTCAGGCGCTCGGACGCGGCGATGGGGCCGAGGCACAGCGCTGGGGCTGGGACGTCGTGAAGCTTGCCGCGATTGTCATGGCGGCGCTTGGGATCCCCGCCCTGATCGTCCCCGAGATCTTGCTGGCGGGCTTCATTCACGATCCCGAGGTGCTCACGATCGCGCGCGCGCCGTTGCGACTGTTGGGCGCCGCGATGGCCATCGACGCGGTAGGGCTGGTGCTGACGAACGCCTTGCTGGGCGCCGGCGCCGCACGCCAGGTGATGGTGGTGACGGTTTCGCTGCAGTGGCTGTTGGGATTGCCGCTGACGTGGCTGTTCGGCCCTTACCTGGGTTTCGGCCTTTTGGGTATCTGGGGCTGTCAGTTCGGCTACCGCGCGATCCAGGCCGCGGTGCTGAGCTATTTGTGGCGGCGTGGCCGCTGGGCGGCGATACGGGTCTAGCGGCTAGAGTGCGGCGACGAAATCGCTCGCCGCTGCGATTCCTTCCTCCCAGTTCTGCGCTTGGGTCCGGCCCGAGGCCTTGCGCGGCTTGAAGCTGTGGTCGCCATCCTCCATCCAACGGACGGCGATCGCGGGTGAAAGCGCGTAGCTCCCGACTTCGGCTTGATTGCCCAGCGCATCGCGGGTCCCCTGCACGATCAAGGTCGGCGTAGTGAGCCCCGCCAAATGCTCGGTCCGCAGCTTCTCGGGGCGGCCCGGCGGGTGGAAGGGGTAGCCCAAGCAAAGCAAGCCCGCCACCCCCGCCTCATCGGCGACCATGCTGGCGACGCGACCGCCCAGGGATTTTCCGCCGGCAACCAGACGATTGGCACCCAGCTCCTCGATTACCGCCCGCCAGGTCTCGCGCAGGACGCGCGGCGAATCGGGCCCCCGGCGGCGGCCCTCGCGCCGCCCCGCCATGTAGGGAAACTCGAAGCGGGCGACGCGGTGGTCGTGCGCCGCTAGACCCGTGGCGAAGGCGACCATGAAGGGGCTGTCCATCGGCGCCCCGGCACCGTGCGCGAGCACCACCGTATGCGCCGCCCTCTTGGGGCCGTCGAACAGAAACTCCGCCATCCGGTTCCACCTCGTCCAACAGGGCGCCGCGGCGTTCACGATTGCGTAGGGGCGCTTGCCGCCGCGGTGGCGCCGTATCATATCGCCGCAAGGGCCCATGGGTTAGACTTGCCGGGTGGATTCCTTGATCCTCGACAATGAGCCGACGATCCGGCTCGGCTTCTTCCTCGGTGTGTTGGCGGCGATGGCGGTGTGGGAGCTGGCCGCGCCGCGCCGCCGGCTGGTCGCCTCGCGAGCGCTCAGGTGGCTCTCGAACCTCGCGGTCGTGATTCTCGGTACTGGCCTTCTGCGGCTAATCTTTCCCGTTCTCGCGGTCGGCCTCGCGTCCCTCGCCGAGCTCCGCGGGTGGGGGCTCTTCAACGCGTTCGAGGTCCCATCGTGGCTTGCGTTCGTGGCTTCGGTGGTAGTGCTCGACCTCGCCATCTACCTGCAGCACGTCATCTTCCACGCCGTCCCCATCCTGTGGCGGTTGCACATGATGCACCACACCGACCGCGACTTCGACGTCACCACTGGGGTCCGCTTCCACCCCTTCGAAGCGGTGTTGTCGATGGTCATCAAGCTCGCCGTGATCGCCGCTCTGGGGCCGCCCGCGGTGGCCGTCGTCGTCTTCGAGGTAGTGCTGAGCATTACCTCGCTGTTCAACCACGGCAACGTGCGCATGGCGCCCGGGCTCGACCGCGCGCTGCGATTGATCGTGGTCACACCGGAAATGCACCGCGTGCACCACTCGCTGCACCCGCACGAGACCAACTCTAACTTCGGCTTCAACCTGCCGTGGTGGGATCGCCTGTTCGGCACCTATCGCGCACAGCCCGCCGAGGGCCACCGCGACATGACGATCGGACTCAGCCAGTTCCAGGACCGCGGGCCAGAGAACCTGTGGTGGATGCTGGTGCTGCCGTTCCGAGGCGAGACCGGCGCCTACCCGATCAATCGCCGGAGTTCGGGTTCGTGAGCCGGCGGGCGGTCTTGCGCGTCATCTTGCTGGCGGCGGTCGCGGCCGGCGTTGCCTGGGTGATCGTCAACCGCGATGTCTTGGATGTCGACGCACTGGAGGCCTGGGTTCTCGGCTTCGGAATCTGGGCGCCGCTGGTATTCGTCGGGCTGTATGCGGCGGCGGCGCCGTTGGGCGCGCCAGGCTCGGCGCTTACGCTAGCCGGAGGCGTGCTTTTCGGACCGGTGTGGGGCTCGGTGTACAGCTTGCTCGGCGCGACGGCCGGGGCGACCCTCGCCTTCCTGATCGCCCGCTATGTCGCCGCCGACTGGGTGGCGGCCAAGGCCAAGGGTATCCTTGGCCGGGTGATCGCCGGGATAGAGGCCGAAGGCTGGCGCTTCGTGGTCTTCGTGCGCCTGGTGCCGCTGTTCCCGTACAACGTCTTGAACTATGCGCTTGGCGCAACCCGCATCAAGCTCTCGCATTACGTGATCGCCTCGTTCCTGGCCATGGCCCCGGGAGGCGTCGCGTATACCTATCTTGGGTACGCGGGCCGCGAGATCGCGGGCGGCAGCACCGACTGGGTCAACACCGCCCTCATCGCCGTTGCCGCGGTAGCCGCGGTCACCTTCATTCCCTTGGCGATCCGCCGCTGGCGGCTGATGCGCAAGGCCGGAGACGAGTCGGCCGATTCCGCAACTTAGGGCTTGGGCGCGGTCAAGCCTTGGGGGTAATGTCGGCGCAAATAACGCCGCCGCTGGGGAGATCGA
>PVBE011968503.1_pt1 | contig 29554 bp, 19 predicted proteins | sample 1631181 | NCBI WGS metagenome assembly PVBE01 (sample SAMN08397723, study PRJNA350692) | Marine metagenome, whole genome shotgun sequencing project. | isolation source: water | place: Pacific Ocean | collected 2012-04
CAGGGTGACGACGAGAAGATCGGCCACCACACCCTGCAAGAGACTCGAGACAACCTCCGGGACCCGGGCGAGCGGCGCTTTGCGATCTACGCCATGCGGGACTACGCCAAGGCCGGCCGGCTCCAGCCCGCCGACTTCGACGCGGTGGCCACGATCGCGGCCTCGGCGCAGGCCGACTTCCAGACCCGGAGCGTCGCGATCCTGATCCTCGGCGACGCGGGCAGCCACCTGGCTTCCTCCCACCTCCAGGTGCTGGGAGACCTCGCCGCGAAGGGCCAGCCGCCCGGCATCCGTGAGTACGGTGTCGGCGCGCTGCTCTCCCTGACGGGCCTGCTCGAGGCGCCGCAAGTCGACGCCCTCTGCTCGATCGCGTGGTCGACGCAGGCCGACCGGAAGCTGCGGTGGCTCGCCCTGATCTGCTTGAACAAGGCGAAGGTGGGACTCACCGTCTTCCAGCTCTCGGCGATCCGCAAGGCCGCCGGCGACGAGGAACCGGGCGAGGTGCAGCGCGAAGCCAAGACCCTGTTGGAAGCACACGGCGAGATGACGACCTGGCGTACCCTCCGCCAACCGGAGACGCCGAAGGAGACCCCCAAACCGCCAGCAGGTGCCACCGAGCAGGCCCAGAAGGCGATCATCGGGGACCTCGTCCGCCGCATGAAGCTCATGGTCCCGGCCGCGGAGATCGAGAGTTCCCAGCCGAACTGGCACATGCGCACCCAGCACTTCTGGGCCCAGTACATGCTGCTCAGCCCCATGGTGAAGGCCCTGTCCTCGGCCCAGCTCTACGAAGCCCTGGGCACGCTGGCCACCCAGACCGGGGACACCGACCGCGCGAGCAAGCTCTTCCCGGCGGCCTATGCCGGGCACATCGACAGCATGTTCCGGGGGGGCGCGCCCCAAGCCAAACCGCCCGAGGAATACGACCCCTTCGCGTCCAAGGGCGCGCAGCTGGAGGTCATCGCGGTCAGGGTTTACAGCTACATCTCCGGCCTCGACGAGATCGGCGAGACCAACATCCAGCAGGGCTGGCTCCGCTACAAGACGCTCTGGCAACTGACCGGCCAACTGAGCAGCGAAGACCTCGAGATCCTGGTCGGGCACCTCCGCGACTTCCTCTTCGTCAGCGCGGGTCACCCTAGGACCCGCAAGCGCGACGTCTACACGGAGCTGGGCTGCCACCTGAAGTTCGGCCGCTTTCGCGACCAGGTGATGGAGCACATCGACGAGGCGGTGCCCGTCCGCCCGATCTACGACACGGAGGAGTCCCTTCCCGCCGCGGCCAACGACCACCAGGAAGCCACCGGCGCGGACTCGGAGGGGCTGTCCGGCGACGAGGACAAGAAGCTCACCAACCGCGAGGTGCGGCTCGAGATCAACCGCATCCGGGACGACTACATCTTCGCGTCCCGCTGCAGCTACTTCGCCTCGATCGACCTGCAGAACCGCCTCAGCCGCGAGGAGAACAGCGGCGGCATTGGCACCGAGCTCCTGAAGACCTACTTCGCCGGCCGCCAGCCCAAGGAGCTGTGCGGCAAGGCGCGCTTAGCCGAGCTGCTGTTCAAGCAGGCGACCGACGGCTTCGTCCGAGCGGAGTCCGCGGGAGACGTCGTCGGCGCCCTGATCATCTACCAGACTGCGAACGACCAGTACAGTGGAATCAGCAAGGAATTCGGCGTCTACTTGAAGGACTTCGCCGACACCGGCGAGGTCGTCTACGACGTCGTCAAGACCGTCCGCGACACCTCCTTCTCGGTCGCTGCGAAGGGCTTCACGGTCGTGCTCACGCCGGTGCTCGGAACCAAGGGCGCCAAGGCCGCCGTGATGGCCGGTGAGACCTTCCTCCTGACCACCGCGAACCAGGTCGGCCGGCAGATCGCCGGCGAAGAGTTCAGCATCGGTGACGCCGTCGGGGACGTGCTCATCTTCGGGCTCAAGAGCGTCAACGACGTGGCCTTCGAGAGCGCCTTCAAGAAGACGGGTGGAGCGGGCGAGGCCGCCATCGCGTTCATGGTCTCCCAGCTCAAGGTCGCCATCAAAGCGCTCTACGACTACGGCTCGCACCAGCAGAAGGAAGGACGGGAGTACCGCGGCACGGAAGGAATCAAGGCGGTGGTGGCCTCGGGCAAGGAGGCGACGAAGGCCGGCATCGAGGTCTTCATGCGCAAGAAGCCGATCGTTGGCGCCGCGCTGGCGGCGTTGATCCCGAACCTGCTCCAGGAGATCGCGAACTCGGTCATCGACGACAAGGCGATGGACCTCGAGAAGCTGGTCATCAACATCTGCAAGGACTTCATCACCTCGCTGATCGGCTACGTCATCGAGAAGGGCGGCATCGACAAGAAGCGGATGGAGCTCATCAGCACCGACGGCAACAACGACTACGGGCTGACGGAGACGGGCAAGAAGCGGATCCCCGAGAGCTTCGGCAAGTTCGGCGAGAAGAGATAGAGAGGGGCCCGAGGTTGGCGGACGCACGGGTGCGGGCCAGTAGGAGTGGACAACGGACGGAGTGGACCCTCTTCGCTATCCCGGATGTTGTGGTTTCGGTTGTTACTTCAACCACATAGCAACATTGAGGGCCTTTAGCTAGTCAGGGTGATGATCGATCCGGGCTAGAAGCGCCCTCGTCCCGTCCAGAGGCCGATGGTGCCGGCGTCCGCGGTGGCCTGGGTCTGGTCGAGCCAGCCGGGCTCGGGGCCGTCCCCGCAGTGGCCCACGATGATGTCGATGATGTAGACCTCCTCGCTGCCCTCTGCGGTGCCGGAGCCCCAGTGGTAGTCGACGACGTCCTCGCTCGGGTCCCCGACGACACCGCGCTTCCAGTTGTAGCCCCAGCGCTCGTCGACCAGGCGGAGCCGATCGACGACCTCGTCCATGAAGCCCCAGCCGCCCCCGTAGTCGAGGCACGAGCCCTCGAGCAGCTCCGGGTGTTCGGCGGCGACCTCGTCGACGATGTGGCTCATGTCGGGGAGGGGGAGCTTCTCCGGCTCTTCTTCTTCCTCTTCGCAGAGGATCTCCACGTCGAGTTCGACGGACTCGCCGAACCAGGCGACGTTCTCGTGCACCATCTGCCAGTCAGAGGTGACGAAGCCGGGCTCGTCAGGGGCGAGCAGATGGATCTCGAAGGAGTACTCGAAGCCCGAGGCCACGCTGGCGTCGTCCGGGAGCCAGCTCCGCGTGTCGCCGACCACCAGGGGGTCGTCGTCGCCGATGGCGCCGAGCTTGTACTCGCCGGCTCGGGTCCACGTGGCCGCGCCGACGTTCTGCACGGTGATGAGGGCCGAGCGCTCCTCGCCACAGGTCATGGTGGAGGGGAAGGAGAGGGTTCGGATGACGGCGTCGTCATCCACCAGGTCCTCGCCCCCGGTGTCGTCCTCGATCTCCTCGTCGAGGTCGTCGCGGGAGGGGTGACCCGGTCCGTCGGAGGTCCCGGGCTGGGCGCAAGCGAGCAACAGCGCGATCACGGCTTTCCTTCGGTACCAGCAGTCAGGCTATCCGAAACCGAGGGTGCGAATTGCCAGGTCCGTGCCAAGGCGAGGCGCTATTTCTTGCGCTTCGCGTGGCGGGACCGGGCGTTCTTGTTCGAGCAGTTTCGCGAGCAGTACTTGCTGCGCGGCCGCGCCGGCTTTCCGCAGCCGTCCCAGGAGCACATCTCGGTGCCCTCTGGCAGGGGCTGGTCGCTGCCCCCTTCGTCCTCGTCGCCTCCGTCGGCGGTCGTGCCGTTGACCGTCGCAGAAGCAAGGGCGTCTTTCGGAGAGGACGCTGCGCGCTCGGGCTCCGTCGAGCGGGTCGGAGCCACGTCCTCTGGGCTGAGGTTCCGGTCTCGCAGGAACTCCCCGTACTGCCGGTCGCACTCTTCCTGCACCGCCTTCTCGCCGTAGAGCACGAACCCGCAGGTGAAGCAGTGGAGCTGCACCTGGTGTGGCCCGCGGATGCCGGCGATCCGCCGGTCGCGCTCCAGTTCCAGGTTGTGCGAGAAGCACTTGGGGCAGGTCATCTTCCAGCTCATCCGGGCCCCGTCCTCCAAGCGACAGAGATGCGCTGTCGCGTCTAACGCCAAGTGCGCTTTCCGTCACGTGTCGCGGGGCTTACAAAGTGTCGATGTTCCATCCAGACGGCCCATCCCTCGTCGAGCTCGTGCAGCAGGGTCTATGTTCTCTCGAAGAGGGCTACGACCGCATCGCGCCCAAGTTCGACCTCACCCCCTTTCGCACTCCGGACGAGGTCGTGGCCGTCGTCGCAGAGGCCGTCGGTGATGTCGACGACGCCATCGACATCTGCTGCGGGACCGGCTCGGCGCTGTTCTACCTGAGACCCCACGTCAGGCGCCGGCTGGTCGGCCTGGACCTGTCCTCGGGCATGCTCGACCAGGCTCGAGCCCACCTCCGGGGAGCCGCGGGCAGCGTCGAGGCCGAGCTCGTGCAAGGGGACGTGCTCCACGCTCCGTTCTCCGAGGAGTTCGACCTCGTCACCTGCTTCGGTGCCTTCGGTCACTTCACCAGGGACGAGGAGCCCCTGCTCGTCGCCAGCGTCAAGGAGCTCCTGCGACCCGGTGGGCGCTTCGCCTTCGTGACCCATCGAGAGCTCGGCTACGGGGAGGTGCGCACCTGGCCCTATCGCGCCTTCAACGCCGCGATGCTCTTGCGCAACGCCGTCATCGACCCGCCCTTCGTCATGTACTACCTGGGCTTCACGCTGGAGCGGAGCACAGAGCTGCTAGAGGCAGACGGCTTCACCGTCGAGGTACTCGAGGGCGCCCTGCCCGCGCCCCTCCACAACTACGTGGTGGTCATGGCGACTCGTAGGTAGGGATGCTCGTGCCGTCGGGACGCACGATGTCGAAGTGTTCGCCGACGTAGTGCTCCGGTACTCCCTCGGCGAGCTCGCCGAGGTGGTCGATCATCGAGTCGAGTCCTGCCATCGCGAAGCGCACGACGAGCTCCTCTGGGATGTTGCCGCCGATGTCGGTGCGGACCTGGTAGACGACGAGCACGCCCTCGCCGCAGCTCATCAGGATCCAGCCCCCCTGGTTGACCGGGGTCCAGAGGGCTTTTTCGGGCTCGGGGACCGTGTCCTCCGGCACGTCGGCCAGCGCCCCCGTCGCCCGCTCGTCCAGGTCCCATATGCGCTCCCAGACCACCCCCTCGGAGGCCGCGTGAAGAGGCGGGTTGTTCTGGACCACCACGACCCAGTGGCGGTCGGAGAAAGGCGCCGGTACGTCGTAGTGCTGGTAGAGGACCTTGTAGCCGGGCACCGTCCCCAGGAGCCAGACCTCCGTGAGCCCGTCGACGAGGTGGTCGTGCACGTCGTCGAGGGCGCCGACCCACACCTGCTCCATGGGGTAGGCGAGGTAGCCGACCCCCACAGCGCCATCGACCTCGTCGTCGACCTGCTGTCGCCAGCGCGCGACCTGGCCCGTGGCGACGAGGGCCCACTGGTCCTCGCTCAGCTCCGGCTGGGGCAGGGTGCCGTGGTCCTGGAGCGTCGGGAGCTGGTCCGCCCAGCACTTCTGGAGTGCCGCTGAGTCGGGGTTCGCCAGGGCGATGGAGGTGAACAGCACCACGTGTGTCAGTGATATGGGGACGCTTCGGAGGTCGGCAAGTCGTGATCAGGAGCGAGACAACAGGAGCCGTCACGGTCATCACGCTCGACCGCGCCAGACGGAAGAACGCGGTGGACCGGGAGCACGCCGACGCCCTCGCAGAGGCCTTCCGTGCCTTCGAGGCCGATGACGACGCCCTGGTCGCTGTCCTGCACGGAGCGGGGGGCTGCTTCTGTGCGGGCGCCGACCTCCAGGCCGTGGCCGCGGGGGAGCCCAACCGCCTCGAGATCGACGGAGACGGGCCGATGGGTCCGACGCGCCTGGAGCTGTCGAAGCCCACCATCGCGGCGATCGAGGGCTACGCCGTCGCAGGCGGCCTGGAGCTGGCCCTCTGGTGTGACCTGCGGATCGCCGCCAACGACGCTGTTCTGGGGGTCTTCTGCCGCCGCTGGGGTGTGCCCCTGATCGACGGTGGGACCCTGCGTCTGCCGCGCGTCGTCGGGCTGGGGCGCGCGCTGGACCTCGTGCTGACCGGCAGGCCCGTCCACGCGGACGAGGCCCTGTCGATGGGCCTCGTCAACCGCATCGTGCAGCCCGGTGACGCCCTTTCGGCTGCGATCGAGCTCGCCGAGTCCATCGCCTCTCATCCCCAGGCCTGCATGCGGGCCGACCGCCACTCCGTGCTCCACAACAGCACCCTGTCCGAGGAGTTCGCGGGTGGTCTCGAGGTGCTCGGAGAGGCCCTCGAGGGCGCCCGGCGCTTCGCAGGCAAGTGAGCTGGGCCCACCTTCCAGGGGACTGGGCCCGCGAGCTGGACGCGACCGTCCCAGAGGCCCGCCGGCTGATGGCCTGTGTCTGGGGTGGCGGGGACGTCGCCGCCATGAAGCGCCCGGCCCGCCGGTCCGTGGCGGAGCGCCTCAGCGTGCCCTCTCTCCCGGGTGTGCTGGAGCGCATCGCCGATGACGACGGCGGGCTGCGCTACCTCTTCGCCCTCGAGGACGGGGCGGTGGTCGAGGCCGTGAGGATCCCGCTGGAGAAGCCCGGACGCTTCACCGTCTGCCTGTCGTCCCAGGTCGGCTGCGCGATGGGCTGCGCCTTCTGCGCGACGGGACAGCTGGGGCTGACGCGGAACCTCTCCGCTGCGGAGATCCTCGGGACCTTCCGAGTCCTGCGCGAGGAGGCGCCAGGTCGCGTCACGGGCGCGGTGTTCATGGGTCAGGGCGAGCCGCTGCACAACTACGACGCCGTCATCCGAGCGGCCTCGGTCCTGTCGCATCCCTGCGGCGGGCGCCTGGCGGCGAAGTCCATCAGCATCTCGACCGTCGGGCTGGTGCCACAGATCCGGCGCTTCGTCGCAGAGGGCCATGCCTTCAGGCTCGTCGTCTCCCTGACATCCGCGGTGCAGTCGCGCCGCGAAGAGCTCCTACCGGTCGCCGGCAGGTGGAGTCTCGAGGAGCTGGCTTCCGCCCTCGGTGACCTGCACGAGGCGAGGGGACGCCGACAGACCCTGGCCTGGGTGCTGCTCGGCGGCGTGAACGATGGCCTCGACGAGGTCGAGGCGCTGCAGGCGGTCTTCGGCGATCTGCCAGTTCGCATCAACCTGATCGACGTGAACTCGCCTGAGTTCCGGCGCTCGACGGATAGTGAGCGCGACCGCTTCTTCGACTGGTTGCAGGTGTTGAACTCGCCGATCGTCCGGCGCTACTCGGTGGGGGCGGGCCAGCGCTCGGCCTGCGGGATGCTCACATCCAGTCGATGCCGGTAGCGTCCCGTCGGACCCAGCAGTTGAGCCAGCGCCCGTCGACCGGGACGCTGACGGCCAGGTAGCGATCCTCGAAGTCGGCGGGGAAGTTCGCCTCCGGCTCCAGCGCCCAGGCCTTGAGCGCGAAGACCTTGTCTTCTGGGAGGTAGATGTCGGGGCCGAGGGAGAAGACGTAGTCCGGATCCCCTTTCTCGTGGCCAGCCATGCCGCTCCCCTGGGTGAGGTTGTCCGTCCGAGCGATGTGGCGGTCGGTGAGCCCCCACATGTCGATCGTCCGGTGGCCGGCGTAGTAGGGGACCGCGCCGGCGGAGTGGATGGCGAGGAGCTTGTCGGCGGGCACGGTCTCGGCGAGGAAGTCACCCAGGTCCCGGCGGGCTTCGAGGTTGGCGTGACGGATCCCTGCCCAGGCCCTGGCCTCTGAGTCGAGGAAGAAGGTCTGGCCGGCGAGGGCGAGCCCCGCGAGGACGAGGAGCACCTTGGACCTGGCCCAGCGCGAGATGGTCTCTCCGGCGAGCACGGCCAGCAGTGGGAGCACCGGCATGACGAAGCGCCCGGTCGGCTTGAAGTCCCCGCCGATCCAGGCGACGTAGGCCAGGAAGCCCAACGCGGTGACGGCCAGCGGCACGGTCTTGTCGCTGCGCGCGACGAGCGCACGACCGGCCACCAGCAGCCACAGCACCGGGTGGGAGAGGGCGTGGGCGGCGAGGTACTGCAGGCCCCGGGGGAGGGCGAAGCCTCCGGTCTTGGCGTAGAAGGTGTTGGGGAAGGGATCGCCGTAGTAGGCGAGCCGCCAGGCCGTCAGGCCCGCCAGCACCAGGGCCAGCGCCAGGCCTGCCTTGGACGAGCTCAGGACGCGTCGGACCCAGGAGCCACCGGCCCGCCGGCAATCCAGCAACAGGCCGACGTGGAGCAGCAGCATCACCAACGGCGCCTCCGGCCGCGTGAGGCAGGCCAGGGCGAACAGCGCCGTGCTCGCCAGGTGAGGGCGGTCCGCGTCACGCTCGCGCAGGGCGCAGAAGACCGCCAGGGTCAAGAGCGCCATGTACAGGGCGGTCTCCAGACCCTCGACCGACTCCGCAGCCACCTGGGGATCGAGGGCGACGAGCAGGGGAGCGACCAGGGCGGCCAGCATGCGCGGCTCTCGCGAGAGCCAGGCCGTCGCGACGATGGCGAGGGCCAGAGAGAGCAGGCCGCAGGCCGTGGAGAAGACGACCGGGTCGGCGTCGAGGCCGAGCCCGGCTGCCATCAGCAGGGTCCAGGAGAGGTTCGTGTAGCCCTCGACGTAGTCCCCCGGGTTGTAGACGAGCCCGTGGCCGTTGACGAGGTTCTCCGCGTACCGGAAGCTGATGAAGGCGTCGTCCTGGGTGCAGGCGCCGTAGGACAACGCCAGCCCGACGGCCACGGCCGCCGAGATGAACACTCCGAGGCGCCAGCTCACTCTCCGAGGGCCCTGAGGACCCGCAACAGCGCGATGTGTGTGTAGGCCTGCGGGAAGTTGCCCAGCTGCTCGCCGCGGATCGGATCGATGTCCTCGCTGTAGAGCCCCAGCGGGTTCGAGAAGCTGCGGAAGTTCGCCAGCAGCTTGCGGGCCCTGTCCTGCTGTCCGGCTCGCGCGATGGACTCGATCCACCACAGGGTGCAGGTGGAGAAGGTGCTCGTCGTCTGGCCGAAGTCGTCGTCGGCGACGTAGCGCTTCATGAGCCCATCGACGACGAGGTGGTCCTCGCAGCGCGCGATGGTCTCCAGCATGCGGGGATCGTCCGGCTCGACGACACCGAGCAGACCGAAGAGCAGGGAGCTGGCGTCCGGCACCTCGCGCTCCAGGGACTGGGGGAACCAGGGGCGGTCCAGCAGGCGGGCGAAGTGGGACTCCGAGCCAAGGTCCTCGCCCAGCAACTCCTCCGCCGCTCGCAGGCCGAGGCCGACCCAGAGCTGCGTGTGGAGGTGGACCGCGGGTCGCTCGCGGAACTCCCAGATGCCGTTGTCGGGCACCCACGGGCGGAGCTCACCGGCGATGGCTCGGAGCCAGTCGAGGTCCCTGCGCCAGTCCAGGCGCTGGGCGAGCCAGAGGATCTGACCGGGGGCGTCCAGCTGGATCTGGGTGGCCGCCGCGTTGCCGACACGGACGGGGCCGTTGCCCTCCCAGCCACACCAGTGCTCCAGGACCCGCTCCGGCAGCGAGGTCTCCCCGCCGAGGCCATAGAGCGGCTGCACCGGCGGCCCCACGTGTCGATGCAGAAAGGCCAGGAACCGACTCGCCTCTTCGGTGGCGCCCAGCGAGGCGAGCACCTCCGCCGCGAAGCACCCGTCGCGCACCCAGGCGTAGCGGTAGTCCCAGTTGCGTACCTCGCCTCTGGCCTCTGGGATCGAGGTCGTCGCCGCGGCGGCGATGCCACCATCGACGTGCTGCAGCAGCCTCAGGACCAGCGCGCTGCGGGAGTCCGGTGTGTCCACTCTCGCCAGCCACTCCCGGTCTTGGGTCACCGCGCGGTGGAGGCGCTCCGGGTAGGTCTCCACCGTGACCAGATCCTCCGCCTCGCCGCCGAGCCCGTAGCCAGGCCTGGGCTCGTCCTCCCAGAGGAGCTCCGGGTGGCCCTCGACGATCTCGACGTGGCGGTGGAGTCGACCCGAGGAGGCATGGTCGAAGAGCGCGACGTGCCCGCCGTCGACCTCGAGCAGCGTGCGCAGGACGTTTGTGCCCTCGATGTAGGACTGTTCGCGACCGATCGCTCCGACCAGCCCGTGGTGGCCCCCGTCCGGGTCCAGCAGCGAGCCGTAGTGGGAGGGCCCGTCGAAGCGTGGATGACAGAGCCACCGCAGGACCCCGGAGGAGTCGATCAGCGCCAGGATGCGGCCGTCTCCGACCACACCGAGGCTGCCGCGCCTGTCATCCCGATGCGCCACGACACGGCTTAGCGCGATGGCGATGTCCGGGCTGTCGTCGATGGGGCCTGGCGTCCTAGCGCACGGCAAAGACGAGGTTCGCCGCTCCTCCAGCCACCCGGTGCGGCGGCCGGTGGAAGGGTCCGCTCCAGCGCCGGCTGCCTGCCACGCGCTGGCGGAAGGTCTGCTCGTCCAGGCCGCAGTCCTCCAGGGCCTGCTCGAACTCGGCGCGGCACCTCTGGCGCGCCGAGAAGAGCCTCATCTGGATGCGGCTCTGCACCCCGACCTCGCCATCACCGGTGGTCTCGACGGGCAGGAAGATGGCCTCTGGCCAGCGGGCCGTGACCAGGCTCTGCACCCCGTCGCTCACGCCGCTGCTCGGCATGCAGCCGAAGGGCTTCACCGACAGGGTCATGTGGTTCAGCCCGTGCTCGGCGAAGTGGATGACCTTGCCGACCTCCATGTGGGCCTCGCCCCCCCGCACGTCGTTGCCGTAGTGCTTCGCCGCGAGGGTGGCGATCTCGTCCATGTCGGGCAGGGTGTGGCCGTACAGCCCGATGGCCTTGGCGAAGATCTGGAACGACAGCCGGATCGCTCGCTCGCCGATGGCCAGGCCCCAGAGCTTCTTCGTCGGGTCCTTGCCCTCGAGGCCCTTGCGGGAGCCGTCGTCTCGCCGGAGCTCCATGCGCTCGAGGGTGTCGAAGCGGTTCTCCCACAGCATGAACAAGAGCCAGTTCGTGATGCTCTGGACGTGCACCTCGGCACCTTGCTCCTCGAGGAAGCGCTGGAGGCGGTAGTTGCCGTCGCCCTCCGTGGTCATCGCCCAGAACTCGCCGATGACGCTCACCAGCGGCTTGGGCTGGCTCCGGTCGACAGGCACTCGAGCCAGGATCCGCCTGCATCGCAGCAGGGCCGCGAGCACGCTGCCGCCCGTCGAGAGCGCGGCCTCGAGCACGTCCTTGCAGCTCTCGAGCGCCGCGTCGGTGCTGCCGGGCACCAGCTCGTAGGGGCGCATGCGGTAGCCCTGGAGGTTCAGCACGTCGCTGGCGACCAGGGCGCGCAGGATGGCGTAGCTGAAGCGCAGGTCGAGCTGGAGGCCCAGGTCCTCGCCCGTGGCCTGCTGGATGCCGCCCTGCTGCTGGACGAGCAGGACCCGGAAGCCCTCGAAGCCCGAGTCGCGCAGGGCCTTGCGGTACTCCGTGATGTAGGTGCCGAAGCGACAGGGGCCACAGGCCCCGGCGGTCAGGAAGACGTAGTCGGAGACGATCTGCTCTGTGGAGAGGCCGCCCGCGCGCAGGGCCGTGAGCTGCTTGATGAGGTTGCCGACCGTGAAGTAGGTCGGGTTGCACTGACCCCGGTTGCCGAACTCGCGGCCCAGCTGGAGTGCCTCCGTGTCCGGGCAGTCCAGCATCTCGGCCCGGTACCCGATGCCCCGGAGCGCCGCGGCGTTGAGCCGGTCGTGGGCCAGGGTGAGCCCGCTGACCAAGAGCGTGGTGTGGTGTCGCTGGCTGGCGCGGAAGTCTCGGTCGATGCGCTCGGTGTACTGCTCGGTGCCCAGGCCCAGGCGCTCCGCCTCGGTCCTGGCGAACTCGGCCAGCTCGATCTCGATGTCGTTTTCGTTCATGGGCATCACTTGGCGGCGACGAAGACCCTGGACTCCAGCTCGCGGCGCTTGTCCGCGACCCGGCGGGCGAGCTCGGCGCGGGCATCGAGCTCCCGGCCGAGCTCCTCCTGGACCAGCCGGAGCTTGTGGTCGTAGGTCCGGACCCGGATGCCGATGGTGCCACCGGGATTGTTGGCGTCGAGGTCGTGGAGGGCTGACCAGGGCGCCTTCGCCGTCTTCACGATCTGGTCGATGAGGCCGTAGATCGGCGCGTCGTGGCCGCACTTGAAGCTGGAGAGGTCCAACAGCGCCACGTTGGGGTGGCGGGCCGCGAAGCGCGCGGCCCAGACCTTCTGGACCGAGTTCGCGGAGTAGTTCTCTGGCCAGACATCGCGGATGTCGTGGGGGTCCACGTCGCCGAAGAAGCGGGCCAGCCAGGCCCGGTCCCGCGGGATGCTTCGGATGCTCAGGACGGGGTAGCCGAGCAGCTGGAACTCCTCGGGGATGCCGTGGTGCAGACCGGGATCGTTGTGGTACGGCCGGCCGATCACCAGGATGGCGACCCGACGCTCTCGCTCCACCTGCTCGAGGATCTCGAGGCCGCGGGCCTGCATGCGGCGGTCGAACTCCGCCAGGGCGGCGAAGCCCTCGTCGACGGCGTGGTCGGACTCGTCGACCGTGATGCCCAGGCGGGGGCCCCAGGTGTCGAACAGCCTCTTGTTCAGCAGGTTCCTCTCCATGAAGGTCACGGCGTCGTCGACGTACTCGACGCCAGCTCTCGCGAAGAAGTCGACCTCCTTGGTGAAGGCGGAGCGGATCACCTTCGGAGAGCCAGCCACCACCGGACAGCTGGTGTTGTCCATCGTGTGGGTGACCCAGCTCGGGACGTGGGTGATGACCGGGTAGTAGAGGTAGTCCAGCGGCCGCTGGAGCAGCTCGTGGACGTGGGCCTGGATGACCTTGCTCGGGAAGCAGGGGTCGATGGAGCCGTAGCGCCCGCCCCTGGTCCACATCGCCTCGGAGGTGGGGCCGGACCAGACGAGGTTCCCGGGGGGGAGGCCAAGGGTCTCGAAGTAGGTCCGGAAGAAGGGGCCCACCGAGTAGAGGTTCATCACCCGGGGCATGCCGATGCGGAGCTTGGACAGGTCCGCTCCGCTCCTGGAGAAGCCACGGTGCAGAGCGCGGCGAGCCAGGCGGTACCAGCGCTTCTTCACCACCTTCACGTCGCGCTTGTTGGAGCCGGCGGCTGGGAGCGGCCGCGGGGTGTAGAAGCGCTCGAAGGCCAGGCGGGCCTCGAGCTCGACGAGGTTCGGGTGCTGCTTTCGAAGACGGTTTCGACCCCGCGCGAGCTGCTTCAGCGCCTCCTGGCTCTCCACCGTGCCCTGCTCGCAAGAGAACCCGGAGATGTAGCGGCTGTTCCGCCCGTCCGGGGTCCTCGTGTCGATGAAGGTGCGGCTGCAGGCGTTCGGGCAGAAGTTGCAGGTGGTGCTGTCGTCCCTGGTCGTGGTGTAGGCGAGCCCGATGGCGGCCTCCAGCCCGATGAAGGAGCTCTCGCCTCGCTGATCGACGACCCGCCGAGCCTCCATCGCCGCCCCTATGGCGCCGGCCTCGCCGCAGTGGGGGTGCACGACGACGCGGGCATCGGGCACGCGTCGGCGGATGTAGTCGACCTGCGCCTTCACGGCTGCGAGGTTCTTCTGGGTGCCGCCCTGCAGCACGAAGACCCGACCGAACTCCGCCAGGCGAGGCACGGCCACGACGTACTGCCAGATGTTCTTCGGCAGCACCTGGGCCAGGCCCGCGAGCATCTGCTCCCGCGAGAAGCCCTCCTTCTGGAAGTTCACCCGGTCCGCGTCCAGGAAGACCGCGCAGCCGTAGCTGAAGCGGGGGGCCATCGGGGCACCGAAGGCGACCTCGGCGTAGTCCTCGAGGGGCACCCCGAACTGGTCGGCCATGGCCTGCAGCAGCATGCCGTTTCCAGCGGAGCACTGGTTGCTCAGGCGGAAGTCGCGAACGTCCCGGCCGCCCTCGCGGTCCGGGGTGAGGAACAGCACCTTGATGTCCTGGCCCCCGATGTCGCAGACCACGTCGGCGTCTGGGACGAAGCGCACGGCGCTCTGGAGGTGGGCGATGGTCTCGACGATGTCGACGTCGGCCTTCATCGACTCTGCGAGCACCTTCGCGGCGTAGCCTGTGGCGCCGAAGCCCGTCGTCTGCAGCTCGGCCCCTTGTCCGAGCACGAAGTCCCGCAGCTCGGCGAGCAGCTCTCGCGCGTCCTCGATGGGGTTGCCCTTGGAGAGGATGTAGGCCTTCTGGAGGATCTCGCCGGTGTCGTGGTCGAGCAGCACGGCCTTGCTCGAGGTGCTCCCGCCGTCGACGCCGATGACCGCGCGCACACGCTGGCCCGCCTCGAAGCGCGCCGGGGAAAACGGCGGGATGCGGTAGCTCTCCGAAAACGCGGCGAGCTCCTCTGGGCTCGAGACCAGCGGCTCGTTGGCCGAGGCCGCCTCTGTTGCCCCGCGGCCGCTGTCGATGGCCGCATCGAGGCCGTCGAGGCCGGGGTAGAAGAGGGGCTCGCCGTCACCGAGGCCAAAGACCACCGCTCCGAAGGCGGCATAGAGGCTGGCGTTTTCGGGCGCGAAGACGAGCTCCTCGACCGGCACCTCGGCGGCTGTGTGCCCCCGGGCCCTCCAGGTCTCCGGGATGCGCAGGCGCCAGCAGTCCACCAGGAAGGGCAGGTAGGTGTTCGGACCGCCCAGGAGCAGCACCCGGTCACGCAGGGTGTTGCCCCGGGTCAGCACAGAGAGGTTCTGGTGCACGATGGCATCGGCCAGCGAGTTCATGACCTCGGCTGCGGGGACGCCGCTCTTCAGCAGGTTGACCACGTCGGTCTCGGCGAAGACCCCGCACTTGGCCGCGACGTGGTGCAGGCGGCTCGGGTCGAACTCGAGGCGCTGGAGCTCCTCTGCGGTCATGCCGACCTTGAGCATGCACTTGTCGATGGTGGCGCCGGTGCCGGAGGCGCACTTGTCGTTCATCGAGGTGATGGCTCGCTTCTCGACGCTGCCGTCGGCTCGGACGCGCTCTCGGAAGATGATGATCTTGGCGTCCTGACCGCCGAGCTCGATGACGCTGCCGACGTCGGCGTGGAGCTGTCGCACCGCGAAGGTGACGGCGTTGACTTCCTGCACGAAGCGCCCGCCGAGGGGCTCGACCAGCGGTCCGCTGCCGCTGCCGGTGAGGAAGACCTGGATCGTCCCAGCGTCGGGGAAGGCCACGCCGATGCGGACGAGGAAGTCCCGGACGACCTCGGCCTGCCGCGTCTCGTGGCGCTTGTAGTCGCTCCACAGGATCTCGAGGCCCACCGGGTCGCAGACCACCGCTTTCACGGTCGTGGAGCCGACGTCGATGCCGATGGCCAGGTGCACGCGGGATCCGATGGACTGACACGTCAGTCTAGTGGCGGAGGACATACCATGCCGGCGTGTCCGGTGAGTCCCGCAGCGCGCAGATCCTGAAAGCGGCCCGCGTGGTCTTCGCCCGGCGTGGCTACCACGCCGCCGGGGTCTCCGACATCGTGGAAGAGGCCGGGGTCGCCCGGGGGACCTTCTACAACTACTTCGAGTCCAAGCGCGCGGTCTTCCAGGCCGTGCTCATCGCGCTCATGGACGAGGTCGTGGCGGTCGTGGTGCCCATCGACGTGAGCCGGCCCATCGTCCCCCAGGTGCGGGTCAACATCGAGCGCGTCGTCGCCGCCGCCATGGACGAGGAGGTCGCGCGGCTGCTCTTCGCCGAGGCCTCTGGTGTGGACGAGGAGGCGGACGCAGCCCTGCGGGCCTTCTACGGCGCCGCGGCGGCCCGCATCCACAAGGCGCTGCGCGATGGCGTGGCGCTCGGGATCGTGCGCGACGGCGATCTGGAGGTCACCGCGCGCTGCTTGCTCGGAATGGTCCAGATGCCCGTCTTCCTCGCCTCTCTGGGCTTCGAGACCCTGGAGCCCGAGCGGCTGGTGGACGAGCTCGAGGCGCTCTTGCAGGGGGGAATCCTGGCGGTCTGAGGCCGCACAGGGTTCAGTGGACTCCGCCTCGGCGGTACAGCGCCCGCATCGTGCGGGCGAGGTGGCGGATCATCGCGCGAGCGAAGCCGGGCTGAGAGCGGATCAGGCGCTCGTAGGGGGCCTTGTCCAGCGCGGCGAGTCGCACCTCTCCGCGGGCGTCGACTGTCGCGGTGCGGGGCTCGTCGTCGGCGATACCGATGAAGCCGATGAGGTCTGGGGGCTCGAGGGTCGCCACGATGATGTTGTTGCGGCTCACCACGATGTTCCCCTCGAGGAGGAAGAAGCAGCGCCCGGGCTGTGCGCCGGCCTCGATGATGCGTGTCCCGTCGCCGTGGCGCTCGAAGGTCAGCGCCGATTCGAGCGCGGTGCGCTCCAGCTCGTGAAGGGTCGCGAACAGCGGGAGGGTGCCCAACAGGGCGCGGTCGGCGTCGCTCAGCATGGACGGAGCCTACCGCGATAGGCTCCCCTCCCTCATGAAGCTCTCGGCCACCATTCGCGGCACGACGTGGTCCTTCTCGGATCTGCGCGAGGTGCTCGCAAAGGCCAACCCGCCGAAGTCCGGTGACGATCTCGCAGGGGTGTCGGCGCGCGAGCCCATCGAGCGCGTGGCGGCTCGGGCCGTGATCTCGGAGACGAGCCTGGCAGAGCTCCGCGAGAACCCTGTTGTTCCCTATGAGATCGACGAGATCACCCGGCTGGTGGAGGACGACCTCGACGAGCAGGCTTTCACGGCGGTGAAGCACCTCTCGGTGGCCGAGTTCCGCCAGTGGTTGCTGGATGATCGGACCTCTGGCGAGGACATGCGCAGCGTCGCGGCGGGCCTGACCCCGGAGATGGCAAGCGCGGTCTGCAAGCTGATGTCCAACATGGACCTGCTGGTCGTCGGAGCGAAGGCTCGGGTGGTCGTGCGGGCCAACACCACCCTCGGCCTGCCGGGCCGCCTCTCGTCACGGCTGCAGCCGAACCACCCCACCGACTCGGTGGAGGGCATCCTCTACAGCACGCGCGAGGGGCTCAGCTACGGCTGCGGGGACGCGGTCATCGGCGTGAACCCTGCCACCGACTCGCCGGAGAGCACCGCAGAGATCCTCCGGGAGCTCGACGCCCTGGTGAGGACCAACGGCGTCCCGACGCAGCAATGCGTCTTGAGCCACGTCACGGTGCAGTGCAAGGCCCTGGACCTGGGCTGCCCCATGGACCTGATGTTCCAGTCACTGGCTGGCTCCGAGAAGGCCAACGAGGCCTTCGGCATCTCGGTCAGCTTGATGGACGAGGCCCACGACAAGATGCAGTCCATGGGCACCACCCGCGGGCCCAACTGCATGTACTTCGAGACCGGGCAGGGCAGCGCGCTCTCGAGCGACGCCCACCACGGCGCGGACCAGCTCACGATGGAGGCGCGCTGCTACGGCTTCGCCCGGCGCTACCGGCCGTTCTTGGTGAACACCGTCGTGGGCTTCATCGGACCCGAGTACCTCGAGGACGGGCCGCAGATCACGCGGGCGGCGCTGGAGGACCACTTCATGGGCAAGCTCCTGGGCCTGCCCATGGGCTGTGACGCCTGCTTCACCTACCACGCACGCATGAGCCAGGACGAGCTGGAGTCGCTGAAGGTGCTGCTCGGGGCTGCCGGGTGTGCCTTCCTCATGTCGATGCCGGTGGGCGACGACATCATGCTGAACTACCAGTCGACGAGCTACCACGACGTGCCCTCTGTGAGGGGGCTCTTGAAGAAGCGACCCACCCCGGAGTTCGACGCGTGGCTCTCCAAGGTCGGCATCATGGACGGCGACAAGCCAGGCGAGCGCTTCGGTGACGTGCGGGTGATCCGATGAGCCGAACCCGTCAGCTGGTCGAAGAGCTGCGCATCGAGCTCGGCGAGCAGGCTCCCCAGAGTCCGGCCTCACCTCCGCTGGCGCCGATCGAGGCCCCACCGGTCCGGGTGAACCCGCGCCCACCGGTCCGTGACGAGCGCTTCGCGGCGGAGGCGGCGGAGCACACGACCGCGCTCGTCGGCATCGGCCGGGTAGGGACACGCTATGCCACGGCTGTGGTCCTCCAGTTCCAGGCGGAGCTGGCGGTGGCCCACGGGGCCGTCGGCGCCGTCCTTCCAGACGACTGGGCAGCCGAGCAGGGCCTGCTGTTCCTCTCGACCCGGGTCGGCTCGCATCGCGAGTTCCTCCTGCGGCCGGACCTCGGACGGAGGCTCTCCGAGGAGTCCGCCAGGCTGTGGGAGGCGGAGGCCGACAAGGACGTCGACATCCAACCCATCCTCGCGGACGGACTCTCGGCGGTGGCCTGCATGGGCTCGGGACCCGAGCTCCTCGCTCACTTCGTCGGTCAGTGCAAGGGCCGAGGTCTGAGCGTCGGCACCCCCGTGGTGTCCCGGTTCTCGCGAGTGTGGCTCCAGGACGAGATCGGCTCGATCGCCAGGGCGAAGGTTGCCTGCATCCTCCTCGGCGAGCGGCCGGGGCTGGGCACTGGAGACGGCCTGTCCGCCTACATGGTCTACGGACCGCACATCGGCCGGACCGACGGCGAGCGGAACATGATCTCCAACATCCACGCCCGCGGCATCCCACCTGTGGACGCTGCCGAACGCCTCGCTTGCCTGGCCAGCGGAATGCTCGACCAGGAGACCAGCGGCGTGGATCTCGACCTCTCCAAGATCCCTGGACTCGGGGGTGTCGGCGGCACCGCGCTGCGCGAGCCCCAGGTCCGCAAGCAGCTGGTGTCCGTGCCATGAGCGTGCTCGAGCCCATCTTCCCGAAGATCCTCAGCGTCCAGCGCATCCCGGGGGCCTCTCGCGCGCTGCTCGAGGCCTACGGGGCCAACCCCAGCAAGCACACGGCGCTGGGGCTGGTCACCTGCGATCAGGACGATCCCACCTACGTCGCCCTCGACGAGGCGACCAAGCACGCCGACGTGGACGTGGTCTTCGCCAAGTCCTTCTACGCCGGGGCGGCCCATGCCAGCGGCCCTCTCTCGGGCGAGATCCTCGGCGTCATCGCCTCCTCGTCCCCAGCCGAGATCGACTCCGGGCTGGACCACATCGTGCGCACGCTGGAGCACGACGCCTGCTTCTACACGGCCAGCGAGTGCGGCGAGATCGCGGTCTTCCCCCACGTCATCGGCTCGCTCGGCGCCTACCTCTCCGCAGAGGCGGGGCTCTCTGTCGGTGACGCGATGGCCTACCTCGTCGCCCCGCCGATGGAGCACACGGTCGGCCTCGACGCGGCGCTGAAGGCCGCGGACGTGCGCGCGGCGATGGTGCTCACACCGCCCAGCGAGACCAACTTCGGCGCAGCCTTCCTCACGGGCGAGCTGCATGCCTGCGAGGCAGCAGCGAGGGCATACGCGATGGCGGTCATCGCGGTGGGGCGTGATCCGGTCGCCTAGGCCTGGGGCGACCCGCCCACGAGCTCATGGGGAGGGTCGGCCTCGAGCAGCGCCCCCCGGCGGTGGCGCAGAGGCCGGCCAGAGCGGCACGACCAGCGCGAGCACAAGGATTACGAGCGCGACAGCGAGGCGTTTCCGCACCCACCAAGGGTCTCACGTCGAGGCTCCTGCGAGTTCTTATTGACTGGTCAGTAACTCACAGTTACTTTCTGACTGGTCAGTAAGGAAAAACCCATGTCACGTCCCCGAGAAGTCAGCGACGAGGAGATCCTCGATGCAGCGCGCCGGGTGTTCATCGAGCACGGTCCGAGCGTCGCCACCAGCGTCGTGGCGAAGGAGCTCGGGGTCTCGGCCCCGGCGCTCTTCCACCGCTTCGGGAGCAAGCGAGCCCTGCTCATCGCGGCGCTGAAGCCTCGCCGCTTCCCGATGTTCGAGCGCATGCAGGAGGGCTTCGCCACCGACACCTCCCTCGAGGTCCAGCTCCTCGAGATCGCAGAGGCTTTCGGGCGCTTCGCCAAGGAGCTCCACCCCTGCATGGGCATGGTGAGGGCAGCCGGCATCACGCCGGAGGAGATCTTCGCCTCCTACGACATCCCTCCGCCCCTGCGGGGAATGCAGGCCTTCTGCGCCTTCCTGCAGCAGGCACAGGACGCTGGGGCGATCCGGCCCGGCCCGGTCCTGCCCATGGCGCTGGCCTTCGTCGGCGGCATCCAGGGCCCGGTGTTCTTGTCCTTCCACCTCGGGCAGGAGGTGATCGACATGGACGCCTACCGCCCCCAGATGGTCGCCAACTTCTGCAAGGGGGTGGCGGCATGATCGCGGTCATCGTGCTCATGGGCGCCGGGTTCCGGACGGAGCTGGCGGTGCCTGCCGAGGAGTTCTCGGTCGAGATCCCCGGGCAGGCCACCTCCCGGCCCTGGTGGGACTCCTTCGAGGACCCGACCTTGAGCGCCCTGGTGTCAGAGGGTCTCGACCACAACCTCGACGTCGCCGCAGCGGACGCCAGGGTGCGGGCAGCGAAGGCCAGGAGCTGGCAGAGCGCCTCGCCCGCGTTGCCATACGCACGCCTCGACGCCGGCATCCAGCGCATGCCATGTCAAAGCCTCGGCTACGACCCCTGCGCGATCGCCGCCGCGGCAGCCCAGGAGGACGCACCCGACACCTACACCCAGGACAGCCTTGCCCTCGTGGCGGGTCTGAACGTCGATCTCTTCGGAGCCACCACGAACGCAGCGCTCGCCGCCCGCCTGGAGGCCCAGGCCGCCGCTGGAGACGCGGGCGCGCTCGAGCTCCTGGTGAGCACCCGGGTCGCGGGGGCCTGGTGGGATCTCTTGGTCGCCAGGGAGCAGCTGGCCATCGTCGAGGACCAGGTCGAGCTCCAAGAGGACCTGCTCGAGGTCAGCCGACTGCAGCTCGAGCGGGGCCTGGCGACGGGTCTGGATGTGCTCCAACAACAGCAGCAGGTCGCCCTCGCGAGGGCCCAGGTGCCCACCGCGCGTGCAGGCCTGCGCCGGGCCGAGGCGGGCCTCGCGGCGCTGCTCGACCGGGACCCGACACGCCCCATCGAGCTCGATGGGTCCTTGCCGATCGTGCCCGGGGCGCCTCCGACCGGGAGCCCCGCGGACCTCCTGCTGCGGCCTGATGTCGCCGCCGCCTCGAGCCGGGTCGAGGCAGCTCGCAAGCGCGAGAAGAGCGCCGCCCGCGCTGCCCTGCCCAGCCTGGGTGTGAGCGCCCAGACCGGGCGGACCGGCCAGGACATCCTCGAGCGGGACACGGTGGAGACCTGGTCCATGGGCGCCAGCGTGAGCGTGCCGCTGTTCGGCGGCGGGGTCCACGCGGCGGACGTCTCGGCATCTCGCGCCGAGACCGACGCCCTCAGGCGCTCCGCAGAGGCCGCCTGGCTCCAGGCGGTGCAAGAGGTCGAGGTCGCCGTGGCTCTCGATGGCGACATGGTCGTTCTGGTGGAGTCCACAGAGGCGCTGCTCCAGGCCTCTGAGCTCGCCTACGAACAGGCCCGCCTGCGCTTCGCCGCCGGAGACGTGCCCTACCTGCAGGTCACCGCGGCCGCCGCCGCCCTCTACAACGCTCGGCTCTCCGAGCTCTCAGCCCGCCGGCAGGCCCTCGACGCCCGCCTCAGCCTGCACGCCGCCCTCGGGAGATGACCTTGCGTTTCTTCAAGAACTGGCTCGCCGCCCCGCTGTTCATCCTGGTCGGTGTCCTCGTCGCCGCCGTCCTGTTCCTCACCAAGAGCAGGGACGCCCGCTCGGAGGTCGAGCGCAAGGTCCCGCTGGTCGAGGTCGTGGCTCCCGAGATGGGCACTTTCTCTGCCCGCATCCCGACCACTGGAGTCGTGGAGCCGAGCCAGCAGATCGTGGTCATGCCACAGGTCTCTGGCGCCATCGTCTACGTCTCCGAGGAGCTCGTCCCGGGCGGTCGGGCGAGCAGGGGGACGGCGCTCGCACGCGTCGATCCGCGGGACTACGAGCTCGCCATCGACCAGGAGACGAGCCGGGTCCGGCAGGCCGAGCTCGATCTGCAGCTGGAGCTCGGTCGGCAGGACATCGCCGAGCGTGAGTGGCAGCTCCTCGGCGGGGAAGGGGAGCCCGACCTGGCCTTGCGCCGCCCCCACCTGGCCAGCGCGGAGCAGGCCCTCGCGTCAGCCCGCGGGAGCCTCGAGCGTGCGGAGCTCGCGCTGTCGCGGACGGCGCTGCGGGCTCCCTTCGACGCAGTAGTGCTCAGCGAGTCGGTCGACGTCGGCCAGGTCGTCGGTCCCAGCTCGCAGGTGGCCGTCCTCGCCGGGACCGACGCCGCGTGGCTGCGCGTGCCGGTCGCCGTCGAGGATCTCGCCCGCATCGAGATCCCAGGAGCCCGAGCCGAGATCGTACAGACCTACGCTGGCGCCGAGCACCTCCGCGAAGGTCGAGTCATCCGGCTCGAGGGACAGCTCGACGCGGCCTCGCGCACGGCGACGCTGCTCGTCGAGGTCCCAGATCCTCTCGACCCCCCGGGGGGAGGCCTGCCGCTGCTCTTCGGCAGCTTCGTCGAGGTCATCGTCGAGGGGGTAGAGGTGGAGGTCGCTCGGGTACCCCGCGGAGCTGTCGAGGACGGCATCGCCACCGTCGCGGACGCCGAGGATCAGCTGCAGCTCAGGGAGGTCCAGCGGGGCTGGACGGACGAGGATGACGCCTACCTCCTCGGTGGGCTCGTGCAGGGCGATCGGGTCGTGGTCTCCAGTCTGCGCTTCCCCGTCGAGGGCATGGCCCTGCGCATCGAGGAGGCCAAGTGAGGACCGCCATCGCGTGGATGGCGAACAACAGCGTCGCCGCCAACCTCCTGATGTTCGTCCTGATCGTCGGCGGCCTCTTCGGCATCGGCCGCGTCACCCAGGAGGTGTTCCCCGCCTTCCAGATGGACGCGGTCAGCGTCTCGGTCGTCTACCCGGGCGCCTCGCCAGAGGACGTCGAGCAGGCCATCGTCCTCGCCATCGAGGATCGGCTGCGCGCGCTGGACGGTGTGAAGCGGGTCAGCTCCACGAGCGCCGAGGGCGCCGGAGCGGTCACCGCGGAGCTGCTCATCGACGCCGATCCGGACCGGGTGCTCTCGGACATCAAGACCGAGGTGGACCGCATCCAGTCCTTCCCGCTGGAGGCGGAGAAACCCCAGGTGCGGCTCATCACGAGCCCCCGCGAGGTCGTCAGCGTCGTCATCGCCGGGGACCAGTCGACCTCCACCCTCCACGCCCTCGCGGAGGAGGTGCGGTCACGCATGCTGGCGACCGGTGAGATCACCCAGGTCGAGATCATCGGCGTGCCGCCCCTGGAGGTCTCGATCGAGATCGATCGGGCCACGCTCGATGCCTACGACCTGACCCTCGGCGAGGTCGCCGCCCAGGTCGGCCGCGCCAGCCAACAGATCCCCGGCGGCGAGATCGACACCGACGGCGGCAAGGTCCTCGTGCGTGTGGCGGACCGGGCCGCGACGGCCCAGGACTTCAGGGACATCCCCATCCGCGCCAGCCCCACTGGCGCAGAGGTCAGGCTCGGCGACATCGCAACGATAATAGATGGTTACGAGGACACCGACCAGGCCAGCTCCTTCAACGGCCAGCCCGCCGTGCGGGTCACGGCCTACCGGGTCGGCGACGAGACCCCGACCAGCGTCGCCGCCGCGGCCCGTGGTGTCCGCGACGATCTCGCCACCGAGTGGCCCGACGACATCGATCTGAGCATCTGGAACGACCAGAGCGTGCTGCTCGAGGGCCGCATCGACCTCCTCCTCCGCAACGCGCGGCTGGGGCTCTTGCTCGTCTTCATCATCCTCGCCCTGTTCCTCGACCTGCGCTTGGCCTTCTGGGTCGGTCTGGGCATCCCGATCAGCTTCCTCGGCACCTTCTTCCTGATGCCCGGGCTCGACCTGACCGTGAACATGGTCAGCCTCTTCGCCTTCATCGTCACCCTGGGGCTGGTGGTCGACGACGCCATCATCGTCGGCGAGAACGCCTACAAGAAACACGAGGAGGGCTTGGACTGGCCCGAAGCGGCGGTCGAGGGGGCCAAGGAGATGGCGGTCCCGGTGACCTTCGCCATCCTCACCACCGTCGCCGCCTTCTCTCCGCTGTTCTTCGTGCCCGGCTTCATCGGCAAGATCTTCAGCATCATCCCCGCCGTCGCCTGCACGGTGCTCCTGTTCTCGCTGATCGAGAGCTTCTTCATCCTGCCGGCTCACCTCTCTCACGAGGGTCGCCTCGCCAGCCTCGGCGTCTTCAAGCCCGTCCATCGCGTGCAGGCTTTTGTCTCCGACTGGCTGCAGTACTTCATCCGCGAGCGCTTCGCGCCCTTGCTCAGGTTCACCATCGAGTGGCGCCGCGCCACCGTCGGCGTCGCCATCGGCGTCTTCGTCCTCACCATCGGACTGGTCGCCAGCGGCAGGGTGCCCTTCTCCTTCTTCCCGAAGCTCGAGGGCGAGGTCGTCACGGCCTCGGCGCGCCTCCCCTACGGCGCCCCACTGGACGACACGCTTGCCGTGCGCGATGCGATCGAGAGCAGCCTCGCCAGCCTCGACCCAGACTATGGCGAGGGCGTCGTGGGTGTCTTCACCCGCGTCGGGGAGGGGCCGGTCATCAGGGGCCCCGGCGGCGGTCCCCCTTCCACCGGAAGCCACCTCGTCACCCTGGAGCTCCAGCTCGTCGCCAGCGACGACCGCGAGTTCTCCAGCAAGGACCTCGCCGATGCCTGGTCCGCAGCCACCCCCGAGCTCGTTGGGGTCGAGGCCCTCAGCTTCAACAGCTCCTCGGGCCCCGGCGCCGGAGCCGCCGTCGATGTCGTCGTGTCCCACGAGGACGAGGAGACCCTCGCCGCCGCCAGCGACCGGGTCGCCGAGATCCTGGGCAGCTTCGGGGACCTCGACCAGGTCGAGAACACCTACGCCGCCGGCAAGCCCCGGCTCGACCACGTGCTCCTGCCGCGTGCCGAGCAGGTGGGCCTCAGCACGCAGGACGTCGGACACCAGCTGCGGGCTGCCTTCTTCGGGGCCGAGGCCCTTCGCGAGCAGCGCGGACGCAACGAGGTGAAGGTGATGGTCCGCTTGCCGGCTGACCAGCGGCAGAGCCTGGAGGACCTCGAGCAGCTGCGACTGCGAACGCCGTCACGCGGCAGCGTGCCCTTCAGCTACGTCGCCGAGGCCAGCCGGTCCCGGGCGCCGACCTCGATCCAGCGCGAAGACGGCCGTCGCAAGGTCAACGTGAAGGCGGAGCTCGCCCCCGGGATCAGGTCCAACCAGGACGCCATCGGCAGCCTGGAGCGAGAGGTCTTTCCCCAGCTCTTGGACGAGTTCCCCGGCCTCGAGCTCTCCTTCGCCGGCACCCAGCGCAGCCAGGAGGAGGTCACCGGGAGCCTGGGACCGAACTACCGGCTCGCCCTGTTCGCGATCTTTGCGCTCCTGGCGATCCCCTTCCGGAGCTACAAGCAGCCCCTGTTGATCATGGCCGTCATCCCCTTCGGCTTCGTCGGAGCTGTCTTCGGCCACATGGTGATGGGCTACGAGCTGAGCATCATCAGCATGTTCGGGGTGGTCGCGCTGACCGGTGTCGTCATCAACGACAGCCTCGTGCTCATCGACGCGACCAACAAGAAGCTGGCGGAGGGAGCGACGCCGCTGGATGCCATCGTCTACGGCGCCACCCGCCGCTTCCGGCCGATCCTCCTGACCTCGTTGACGACCTTTTTCGGGCTCTTTCCGATGATCCTGGAGACCTCGGTCCAGGCACGGTTCCTCATCCCCATGGCGATCTCCCTCGGCTTCGGCGTGCTCTTCGCGACCGTCATCGTGCTGCTGTTGATCCCCTCCTTGTTCGTCCTGATGGACGACGTGGAGCGGCTCTTTGCCCGGGTCTGGCAGAGGATCGTCGCTCGACGACAAATGGGACGTGATCTCCGCTCCATTCATAGGTAGGTTGTCGTTGAGGTAATGAAGCTAGTCCATGTCCCGTACCGACCGTCGCGATGGCAGCGTCGGGCGTGGATCGGAGGATTCTCCGATCATCGCTCGGCCCCGTGGTCGGCGCGAGGGGGATGGTGTCACGCAGTCCGCACAGCAGGCCATTGGTGCGGAATCACACGCTGCGTTGACCTCCTCCTTGCAGTCCGTCTTTGGCAACACCGAGGTCGTCTCAGCCCTCTCTGGGGATGCGCTCGAAGGACCGAGCCGCATCATCCAGGCGGCGATGACGCTTGGTGTTGCGGGGCTCGAAGTCCCCACCTCGATAGAGGGCCTGATGCCGAACGGCGTCGTCACCGGCTGGATCGACCAGCACGGAAACGGCGAGATGTCGGCCCCGGAACTCGCCGCTCGACGCGCCACAGGGGAATCCGAGGAGTTCGCCGAAGACGCGGACCACCGCCTCCGCACGGCCACCCGGCGTGGCGGACGTCCCCTACCGGCTGAGCTGAGACAGCGCCTGGAGCAGAGCTTCGGGGGTATCGACTTCTCGGACGTGCGGCTGCACCTCGACGGCTCGGCGTCGGCTGCGTCCAGGGCGATCCACGCCCGGGCCTTCACCTTGGGCCAGGACATCTTCTTCAACGCCCGCGGCCTGAACCTGGCCTCGTCCGAGGACCAGGAGCTGCTGCTCCACGAGCTGACCCACGTGGTCCAGCACCTCGAGGGACGCCTGCGCGCCACCCCTGGCAGCGACAGCACAGAGGGCGGCCTCGCCGTGTCCTCGCCGACCGACAGCTCCGAGCGAGAGGCCGTGAGCACCGCCGCTGGCCTGGCGCCGAGCTTCGACGCGCCCGTCGACGCCCCTGCGGTCGAGGCCGAGGCTGCGCCTTCGGTGGAGCCCTCCTCTGAGGCCCCCGCCGCGCGCACGGTCGAGAACCCCAACAGCAACGAAGGGGACAGCAACTACGCGGATCCGACCAACACCCGGACCCACGGCTCCGTCCAGGAGCAGAAGCAGTCCCAGCAGGTCGAGGCCTGGCGCAAGGACGTCCTGACGGCCACCACCCAGCTCGAGGCCCTGCAGAAGCAGCTCGAGGGCTGGGAGTCCCTCTCCGAGCCGGAGCAGGAGAAGCTCTTCACCGAGATCGTCACCTTCGCTGTCAAGGTCATCCAGCTCGGTCTCGTCGTGCTCGAGACCGCCATGGACTTCGAGGGCGAGGGCATCACCTTCGGCGGCAAGCTCATGGCCGTCGGGGCGCTGACCGCGCTGGTCGCTGGCGCGCTGGGTGAGTCTGCCAGCCTGGACACGCTCCAGGGCGAGGGCACGCTAGAGGACAGCGAGCGAGCGAACGACGCCGTCGATGCGGGCTTCGAGTCCTTCACGGCCTGGGTGCTGGAGGGCAACGTCGGGGGCCTCGACGACAAGCCGGCCCTGTCCCGCATCCTGCTCGGCGGCATCCGCATGATGGGCCTGCTCGATGGCTTCATGAGCTGGATCGCATCGCTGCGAGTGGAGAAGGCCGACCCGAAGGAGCCGCCCACGGACCGGAAGCGTCGCCTGGCGGCCCAGGCCACGGACGACAAGGCCGACCAGCAGTCCCAGCTCAACAGCTTCGCCTCCAGGGTCGAGGCCCTGCGCGAGGTCGCCAGTCGCGGTGGTCCCGGCCGCGGGGATCGCGGCACCCAGGAGGCTGCCACCAAGGAAGAGGCTCCGAAGTCCGTCCAGACCGCGGACTCCGAGCTCGCCGAGATCCAGCGCTACGGCCTCGAGTCGGCTGTCATCGGAACAAAGGGCGCCGTGCTCCGAAACGACCGCATGGCGGCCCCCCACACCTGGGTGGCCAGGCTGGACACGGGGGTCCGCGTGGGCTTCCAGGCCCCCACGCGAGAGTGGGTGCGCCTGCTGGTCCTCGACGGTCCGCACAAGGGCAAGTGGGGCTACGTCGCCCACCACGCGGTCAACGCCCAGCGCTCTGAGCCCGCCCGGGCCGAGGCGAAGTCCGAGAGCGGCGCGGCCCAGATGCGACGGGGCCGTGGCAAGCGGGATCGAAAGGCGACGGCTCGAAAGCCAGGTGGTGGCGGCCAGGCCCTTCCGGGCGACCTCGCCCAGCTCTTCCGGCCGATCCTCGGTGACGCGGTCGACGATGTCCGCGTCCACACAGACGGCCCCTCGGCGAACTTCGCCGAGTCCCTCGCCGCCACGGCGGTCACGGTGGGGAAGAGCATCTACTTCCGGCGCGGCGCCTTCCAGGCTGGCAGCAAGACCGGTCGGGACCTCATCGCCCACGAGCTGCACCACGCGGTCTTTGGTGGCGGCGAGGCCGGCGTCAGCCAGCCGGGTGACGCCCACGAGCGCGAGGCCGATCGCTTCGCAGAGGCGCTGACGACGGGCGGCCTCATCGAGGCGGTGGACAGCCTGCTCGGCGGGCACAGCGAGGGCCCCAGCGGCGCCCACGGCCAGCACATCCACCCGAGGCGGGCGCTGGCGGCCATCAGCGGGAGCGTGCCGTCGTCGATCGTTCGCCACCTCGGCGACGCGCTCGGCGTGTCCCAGGGTTCGGGCCAGGAGCCCGGAGCCCCCGGTGTGGGCCTGCGTGAGCTGGGTGTCGGCGGGACCCCCGAGCCGATGCGTCCCCCGGGGTTGATGCAGCCGGCGACCTGGCAGAGCCCCCGAGAGGACACCGCCAACCGCAAGGCCAGCCCCGAAGAGGCGCTGATGCGCGTCGGCGCGGACAGCCCCGCCGTGGTCGACAAGCTCACGAGCTCCTTCGGCTCGAGCGAAAAGGACCAGGCCCCCAGCACAGAGGACATCTTCTCTCGCAAGCCCGAGGGCGGTGGCGAGGGCGAGGAGGAGAAGGAGTCCCTGGACGAGATCACTGCCAAGCTCAAGGAACGGCTGGCCATCGAGCGCGCGGGACCGGCAACGAATGAGCGCATAAGACGACACGCTCATTTTCTGAAGTTCGCACTAAGCAAAATAAATCTAACGCCCCGAGCAGACGTTCTGGAAGACCGCTTAAACAGAGAGAACATTGCTAACACCTATGGAGATGCTTACGAACGTTTGTGCCGGTATTTCAGGACCCTAAACCCAGAGACACACAAGGCTGCTTTTAAGCAACTGGCCCTTGGAGGCGGGGGCGGTTTGTCTGTGAAACTGCACTCACCCGCTGTCGGCGATGGCAAGGGTAATAATGCGGAACGAGAGATTAATGCATTTTATCAGTTTAGCAACACTCAGCCCCACACTGGCGGTTTTGAGGAGCTTGAGAATGGGAGCATGGCCAGCTGGGCCGACCTGTTTGCTCCGCTATTCAGGGACGGTCCAAATGCTTCCTTCTGTTTCCGCAACGTCGAAGTCTATTATATGGTCATGCCGACGGTTGAGGAGGAGGAGGAGGGTCGTGAAAAGAAGCGCAGGGAGGAGGAGGAGGGTCGTGAAAAGAACCGCAGGGAGGCCGCAGATGATCTCTGGAAAGAGTGCGGAAACGCTTACAGTTCTTTGTTGCGGTCCTACAAAGCGAAGTTTAAGGAGGCGAACCTTAAAATAGAAGACCGGGCAGCACCGCTTTACAACTTCCATTTTGTGGAAGCTGCGACAAAGAGCTTCGAGTTCGGATATGCGCAATTAACTAACGCCGTATCAGCACAGTTAGCGACCCAGCCAGACTCCGGTGCCGTAGAACTCTGGAAGCTTGTCAACCAAAAGACGGTATCCAGAGTGAGGACCTTGGCTTCGGGAGAGTTGTGGAAAGCAATAATTGAGCAATACCAATTGGACAACGAAGGCTGGAGCCCGAACCAAGAAGAAAGGCCCGGACGAGTTTACCGAGGCCGTACGTCCAAAAAGGAAAGGCCGGATAAACC
>PVBE010422308.1_pt1 | contig 29544 bp, 30 predicted proteins | sample 1631181 | NCBI WGS metagenome assembly PVBE01 (sample SAMN08397723, study PRJNA350692) | Marine metagenome, whole genome shotgun sequencing project. | isolation source: water | place: Pacific Ocean | collected 2012-04
CCAGCGATTTCGAGCCGACCACGCTGCCGACCACGCTGCCGACCTCCGAGCCGAGCTAATGGCAGACCTCCAGCAGCAGGACCAGCTGCTACAGCAATTTCGAGGCAATCTTCCTCCAAGGACCAGATCGGTGGAGCTTGTGGTGTCGAGGTACGCTGAAGACATCCAGTGGCTTGATAGCATTGATGCCGTGAAGGTGATCTACAACAAGGGGGATCCGCTTGACGATCCCCCCGCCGCGGAAGTCAAGTTGCACAATGTATCCTGTGAAGCCCACACCATGCTGTACCACATTATCCGCAATTACGAGCGCCTTGCCAAGTGGACGATCTTCACGCAAGGGAACCCGTTCACCCACAGTCCCAACTTTGCCGACATTGATTTCGTTGATGCATCTGCGCGACATCGCTCGAAAGGCGGACAAGGAATTACGTATCTCTACTGAGATGATGGATGTTAGAAATCGACGATTAGCCGAGGTTACGGCAGCAGACGATTTCGTCGTCAGCGATCGTTTGATCAGTCTCACTCTAGCCCAAATCTCCGAAACAAAAGCATTAGCCGACGTTTACAGCGAACTTTTCGACGCAGAGGGGAGCGAAATCTATCTTCGGCCATGTTCATTCTACGTTGAACCTGGAAAGCTCGTGAATTTCGCTACTGTGAGTGCCGCCGCAAGAAAACGGCATGAGATCGCGCTCGGCTGGAGGCGACTCGATGACGTTCGGCCAGACCACCCACGGCATGGAGTGAGTTTGAACCCAGGTCACACAAATCTAACGCGTCTGTCAGAAGGTGATCGTGTTGTCGTATTGGCTGAAGAGTGAGGTTGGTTCATTCGATTTCCCATACAGATACCGACCAACCTCGTGCAATTGCCTCCTTACGTAAGCGACCATCTGGATTCACTGCCATTGCTTCGCCGCAAAGACGCATGAACCAAGCATCTGCTGCTGAATTCCCATACCCCCATGAGGCAGCAAGATCAATGTCGTGCTTCGTGGCATCATCCTGCACAATGCTCACCTTACCTCGTCGACGCGGAATGCGCCCCCCCCGCTCAGAGCCAGTGAAGCGATTCTTGGCATTTCTTGGAAGTTCAACAGCATGAATCGCATCGACTCCGAGATGTTCGCCAAGACGCTGTGCAATCGGCTGCAAGGTTGCCGAAACTATGACGATACGGTCACCACGTTCTCGGTGCCATTCTAGGCGTTCACGTGCAGCGAGGGGGATTTTTCGAATCAGTTCTTCATCCACAAGTTCCTCAACTATTTGCTCAAGGTCATCTGCTGATACACCCTTCAGATAACAATGACTGCGCATAGCATCATAGGGCACATGGCCACGAAGCATTCGGCCGACTGCACACAGGCTTTGACGAAGCAAAGCCCTAGTTCGCCATAGCACGCCCTTGCGCTTGACAAGACGAGAGAACAACCTACGCTCGGACGAGACTGCAAGTAATGTGCGATCCAGATCGAAGTAGGCGGCAGCACCACCCATAAGGCGGGCATCACCTACTCAGCCATGAATCGTTTGGAAACAGAGCCAATTATTCGGTAATCAGGAGTCAAGACGTGGGGCGTACAAACGACATCCACTTCGTCCATCCACGACGAATTCAAGTTCCTTGCAGAATCGGGGAATGAAGAAACCTACCTTCCGGGCTGTCAGGCCATGGTTTCTCAACCGTCGATCGATGCTCAAAGCTCCTGCGATCTGGGCGGCAGTGCAATGTGGGTGTTGCATCACATAATCCAATATTTCACGTCGAAGACGCTCGTGTCGGGCCGCTCTTTGGGTTCCGGTCATGAACGTATGAATCCGTGGGAGGCATATGAAGCATCGATGGGACCTCCCAGGGGTCCCACAAAATTATCTCGATTGAGGAAGGCTTTCACCATCCGGGAAAGGCCACCATCCACCTATCCACAAAGCCGCGGCGATAAGCAGCATCTGGATCACACACCTGATCATGTGTCCTCTGTTACTCAAAGTGACATCACCTAGTGGAATGTCATTGATCCACATATTGAGATTGGCCCAATACAATATTACTAACATCACAGATATTCCTAGGGCGGCTTCGCTCCTATACCAAGGCAGCGCTACTCCAAGGCCGAGAAATATTTCGAATACGCCACTCAAGTAAACCCAAAATGTCGGGTTACCGAGTACCGAAGGGACAATCGGTTCGAACCATTCTGGATCTCGAAAGTGTTGGATCCCGATCCAGATGAAGGGGATGCCGTAGGCTGTGGCAATCACATGTTGGAGGCTTTCAGACATATGATCAATCCTTTTTCTCACGCACCATCCAATGCATCTTTGTCCATGCAACACCTACTCTGTCCGAGTAGATTATTGTGAGGGGTGGGGGGGTTAATGCATACCAAATTTACAGATCTATGAGTCTATTTCAGGATGTGACTTATGCTGGCTATTTCCCTCCACACAGTGATCATTCGGTATCGGTATCAATCACGGTGAGACAGACAAATGATTATGCTACAGCGTGAGCACCGAAATAGTATGAATTGGAAACATATTCTTCTGGCTGGTGCGGCCACAGGGTCCTTAGTTGGCTTCATGATTTCATTGAACGGTTTTTTGGGAATCGGTTTCAGTTCGTTCGGGGGGTTTCTGGCCTATGTTTTCGGCTCCATCATTCTCTCTGCATTCAGTATGAAGGAAATCATGGCGAGGAGTGAATACTGCCATCCTAGTTTGAAACATTTGCTTCCAGTAGCTTTCCTCACATTTGTCATTCCTGTATTTGGCCCTGCAATTGGAGCTGGAAGCACAGGACCGGATTATGTGGGCACACTAATTGCGTTTGGAGCCGTAGGAGGCATTTTTTGGAGCCTCCCATTTGCTGGCTGGAGTTATTACAAGAGGGGGAAGTCACAGAATACAAATGAGGAATGAACTGAAGTTTTTCGATTTTGGTGCTTGTGAGGAAGCGATGCTTTCGTGAATGTATTGTCTACCGAAAGAGGTTCACTGGCGTAGGATACTCACATGGCAGGCGCATACAGGCGGGTGCCACTTCGGGAATCTCGACTGACCATAAGTTCCTTGCAATGGCGGGGAATGAAGAAACCAATTTTTCTTGCTGTAAGGCCGTAGTTCTTGAGCCGACGATCTATGCAGAGGGCGGCAACAATTTGAGCTGCAGAGCAGTATGGGTTCGCATTCACGTATTCAATGATTTCACTACGAAGACGATGATATCGGGCAGTCCTCTGAGCCCCAGACATGGTGTAATTATTACACTACTCCCCTATAAGAGACAGGGGGAGTTGTTCAACGAAATTCTTGGACAATACCAACGCCATGAACGTCAATTGATCAGGAATTTATTGGAAGAATTGTTTTCCAACGTGGCTCTGCTAGTTTCTTGACATTCGCATTGCCATCTTCAAGAATCGGTTGCCGGTGAGTAAGAGTACCGTGCATTCCACGAACTAGAAATTTTACGCGCATCTCAGCTGTCATGTCGCGTTGAGCCAATTCTAGCTCTTCATCACTCAACTCATGTGTTGCAACAGTGCCATCATCCTCGTGATGAATCTGAAGCACGCTTTCCTTCAAAACAAGGGTAGGGGTAAAGGCGTAGTCGACAGGGCTCTTCATCCAAACCTCAACGTCAAGAATGAGGCGGTCACGCGCCTGCACCCGATTGAGAGTCATCTCTTCCATGACAGTCAACAATGGGTACGGGCAAGCGCTCTTGAACCAATCGGGGGACGACATGTCTCAGGCAGTGATGGTGAAAGAAAGGATGCTGAGAGATTGCCGCGATACAAGAGTTTGGGGGGAAAGGGAGATGCACCCCCCCTCTTCACACACACTCATGGGCGCGACGCGGACCGAGCGCGATACGATGGGAGAGATTGAGGTCCCAGTGGACTGCTACTATGGTGCTCAGACTGCACGATCACTAGTAAATTTCAACATCGGGAGTGAGATGATGCCAAAGCCGATGATTCGAGCATTTGGGATTCTCAAACAAGCAGCGGCACAGACGAATCGGGACCTTGGGGAATTGGAAGGCAATCTGTGTGATCTCATCAACACCGCTGCACAACATGTCATCAATGGTGACCTTGATGGGCATTTTCCACTCAAAGTGTGGCAGACTGGTTCGGGTACTCAAACGAATATGAATGTCAATGAGGTCATCGCCAACAAAGCAATAGAAGCCGCTGGTGGAGTGCTTGGCTCAAAGGAGCCAGTTCATCCAAATGATCATGTCAACCGCGGTCAATCGAGTAATGATACGTTTCCCACGGCCATGCATATCGCTGCAGTAGAAGAGATCATTCATCACCTGAAACCCGAGGTGGAGAGTCTGCGCGATGCGTTACAAGTAAAATCCGAAGCCTTCTCTGAAATCACAAAAATCGGGCGCACACACCTGATGGACGCCGTACCACTCACACTTGGACAGGAGTTTGGCGCCTATGTTGCTCAGCTAGATGCTGGCCTGGATCGGATTGACACATGTGTTGAGGACCTGCTTGAACTCGCCCTTGGGGGTACTGCAGTTGGTACGGGATTGAATGCACACCCTGAATTCGGAGAAAAAGTTGCTGAAGGGATTGCAAAAATTACTGGGATACCGTTCAGAAGTGCTAGGAATAAATTTGCTCAACTTGCTGCTCACGACGCAATTGTTGCTGCATCTGGTGCCCTCAACACACTTGCTGCAACTTTGATGAAAATTGGAAATGACATTCGATGGTTAGGTTCGGGTCCGCGGTGTGGATTTGGAGAACTTGACCTACCGGCAAATGAGCCTGGGTCATCTATCATGCCAGGGAAAGTCAACCCAACGCAAGCCGAGGCCATGACTATGGTCTGTTGCCAAGTGATGGGAAATCATGTTGCAATCACAATCGGTGGTTCACAAGGGAATTTTGAGTTGAATGTATACAAACCAATGATGATTCACAATCTTCTCCGTAGTGTTGGACTCATTGCAGACTGTTGTAGGTCCTTCCGGGAACATTGCGTATCTGGGCTAAAAGCAAATGAGAAGCGCATCGCTTCTCACCTTGAGAATTCATTGATGTTAGTCACAGCTCTGAATCCACATATCGGCTATGATAATGCAGCAAAAATTGCTAAGCACGCTCATGAGAATGGACTCACTTTGCGTCAGAGTGCTAATGATCTTGGTCTGGTCAATGATGAGGAATTCGATGCATGGGTTCGCCCAGAAGAGATGACTGGGGATTGAGATTGCATCTAACGGTGCCACGTGCCATCAGCCTGTTGCATCCATGGAGTGCCGTCTGACTGCACGTAAACCAAAGTGGCTCCCATCTGTTGGTATGCACCGCCGCCAGGAAGTTGTTCCCATGTTGGAACCGTAGTTCCCATTGGTAAGGTGGATTCCATCCCAGAAGTTGTTGGCATGGGGGCAAATGATTCTACATGAGAGGATGATATCGCCTCCACCCCGAGAGACTGTGACCCTGATGCAATTTCTGCAAACATCTCATTCTCATCCTCTGAACGTCGTCCACGGAACACATAGAGAGTGATTCCAGCAGCACCAAGTACTGCTCCTGCACCAAGAACAACGGTCAGAGGATTGATTGATTTCGGCGCAGATGAAGTGGCAAGATTTGCGCTTGCCGTTGTGTTTGTGGAGGCATTCTTCGGACCTAGGTCGATAGGTTGTTCTACAATTGCATCCGCATACACCCAGCGATAAGGACCGACTGACTCCCACGCCTCATCTCTTTCACGCCAAATTTCGATTACAAATGCCATGGACTCGGTCCCCTCTTCTGGGGCTGGAAGCCGACATCCTGTAACCCATAAATCATTGGCAGACAGTGTCTCGGGGCCCTTGTCATCACAGCGATCGTCACCAATCAGGGGGCGTAAGCGTAGGATGACATCACCCTCACCTGTATTCTCTAACGTGCAGTTGAGCGAGGCACCGTTGATTCCGTCATCAGCCACTGTCAGAACCGTCTCAAGGCATCCTTTGTCGGTCACAGCTCCCACTGATTCAGGTTCTTCATCGACCTGAAGCATGAGGTGCTTCTGTATCGAAACGGGGGATGAAATGAGATGCAAGGTAAACGAAATTCTAGCCTGGCCAAGTCTATCGAAGGAGAGTGTGACGGAATGGGTTCCACTTTCAAGGCCTTCAATCGTTGCAAGTACCACGTCTGTATCTCGGTTTCTCACATCCAGATTCATCAAGCAACCAGTGTCACACGAGGCCGTAATTGTAAAATTGACTGCTGCTCCTTTGAATACTGCCGAGCCATCTGTTGGTTCTGAAATATCCAGAGTTAGAGACGGTGGAGGCTCGATCTGGACTGAAACATCTGGGCCAGAGGCAAAGTCTGGGGCATCGGCCCCTCTATTGTTGAAGAGATGAGTCTCAACATCGTACCAACCTGAACTCCAGCTCGCCGCGTCAACCTCCTTTGTGAACGTGGAAGTCATCAGCGACTCGGTGAGCAAATCATCCATCTCAGAGATGAAAGCCGATGCAATGAACTCGTGGCCAAGGTCATTGGGATGGCCTTGGGACGTATGCCAGTCCGGGTGAGATTTCATCGTCTCAATCAAAGGAATGAGGTGAACATAATCACGTTCTGCAGCAAAGTGGAATAGCACGCTACTACGATAGGACAAGTCTTGCCATTCTTGAGTGGAATAACAGGTCCCAGTAGAGGGTTCTGAAACATTGGGACCGCATATGGCTGCTGGGTCTGGATGAAAGCCGGCAAGAAAAATAGGAGCTTGGGTCCTTTGATACACCTCATCAAGGAATGTCTGATATTTATTCGCCCAATCCACGCCATCCGTTTCTAGAGGGTCGAATGGTGGTAATAGAGTGATCACATCTGGGGAGGCTGATTCGATATCAGTTAACGAAGTCGTGAGGTCGTCAATGGTTGCTCCATCTTGAGCGAGATTGGTGCTTGTCATATCAGAGTGTGTTGATTGGAGGAATGTAGTGATGAGATTTGTATTAGATGTTGATGATGTTGATGCGCCGATCCCTGCTGCAGCAGATGAGCCGAGGGAAACGTAGGAAGTGAATGAAGCCACGGGCGTCCTTCTTCCGGGTTCAAATTCGATATTCGCTTTAGGCGTCCCAGTATTCTGATCGGTGATTAAGGCAGAAGATGTCAGGTCTGTTCCCTTAGGTGCAATTGCTGTCAGTGTGAGAGAGAGTTTCTTGGTCGGGTCTTCGACTGCTATTGCCAGTACGTCAGATATGATGTGCGAACCGCTGTCAGTGACGTCGATGCGATGACCTTCAATGATGAGGGACCTCTCATCACGAACAATGTCAGTGGCTGAAAATGTGATTTCGTTGAGTCCTAAGTCCTCCCTCCACACTCTCCAGGCGCCATCATAACGCCTTGTTTGGTCATTCCAGAACAAGGGGATAGATGTCTTTTCTTCGGTGGAGCTGGATGTTGCCTCAGCAATCACATACAGGTCGTCGCGGCCATCAACTGTGGTCAAACTGATGTGGACATTCTCTCCAATCACATTCGATGTTCCATCTCCGACGAGAATACTTGATTCATCGATTACCGGGAAGATGGGATCGATGTCCAACCAAGCCGCATCAAGCACATCAGTACGAGTGGTACGGCCATCATCAAGTTGAATCGTGACTGAGATGTTATCATCGAATTCGGGGCCAAAACGCGTTGTATCTATCGCTGCTACATACGATTCTCCATTCCACACAAGGGGGTCGCCAGTGAATGAAACATACATCATAGAGCCATCCGAGACTCGGTGAAGAAAGAAGCGGGCATCGAGGTGAGTCTCATTTCCATAGGGGTCGTTCTGATGCCTTGATACATTGACCAATAGATCAACGATAGGCCCGATTCGTGTATGCATAATCTCAGATGACGCATGCATGAATCTGATACTGGTTGCTAGAGGGGGGATTGTATCTCGGGCCCACCCATCGATTCCAAGGGTAAGGAAATGACCCGAGGCAGCCTTAAAATTCATGAGAAATGGAATTCTGGTTCCCGCAGTAAGATTACGCCAATCCTCTCCTGAGCGTTGAACATGGGAATTGATCATACTAACAATATCAATTTCATGTTTATTCCAAGACCAAGGAATCTCCAGACTCGCAGATGTTACTCCCCAACCTTGGCCAATGACATCAATATCAATTGTTGCTACTTCGATACCATCCGGGCCGATAACACCGGATGTTGGAAGAGATGCTTGAACTGTTGTGGCAGGAATTTCAACCAAAGCTTGCCCCGTGAAACGAGTCATATCTATTTCCGATACATCTGTGCCACCCATCTGCAGCGTGACTGTAGCAGAGATTCCATCACTGATCATGTCCATTCTCAAGACAATATGTGTCTCTGTGATGACGGCATCCACGGGGACGGGATTCGAGGTGATTCGAGTTGTGTGAGGGTTGGTGGAGGTAGTGGAACCCAATGTGAGAAAAAAGGGCGTTGATGATTCCCAATCATGGGGAATTGATGGTGTCGACGATGCATCAAGGGTCACATTCGTCATGCCTCGCCACGACCATCCCATGTATCTGATATCATGAATCTCAGGTGTTAGGGTGACATCAGTTGTGGACATCTCCACCATGTACCTGATGTAGACGTGATCATCAACAAGAGTATTTGCAAGCCCAGAGGTTACCCAAGCACTCCACGTAGTCTTATCGAGTGATGTACTATGACTGATTCGAACGGTAGTAACACTTGGTATGGTGGCCCGTACCGAGAATGTGGCATCTCGAATGAGATGTCCGTCTCCTTGTGCTGTACTCACCCATGTCCCCATCTGAGAATAATTACCATTACTAAATCCTGGGAAACTACTCGATGCCTTTGCAATGCCCGAACCACCCCCTAAACCAAGTCTTCCTTGAGTTCCGGTGCCGAGGGGCTGGCCACCTGCACCTCCAGAACCACCTGTCACAGAGATGCTTGACAAACCTGTCATTCCATTGGGGGTATGCGAGATGTTGATGAAACCAGCCCCGCCGCCACCGGCACCGTCGCCGCCATTGTACATGAGAAGGCTTGGGCCTGTCGGCCAGACTGCATTCGAGCCATCACCTCCATCACCTCCATCTGCACTAATATGACCTGTCGGGCCAAATTGAATTTGATTTGTTGTGATGTGGACTGCCCCGCCAGAACCTCCTCCTGCACCAGCAATACCTTCGCCACCAAGAGGGGGAGCTGGGCCATTGGCACCATCACCTCCATCTGCGGAGATTGTACCATTAATCTGGAGAGTGTCTGCTAGGAGGAGAAGATGGCCTCCACCACGACCACCAATGGATCTGACTGTATTAATCCCGCTTGATACCTGAGATGTATTTCCTCCTTGTGAACCAGCCTCACTACCATTACCATAGGACATGTTCGTCGTGTTGGAATTTCCACCGCCAACGCCTCCACCACCCGCGTGGGCCCCCCCATTAGCACCAAGATCGAGTTTTCCGGTTTGACCGCCTGCTCCGGCCCCTGAACCTCCCCAAGCAAGTGAGTCAGCACTGATGGTTGCTCCCGAGTCTACGATAATGGTCGTGGCAATAATGACAAGTGGCCCCGTGGCTTCGATACTTCCACACCCATTGGGAGTGCAACGAACATGAAGTGTGTTGAACGAGTGAACTCCTGTCCATTTCACGAGTGATGTGACATTGAGTGACGAATTTCCCGCATTCAATGGACCAGTACCCGACCCATTGAGTGTTAGAACACCTGTGGGGGCAACCATGGTTTCATTATGGATTCCACCGGTGCCAAGCACTGAAAGTGGAGTAGTGGTGGCAATTGTGTGATTGTATGGCTCGCCAGTGACTGTCAGATTAGCCTCAGTGATCTCGTGCATCCCACATGGGTGGATAATTCCAAAATGTGGATTGATTGAATCTATGTTCAAATCAGGGGTGGGAGTTGTGCTTCTTCCGGCAGCAAGACCCGTGATGTTACAATCAAGATGTTGTATACCGGATTCGGGCGCATGGTCTTGCCAATCGTCATAAAGTGATATTGGAGAGATAATCTGCATGTCCCCATCTAATGGAGAAAGAAGAGAAAACAACATCAGAAGGGTGAGAAAGGAAGCAAGGGAGGGATTCCCGAACTTGCGCTCGCTGGACACAATAAGCGGATAACTTTGCTCGATGTAGGGTTTTTGGGTCCGTGATTTTGTTCACTGAAGAAAGGGCAGAAATCTCCTTCTCTTCACCCAGTTATCTGAGTTCCCGAACGCATCTGAAACACATCTTCTACTTGGCCAGATTGACAAATGAATGAAAGTATGCCCTCCTTTGCTGCATTGACACAGGCAGTGATTTTTGGCCCCATAGAACCTGAAGGATATGTCTTGTCATCGACTCCTTGCAGGGCCTCAACGGCATCCATCTTTCTAACACGTTCCGCAGTCGTTTTGCCAAAATCACGGTACACTGCATCGATTCCTGTTGCTATGATAAGAGCATGAGCGCCTAATTCTGCAGCAAGTAGAGCACTGACCAGATCTTTGTCGATGACCCCAGTCATCCCTTCGAGGCCTTGGTCAGTATATCTGACTGGAATACCGCCACCACCACAACATATCACTACATTGTTTGATTCGCTCCCTCTTACAAGATTGGTAATCATATCAATCTCAATGATTCTTAGTGGTGGTGGTGAGGCTACAACACGGCGTGGGCCATGAATTGTATTGGCAACATTCCAATCATGCTCATCAACATCGGCAGCTGAGAGAATTGGGCCTATCGGTTTGGTCGGTAAGTCGAAGGACGGATCATTGGCATCTACGAGAACATGGGTCTTGATGACCATCACTTCAACACTCGCAAGTTCAGGCGACTGGATCATGATTTCTGCCTTCAATGGCTGGGCTAATTCATGACCTATCGTGTCTTGTGTGACTGCAACCCATTCGTGAAGGGGCTTTTGTTCTGATTCGCTGGTGCCCATCATCAATGCCCCGACCTGAGGCCCATTTCCATGAGTCAGAACCACGTTGTAGCCTTCGCCTCTGAGCCACATCACATCCTCAATGACATTGTCAAGAACGTGCCTGCTTGAGGTTTGCGTACTGCTGTTTGGCAGAGGGGGAGAAAGGGCATTTCCACCAATGGCATACACGATGATATTCATAGGACGCTCCGGGAGAATCAAGTCCAACGTGTCGACTCTTTCATGTCTTCCCTCAAACGGTTTATTCTCAGAAGACTCTTCGCGGCACCATGGGACTCGGTAAGGCAAGGGCTATCCACCTCTATGATGAAACATTACGAATGGCGACCGAAGATGGAATTATCTCGGAAGATGAGGTGGGCATTCTTGTGATTCTTGCACAGGCACTCGGTCTTGATGAGGACCAGAGAGGAGGAGCGCACGTACGTATCAGAATAGGGAGTTCTTTGGAAGAGGGGGTTGAACCTGAATCTGGAGAGGAGGAGGTGTATCGAGCCGCGCTTGTAGCAGCATTGCATGATGAGAGTGTTTCAGATGATGAATTGGCCCTACTCAACACGCTATCCCGGGCCATGAAGTTAGGTGATGAAGAGAGGAAGGCTGTCGAAACGATGGTTCGTTCGGATGCGAATGAAGGGTTGGAAGGAAGTCGACTCGACCGATTAGAACGGTTTCTCAATCGTGATTAAACTGTCCGCGATGTAGTATCTCAATTGCCACCACTGACATTGCTGTTTGTAGATTGTAGGAGGGGACAAAGCCCCCGAACGGTAAACTAATGACTGCATCGGATTCCTTCAGAAGTTCTGGGGGGATTCCATCATGTTCCCCACCAATAAGCCACAATGCACTGTCGATCTGATTAATCTCTTTGAGGGGGGTTGTACCTGTGGTCTCAAGCGCGAAAATGGGCCGCCCTGCTTGTTTGGCTTCAGTGATGACATGTGAAGCATCATCTTCCCAGAAGACTGGAAGAAAACGATCTGAGCCCATTGAAAAATGACCCATCGATCGCTGCACTCGCCGCGATGCGACCGGGGTAATTACGACTCCTGCAGCTCCGCTGGCCTCAGCAGTTCTAATCGAGAGGCCAAGATTTGAAGCATATGCCACACCACACATCATCCATATGGGCCCGGGTGAATTCATCAGTCCACTAAGGTGCTCTTGGTGAGGTTCACGGCCAACAAGAGCAAGAATTGTTGGGTCTCCCTTATCAGTAGCGCGCATGCGCCACATGTCTTCCTTAGTGACTTCAATGAGTTTGACATTGAGATGCTCAAGGCGCTCTGCTAAACCAGGGTGGTCTTCTCCTTCTTTCACAAGAATAAGATGAACAACATGACCCCCTGCTGCCATCTCATCCAAGGCTTGGAGAACGTGTTCCCTACCTGTGCGTTGCATAGGTATGGAATTGTTTGAACTTGACACGCTCACTCATCCTTACGCAACGCACGAAGTCGTGCTAACATCGAGGAGCGCTCTTCAATCGTCTTTGCTTCTGTTTCAGGTGACAGACCCTCTTTCGAAAGGCGGCGAGCAAGTAGGTCGCCTTGTAGAATATACACTTCGCCCGAGTCAAGACCCAGTACAAGAAAATCTTCAGTGATGTGCATACAATGAATCGTTGATTCTGCACTTAATTGGCCAATCACCTCACCATCATCTGCATCAAGGAGGGTTATCTCTGTCATCGCATCTCGGCCATGATACACAATGACAAGAGGTTTTGAGCCCATTTTGAATCCAACATCCATGCCTTCAATCGCCAAGGGTGCAGACCAACGCCAAAGGGCCTTGCCATCAGAATCTAGGACCAATACAGAGGTTTCTGTAGCAACAAAGAGATTGCCCGTATATGAGGTCATGATCTGAATGCCTGTCTCTTCATCATGTTTAGGATTCGAAACATCTGTTGACTGAATGGCTGTTGCATCAAGAGACCATATTTCACCCCCTGAAGTTCCAACATGCAAAGTATCCTCACATAACTGCAAAGCAGTTGCAGGGGACTCCCCTAGAGACAGATGTTCCAGACCTTCTGTGTCACCATACAAAAGACCACTACGGGGGTGGGCCAATGCAAGATACACCTTCGAGTTAAAGGAAAGAAGGTCCCACGGGCGCTCATCGAAACGCTCGACATGTAGAATTTTACCTGCAGAGTCCAAACACCAAACGGCCCCTTCCATGAAATCTCCATGTTCAAGATTCCAAACAGCAGATGTCGCACAAAGGATATCATCATGATACTCGACTAGATGATCGGATGTTCCTTCAAGTTCAGTGGACCACAGCATGTCACCCTCCATTGTAACCTCTGCAACATCCAACCCAGCTGTACAACCAATTGTGCCTCTACGTAGAGCCATGATTCGGCCCACCCTATTCCCTACATCGGCTGACCAAAGGCGATTGCCTTCAACATCCCAGGCGGCAAGGCAACCGTCCCAATCCCCAGCCAACACAATATCGTCCATGAGATGAACAGAGGAGACTGCACGGTCCATCCTGCGTACAGCCCAAGCCACAGATCCCAGGCCAAGTGCAGACGACATCGACCCTTCGATGTGGGTTCAGCCTATGGCATCTATCCTATTCAAGATGGGAGAGTGCGGACCTCGATTGTCTTACCTTTCGATGTGGCCATCTCGATTGTCTTGTGGGTCCAATGGCTGTGTTCTCCTGGGAGGGCAAGAATATGTGTTGCTGCTTCAACGATACGTTCGGTCAGGGCCGCTTCAGCATCATCGCCGTGCCAAATTGCTTCAGGTTTGTGAACATCAATGCCATGATTGTCAGCCCAGCGCTCCGCAAGCGCATCAACTCCAGCTGCACCTCCACAGACAATACGTTCGGGCAGGCCGTGAGCAGCCACCCAAGCATCGAGTAGCGTCTCAAAGACGCCGTAGTCGTAGAACTTTCTTGAGCCGACCACCGCGAGTGCTTGAGGCATACGCCCCAACATGGTCGTTCCCATTATTGAATGTGTTTATTCCCATGGCCCCGTCCAAATTCCCTTTGACTGTTCTACAGGATATTTCATCTGATTCTTTACCAGTTTTTCACGCGCTAGTTCAATCAGGTCAAGGTCCATAACGGAGATGAGGCGAATGAGGTAGAGGAATACATCTGCAATTTCCTCACCAAGGTGTTCCAGACGCTTCGGGTTGGTGCGGATTTCGTTAGGGGTCGGGTCATCCCATTGCACGCATTCCAACAACTCTGATGCTTCGATAATGAGACCAGTAGCGAGATTTTTTGGGGAATGGAATTGTTCCCAATCCCTCTCATCAACAAAAGTCTGCATCGCGTCCATCAGTTCAGCTATCGTCATGAACCCATCTGGGAGAACACGGTGCATCAACCAATGGTAGCAAGACGTTGTTCTGCAAGCTCGATATAATCTGCATTAATATCATAGCAGATGTAGGAACGGCCGGACTCGGTAGCTGCAATTGCTGTGGAACCAGACCCCATGAATGGATCCAAAATCACATCTCCTTGGAAAGTGAAGAATTCAATGCAGCGCCGGGGAAGTTCAACTGGAAACGGCGCGGGGTGACCTATCTTCTTCGCTGAAGCAGTTGGGAATGACCATATCGACTTCGTCCAATCAATAAACTCCTGCTTATCGATTGTGTCCACCCTTCCTTCCAGCTTCTCATCTTTTGTTCGTTCAAGTTTGAACTGACCTTTGCTGAAGATGAGAAGGTACTCGTGAATATCCCGGAGACATGGGTTTGAGGCTGATTGAAATGAACCCCATGCAGTACTTGCACCCGCTGAAGCAGATTTGTCCCAGATTACTTCACCCCGCATCAGAAAACCAATGTTATACATCAGAAGATTCACGTGGCTGGTCAGTGGAATGTACGGTTTTCGACCCACATTTGCTATGTTTACCACGGCTCGCCCGCCAGGGGTGAGAACACGATGTACTTCGAAAAAACATTGTGAAGAAGATCAAGATACTCAGACAGTGTGAGATCCTCATCGTACTCTTTCGTAACATTGTATGGGGGTGAGGTCACCATCAGATGGACTGAATTGTCTGGGATCTGAGACATATCTTGGGCATCACCATGGATGAATGTATTTCGCAAATCATCTGGGAAAAGTTGAGGGGACCCTGTATCGTGCTCACGTGGAATGGAACGATACAGGTTCGTGTCGTAATATCGGGATGAATCGTGGCCCTCGCGCTTCGATATTCCGAAATCTGATGTTGATGTGCCCCGTCTTTGCTCATCGGCGGCCACATAGTGTGTGTAAAGGCGATGGCTCATGATGATTCGCGTGAGATTTTTTGACGGGTAAGGAAAGGGGGGGAGGGGGGTTTTGATTCATGATGAAACGTGTAGCCATATGATGGAGAGCATGATAACAAAGGTTAGATTCGCTGGTGTGAAGCATATGTCAGAGGTTGGGCTTTTCACCCGCTGGCTGACGATATATCGTACTGCTAATCCAGTAAAGGACGCGCCGATAGACTCGGTCAGCAGATGGATGTTGATAACTCGGGCCTGCGTCTTCAACATGACACTCTATTCTGGAATGATCGCCATACTACTTGCAATGCAGATTGGCGAGGGGGTCGTCAATCCACTACATGCTGCCCTGGTCCTTATTGGACTAGTACTTGCACACGCAGGCAACAATATGGTCAACGATCTCTTTGACACCATTCATGGAGTAGATACATCCGACTACCCTCGGGCAAACTATGCACCTCACCCACTGTTGCATGATCTGATTAGTCGAAAGGGTTTGATCGCTGCCATCATATGCGTACACACAATTGATCTGGCCATTGCCATATACTTCTGGACTGTCGTTGGCGATATGATCTGGTTCTTCGTCCTTGGAGGGCTTGGGATATCGATATTCTACGTAGCCAAGCCATTCCGACTGAAATCAATAGGACTTGGAGAATTAGCCATCTTGATTGTATGGGGACCACTGATAGTGGGGGGCGCATTCTGGGCTCTCGCGGGAAATAGTGGTGCTGATGAGAAACAACTCTTCGACGCTATGGTTTTCTCTCTGCCTTACGCACTCATCGTGATGGCAGTCGTGATGGGCAAACATATGGACAAGTATCACGATGACAAAGGGAAGAGGGTACGCACCCTACCAGTACTGCTTGGACTGCCTGCCGCGCAGAGGTTCACGCAAGGCCTGATTATCGCATTCTTCCTTGCATCGATGTGGCTGGCATTTGACGGCCATTATGCAATGCTGCTGACACTACTTGCACTACCTCGTGCTGTTGAATCAATGAAAATGCTAGGCCACCCCGTCCCTGCTTCTCCACAAGAGGCATTTCGCATCGCCTTTGATGCACTTCCTGAGGACCTGATTGAAGGAAGAACTCCCGATAACCCCCCTGAAAACCTCCCTATTTGGCCACTGTGGTATGTCATCTGGGCATTCCATTTCGTCAAGCGGGGTGGGGCGTGGTTCACCATTGGACTGATGGCAGATACCGCCATTCAGCGCGGGATCTTCAGTTGAAGATTAGAGCCATAAGGACATGGACGTGGGAGATCAGGAAGCCAAGCACCACCATAAGGGGCTCAGCCGCCACAATCACAATACTAAGCAGATGAGTTTCTACCTCCAAGCCTAGATGGTGAGGCTGGAAGGAAGAACTGCTTTGCTATATCCATCCTTCAACTCTTCAATCAGTTCTGAAACAGGAATTATTTCTTGAGTCCGATGTGCATTTGAACCTGCGAAGGCGAACCCTTGGTGCATCCTACCCTTCTGAGCATTGACTAGGGCAAGAGCTATGCAGTACGGTGAGGTATTGAAATCACAAGTCCTCAAGCATTTCCATGGGCAGTGCTTTGGTGTCTTTAGGCCCCTTTTCACATCTGATAGGAAATCATTACGAATCGCTCTGCCAGGAAGCCCGACGGGACTATCGATGAGGATAATGTCATTCTCTGAAACGTTCACATGGGCTTGCTTGAATTCATCTGACGCATCGCATTCATGCGTGGCGACGAAGCGCGTGCCCATCTGAACCCCGCTGGCACCCAATGCCAGATATCGGGCGATATCAGCACCCGTGTATATGCCCCCTGCAGCAATCACGGGAATGCGTTGATTATGCAAATCTTCGTACTCCCCAACTAATTCAACAATTTCGGGAATCAACCTCTCAAGTAAGATGGCTTTGTCTTCAGCATCATCACGAGTGAAGCCAATATGACCACCTGCCATGGGTCCTTCAACGACAACTGCATCAGGAACAAATCCGTACCGCTTATTCCAGAAGCGGAACATTACTTCCACTGACTTCAGAGATGAGACGATGATGAATATCTTGGTGTGGGAATCACGAATACGATCCATGTCCACAGTTGGTGGTGCCATCAGAAATTTACCCGCTCCAAGGAAAATGGCATCTGCACCTGCATCTATGGCTGCGTTGATGAGCGTATCATGATCTGTCAGGGCCATCAGTATATTCACTCCAATCATACCATCTGTGAGTTTTTTCGCTTGGCGAATCTCATCCTTTAGAGCAATCGCATTAGCGGTAGCATAATCTTCACCTATACGCGGGTTGAGAAGGCCAATGCCTGCTGAGCCGATCACTCCAATACCCCCTTCATTGGCAACCGCAGAGGCGAGACCAGAGAGAGATATCCCCACACTCATTCCGCCCTGAATTATCGGAAGTGGAATTACAGTCTCACCGATGTGCATGCGGGGCAATTGAATGCGCCCGCTATCGGAATTGGTGCCCATAACATCCACACCGGTACACGTACATTGGAGGAAATGGCTCCGTCGACGAACATGTGGGGGAAGGAAGGGAGGATACGAGGTCACATCAGTGGCTGAAATAGCGCTCGATTCAGGTGCCAACACCCATGTCACGGGATTTTTCTGAGGAATTACGGACTTCACCAACGATTCTGTTTCAGGGACGGTGGTTGACTGGTTCAGGAGATGTTCGGGAGTAATTCAACCCCGCAAACATCGTTAGCAGGACGATGGGAGAGGTTATTGGCATGGTGGGACATGCTGAAATGGTCACTGAAGATACCCTACCTGGCTGGCGGGGAGCACCTGCCGAAGAGGTGTTCTGGCTCGCCCGAGAGACTCTTGAAAATGAGGAGTGGCCGACGGTCAAGGCCTGGCGTGATCGTGGCAGCAAGGTGCTCGGCCACTTTCAGGTCTACTTCCCAGAGGAGTTGGCTCATGCAGCTGGGATGTTGCCCGTGAAGATGGCGGGAGCGACTGTCGAGCCCCGTCTTTCTGCCAGCAGATTCGGCTCTTATCTCTGTTCGGTGATGAAAACGAACCTCGAACAAGCATTGAGTGGACGTGTTGAGTTGGACATGTTTGTCACTCATCCAATCTGTGATGCTGCTCGAAACCTTGGGGCCATCTGGGGACGGAATTTTGATTATCCGTGTCAGATTCTATATCTCCCTCAGAATCCCAACTCTCGGCATTCCAAACAGTATCTGTATGAGGAATACTGCCGACTTGCCACCATCATTGAGGGAGTAAGTGGGAACCGAATCACTGATGAGGCTCTGATTGGTTCAATGGCTGTATTCAATGAGAATCGTAAGCTAATGCGCCAACTCTACGACATCAAACGAGAAACCCCCTGGCTTGTGACAGCCGATGAGGCATATACACTGGTTCGATTGGCCGGGATCATGCCCAGAGAAGAGCACAACGAATTACTCACACAGGTATTCACTGACTTGCCCAGTCTCGGTCGCCGCCGACAGGACCGAATCCGAGTGGTCTTTGAAGGTGGATTCTGCGAACAACCGCCACTCGATCTGCTGCGGACTGTTGGACAATCTTGCTATGTGGTCGATGACGATTTACTCATCGGAATGCGTTGGATCATGAGCGATGTTGACCCAGGGGTAAATCCACTCGCCGCACTTGCTGATGCTTACATCGACACATCCTCATATTCTCCAGTCCAGCATGATTTGAAGAAACCTAAGGAGAAGATGCTTCTAGATCGTGTTGAGGCAGCCCGTGCCGAGGCAGTTATCGTGACTGCAGCGAAGATGTGCGAACCTGGGCTTGAGGAGCAAGTTACCTACATTCATGCACTAGAGGCGGCAGATATGCCTTTCTTTGTTAGCGAATTTGAAGAGAATATGACCACGTTCGATCATCTTGAGATTCAACTTGAAACCTTCGTTGAGAACATCCTTTTTGACTAACTATGGTATGACGATGAAGCACAATCACAACCTCTGGCGTCGCGGCAATAAAGAGGGTTCACAACTTTTCAAGAAGTGGTTCGAGGAACTCAACAAGGCTGCCCATGAAGGGCGCAAGGGTGCATATGTCTTTGTCATGGGCAGCCTTAGTGAGATATTGCACACGTTCGATATGCCCATCATCTTTCCTGAGATCACGTCGTTACAGACCGCAGTGCGGCACAAGTCGGGGGAACTTCTTGGAGAGGCCGAAGACCATGGCTATTCCCCAGATATATGTGGTTATGTCAAGGCCGACTGGGCGGTCCAGAATAGAGGTGGAGAGCACCCCCTTGGCAAACTCCCCCGGCCAGGACTAGCTCTTCTCACCAACGCTTGCAATACCTACCTAAAGTGGGGTGAAATATGGGAAAGGATGTTTGAAACACCACTGTTTACTCTTGACGTTCCTGGCACACGAGAGAGAGGAACTCAGACTTGGCCAGGTGACGTGCAGTTTGAAAGGGAGAAGAAATATGTTCGTGCTCAAATTGAGGAGTTGATCGAGACCTGTGAGAACGTCACTGGTCGTAAGTTTCAGATTGACCACCTGCGCAGAACATTGAGTTACTCCAATCGCATGTCAGCCGCCTGGAAGCAGATACTCGAATTAAATAAGGGCCAAAAGGCAGTCTTCAACGCGCTTTCTGATGGAACTGCCTACCTTGGAATTAACAACATCTTGCGTGGTACTGAGGAAGGAGCGGAGTACTTCGAGAGGTTACTCGAGGAGAAACGGTGGATGAGAGAGAGTAACATTGGTGTGGTCGAAGAAGAGAAGCATCGTCTCGCCTTCATCGGGGTTCCGTGCTATCCCATTTTCAGGGAGTTCACAGACTTGTTTACTGACTGGGGAGGTGTGTTTGTTTCCTCGACCTATCTCTGGTTTGCATCTGGAGGGAATAACCTCGGATTCCAGTATGACCTCGACAATCCACTCGATTCACTTGCAGAAGTCACTCTTATTCATGTCCGCGATGCCATGGATTCGATGTTTCATCCCGAACAGATAATCTATGATCAGATGGAAGAATTCGGCATTGAGGGCGTGGTGTACCACCCAATCAAGAGTTGTCGAACCTCCTCTACTGGACTTGCAGACAACCGAAGGGAATTGATGGAGAGGACCGACCTTCCAAGTCTCTTCATTGAATCAGACATGATGGATAAGCGAGTTGTCTCTGTCGCCCAGATGAAGAATCGAATCGACGCTTTTTTCGAGGGTATCGAAATGCGCAAGGCGGCCCGACTACAGGAGGGAACTAAATGAAATTCGTTGCCGGTGTTGACGTCGGTTCGACGCAGACAAAAGCAGTCATCATCGATGAAACGTTGAGCATAGTTGGCCGCGCTCTCAATGATACTGGAGCGGACGTCGTCATCGCCGCTCAAACTGCCTTCGACACCGCTCTTATCGATGCGGGGCAGTCAGTTTCGGACATAATGTCGGTCATTGGAACCGGCTATGGCCGCTACAAAGTTACCTTCGGGGACGACCAAGTGACAGAAATATCCTGTCATGGGCGGGGCGCAGTGCACATGTTTCCCGACACTAGAACGGTGCTCGACATGGGGGGCCAGGACACCAAAGCGATAGCTGTCAGCGAAACGGGAGAGATAATCGATTTCTGTATGAACGACAAGTGTGCAGCAGGTACTGGTAGGTTCCTTGGTGCTGCTTCAGCCGCACTCGACATCCCTCTTGACAATCTTGGGCCAACGGCCCTCTTGGCAACCCGGCCTGTCCGAATATCAACGACTTGCACAGTCTTTGCTGAGACCGAAATTCTCTCTTGGCTGGGTAAGGGGAAGAAAATCGAAGATATCCTGATGGGGGTCCATCAGTCCATCTCCTCTCGCTCACTCGGTTTGCTCAGACGGGTTAGCATCAATGATGAGGTGACCTTCAGCGGCGGTGTAGCAAAAAATCTTGGAATGGTGCATGTACTCAATGAGAATCTTGGTTTAGAGATGAATGTCAGCGATGAATCACACTACATGGGGGCTTTGGGTGCTGCTTTGTTCGCCATGGATAGGGTGAACTTGGCTGAGGAGATGAAGGCATGAGTCATGTTGGTGGTGTCGATGTTGGATCTACCTACACCAAGGTGGTCCTTCTCGATCATGAGGGAGATATTGTTGGTAGAGCAATGCGCCCAACCGGGTTCAAATTAGGGGAAGCGGCCCAGAAGGCGTACGATGAAGCGCTGGGTGATGCGGGCATTACTGCAGAGAATGTAGACTACGTCATTTCGACCGGATATGGTCGACATCAAGTCGAATTCCGTGATGTAACTGTAACCGCTCTAACCTCTGCTGCCCGCGGTGCCCACAGTTGTTTCCCTGGCACTCGTACAGTTCTCGATATCGGTGGTCAAACAATGAAAGCGACTAAGCTCGATGATGACTTGAAGGTGAAATCCTTCAGACTCAATGATAAATGTGCAGCTGGAACTGGAGCGTTTTTAGAGAAGACTGCCCGCTACATGGACTACGCAACCGAGGAGATTGGATCATTAGCTGCCTCTTCAACTAAAGACGTCGAAATATCTGGTGTCTGTGCTGTATTCGCCGAATCTGAAGTCATCAATCAACTTTCTCTTGGCTCGGCTCCGGCAGATATCATGAATGGTGCAATGCGCTCTCTTGTTGGTCGCTCATTACAGTTGATGCGGCGTATCAAGATGGAGCCGAAATACACACTTGTCGGAGGAATCATGCGTTTCCCGACCATGGTTCAGGCACTCAATCATGAACTTGGGGATGGAGTCAATGTCCCAAAAGGCGATCTGGTTCAATATGTCGGTGCGATAGGAGCGGCTACGTTAGCTCGTCAGAGGTTAGCAAAGATGGAAGTGGCAGAATGAGGCTACCCCTCTGTGATGATGACCTAGCCGAATCAGGACTCGAACGTGCCGGGTGGACGCGACAGTTCACAACGACCGAGCCAAGGTTGACCGAAATGTGCGATATGTTCCGCTCTTTGGGCAAGCAAGTGAAAGTCATACGAACCACCGATGACAAGGACCACGGCAACGAGATATGCTACGAATGTCTAGAGGCGTCAGAGAATCACGCCTTTACTATCTGGACAAGGGAACTCGATATCGAGGAATGAAAAAAAGGGGGCGTACATGTTCGGGTGCGGAATAGTCACTCAGCCCCTACTCAGAGATGACAGGGGTTGCTGGTCTGGCTGACGTGGTTACTTTCACAATGAGTGGAGTGGTCGCCAAGGCGGCCATTGACAACCCCCCCCTAAATATCATTGATGCCGAAGTTATGGGGGGGCTTCTCAGCGCCCTTAGTGAGGCAGAATCGGATGCGACGTGTCGTGCTTTTATCCTCTATGCTGCTGGTGATCGCGGATTCAGCGCTGGAGCATCGGTTGCAGAACACATGCCCGGTCAGGCCGAAGCGATGATTGCGGGCATGAGCGAAGTTCTTACTAGATTCCATGCCACTCCTCTGCTGACAGTGGCTGCAGTCCACGGACTCTGCCTAGGTGGTGGCGCCGAAGTGGCACTGGCCTGCGATTTTGTTATCGCCACAGAAGATAGTAGAATCGGCATTCCTGAGATAACGATTGGCTGCTATCCACCATTTGCCATGTTACAACTCCCCTCACTAGTTGGCACAAGGAGGGCAAAAGAAATGATTCTATCCGGCCGCATCCTACAGGCACAGGAAGCGGAAGGGATTGGCCTTGTCAATCGGCTGGTTGAGCGTGATCAATTACTCAAATCAGCGGACGATATCATTACCCCCATCCTCTCTCACTCCCCCTCAATAGTAAGCATCGCCCTTGCTCGGATGCGGCAACTCGACCGACGGGTCAATACACCAGACTACTTTGAGATGGGATCGCATTTCCTTTCCGACCTTCTTGATCACCCAGACTACATTGAGGGCCTGACCGCGTTCGAAGAGAAACGAGAGGCAAACTGGAGTGTGGAGCGAGTTGGTGGCGGAGGTGGGGGCTAATGCAGCAGAGCAAGACTCTGTTGAAAGTCTCTGGATGGCGATGTGTTACCGTCGGCGCACCATTGGAGTTCCATGAATGGGAAATTGACACTGCTGACTTGTCCTCTGACGAGGTGGTGGTCGCCGTTGCTGGTTGCGGGGTCTGTCACACTGATCTTGGTTTCCATTACGACGGTGTGCGCACAAAAAAGCCACTACCGCTAGTTCTTGGGCATGAGATATCTGGTCGAGTGGTAGCTGCCGGAGAGGATGCAATCGGCTGGCTCAATGCTGCGGTCGTGATTCCAGCAGTTCTCCCATGTGGAGATTGTGATGACTGCAATTCGGGCCGAAGTAACGTCTGTCGTCATCAAGTGATGCCTGGAAATGATGTTGATGGAGGGTTTGCTACTCACGTCTGCATCCCCTCACTTTGGCTTGTCCCGGTTCCGGATGAGTTTCAGGGCGAACTCGCCCTCTTATCCGTAGTCGCTGATGCGATTAGCACACCCTATCAAGCTCTGAAACGTGCTGAGGTCAGTGAGGGGGATATCTGTGTCATTGTTGGCTGTGGCGGTGTTGGAGGGTACTGTGCCCAACTTGCCGCATCAATGGGAGCGAGAACTGTTTGCATTGATGTTGACAAAAGGCGCCTCGCCTCGCTTTCCTCTCTTGGATTCAAGTGGCTTATCAATTCCTCAGACATGACAAACCGGGAAATTAAGACTGAACTTCATCGAATTGTTTCTGAAGAGGGCTGGCCCAAGTCTGGTTGGCGCATTTTCGAATGCAGTGGCCATCCCGCTGGACAGACTCTAGCGTTTGAACTTCTTGGACCATCTGGAGTCCTGGCCGTGGTTGGATTTACGATGGAGAAAGTGACTATTCGCCTTTCCAATCTGATGGCTCATGACGGACGAGCATTCGGTAATTGGGGGTGTCAGCCCGAACTATATCCTGAACTCCTAGAGAATGTCGTTGCCGGGGCGGTCAACATCGTGGCAACCACTCGATTAAGACCACTTGAACAGATCAATGAGGTCTTCGCAGCAACTCACCATGGTGAGAGTAGTAGGCGAACTATTCTTGTTCCTGGGATGACGGGGGAGGGGAGTGGCCAATGATCAGTACGAGGGCGAGATTAGTCGCTGAACATGATTTGATTTTGCAATTCCTTGACAATGTCTCAAAGGCAGTCAATGGAGAGAGAGAGGGCGTTAACCTCGGAAAGAAATTCTGGATTGATGTCGTCGAATTCATTCGTGAATTCGCCGATGGATTTCACCATGCTAAGGAGGAAGATCTTCTTTTTCCAGTTTATTGTGAGCGCGGTTTGCGAGCCGATTTCGGACCTGTAGCGATGATGCTCAGAGACCATCGCATGTTTCGCACCTGCACAGAGAGAATGGTTTCTGTGCTCGAAACCTCAGATAGGGTGACTCCAAAATTTCTTGCTGATGCCGCTGAATACGTCAATGAACTTAGGTTACATATAGCGAAGGAGAATGAGATTCTTTTTCCCATGGGTGAAAACCTTCTCACCTCTGACGATGAGAATCAACTGCAGATACGGTTCAATGAGATCGAAGACCAACTCGGTGGTGATGATACAGTCAAGCACTTTCAGCAACTAGTTCACTCACTTGCAACGCGTTTAGAGAAGGGTGAGGTGGTGTATCCGCCAGAGTTTATCGAAGTAGAGGAATAAAGGGAGTTGATGAGATGAAAAAATCGTTTGATGGGCCGATGATGGTCAACAGACATAGCATGACTGAGAAGGGTGAATTCAATCATTTGAAGGTGGAACTTCGTCCACTTCAGAGACCTAACGGAGAAGTTGTCGACGACCTTTTCGATGCCTGGATCTGGCTTGACAATCCGAGTCAGTATAATTCCTACACAACAGCAGCACTGCGTGAGATGTGCCTGGCGCTGGACTGGGCCTCAACAAGGGCTGATGTCAATTGTGTAATTCTCACAGCTGTCGGCGACAAGGCGTTTTGCACAGGTGGTAATACTGTCGAATACGAGAATGACTACTCTTGGAAACCAGGTGAATATCGAACTTACATGGGAGTCTTCAACCGGATGATTTCACTGATACTTGAAAATGAGAAGCCGGTCATCAACCGAGTCAATGGGATGCGTATCGCAGGCGGTCAGGAGATGGGGCTCGCGTGTGATTTCACTATTTCCTCTGACCTTGCCCGATATGGCCAAGCAGGCCCCAAACACGGCTCTGCTCCCGATGGTGGTTCAACAGATTTCCTTGATCTCTATGTTGGCTTCGCAAGGTCAGTTGAGTCATGTGTGCTCTGCGAACAGTGGTCGGCCCACAAGGCACTCCACCTTGGACTCGTCAACGAAGTGGTGCCAGTACTACGGAACAGTGCAGGGGGATGGGTGGCAAACCCAATGGTCACATTTGATTGGGTCGACATGGAAACTGGATGCATCGTCTACGGTAACTTCCTTGCCGGCGAGGATCGCCAAGAGGGAAAGCGAGTGATGGGGGGGTGCGAAGTTGATCTCTCGGGCCTCAATGACGCGATTTATGCCTTGTCTTGGAAACTCGCCAATACGTTTCCCGGATGTACTCGTAAGACACTGACCAGTGTTCGCAAAAAGAAACTTCACTGGTGGGATGCCAATCGTGAGACCAATCGGGAGTGGTTGGCACTCAACATGGCAGTTGAAGCGGCGGCAGGATTTCGAGCCTTCAACGTTGGAGGGGGCCAGCGTGCCGATGGTACTCAAATCCCCCGTCAAGTCGATTTCATCGAGGTGAGGCGCGCCCTTGCTCGCCGGGAAGCTTGGACGCCCGCTTTAGTCGAGTCATGGATGCCAAGCGATGAGAGTGAGGAGTGAATGAGATGGCAATCCAACTTGACTTGGGCGGCAAAGTCGCTTTGGTCACAGGAGGTAGTCGCGGCATAGGTGCGGCAGTCTGTGTTCGACTGGCCGAAGCCGGTTGTGATATCGCCTTCACCTACCATCCTGAGGAAGATAAGCCGGACATCCTTTGTCAGGACCTGCTTGAACGTGGTGTGAAAGCCTTCCATTTCGCTGCAGATGTCACTGATGGTCAACGGGCGAAGGAAGTGGTTGAATCAGTCATCGAACTCGCTGGAGAGATAGATATCATGGTATGCAATGCTGGTATCGCCCATAATCAGGTTTTGTGGAAGATGGATCATGAGGAGTGGAGTAAGGTCATTGACGTCAACCTTACTGGTTCAGTCAACTACCTGATGCCCTTCTCACTTCATGCCCGACAGCACCCCGCCCGTCGCAGCGTTGTTTTCATCTCATCGATAAATGGAATCAGAGGTAAACGTGGCCTAGCTGCCTACTCTGCATCGAAAGCGGGCATAATTGGACTCGCAAGAACTGCTGCCAAGGACCTTGCCTGCTGGCAGGTGAATTGCAATGTCATTGCCCCGGGGATGGTTGATACTGAGATGGTAGCGAACCTTCCAGAGGCTGTTCGTGCAACGGCAATCGCAGAGACTCTAACTGGGCGAATTGCTGCCCCGGGTGACATTGCCGATGCTGTGCTGTTCGTTGCATCTGGCCTTGCCAGCCACATCACCGGTGCTGTCATTCCAGTAGATGGCGGTCAGCTTATCTGAGCAACCTTGTCTCAATAAGAATCGGGATTTGAGACTCATTGTCTAACAAATAGCATAGAATATTCCAAGCCTGCATACGTCCATGGATGATTCTGATTTGGAAGGGGAAAAGTACGTCTTAACTGTGGAAAAATTCACTTTTCCACGGTACTCTTTATTTCCCTTACAGCAGTAGGTTGGGTTACCCGCTAAGTCGGGGAGGGGGGGGGTCAAATGGATGCAACAAAAGAAATATTGAGTGCCATAACTATACACATGAAATACGCACGTTTCTTGCCTGAAAAAGAACGAAGGGAAACGTGGGAAGAGATAGTAGATCGTAATGTCAAAATGCATTCTCAATTCTATGAGGGGAAGATAGACTCAAAGGAAATTGAATCTGTCTTTGACAGATTTGTGAAGACGAAAAAGGTACTCCCGTCTATGCGCTCGATGCAATTTGGGGGCAAACCAATTCTTCTCTCTCCAAATAGGATATACAATTGCGCTTACATGCCTATCAACGATGTTCGTTCTTTCAGCGAAGCCATGTTCCTTCTTCTTGGAGGAACTGGAGTTGGTTATTCAATTCAGACCCACCACATCAGGTCTCTCCCAAGCATTCGTCCCCCGTCAAGGAGAGATTCACAACTGTATCTCGTCAACGACAGTATCGAAGGGTGGGCCGATGCCGTGAAGACTTTGGTTGAGAGTTACATCTATGGAACTCACAAAGTTGAGTTTGATTTGAGCAAGATTAGATCCAAGGGGGAGCGACTCGTTACATCCGGTGGAAGATCGCCCGGCCCTGCCCCCTTGAATAATTGTCTCGGCAACATCGAAAATCTTCTTTCCTCGAAAGAGAAGGGAAGCAAACTTTCTTCTCTTGAATGTCACGATATCATGTGCTATATTGCTGATGCCGTTTTGGCGGGAGGGATTAGGAGAGCAGCCATGATTAGTTTGTTTTCTTTTGACGATCGCGAAATGGTTGAAGCAAAAGCCGGGCAGTGGTGGGAAAATAACCCCCAACGCGGGAGGGCGAATAATTCCGCCGTCATCGTTAGAGACAAGATTTCTGAGAACCAGTTCTTTGCTCTGATGAATAAGATAGAAGAAAGCGGAAGTGGGGAACCAGGGTTTTATTTCACTAACGACAAAAACTGGGGAACAAACCCGTGTTGCGAAATTGCACTCCAGCCTTTCCAATTTTGTAACCTTACGGAAATAAATGCTGCCACCGTTGAAAGCCAAGAGGACTTTGAAGAGAGAGCAAAAGCCGCTTCATTCATCGGCACCCTTCAGGCAGGCTATACCAACTTCACATATCTCAGGGAAATCTGGCAAGAGACGACCGAAAGAGAAGCACTCATCGGCGTCAGCATGACGGGAATTGCGGCAGGCAAAGTTACCGAATTGGACATGGCTTCTGCAGCTGCGGTTGTCAAATCAGAGAACTGTAGAGTTGCCTGTTTGATAGACATTAACACGGCTGCGAGGACCACTTGCGTTAAGCCCGCCGGAACAACATCGCTCTCATTGGGGACAAGTAGTGGAATTCATGCGTATCACGCACCCCACTATATTCGTAGAATCCGTATAGGAAAAACCGAATCGCTTTACGAATATCTTAATCAGCATCATTCTTCCTTAGTAGAGGACGAAGCCTTCAGCCCGGAAACCCAAGCCGTAATTTCAATGCCTCAAAAGTCTCCGAAGGGGGCAGTGACTCGGAATGAGTCAACGTTCGATCTCTTGAACAGAGTCAAGAAAGTCAGCAATGAATGGGTCAATACGGGCCACTCTACGGGGTTGAACACGCACAATGTTTCCGCTACGATTTCAATCAAAGACAACGAATGGGCGTCGGTCTCCCAATGGATGTGGAAAAATAGAGAATGCTACAATGGGCTAGCAGTCCTCCCTTACGACGGCGGAGCATACACGCAGGCTCCCTTTGAGGAGTGTGACGAAGAAACCTTTGAACATCTCTCCTCTTCCCTGCATAGCGTAGATTTGAGTGCCGTGAAAGAAGAAGAGGATAATACCGACTTATCTGGAGAGTTGGCGTGTGCTGGAGGGGCCTGCGAAATCAGCATAACTTACCCCCCCCAAGAAGTGGGTGAACAAAAATTAACATCGCTCCTTAGACACAATTTTTCAGGAGTAAGTGTTCGAGCGGGAAAAGAAAGTTTTCAAGTCACAGAACTTGAAGAGAAGGACGCTCCCGTTCAGGTAAAGATCGATAAAGCACTGGCGATAGATGAAAAGAATTCAAAGTTCATCACCGATTGATGTGCTTGTGCCATAGATGCCTCCAGACTGCTCAGGGATCACCCCAGATGATCTCGGGAAGGATTCCGATATTCCTGAATGAGAAAAGGGGTGGAGGAGTAAGGAGAAACAACGATTTGACAGCGTTCTTGAGAACAAAGAAGATGGACGTGGCGAGGACACTATTTGAACTCAGTTGACCGCTTTGGCATCCTTTTCAGAGGAAACGATGGTTGAGGATTCCAAATATCTGTCCAGGGCCTGCACCCCCGATCTGCCATAGAATCTGTCTGCTCTGAATGTCGTACCAACCTGCAGTCTTTCTCATCCCTTTGGCATAGATGTACAGTCGTTCGTGGGTGGTACCGAGTTCAAGGTCAATGGGAGGAGTTGTGACCCAATATTGTGGTAAGTTCTCACCATCCCATGTCTGAGCTCGTGAGA
>PVBE010396590.1_pt1 | contig 29539 bp, 36 predicted proteins | sample 1631181 | NCBI WGS metagenome assembly PVBE01 (sample SAMN08397723, study PRJNA350692) | Marine metagenome, whole genome shotgun sequencing project. | isolation source: water | place: Pacific Ocean | collected 2012-04
CTCGCCCTTGACCGAGCGATCCATGTCGGTAACTTCCTCCGGCCGCTCGTCGATGAGCAGAACGATCAACACCGCCTCGGGATGATTGGCCTCAATCGAATGGGCGATATTTTGCAGCATCAACGTCTTGCCGGTGCGCGGCGGCGCGACGATCAGGGCGCGCTGGCCCTTGCCGAGCGGCGCCACCAAATCCAAAATACGCCCCGTCGTATCCTTTATCGTCGGATCCTCGCTTTCGAGGGTGAAACGTTCGTCCGGGTAGAGAGGCGTCAGATTGTCGAAATTGACCTTGTGCCTGATTTTCTCGGGCGCATCGAAATTGATCGTCTCCAGCTTCAACAGAGCGAAATAACGCTCGCCGTCCTTGGGCGAGCGAATCTGTCCCTCCAGCGTGTCGCCGGTGCGCAGGGCGAAGCGCCGGATCTGGCTCGGGCTGACGTAAATATCGTCGGGCCCGGGCAGATAGTTGGCCTCCGGAGAACGCAGGAAACCGAAGCCATCCTGCAACGCCTCGAGAACGCCTGAGCCGGTAATGACCTCGTCATTCTCGGCCAACTGCTTGAGAACGGAAAAAAGCAAGTCCTGGCGCCGCAAACTGCCGGCGTTTTCGATTTCCAAATTCTCGGCGAATTCGAGCAATTGCTTGGGCGATTTGGTTTTAAGTTCCTGAAGATGCATGGCGGTAATGACCTGAAGTCGAAGGCGGGAAGGGATATCGGATGATCACGAAACGGCGCGCTTTGGCCGAATGAAGGCGATTAATCCGGAGAGGTAAGGTGAGAAACCGGCGCACCGGACGGTCTTGCGCGCCCGTTCCGTGCGTTCAGCCGGTGGATTATCGAACACCCGGCGCGAATGTCAAACATTGATTCCCGCAATATCAAAATGGTTTGACCACGACGAAGATCACGATGGCGATGAGGGCGAGCGTTGGTACCTCGTTGACGCGCTTGTAAAAGCGCTCACCGTGGCGGTTTTTACCGGCCACGAAAGCACGCCGCCAGCGCGCCAGGAGGTGATGCAGGGTGAACAGCAGCAACACAAAAGCCAGTTTCAGATAGATCCAGATATCGCTCGACCAATCGACGATGCCGGACTGGGACAACAGCGCACCGCCGAAGGCGAGGCTGAGAATCATCGCCGGGTTCATGATGTAGCGCAGCAATCTGCGCTCCATGATTTCAAATGTTTGGGCCTGTTGCGAGCCCGGCTCGGCGCCGCAGTGATAGACGAAAAGGCGCGGCAAATAGAGCAGTCCCGCCATCCATGCCACCACCGAAATGATGTGCAGGGCCTTCAGCCAAACGTAAATATCGCCCGCCATATGCTGTCTTTCCGCCTGTGCCGCGGCGCTGTCAACCCGCCGCCAGCGGACAGCCCGAATGATGTGCCGGGCATTGCCGCTTGTCGGTGAGTGAATACATGCTGTCGTTGCTGACCGGCGCACGGCGCAATGTTTTCCGCGTCAGATCCGCCAGGGCGGAGATGAAAGCCGGGTGGCAGGCGACGGCGGGTACGCGGTGATAGGCCGCGACGCCGCAGTTTTCCGCCAAATGGCGGTATTCGACATCGAGCTCGACCAGGGTTTCCGAATGTTCGGAGACGAACGCGATCGGCGCCACCACCAGCGCCACGCCATCGCCGCCGGCGCGGCGAATCTCATCGTCGGTGGCCGGGCCGATCCATTTCATCGGTCCGACGCGGCTCTGATATGTCAGCCTCCAGTCGAGGTCCGCCACCCCGAGGCGCGCCACGATGCGCGCCGCCGTCTGCTCGACCTGCCAGGCATAGGGGTCGCCGCGTTTGACGATGCGCTCGGGCAAACCATGCGCCGACAGCAACAGGCGGACAGGGGCGCGCGCCCCGGCTTCCTTTAGCAGCGGCGCGATCAGCTCGCACTGGGCATCGATAAATCCCTCGGCCGTGGCGTAACAACATAGCGCAACGCTGGTCACCCGCGGCGCAACGAGGCCGACATTCCGCGCCGCGCCGTACCAATCGACCAGCGAGGATTTCACCGTCGTCGTCGAGAACTGCGGATAGAGCGGCAGCAGCATGATGCTGTCCGGCGCATATCCCCTGACCTCCAAAGCGGTGGCGTCGCTGCGCGGATGCCAGTAACGCATGGCGGTAAAAACCCGAACTTGGCCAAGATCCGACAGCGCTTCCTGTAGTGCCTGGGCCTGCGCCGGGGTCTGCTCGACGATCGGGGATTTGCCGCCGATCTGGCGATAGATGTCCTGCGCGATGGGCGCCCGGCGGCGTGATATCCGCCCCGCCACCCACAGCCGCAACGGGCGCGGCAGGCGGATGATTGCCGGATCGCTGAACAGGTTATAGAGAAACGGCTCGACGGCTTCGAGCGAATCCGGCCCGCCCAGATTAAACAGCACGATCGCGGTTCTCGCCACGGCTCAGGCTTTCCAAGCGGCGATGAATTGCGACAGCGCCGCGACATTTTCGGGCGGCGTCTGCGGCACGATGCCGTAACCGAGATTGAAGATGAACGGCCGGCCTGAAAGCGCCGTCAAAATCCGCTCGGCCTCTTCCAGCATCGCCGCGCCGCCGCAAACCAGAAACTGGGGATCGAGATTTCCCTGCAGCGCCGCGTGCGGCTGGAGATGTTCGCCGGCCCAGCCGAGCGCAACCGTCGTATCCAGCGAGACTGCGGAAATATTGGCGTCGCGCGCGAACCATTCATAGGCAGCGCCAACGCCGCGCGGAAAGGCGATAACCGGCACGTTCGGATATTTCTGTCCGATGCGCCTGGCGATCTCGCTTATCGGCGCCAGACTCCAGCGCCGCAGCGCCGTTTCCGGCAATACGCCGGCCCAGCTATCGAAAATCTGCACGGTATCGGCGCCGGCATCAATCTGCGCCAACAGGTAATCGGAGGTGGTGTCGATCAACAAATCGATCAGCTTTTGAAACGATTCGGGATCCTCAAAGGCCCAGGATTTGCTTTTGGTAAAATCCCGGCTGCCGCCGCCTTCGACCATATAGGTCGCCACCGTCCACGGCGCGCCGGCGAAGCCGATCACGGTCGCGGTCGCGGGGGCGGCGGCGTTGATTCCGCGCAGCGTCTCAAAGATCGGCGACAGATGGGCGAGAAATTTTTCGCGCTCATAGCACGGCAGCGGATCGCGCCTGTCCAAAGCATCCAATTTGGGGCCTTCGCCCTCGGTATAGCCGAGACCGACGCCGAGCGCATGCGGCACCAACAGAATGTCGGCAAATAAAATAACGCCGTCCATGGCGTAACGCCTGAGCGGCTGTAAGCTGACCTCGACGGCCAGATCAGGCGCGTAGCAGAGATTGAGGAAGCTGCCGGCCTCGGCTCTTAATTTGCGATATTCGGGCAGATAGCGTCCGGCCTGGCGCATATACCAGAACGGCACGGGTGCTTGCGGCGCGCCCGTGAGCGCTGACAATAACGGCTTGGAACCGGCTTCGGAATTCATCAGAATATTCACCGCGAGAATATCGGAACTAGCTTATGAACAGATATGCCAATGCCTACTTCTCTTACATTCTTATAAGAATTAAAGGTAGTGGTAGTTGTAGTAGGACAGGGGAAAATGGGGATTTCGTGCTTATCCCCAAGATAACCGGCGATAACGGTATAAACCGTGCAAATCGTCGCGCCGGGGGACCGCTTCGGGGTATCATGGCCATGAATCACTAAACAACCTATTTTTTGCCTGACAATAAAACGGGGATTGGTGGGATAAGATTCTTGGCGCGATGAATATTCACGCAATAAACGGGACAGGCTATTTTGGGTATAAGGCGAACCTGTTGCGGTTCACCGATTGTTGGCCGATCGGCGCCGCCGACGGGTGGCAAAGATGTACACAAATCATGCCTCGCTTACACACAGGGCCGTTCTTCATGGAATCACGATTTCATCCGCCGAGCCGGGGCGCCGAAAGATAGGATATGAGCGTCGAGAGTTTTCATCTCCATCTCGTTTCCGACGCCACCGGCGAGACCGCCATCATAGTGGCACGCGGCGCCGTGGCACAGTTCAGCGATGTCGAGGCGATCGAGCATCTGTGGTCGCTGGTGCGCTCGAAAGATCAGTTGAATCGAGTCCTCGCCAACGTTGCCGCGAATCCGGGCGTCGTCATGTTCACACTGGTCGATCAGGAATTGCGCCAGGCGTTGCAGAAAGCCTGCCGCGAGCTCGACGTCCCGTGCATTCCCTTGCTCGATACGGTTATCGCCATGCTGAGCCACTATCTCGGCGTCGAAAGCCGCAATTTGCCGGGCAGCCAGCATGTCATGGACGCGCATTATCTGGACCGTATCGACGCCGTGAATTTCACCGTTATGCATGACGATGGGCAGGCGACGGGTTCATTGGAGGAAGCCGACATCGTGTTGGTTGGCGTTTCGCGTTCTTCGAAGACACCGACCTGCTTCTATCTCGCCAATCGCGGCTTCAAGACGGCGAACGTGCCGGTCGTCCCGGGCTGCCCGCTGCCGCCGGAGTTGGATAATCTTAAGCGCCCCTTGGTGGTCGGCCTGACCTGCGGCGCCGACCAGTTGGTCGATATCCGGCGCAACCGGCTGCGCATGATCGGACAGGATGAGGAAACCGAATATGTCGACCCGGTGGCGGTGCACGAAGAAGTGAAACATGCGCGGCGCGTGTTCTCCAAGACCGGCTGGCCGGTGATCGACGTCACCCGCCGCTCGATCGAGGAAACGGCGGCGGCGGTGCTACAGCTTCACGACAAACATATCGACGGCGATATCTAGAGCGGTTCAGGACTGTTCGGAACCATTTTGCCATCGCCATGACAATTGATCGACTTATTCTGGGCTTCAAATCCTTCCGGGAGACCTATTACGAGGAGCAGCCCGATTTCTACCGGCTCTTGGTGGAGAAAGGACAGAAACCCGAAATCATGGTGATCGCCTGCTCCGACAGCCGGGTGAATCCATCCATCCTCACCAAGGCCGATCCGGGCGAGTTGTTCATTGTCCGAAACGTTGCCAACCTGGTGCCCCCCTATAAACCGGACAGCAACTACCACGGCACCAGCGCGGCTATCGAGTTCGCGGTGCGTAACCTCAATGTTCAGCACATCATCGTTCTCGGCCACTCCCATTGCGGTGGTATCCGTTTCCTGTGCGAGAGCCGAAAAGGCGATGAAAAGCGAGAGTTCATCGAAAGCTGGATGTCCATCGTTGAACAGGCACGCGACGATGGATTGGCGGGCGAGGCCCAGCACCGCCATGCAGAACGGGAGGCCGTGAAAGTCTCTCTGAGCAACCTTTTATCCTTCCCCTGGGTGAAAGATAGGGTCGAGGACGAGCAGCTTAAACTGCATGGCTGGTGGTTCGATTTAAAGGCCGGAAAACTGCTCGCTCATGAGGCCGAAGAGGGCTGGAAAACCGCGGCTGGGTAATCACAAGCCGATCATGCACTGACATCCGAACCGCCCTAACCCGTCGCTCCGCCGTCGCCTACCCAATCATATGGCACATCGGGTGCGTTACGACCCGGCACGGGCATAACGGCTTGTTCGGTGATCTCCAGCCAAGCGCTGTTGAGATCGCTTTCGGGCCGCGTGCCTGATCCCGAATCGAGCGGCCGCGCGGCGGCGGTGCGCCGGAGGCGCGCGCGAAAGCAAACGACGGCCTCGCCGCTGCCATCACCGCCGCTTTCGCCGTCGATCACATAGTTGCCGGGATCCTCGGCGCCGGCGCGGCGCAATGTTTCCCGGTCCAGGGAAAGCAGCAGATGATGGGTCACGCTGTCGCTGTCATCGAGCATGGTCAGGCGGCAATCTTCCTGACAGACGGCGAATACGGCAAAACGGGAACCCTCGGCACCAAGCAATTGCGCCGCCATGGAAGCGGCGCATTTTCGCCCAGACGCATTGGCCGCAAAGCCGAAATATTCGAAATATTTGCGTTCCAGCATCTCGGCATGGGCCTCGCCACTTTCATAGAGCGTGCGGCGGATATAGCCGAGATCGCGGGCCAGCAGGCGCACCGCGTTATCGGTCAAACGCTCGACCTTTACATGCATATGGCTGAGGGCGAGCGGCGCCGCGGCGCCGGCGCGTTGCATCAAAAGCGCGTAATCGACGTCGAGCAGGCGGTCCAAAAGAGCGGGGAAACCGACATCATGCAGCACCACGCCGCCCAGCGGCTGAAAATCGGCGGCGATTTCGGGCGCCAGGCGCGACAAATTTTCGCCGTTCAGTTCATTGGCCCGGCGGAAGCGGATATGTTTGCGTAAACCCGCCGGCAGCGCGCCGTCGACGATCAGGATCAGCGCCGCGCGCTGAAACGGGTGCTCGTGGGAAGCCGTGCTGACACCCGGCTGCAAACTTTGCCGCGTTGCGAAGGGGTAAGGTTTGGCGTGCCGCGCAAAGCTGTGGTAACTCTCTATCAGCGTTGCCTGAATCAGAAATTCACTCAATTGATCGCGGGTTGCGGAGAAAGAGGAAGCAGTGCCCTCTGTCGCGGCGTCGGGGAGTGCCGTAACGGTCACCATGTATGCAAAAACCCGCCCTGACCTGATGAATCTGCCAACCAAAGTAAAAGCTCTTGAATCGCGTGGTCAAGGGGAATCGCCGGAGGTCGTGAATCATCGCCGACAATGACCGCGAAATACTGGTTTTGGCTTCCGCCAGCACGGCGCGGGCAGCGCTGCTGCGCGGTGCCGGCGTGAATTTCGAAACCCGCTCCTCCGAGGTCGATGAGGACCAGCCGAAGGCGGCGATGAAAGCGGCGGAAGCGGAGGCGGTGGCGCGCGCATTGGCCGAGCTGAAGGCGCGCCATATCGCCGCGCAAATGCCGGGCAAGCTGGTGATCGGCGCCGACCAACTGCTCGACTGTAACGGCGATTGGTTCGACAAGGCGCGCGACCGCAAAGAGGCCGGCGAACAATTGCGCCTGTTGCGCGGCAAGGAGCATCGCCTCGCCACCGCGGTATGCGTCTTTGAGGGCGAGACCTGCCTGTGGAACTATACCTGCTCGCCGCGCCTCAGGATGCGTGATTTCTCGGACGCCTATATCGAAAGCTATTTAGAGGCCGCCGGAGACGCGGCACTTGGCTGCGTCGGCGCCTATCGGCTGGAGGGGCTGGGGGCGCAATTGTTCGACGAGATCGAAGGAGATTATTTCTCCATTCTCGGCCTGCCGCTGTTGCCCCTGCTCGGCTTCCTGCGCGGGCGCGGGATGGTGACGCCATGATGATGAGCGGCAGTGCGCGCCTCGCCGGCGTGATGGGATGGCCGGTCGCCCATTCGCGCTCGCCCCGGCTACACGGGTTTTGGCTCGAACGCTACCGCATCGACGGCGCCTATCTGCCCCTCGCGGTGCGTCCGGAAAGGCTGGAAGCGGCGCTCCACGGCCTTTCCGCCATGGGTTTTAGCGGCTGTAATCTCACCATTCCGCACAAAGAAGCGGCGCTGAACCTGGTCAGTGAAGTGAGCCCGCGCGCGGCCCGCATCGGTGCCGTCAATACCGTGATCGTGACCGAGGCCGGCACATTGCGCGGCGACAACAGCGATGGCTTCGGCTTCATCGAGAATTTGCGCGAGCAGGCGCCGCGCTTCAATGCCGCCTCGGGCGCCGCCATGGTGCTCGGCGCTGGCGGTGCGGCGCGCGCCGTATGCGTCGCTTTGATGGCAGCCGGCGCGCCCGAAATAAGGCTTTTGAACCGCACCATGCCGCGCGCCAAAATGCTCGGCGAAACCCTTGGGCCGGCCGTCACGGCGCTGCCCTGGGCCGGCCGCCACGCGGCGCTGGAAGACGCCCGGCTCGTCGTCAACACGACCAGCCTCGGCATGGCCGGTCAGCCGGCTCTCGATCTCGATCTTGCCCTGCTGCCGGCGCAGGCGGTGGTCAATGATCTCGTCTATTCGTCGCTCGACACCGCGCTTCTCGTAGCGGCGCGGCGGCGCGGAAATATCACCGTCGACGGTCTCGGCATGTTGTTGCACCAGGCGCGCCCGGGATTCGCCGCATGGTTCGGCGTTGAGCCCGAAGTTACGGCCGAGCTGCGCGCATTTGTGGCGGCGGAGTAGGATGATGATGATTCTCGGCCTCACCGGTTCGATCGGCATGGGCAAGAGCACCGCGACGAAGGCGTTCGCCCGCCACGGCGCCATGATCTGGGACGCCGACGCCGAGGTACACCGCCTGATGGCCAAGGGCGGCGCCGCGGTGGCGGCGGTGACGACGGCGTTTCCCGAGGCGCGCCTGGAAGACGAAGACGGCGCCGCCGTGAATCGGCGGATCCTGGGCAAATTGGTGTTTCACGACGCTGCGGCGCTGCGGCGGCTGGAAGCGATCCTGCATCCCATGGTGCGCCACGCCGAGCGCCGCTATCTCGCCGCCGCCGAGCGCCGGCGCTGCCGCCTCGCGGTTCTCGACATACCTCTTTTATTTGAAACCGGCGGCGATGCGTGCTGCGACGCCACTGCCACCGTCTCGGCGCCGGAATTCATCCAGCGCGCCCGCGTGTTGGCGCGCCCGGGCATGACGAAGAGTAAATATGATGCCATCCTGGCGCGCCAAATGCCGGATTGGGAAAAATGCCGGCGCGCCGACTTCGTTATCCAAACGGGATTGAACAAGCGCGTTTCGCGCAATGAATCGCGGCGTATCGTCGATATTCTGGCGCTGCGGCGCGGCACCCATTGGCCGATATGCTGGCCGGCAACGCCGAACTGAAACAGGGAAACCGTATGATGCGGGAAATCGTTCTCGATACCGAAACCACGGGCTTCGATGCGACGGGCGGCGACCGCATCGTTGAGGTCGGTTGTGTTGAGCTGGTCAATCATGTGGCCAGCGGCAAGACCTTCCAGAGCTACGTCAATCCCGAGCGCGACATGCCGGAAGGCGCCTTCCAGGTGCATGGGTTGAGCAGCCAGTTTCTCGCCGACAAGCCGAAATTTGCCGCCGTCGTCGAGGATTTGCTCACCTTCCTCGGCGATGACAAGCTGGTTATTCACAATGCCTCGTTCGATCTCGGTTTTCTCAACGCCGAATTCGACAGGCTGGGACGGCCCGCCCTGCCGCCCGAGCGGGCGATCGACACGGTGGCGCTGGCGCGGCGTAAATATCCCGGCGCGCCGGCCAGCCTGGACGCGCTTTGCCGGCGTTTCGAAATCGACAATTCGGAGCGCACCAAACATGGCGCGCTGCTCGATGCCGAGCTGCTCGCCGAGGTTTATCTGGAATTGATCGGTGGCCGCCAGCCGGGCCTGGTGCTGCGCGCCAGCCAAGCCGGGGAGGCGGGCGAAGGCGACCAAACGCAGACCCACACCGCGAGAACGCCGCGCCCGCACGCGCCGAGCGGCGAAGAAAAAGCGGCGCACGCCGCCTTCATCGACACGCTCGAAGATCCGATCTGGAAAAGCTGAGGCTGCTAGGCGTCGGCCTTTGGTGCCTCGGCGGCGGCCGCCTGGTTTTTCTGTTGCTGGCGGTAAAGCGACAGGAAATCGATGGGATTGAGCATCAGCGGCGGAAATCCGCCATCCCGCGTGGCGTCGGAAAGTACGCGCCGGGCAAAGGGAAACAGCATGCGCGGGCATTCGACGAGAAGAACCGGCTGCAGGGATTCCTTGGGCACGCCGACAATCCGGCACACCGCGCCATAGGTCAGATCGAGCACGAACAAAGTGGTTTGTCCATTCTTGCCGCTCGCCGTGATGTGCAGCGAGACCTCGTAGGCTTCATTTTGCAGCGGGCGCGCCTGGACTTCCACATTGACCTGGATATCCGGTGGTTCGGCGGTGGCGACAAGACTGCCCGGGGCGCCGGGATTCTCGAACGACAGGTCTTTGACATATTGCGATTGGATGCCGATCTGTGGCGCGCTTGCCGGCGCCGCGGGCGCGATCCCCACAGCGTCGTCACCGGTGGCGTCACCAGCAGCGTCACCAGCAAGGTCTGTGGCGGCGGCTTCGGCGGCCGGTGCCGCTTCTTCAGCCGGTGCCGCCTTTTTCTTTTTTCCTTTGTCGCTCATCGCTGAGTACCTCTCGTCAAACAACGCCAATCCGGCAGGGCCTTGGCGCCCTGCATTGTCCGATTTTATTAGATTAACACGACCGTGGGCTCAATCCCTATCGATTCGCTGCTGCTCGTGCGGCGGGTCGCGCGGACCGTCGGAATCGCTGATATCCTCGAATTCGCCGTCTATTACGCGCCCGCCGGCAGCGCCGCCCGGCGGCCCCGCTTGAGCGGAATCACCGCGCATGCGCGCCCGGATGGCGACGAGAAGGAAACCGAGGATGAGGCTGCGCAGCATTGGGATGAGCAACAGCGTGCCGAGCGCATCGGTAATAAAACCGGGCGTCAGCAACAGCAGAGCGGCGAGCACGAGAACGGCGCCATGGGCGATTTCCGTTACCGGAAGCTCGCGCTTAGCAACTTGTTCACGTGCGCGCATTATCATCTGCCGGCCCTGAAATCTGAGAATCGTGCCGCCGATCAGGGCGGTCGCGAAAATCATGGCGATCGTCGGCCAGGCGCCGATATGGCCGACCACTTCGATGAACAGGAATATTTCGGCGGCCGGTATGGCGAGGAAGAGGAGCAGTGGGATCATGGCGGAGCTTGCGATTTTGGCGGTGAAGGTCTATTTGTTACATATAAGAGCCTGCCGTAAGCGGCGGCACGTGCGGCCTATTCCGTGCGCGGCGCCGTGTGCACATGCGCGCACGACAGATTCAATGCCTCATTCATTGGCTTTTTCGTGAACGGGGCGCTCAGGCAAGAGTAAGGGAATATGTCTGACACGTTCCAGTATTTCGACATTATTTTTTTCGCCTTGATCGCGGTATTCGTGATTTTGCGTCTGCGCAGCGCGCTCGGCCGCCGTACCGGGCAGGAACGCCAGCGGCCAAACAATATTTTTTCCCGTTCAACCGAGCCCGATGAACAGAATTCGGGCAAGGTTATTCATCTGCCGGGTCATGGCGACGAATCCGAGGACGAATTGTTCGAGAAGGAATTATCGGATATCGGCGAGCGCGAGGCGGCGCAGCCGCAAACGCCGCATGACGAGATGGAAGAGATACGCGCCGGCCTGACGCGCATCAGAATGGCCGATCAGGATTTCAGCCCGCGCTCGTTCCTGGCGGGCGCCAAGGGCGCCTTTGAAATGATCGTCGAAGCCTTTGCCGCCGGCGATACCGCGACCCTGCGCCCGCTCCTCGGCGACGATGTCTATGACGAGTTCGCCGACGCCATCCGGGCGCGAATCGCGGCCAAGGAAAGCGTCGAGACGACCATCGTCTCGCTCGATTCCACCGATATCGCGGCGGCCGATCTGAAAGGCAGCACAGCGCGGCTTACCGTTCGCTTCCGCAGCCAGCAGATGAGCGTAACCCGCGATAAGGATGGCGAGGTGCTGGAAGGCGAAACCGAATCGGTCATGCGGGTGATCGATTTATGGACTTTCGCGCGCAACACCCGCTCCAACGATCCCGCTTGGGCCTTGATCGAGACCCGCACGCCTGATTGAGCGCGCCGTGCCGCGCGCCGGCCTGGCTGCCTGGACCGCCCTCCTCTGCGCGCTTGTTTTCTTCGCCGCCTGCGCGCCGCTAAAGATTCCCGAACCCCCGCCCACGGCACCGCGCGCCGACAGTCTGCAGCTGCGCGCCGCTGCTTTCGACGAATTGCCGGGATGGGGTGCCGACCGCCATGGCGACGCCTTGCAGGCATACTTACGCTCCTGCGACAAGCTGTTGCGGCGCCAAAGCGGCGCAGCGCTCGGCGGCGTCATACCGGGCACCGCCGGCGCCTGGCGCGGCGCTTGCGAAGCGGCGGGCGCGCGCGATATTCGCGACCATCAGGCGGCGCGCTATTTTTTCGAGGATTGGTTCAGGCCCTATGCCGTCCTCAACAATGGCCGCGAGGCGGGTCTCTTCACCGGCTATTTCGAACCCGAATTGCGGGGCTCGCTGACGCCGGCGGGAAAATATGATATCGCGCTTTACCGGCGGCCGGACGATCTGGTCACGGTTTCTCTCGGCCGTTTCCGCGAAGCCTTCGCCGGCGAGCGTATCGCCGGGCGCGTCGTCGGCGGCGCGCTTCAACCCTATCCCAGCCGGGCCGAGATCGATGCCGGCGCGCTCAAAGGGCGAAGCCTGGAGCTGGTCTGGGTCGATAGCGCGGTGGATGCGTTTTTCCTGCACATTCAGGGCTCGGGCCGGGTGCGCCTCAAGCAAGGCGGGGCGCGCCGCATCGCCTATGCCGCCAGCAACGGCCTGCCCTATCTCGCCATCGGCCGCAGCCTCGTCAAACGCGGCGCCATGGCGGTCGAAGAGGTCACCATGCAGTCGATCCGCGCCTGGCTGGAAGGCAATCCGGCCGAGGCGCCGGCGCTCATGCAGGAGAACAATTCATACGTCTTTTTTCGCTGGCTCGACGGCAAATCGGCCGATCTCGGGCCCGAGGGCGCGCAGGGCGTTCCGCTGCTCGCCGGGCGCTCGCTCGCCGTCGACCGCAGATTCATTCCTCTCGGTGCCCCCATATGGCTCGACGCTCACGCGCCCGACAGCGACCCCACCGCGGCTGACCAGCCGCTACGCCGGCTCATGGTGAGCCAGGATACCGGCGGCGCCATCCGCGGGCCGGTGCGCGGCGACGTGTTTTGGGGAACCGGCCGCGACGCCGGCGAAATCGCCGGCCGCATGAAGCATCAGGGCCGCTATTGGCTGCTGCTGCCGCGCGACCTCGACGTTACGGCGCTGATTAACTAATCTCGCGTCATTCGCAAGCGGGGAAAGCTGGAAAATGAACGAAAAGCCGCACGGTGATTTACAGCGTGGCGCCCTGAGGGTCGGCCTGTTCGTCACCTGTCTAGTCGATCTGTTTCGCCCCAGCGTCGGCTTTGCCGCGGTCAAACTGCTCGAGGGTGCGGGTTGCACCGTCGCGGCGCCGGCGGCGCAGACCTGCTGCGGCCAACCGGCGCATAATTCGGGCGACCGGCGCAACAGCCGGGCCATCGCCCGCCAGGTCATCGAGGCGTTCGAAAATTTCGACGCGCTGGTGGCGCCGTCGGGCTCCTGCGCCGGCATGATCAAGCATCATTATCCCGAGCTTTTCGCTGATGACGCAGCGTGGCGCGCGCGTGCCGAGGCGCTCGCCGGCAAAAGCTTCGAGCTGGTTTCGTTTCTCACCGACGAGCTCGGTGTGGAGAGCGTGGCGGTGCGCTTCGACGGCAGCGTCACCTATCACGATTCATGCGCGGGCCTGCGCGAGCTCGGCGTTCGCGAACAGCCGCGCAAGCTGCTCGGCGGCATTGCGGGTTTGCGCCTGGAGGAGCTTCCGGGCGCCGATACCTGCTGCGGATTCGGCGGCACTTTCTGCGTCAAATATGGCGAAATCTCGACCCGCATGGTGAGCGACAAGACCGCCGATATCGCCGATACGGGCGCCGGTACTGTTTTGGCCGGCGATCTCGGTTGCCTGCTGAACATCGCCGGGCGGCTTAGCCGCGAGGGCCGTAGCGTCGAGGTGCGCCACGTCGCCGAGGTCCTCGCCGACATGGCCGACGGGCCCGCCATCGGTGAGCCCGCAGCGGCAAAAAACCGCGCCCGGCAGGCAGGCTGAGGCAAAGATGCGGCCGACCAGCCATGATTTTATCGCGCGCGCCAACAAGGGCCTAGCGGATGATATTCTGCAGCAGGCTCTGGCGCGTTTTCAGACCGGCTTTACGGTCAAGCGCGCCGAGGCGGCGGTGCGCCTGCCGGAGTTCGAGGCGCTGCGCGACCAGGCGGTGGAGATCAAAAACCACACGCTCGAACATCTCGATTTTTATCTCGAACGTTTCGCCGACAAGGTCGAGCACAGCGGCGGCGAGGTGCATTGGTGCGTGACGCCGGGTGAAGCGCGCCAAACGGTGCTCGATATCTGCCGCGCCGCCGGCGCCAAAACGGTGACCAAATCGAAATCGATGATCGGCGAGGAAATCGCCCTCAATCGGTTTCTCGAAGACCATGATATCGAGCCCGTCGAGACCGATCTCGGCGAATATATCGTCCAGCTCGCCGAGGAATATCCCAGCCACATCATCGCGCCGGCGGTTCACAAGACCAAGGACCAGATCGCCGATCTGTTTTATGAGCGCCACAAGGGACGCGGCGCCGACAAAAAGCTGCACGAGGTGGACGAGCTCGTCGCCGAGGCGCGCGCGATGCTGCGCCAGCGCTTCATCGCCGCCGATGTCGGCATTACCGGCGCCAATTTTCTCATCAGTGAGACCGGCACCACCGCCATCGTCACCAATGAGGGCAATGGCGATCTGACGCAAATATTGCCGCGCGTGCATATCGTGCTGGCGACGCTGGAGAAGGTGGTGCCGACGCTCGACGATATGAGCACCATCCTGCGCGTCCTGGCGCGCTCGGCGACGGGGCAGGAATTTTCCACCTATACCACCCTCTCGACGGGGCCGAAGCGGCCAGGCGATCTCGACGGGCCGGAGGCGTTCCACGTCATCCTGCTCGACAATGGGCGCAGCCGTATATTGGGTTCCGAATTCCGCGAGCTGCTGCGCTGTATCAAATGCGGCGCCTGCATGAACCATTGCCCGGTTTACGGCTCGATCGGTGGCCATGCCTATGGCTGGGTCTATCCCGGACCCGTAGGCGCCGTGCTGACGCCGCATCTGGTCGGCCTCGAGGAAGCCCATCATCTGCCCAACGCCTCGACCTTTTGCGGCCGCTGCGAGGAGGTGTGCCCGATGCGCATTCCCCTGCCCGGCCTGATGCGGCGCTGGCGCCAGCAGGAATTCGACGCCGGCCTGCAGCCGCTGCGCCAACGCCTCGGCCTGGCAATATGGGCCTGGCTGGTGCGCCGCCCCGCCAGCTACCGGCTGGCGAGTGCGCTGGCGATGCGTGCGCTGCGCCTGTTCGGCGCCCGGCGCGGCCGCCTCGCCAATTTGCCCTTCGCGCATGGCTGGACGGTCGGGCGCGACATGCCGGCGCCCGAAGGCGGCTCGTTTCACGCCCAGTGGCGGCGGCGGCGGCGCGGCGTATGAGCAACCGGCCCGGCGATGGACGCAGCCTTATCCTGGGTGCCCTCCGGCGCGGGCTCGGGCGCGAGCAATTGCCGGCCGACAGGCGCGAGGAATTGGAAACGCGCTTGCGTGCCGGCAACAGCAATTTGGTCCCGGCGCGCGGCGACAAACCGCACGGCGAGCAGGTGGCGCTTTTCGCCGAGATGGCGGAAGCCGTGCAGGCCAGCGTGGCGCGGGTCGCCGACGGCGCCGACGTGCCCAACGCGGTGGCCGATTATCTGGCCCAGAACAATCTGCCGAGCGATATCGTGATGGCGCCCGATGCCGCGCTCGACAGCTATCCCTGGGCGGCGCGGCCGCTGCTGAAGATGCGCCGCGGCCGCGCCGAAGACAGCGATCAAGTCAGCCTGACCGGCGCCGAAATGGCTTTCGCCGAGACCGGGACGCTGATGCTGACGTCGGACGCGGCACGGCCCTCGACGCTGAATTTCCTGCCCGAGAATCACATTGTCGTGCTGCGCGCCGAGCAGATCACCGGTGCCTATGAAGAGGGCTGGCGGCGGCTCCGCACCGGAGCAGCGGATGGCGGCTTGATGCCGCGCACGGTCAATCTGGTTACCGGGCTGTCGCGCACCGGAGATATTGAGCAAACCATGCAGCTCGGCGCGCACGGGCCGCGGCGCCTGCATATCATCATCGTCGAAAAGTGAGAGCCGGAGCGATGCCGCGCAAACGCCCCGTCAGCCGCGAAGAAGAGACGCTGTGGCGCAAAGTCACGGGTGATGTCGAGCCGCTGTCCCCGGAACTGCCCCAAGAACCGCCCAAGGAATCGGAGGCCCGACCCGCCAAGGTAACGGCAAAAAAATCCAAAGCGCCGGCCGGCGCGCCGCCCCCGGCGACTCCAGCGCCCCCAGCGCCCCCGGCAGCTCCAGCTGCCGTCGCCAAACAGCATCCCGAATTGGCGCCCGGCAAAACCGCCGGCCTCGACAAGCGCAACGCCCAGCGCCTCAAGCGCGGCCAGCTGCGCCCCGAGGCGCGTGTCGACCTGCACGGCATGACCCAGGCGCAGGCCCATGCTGAATTGAACGATTTTATCGCCGAATGCCGCATGGCGGGCTTGCGCAGCGTATTGGTGATCACCGGCAAGGGCTCGGTGCGCGAAGGCGGCGTGCTGCGCCGCATGGTGCCGCGATGGCTCAACCAGGCGCCGCTGCGCGGCATGGTGATCGCCATCGAACAGGCGATACCGCGCGACGGCGGCGCCGGCGCTTTTTATCTATTGCTGCGCCGCCGGAAATAGGGAGAGGGTTGGCAATGGGTTGGGTAGCGCGCGTCAAGGACAAGGCCCGGGCGCTCAAGATCGAGCTGCACGCCATGTGGTTCGCCATGCGCCACCCCGGCACGCCGTGGCTGGCCAAGGCGATCCTGATTGCCGTGCTGCTTTACGCCGCCAGCCCGATCGACATCATTCCCGATTTCATCCCATTTTTTGGCATGCTCGACGATATCGTCATCATCGCCGCCGGCCTGTGGCTGGTGCGCCGCCTGATCCCCGACGACGTCCTGGCCGAATGCCGCGAGAAAGCGCGCACCATCGACCGCGAAGGCGGCCTGATACGCAGCTTCTTCCGCGATTAGTACCGCTGGGTACTGACGGCGCTACAAAATAAACTTGCTGAGATCGGTGTCCTTGGCGAGGTCGGAGACGCGGCTTTCGACATAGGCTTTGTCGATGGCGATGGTTTCGCCGCCGCGGTCGGTGGCTTCGAAGCTGATCTCTTCGAGGAGCTTTTCCATCACCGTATGGAGGCGCCGCGCGCCGATATTCTCGACCGCCCGGTTCACCTCGGCGGCGAGATCGGAGATGGTGTCGATGGCGTCGTCGCTGAATTCGAGGGTGACCTTCTCGGTGTCGAGCAGCGCCACATATTGCCGGATCAGGCTGTTTTCCGGCTCGGTCAGAATGAGTTTCAAATCGTCGCGGGTGAGCGCCTGAAGCTCGACGCGGATGGGCAGGCGGCCCTGCAATTCGGGCAACAGATCGGCCGGCTTGGCGAGGTGAAAGGCGCCCGACGCGATGAACAGGATATGATCCGTGGTGATCGTGCCATGTTTCGTCGCAACCGCGGTACCTTCAATTAGTGGCAGCAGATCGCGCTGCACGCCCTCGCGGCTCACATCGGCGCCCATGCGGTCGGAGCGGGCGCAGATCTTGTCGATCTCGTCGATGAAGACGATGCCGTTATTGGCGGCGTTTTCGAGCGCGATGCGCACCACCTTGTCCTGATCCAACAGGCGATCGCTCTCCTCCTCCATCAGAACGTCGTAGGATTCGGCCACCGTCATGCGCTTGGGTTTTTTCTGCTCGCCCATCGCCTTGCCGAAGATGTCGCCGATATTGAGCATGCCCATCTGCGCCCCCGGCATGCCGGGAATCTCGAATGTCGGCAGCGAGGCGCCGGCGCTTTCCGAGACTTCGACGTCGATCTCCTTTTCGGCGAGCTCGCCGTCGCGCAGTTTGGTGCGGAATTTCTGCCGCGTTTCCTTGCCGGAATTCTTGCCGACCAGGGCGTCGAGCACGCGTTCCTCGGCATGCAGTTCGGCCTTGGCCGTGACCTCTTTACGCATCTTTTCGCGCGTTATATGGATGGAGATCTCCACCAGATCGCGCACGATCTGCTCGACGTCGCGCCCGACATAGCCGACTTCGGTGAATTTGGTCGCCTCGACCTTGAGAAAGGGCGCTTGCGCCAGGCGCGCCAGGCGGCGCGCGATTTCGGTCTTGCCGACGCCGGTCGGGCCGATCATCAGGATGTTCTTGGGCAGCACTTCCTCGCGCAATTCCTCGGGCAATTGCTGGCGCCGCCAACGGTTGCGCATGGCGATGGCGACGGAGCGCTTGGCGTCGTTCTGTCCGACGATAAAGCGGTCGAGCTCGGATACGATTTCGCGCGGGCTGAAACTTGTCATTCGGGTATTTTCTCCAGCACCACTTCATTGTTGGTGTAAACGCAGATATCGGCGGCGATGGCCATCGCCTTCAGCGCCACCGCCTCGGCGTCGAGTTCTTCCATGTCGATCAGGGCGCGCGCCGCGGCGAGGGCGAAATTGCCGCCCGAGCCGATGGCGATGAGGCCGTCCTCGGGCTCCAGCACATCGCCGGTGCCGGTCAGCACCAGCGATATCTCGGCGTCGGCGACCGCCATCATGGCTTCGAGGCGGCGCAGATAGCGGTCGGTGCGCCAATCCTTGGCCAGTTCGACGCAGGCGCGCATGAGCTGGCCGGGATGCTGCTCGAGCTTGCCTTCGAGGCGCTCGAACAGGGTGAAGGCATCGGCGGTGGCGCCGGCGAAGCCGGCGATGATGTCGCTGCTGCCGCCGAGGCGCCTGACTTTCCGCGCATTGGATTTGATCACCGTGTCGCCGAGCGTCACCTGGCCGTCGCCGGCGACGACGACGGTGCCGCCCTTGCGCACCGACAGAATGGTGGTGCCGTGCCAAACGGCGGGGTCGGACGGATTGCTGCTGATGGCTCTCTCCCTTGCGGCTTGCCGCCGCGCTCATGCCCCAACCATGTGGTGATTGGTCCCGCCGGGTCAAGGGCGGGACAGCGTTCCCGGAACGCGCTGTTAGATCAATAGAAAAGCAGCGGCCGGGTCAAGAGTCTGGCGAATTTTTCCTGTTTTTGCTAAAACGGCGCCGAGCTATCCCGAAATTTCGGGCCTCGAGCCCTCAAAAAGAGCAACCGCGCCATGAAACAGCCGTCGCGCACCGCCCGCGTCGAGCGGGTGACCAAGGAAACCAGCATCACCGTCGAGGTCAATCTCGATGGTGAGGGCGAATATAATGTCGCCACCGGCATGGGTTTTCTCGACCATATGCTGGAGCAATTGTCGCGCCACAGCCTGATCGACCTCAGCCTCAAGGCCGAAGGCGACCTCGATGTGACCTTTCACCACACCACCGAGGATACCGGCATCGCCCTCGGCGAGGCGGTCGGCCGGGCGCTCGCCGAGCGCCGTGGCATCGCGCGCTATGGCAGCGCGTACGTTCCCATGGACGAGGCCTGCGTGCGCGTCAGCCTCGACATCAGCAACCGGCCGTTTCTGGTGTGGCGGGTGGATTTCGCGCGCCCGCGCCTCGACGAAATGGACACCGAGCATTTCAAGGAATGGTTCCAGGCCTTCGCCCAGGCCGCCGGCATAACGCTGCATGTCGAGTGCCTTTACGGCGACAACAGCCATCACATCGTTGAGGCCTGCTTCAAGGCGCTGGCCCGCGCCCTGCGCCAGGCGATCGCGCATGACCCGAAGGCGGCGATGCTGATTCCCTCGACCAAGGGCACCCTCGGCGGCGAGATCGAGGTCTGAAAAATGCGCTATTACACCGTTCATCTGCCCTGGGCGCTGAGCCAGGGCGTGCCGGCGGAGGGCGACAGGGCGGCCGGCGCCGGGCAGGCGCTGGGCGGCGCGCTGTTCGTGCGCGAGGGGTTCAACTGGCTGGCCTTTTTGTTTTCCATTCCCTGGGCCATCGGCCATGGGTTGTGGCTGGGCGCGCTGATCATGGCGGCGGCGCTCGCCATGATCGTCGGCGTGCCGGAGATTTTTGCCCTGGATTGGGGCAGCCGGGCGGTTTTGCTGATCGGCTATGCGCTGTTTTGCGGCTTCAACGGTAATGATTGGCTGCGCCTCGGCCTGGCGCAGGACGGCTGGGATTTGGTCAGCGTCATCGCCGCGCGGAACCACAGCCATGCCGTGATGCGCCTGGCGCGGCTGCTGAGCAGCGAAGATGACGGCGGCGCGTCGTCGCGTGCGGCCGCGCCGCCGCCGCCGCGCCTCGATATCGGCCCCAGCCCCGGCTTCTGGTCTTGATGGGAGTAGAGCGGCGATGACGGTCGTCATTATCGATTACGGCTCGGGCAATCTGCGCTCCGCCACCAAGGCGTTCGAGCGTGCGGCGGGCTCGGAGGGCGCCAAAATCCAGGTCAGCGACAAGGCCGAAGAGGTCGCCAAGGCCGAGCGCATCGTGCTGCCCGGCGTCGGCGCCTTCGCCGATTGCAAGCGCGGCGTCGAGGCGCTGCCGGGATTGCGCGAGGCGCTCGAGGAGGCGGTGATCGGGCGCGGCGTGCCGTTCCTCGGCATCTGCGTCGGCATGCAGTTGATGGCGCGCCTCGGCTTTGAGAACGGCGAACATGAGGGATTCGGCTGGATCGACGCCGAAGTGGTCGCCCTGGAGCCGGCAAACGGCCTCAAAGTGCCGCATATGGGCTGGAACGATCTCGTCATCGCCGAGCCCGGCCATGCGGTGCTGGCCGGCCTCGACAGCGGCACGCATGCTTATTTCGTACACGGCTTTCACCTCCGCTCGGCGCGGCCGTCCGAGGTCATCGCCACGGTGGAATACGGCGAGGCGCTGTGCGCCGTGGTCGGCCGCGACAACATGATCGGCACGCAGTTTCACCCCGAAAAAAGCCAGCAGGCGGGGCTTCGCCTGATCGCCAATTTCCTCAACTGGCGGCCGTGACGGGGGGCGTGGCGTGGCGGTTCAAGTGGCGGTCGAGAAAATTTCCAAGCTGAGCAAGCGCGCGCTCCGCGAGCTTTGCGATGCGGCGTCGGAAGCGATTCTCGACGGCGCCGGGTTCGGTTGGCTGCGCCCGCCGCCGGCGCAGGATTTCGAGCGCTATTGGCGCGGCGTCGTGCTGGTGCCGGAGCGTACGCTTCTGGTCGGCCGGCTCGACGGCGTCATCGGCGGCTCGGTTCAGCTGGTTTCGCCGCCGCCGCAAAAGGAGGCGCTCGCCTTCGCCTGTCTGGTCGACACCCATTTCGTCGCGCCCTCGGCGCGCGGCCACGGCATGGCGCGCGCACTGCTCGAGAGCGCCGAGCAAGTGGCGCGTGCCGAGGGTTTCACGGTGATGAATTTGTCGGTGCGCGAAACCCAGAGCGCGGCGATGAAATTATACAAGGCGTTCGGTTTCAAATTGTGGGGCACGCATCCGAAATATGCCCTGGTCGACGGCAAGGCCGTGGCCGGCCACCATTATTGCAAGGAACTATGATTCTTTATCCGGCGATAGACCTGAAGGACGGCCAGTGCGTGCGCCTGGTCAAGGGCGAGATGGCGGACGCCACCGTGTTCTCGGACGACCCGGCTGCCCAGGCGCGCAGTTTTGCCGACGCCGGCTTCGCCTGGATTCACGTCGTCGATCTCAACGGTGCCTTCGCCGGCCGGCCGGTCAATGGCGATGCCGTCGACGCCATACTGGGCGCGGTATCCATCCCGCTGCAGCTGGGCGGCGGTATCCGCGACATGGAGACCATCGAATATTGGCTGCGGCGCGGCGTCGCGCGCGTCATCCTCGGCACCGTGGCCTTGCGCGAGCCTGAGTTGGTGCGCAAGGCTTGCCTTGAATATCCCGGCCGCGTCGCCGTCGGCATCGATGCCCGTGACGGGCGCGTCGCGGTGGAAGGCTGGGCCGAGACCTCCGACATGCGGGCGCTTGAACTGGCGCAATCCTTCGAGGATGCCGGCGCGGCGGCGATCATCTATACCGACATCGCGCGCGACGGTGCGATGCAGGGGCCGAATGTCGAGGCCACGGCGGCGCTCGCCGGGCAAATCACCACTCCCGTCATCGCCTCGGGCGGGGTTTCCTGCGACGCCGATCTGCAAGCGCTGAAAGCGGTCGAGGCGGCCGGCATCGAGGGCGTTATCTGCGGCCGCGCGCTTTATGACGGGCGTATTGAGGCGGCGTCGGCATTGGCTCTGTTGGCGGCCTGAAACAATGCTCAAGATGCGCATCATACCCTGCCTCGACGTGCATGACGGGCGCGTCGTCAAGGGCGTCAATTTCGTCGATCTGGTCGATGCCGGCGACCCGGTGGAGCAGGCCAGAATCTATGACGCGCAAGGCGCCGACGAACTGTGCTTTCTCGATATCACCGCCACCCATGAGGGGCGCGAGAGCATGTATGAGGTGATCCGGCGCACCGCCGAGATGTGCTTCATGCCGCTGACCGTCGGCGGCGGCGTGCGCAGCACCGAGGATGTGCGGAAATTGCTGCTCGCCGGCGCCGACAAGGTGTCGATCAACACGGCGGCGGTCAAGCGCCCGGAATTCGTCGGTGAGGCGGCGGAGAAATTCGGCCGCCAATGCATCGTCGTCGCGATCGATGCCAAAGAGAGCGGCCCCGGGCGCTTCGAAATCTTCACCCATGGCGGGCGCGAGCCGACCGGCATCGAAGCGATTGGCTGGGCGCGGCGTATGACCGAGCTCGGCGCCGGCGAAATCCTGCTGACCTCGATGGACCGCGACGGCACCAAGCTGGGCTTCGATATCGAACTGACGCGCGCCGTGGCGGACGCCGTCGGCGTGCCGGTGATCGCCTCGGGCGGCGTCGGGGTGCTCGACCATCTGGTGGCCGGCATCACCGAGGGCCACGCCACCGCCGTCCTCGCCGCCTCGATCTTCCATTTCGGCGAACACAGCATCGGCGAAGCCAAAGCTCATATGCGCGCCGCCGGCATTGCCATGCGTTGATCACAATGGCGCGACGAAATATCCATAGCCACGGTTGCCATGCAGGAGAGAATTATGGCCGATAGCGATTCGGTGCTCGACGAGCTTTACGGCGTCATCGAGAGCCGCAAGGGCGGCGATCCGGAGAAATCATATACGGCGAAGAAATTCGCCAAGGGCACCGACCATATCGCCAAGAAGATCGGCGAGGAGGCCACCGAAGTGGCGATCGCGGCGGCGCGGCGCCAGCGCGGCGAGATCATGGCGGAAAGCGCCGATCTGCTGTTTCACCTGCTCATTCTGTGGGCGGATCAGGATATTCGGCCCGAGGAAGCGCTCGCCGTGCTGCGCGCGCGGCGCGGCGTTTCCGGGCTGGACGAGAAAAAGGCTCGCTAGGCGAGCGCGACGAATCGATTTGAACATTCCGGGAGGCGAGAGAGATGAGCTATCAGGCGGATAATATTTTCGCCAAGATTCTGCGCGGCGAAATTCCCAACGACACGGTCTACGAGGACGATGAAGTGCTGGCCTTCCGCGATATCGGCCCGCAGGCGCCGGTGCATGTGCTGGTGATCCCCAAGGGGGAATATGTTTCGCTCGACGATTTCACGCGCGACGCGCCGGCCGAATTGGTCGGGCGATTCTTCCAAAAGGTCGGCGAGATCGCGCGCCAATTGGGCGTTGACGGCGAGGGCTACCGGGTGATCGCCAATACCGGCCATAACGGCGGCCAGGAAGTGCCGCATTTTCATGTTCATATCTGCGCCGGGCGGCGCCTCGGGCGGATGATCGCACGGGAATAAAAAAATGATTGCGCGGGAATAGAAAGACATGGCCGAGGATGTCCTGGCCGAGGCGGTTCAGCATCACCAGGCCGGCGCCTGAAAAAAGCCGAACGGCTGTACCGGGGCGTTCTCAAATCGAACCCGAGAAATTTCGTCGCGCTCAATCTGCTCGGCGTTCTCAATTATCAGGGCGGCCGTCACGGCAAGGCGATCCAGCTTCTCGGCAAGGCGGTGTCGATCAGCCCGGATTACGCGTCCGCCCATTTCAACCTCGGCAATGTGTACAAATATCGCGGCAAGCTCGGCCAGGCCGAAGCGGCGTTCGAGCGCGTCGTGGCGCTGACGCCGGACGATGCCGGGGCGTATGCCAATCTCGGTATAGTGTTGCAGGAACAAGGCCGTCACACCGACGCGCTGAGCGCCTTCGAAAGAGCGGCGAAGCTCGAGCCGGCCAATCCGGAAAGCCATTTCAACCTGGCCAATGGCTTGCGTTTCCTCGGCCGACAGGAAGCCGCGATAGCGGCATTCCAGCAGGCGCTAAAGCTCCGGCCCGATTACGCCGAGGCGCACACCAATCTCGGCAATCTCTATCTCGGCCAGGGCGATCACGAGCAGGCCTCGGGCGCGCCGTCGAGCTGCGCCACGATATGGCGGAAGCGCATGCCAATCTGGGCTTGTCCTGAACGAATTGGGAAGTTTCGACGACGCATTGAATGTGCTGGAAACCGCCTTGCGCTTGAGCCCGGAGTTGGCCGAGGCGCACAACAATCTCGGCTCCGTGCATAAGAGCCTGCACAGATTTGGCGATGCGGTGGCCGCCTTCCGCCGCGCCGTTGCGCTCAGGCCCGGTTTTGCCGAGGCCCATGTCAACCTCGCCAATGCGCTGTTCCATCAGGAAGATCTGGGCGGCGCGGTGGCGGCATTGGAGGCGGCACTTGCCCTCGCCCCCGACGATGTCGATACGATCCGCACATTGGCCAGCCTGTGGGAGCGCGCCAACCGCCTCGACCAGGCGCGCCCGGTCATCGAGCGCGGTTTGCGCCTGGCGCCCGAAGACGAAGAGCTCAATCTGCTCGCCGCCAAATGCGAGCGGCGCGACGGAAATGCCGGCCCGGCGATCGCCCGCCTGGAGAAGATAGACCGCGCCGCGGCGCCGCGGCGCAGCGCCTTCAATATCGGTTTCGAGCTTGGCCGTCTCTACGATCAACAGGGCGACTATAAAGAGGCGTTCGGCCATTTCAGCGAAGCCAACCAACGCTCGCGACAATATCCCCCGCATGCCAAAGTGGACAGGAATCATTTCCTCGAAATGCTGGCTGCCATCGATTCACGGCTGAGCCGGGATTGGATCGATTCGTGGAGCGCAACGCCGGCCCTTCAAGAGCGCCGGACGCCGGTGTTTTTCTTCGGCTTTCCGAGATCCGGCACGACGCTGGTCGAGCAGGTCGTGGCCAGCCATCCGGACATCGTGACGCTCGATGAGCAGCCGGCCGTCGATGAAATGCTGGGCCGCCTGCCGGGTTTTCCCGAATCCTATCCGGACGCCCTGGCCAAGCTGACGGCGGCCGAGATCGTACAGCTCAGGGAACGCTATTTCGAAACCGCCGATGATTTTCGCCCTGCGCCACCCAAAAGATGTGTGCCTGAGCTGCTTCATGCAGAATTTCGAGATCGCGCCGGCGATGGCCAATTTCTTCACCCTTGAGGAGGCGGCCAACCTGTACGGCAAGGTGATGACGCTATGGCGCAAATATAATCAGCTCCTGCCGCTCGATTGCCATGTGGTGAAATACGAAGATTTCGTCGCTGATTTCGAGGCGCAAACGCGCGCCCTGCTGAATTTCCTCGGCGTCGAATGGGATGATTCGATGATCGAATATACCGCCCATGCAAAACAGCGCGCGCGCATCGCCACCGTCAGCTACGATCAGGTGGTCGAGCCGATTTATCAAAGCGCCCAATCGCGCTGGAAACGCTACCGCAAAGAGATCGGCAGCTCTCTCGATGAGCTCAAGCCATTCATCGAATCATTTGGCTACTAACCGCCAGTGATAAGCCCTTCTTCCCGGTTGATGATTCTGTGCGAAGAAGGGTTGGAAAGAAGGGGCGAACTTAGCGCGCCCAAGCCAAGGGAGCGGATGCGACCGCCCGGCGAGTGAGGGAACAACAAAAAGCGCTATCGCGCTTTGATTCTCCCCTCTCCCAAGCCCTCTCCCCGCTGGGGAGAGGATTTTGTTCCGTTACCCGCCATGAATCGGCGGGAATACGGTCAGGATATCGCCGGCATTTACCGGCGTTCCGGCGCGCTTGCCGGCGGGAACCGATTCGTCGTTGAGCAGGGTGGCGTGACTGCCCGGTTTGTCCAATCCCAGCTTGGCCAGGGCGTCGGCCACGGTCGCGCCGTCGGGCAATTCCATCGCCCGCTCCGCATCCGGCGGCGTCGGCGGGCGGATGGCCAGAGTCTTGACGGTGATTTTCACGCGCCGTCCGCTAGGTCATGGCCAAGCGCTGCAGGGTCTGGGTTGTCGGTACGCCGTCATCGTCCCAACCGCGCATCTCATAGTAAGCCGGCAGCATCTTGTCGAGTTCCGCCACCTTGCCCTTGCCCGAGCCGCTCTTCGCCGCTTCCTTGAGAATGCGCTTGGGCAGGGTATCGTCCTTGGCGCTGAGGCCGGCGTCGAGATTGAAGCGGCGCTCGAGGTTCCAAATGCGCTCGCCGGTTTCGGCCAAACGCTCGGCCGTCCAGCCGCCGCCGCACGCCGCCTCGACTTGCGCCGCGACGTCGTTTAGGTCCCACACCGCCATCGGGAAGAGGCAGAGCCCGGTCGAATCGATCGCCGCCACGGCGTTTTGCGATTCGTAGACGATTTTCGCCTTGCCCTCGATCGGGCCGCCATCGAAATCGTCGCCGTAAGGATCGGCCTTCAGGTGACAGGCGCCGCGGTTGCTGGTGGCGTAGGCGAGCGCCATGCCCTGCATCGAGCGCCCGTCATAGCCGGGGAATTCCTGGCCCTTGACGACCATGGAGAGATCGGGATGGCCGTATTTTTCGCATAGCAGTTTGGCGCCGAGGCCGAGGTCGGCGCCGAAGCCCTCGCCGAGACCGGCGAGCTCGACACCCTTCACCAGCGCTTCGGCCGAGCCGAATTCGAGCTTGAGGCCGCCGGTATCGGCATCGGTAATGGCGCCGATATCGTAAAGCTCCATCGCCGCCGCCAGGGTCGAGCCGAACGAGATCGGGTCCATGCCCTCTTCGTTGCAGATATAATTGGCGTAGGTGGCGGCCTCGATATCGTCGACGCCGACCATCGGCCCGAGGGCGTAGATCGATTCATATTCCAGCCCGCCCGCCGCCTGCTTGTAGCGTTCGTTGCCTTTGATGGCGAAATGGCCGGGGTCCATCCTGGAGACCCGGCCGCAGCCGATGGTGCAGCTGAAACAGGCCCGGTTGGTGATCAGATTCGGCCGGCCGTCGGAGCGCCGGCGCGCCACCATGGCGGCGGCGTCGATCTTGTCCGCGCCTTCGAACTGAACATCGCGGTTGTTGCGCGTCGGCAGGCTGCCGAAGGCCTGGGTTATTTCGAGCATGGATATGGTGCCTTGCTCGGCCAGGCCGGCGCGGTCGGGGCTGGGGTCGAGCTTGGCCCGTGCCGCCGTGACGGCGGCGTGGAAGGCGTCGGCATCCTTGACCTGTACGCCCGAGGTGCCGCGCACGGCAATCGCCTTGAGATTCTTCGAGCCCATCACGGCGCCGACGCCGGAGCGCCCGGCGGCGCGGTCGAGATCGTTGACGATGCAGGCGTAACGCGCCAGCGTCTCGCCGGCGCGCCCGATTGAGGCGACGCGGATGCGGGTATCCCCGTGACGCTCCTTGATGCGCGCTTCGGTCTCCCACACCGATTGGCCCCAGATGAATTTGCCGGTGCTGAGGAGCTCGGCCTTGTCATTCTCGATATTGAGATAGACCGGCTTTTTGGCCTTGCCGGTGATGACGATCATGTCCCACCCCGCGAGGCGCAGCTCGCCGCCCCAATAGCCGCCCGAATTGGAGCATGCCACGGCGCCGGTAAGCGTGCCCTTGGTGATGACCGCATAGCGCCCGCCGGTGGCGGCGCTGGTGCCGGTCAGGGGGCCGGGGGCGAAGATCAGCACGTTCTTCGGCCCCAGCGGGTCCGCCTTCGGGTCCATTTCCTCGGCGAGATATTTACTGGCGAGACCACGCGACCCGAGATATTGCGCCGCCCAATCCATATTGAGCGCCTCCGCCCGGCAGGTTCCCTTGGTGAGATCGACGCGTAGAATTTTTTCATGCCATGCCATGGTCTCGCTCCGCTTTGCTGTTCGTTGCCCCGCCAGGCCGCATTAGACCTGTGGGTTGATGCGCCGGTAGGACAGCGCCTCGGCGATGTGGATGCGCCCGACGCCCGCGCTGCCCTCAAGATCGGCCAGTGTCCGGGCGACGCGCATCACCCGGTGATAGCCCCGCGCCGAAAGTTTCATCTTGTCGACCGCTTCGGTCAAGAGAGACTTGCCGCTTTCGTCCGGCGTCGCCACTTTTTCCAACAATTCGCCCTCGGCTTCGGCATTGGTGCGCACATCGTCATCGAGCGGCTGAAAGCGGGCGCGCTGAACGTCGCGGGCGCGCGCCACCCGGGCCGCGACCTCGGGTGAGCCTTCCGCCGGCGGCGGCAGCGAGAGGTCGGTGGCGGAAAGCTCCGGCACCTCGACATGCAGATCGATGCGGTCATAGAGCGGCCCGGAGATGCGCGCCTGATATTCGCGGGCGCAGCGCGGCACCCGCGTGCAGGCGCGCTCGGGATCGCTCAAATAGCCGCAGCGGCACGGGTTCATGGCGGCGATGAGCTGGAACCGCGCCGGATAAGTGACATGGGCGTTGACCCGGGCGATGCTGATCTGCCCCGATTCGGTGGGCTGGCGCAGCGCATCCAGTACCGGGCGCGAGAATTCCGGCAGTTCGTCGAGGAACAGCACCCCCTGATGGGCGAGCGAGGCTTCGCCCGGCTTGGCGCGCGCCACCGCCGACAAGGGCCGGCATGGAGGCCGAATGATGCGGATCGCGGAACGGCCGGTTGAGCGTGAGGGCGCCGTTGCGCAACAGGCCGGCCACCGAGGCGATCATCGAGACGGTCAGCGCCTCGCGCGCATCGAGCGGCGGCAGGATGCCGGGCAGGCGCTGGGCGAGCATCGATTTGCCGGCGCCGGGCGGGCCGATCATCAACAGGTTGTGGCCGCCGGCCGCCGCCACTTCGAGCGCTCGCTTGGCGGTCTCCTGGCCTTTTATGTCTTTGAGATCGGGATAGGTTGCACCCCGTTCGGGTGACGCCGGGAGCGGCGGCGAGATGATCTGGCTGCCTTGAAATGATTGACCAGCGCCAACAGAGAGCCGGCGGCGATGACCTCGCCGCCACCCGCCCACACCGCCTCGGCGCCGTTGGTTTGCGGGCAGATCAGGCCGCGGCCATGGGCGTTGGCCTCGACCGCGGCAAGCAGCACGCCGGTCACCGGAATCAGTGCGCCGTCGAGGCCGAGCTCACCGAGCGCCGCATAATCCGCCACTTCCTCGACGCCGACGACGTCCATGGCGACGAGCAGGCCGAGGGCGATGGGAAGGTCGAAATGGCTGCCCTCCTTGAGCATGTCGGCGGGCGCCAGATTGACGGTGATGCGCTTGGGCGGCAGCGCCAGGCCCATGGCGGCGATGGCGGCGCGCACGCGCTCGCGCGATTCACCGACCGCCTTGTCGGGCAGGCCGACGATGGTGAAGCTCGGCAGGCCGGCCGAGATGCTCACCTGCACATCCACGTCGAGCGCCTCGATGCCCTGAAACGCCACCGTGTTGATATGGGCGACCATACCGCCGTCTCCCCGCAATCGCTTTTCGTGGTTACACCACTTTTGTGGTTTAGCCTCGACTATGCAAGGTGTTGGGCGAAAAACTCCGCAGTGCGTGTATTTGCCTGCTCCGCCGCCGCGTCGAAATGCTCGCCGCCGGTGCGGGCGAAGGCGTGATCGGCATTTGCATATGAGTGAATCGTCACTTTGGCGTTGTTGCCGAGCCCGTCCTTGATGGCGCTTTGCGCCTCCGGCGGCACATATTGATCGAGCTCGGCGATGTGCATCATGTGCGGCCCCGAGATATTGGACGCCTCGCCGAGCGCATCCTGAATGCCGACGCCGTAATAGCCGACGGAGGCATCCGCCTTGGTGCGCGCCGCC
>PVBE010973793.1_pt1 | contig 29527 bp, 24 predicted proteins | sample 1631181 | NCBI WGS metagenome assembly PVBE01 (sample SAMN08397723, study PRJNA350692) | Marine metagenome, whole genome shotgun sequencing project. | isolation source: water | place: Pacific Ocean | collected 2012-04
CCCCCCCCCCCCCCCCGGGGACACCCGCGATGGTCGCCTCGGGGTTGTGTGGGGTGGTTGACAGACAATGTCTTTCAGATGAGACACATACAGGGATCGATCGGGGTCAGCCGGCGGGTGGGCTACAATCGGGCCTGACCACGACGACCGTGGCTGTCCCCGCCGTCCGGCCTGCTCTGCGCCCAGGGAAACCATCGACATGAGTCCTGCTCTGGCCACGCTCGGCTGCTTCGTGATCTACCTGTTGGGCTACCACCTGTACGCGAAGCACCTCGCGCGTCACGTGTTCCGCCTCGACCCCGGCGCCGTGACGCCTGCCCACGCGATGAAGGACGGCTACGACTATGTCCCCAGTCGCAAGTACGTGTTGTTCGGCCACCACTACGCTTCGATCGCCGGCCTCTCGCCGATCATCGGTCCCGCGATCGCCGTGATGTGGGGCTGGGTACCGGCCATGCTGTGGGTGGTGTTTGGCACGCTGTTCATCGGAGCCGTCCACGATTTCAGCGCGCTCGTGGTCTCCATGCGCGCGCGCGGCGAATCGATCGGCAAGGTCGCGGAGTCGGTCATCGGCCCCCGCGCGAAGAGCCTCTTCCACGCCATCATCTTCTTCCTCATCGCGCTCGCCATGGGCGTGTTCGTCCAGATCGTGGCCCAGCTCTTCTCCGCGGACTTCTATCCCGAGGCGGTCTTCCCCACCGTCACCCTGATGGGTTTGGCCGTCGCCATGGGCGTGCTGTTCTATCGGATGGGCGTGCCGTTGGGCAGGCTGACGGCCGTCGCGTTCCCGCTCACCCTGGGCGCGGTGGCGCTCGGGCTGACGCTGCCGAAGCCCATGCTCGCCATCGACTCCTGGAGCGGGCTGCTGCTGGTCTATGCCTTCCTGGCCTCGGTGCTGCCGGTGTGGCTCCTGCTGCAGCCCAGGGACTTCTTGAACTCCCTGCTGCTGTATCTCGGGCTGGCGTCGATCTTCGCGGGGTTCCTGCTGATGCGGCCGGACTTCGCCGCGCCTGCGCTCGACATGCACCCGGAAGGTGCGCCGCCCATGTTTCCCTTCGTCTTCATCGTGATCGCGTGCGGCGCCGTCTCTGGCTTTCACGCGCTGGTATCGTCGGGCACGACCGCCAAGCAGATCAGCAGCGAGACGGACGCACCCTTCATCGGCTACGGCGCGATGATCGGTGAGAGCTTGTTGGGCTTGACGGCGGTTCTGGCGTGCACGGCCGGTTTTGCCAGCGTCGAGGCCTGGAGCGAGCACTACGCCAGCTGGAACGTGGCCCAGGGGCTCGGCCAGAGCATGTCGGCGTTCATCGATGGTGCCGGTGTGTTCCTCGGGCACCTCGGTCTTCCGCAGGTGACCGCGCGCGCGTTCATCGCGCTGATCGCCGTCTCGTTCGCGCTCACGACCCTCGATTCGGGCACCCGGCTCTTGCGCTACAACATCGAGGAGGTGTCGGACACGTTGGGTGTTGGCGCCGTGCGCAACCGCTACATCTCGTCGGCACTGGCGGTAGCGGCGATCGGCTTCTTCGCGTACTTCAAGATCGACGGCCAGCCGGCCGGCCTCGTGCTCTGGGCGCTCTTCGGGACGACGAACCAGCTCATGGGCGGGCTCACGCTGCTGACCGTGACGCTGTACCTGATGGCCAAGAAGCGGAACTACCTGTACACGCTCCTACCGATGGTCTTCCTGCTCGTCACGACGCTGATCGCCATGGTCCTCAACGTGAGGAGCTTCTTCGTGCAGGGACAGAACCTCCTCTTGACCGTCGGCGTCATCCTGCTGCTGCTCGCGGTCGGCTTGATCGTCGAGGCGATTCGACGGGTGCGCGAGATGCGGGCGGCGTCGGGAGCCCGGGGCGAGGGCCCGCCTGGCGAAGCCCTGCCCGTCTGAACGATTCCTCTCGCCGGCGGGCGGCGACCGACGTGGGCGCGCGTTGCACGACGGGCCGTCCTGCGGGTAGGCTGTAGCCGGAATCCTCAGGGAGGTGCACGCTGAACGCTGCCGTTCTCGCGCTCATCGGTCTGTCGGCCTTCTACGTCGGCTACCGCTTCTACTCGCGGTTCATCGCCGAGAAGATCTACCAGCTCGCTCCCTCGCGTCAAACCCCGGCCCACGCCATGCGGGACGATATCGACTACCTCCCGACCCAGCGCGTGGTGTTGTGGGGGCACCACTTCACCGCTGTCGCCGGCGCTGCCCCGATCGTCGGCCCAGGAATCGCCGTCATCTGGGGCTGGCTCCCCGCGTTTCTCTGGGTCATCCTCGGCACCATGTTCTTCGCCGGCGTGCATGACTTCGGGTCCATCTGGGCCAGCATCCGCAACCAGGCTCGCTCCGTCGGCTCCCTGACGGGCGATGTCGTGAGCCAGCGCGCGCGGACGCTGTTCATGATCGTGATCTTCCTGCTGCTGCTCATGGTCAACGCGGTCTTCGCGGTCGTCATCTCCGGCGCGTTGATGGCGACACCGAGCAGCGTGATCCCCGCGTGGAGCGCCATCGTCGTCGCGGTCGTCATCGGCCTCTTGATCTACAGGCTGCATGTTCCGATCCTCTGGCCGACCGTGGTGGGCACGATCGTGCTCTACGCCGTGATCTACCTGGGGGAGCTGGTCCCCGTCGAGCTGCCCGCGCAGGCTCTCGGTCTGGGTGCGGGTGCTCAGTGGATCGTGATCCTGTTCGCGTACGCCGCCGTCGCCTCGATGCTCCCGGTGTGGCTGCTGCTGCAGCCACGCGACTACATCAACGGGATCCAGCTATTCATCGGCCTCGGTATTCTCTACGGGGCCGTGCTGATCGCGAATCCCACGATCGTGGCGCCGGCCTTCAACCAGAACCTGCCCGCCGCGGCGCCCCCTCTCGTACCGCTGCTGTTCGTGACGATCGCCTGCGGGGCCATCTCGGGCTTCCATGGCCTGGTCGGGTCGGGCACGACGTCCAAGCAGCTCGACAAGGAGACCGATGCCCGGTTCGTGGGCTACTTGGGCTCCGTCGGCGAGGGTTCGTTGGCGCTCATCACGATCATCGCGGCGACCGCCGGCTTCGCCTCGCTGGCCGACTGGGAGGCGACCTACACGGCCTTCGGCAACGGCGGCATGGCGGCGTTCGTCCAGGGGGGCGCCACGATCGCGAGCAACGGGTTGGGGCTGTCGCGCTCCTTCGCCGAGACCCTGCTAACGGTCATGGGGGTCCTGTTCGCCGGCACGACGATGGACGCCGGGGTCCGCCTGCAGCGCTACATCGTGCAGGAGTGGGGCACGATCTATCAGGTCCGTCCGCTGCAGAACGGCTATGTCGCCACCTTTCTGGCGGTCGGCGCCTGCCTCGTGCTGGCGTTCGGCGCAGGCGGGGCCGAGGGGACCGGCGGGATGCTGATCTGGCCGCTCTTCGGCACGACGAACCAGCTGCTGGCAGGGCTGACGTTGCTCGTCATCAGCGTCATCCTGGTCAAGTTGGGGCGACCGTCGCGCTACACGCTGACCCCGATGGTGTTCGTCACGGGCATGGCGTTCCTGAGCGCGCTGTATCAGCTGTGGGACCTCTACTCCACGGGACGGTACTTCCTGGTGGTGATCGATCTGATCATCATCGTTGCGGCGATCTTCGTCATGCTGGAGGCGATCTCGGCGTTCGGCCGCGCCAAGGCGGGTCCGGTGGAGGCGGTGACGCCGGCCACCTAATCTGCGAGTCGCGATGATCGACTGGTCGGTTCGGCGGTTCTTCGGCCGCCTCAGCTCACTCCTGTCGGAGTTCTACGTGGCGCCCTATCGTGGCGCCGTGGCGCGCGCGCGCCGAGACGAGGACGACCTGTTCATGCTGTTCGTCTTCGGAGAGCTCATGGGGGTGCCGAATCCAGCGACCTACTACACCCTCGAGCTGCAACCGATTCTGCTCGAAAGGTTTCACGAGTGGCACACGCGGATGGGCATGGAGCACTCACCGCTCGACCATTTCCGCTGCTGCTAGCACTACGTTGTCAGTTTGCGCGGGTGCGGAACCCCGTCCGCCTGGCAAACCGTTAAGGCGGCCAGCCTCCAGGGCTCGTGCCGGGCTCGTGCGTCAGCCGCCGCAATTGGTTCGGTTTGCAGGGCGGACGGGGTTTCGCACCACGTTTCATCGAAGAGAGCGACCCTGAAGGACCTGCTGGAGCACCACCTCGTCTTCGTCGGCGGCAAGGGAGGCGTCGGCAAGACGACGATCGCGGCCGCCCTCGCCGTTGCCGCGGCCGACCGGGGTCGATCGTGCTTGCTGGTCTCGACCGACCCGGCTCATTCCCTCGGCGACATCTTCGGTCGAGAGATCGGGGGCCGTGAGCGGTCGCTCGGGGAGAACCTGTGGGGGCTGGAGATCGACCCCGATGCCGAGGCGGATCGGCACATCCGGAGCGTCAAGGATCGAATGAAGACCATGGTGCATCCGGGACTCTACGGCGAGATAGACCGTCAGCTCGACCTCGCGCGCTACGCGCCGGGCGCGAGCGAGGCCGCGCTGCTCGAGCGTGTCTCCGAGCTCATGGGGGACGATGGGGCCCGATTCGACGTCGTCATCTTCGATACGGCTCCCAGCGGCCATACGGTGCGGCTGCTCTCGCTGCCGGAGGTCATGGGCGCCTGGACGGACGGGCTCTTGCGCCATCGTGATCGATCCGGACGGCTGGCATCGACGCTCAAGCACCTGGGTGGGGGGAGAGTCCGAGGTGACGACCTCTCTCTCATCGACAGCCCCCAGGACCATCCCAGCGGGAGCATGCATGCGCGCCTCGACGAGGTCCTGCAGTCTCGGCGACGGAAGTTCCTCGTCGCGCGGGAGCGATTGGTCGATACCTCGACGACCGCCTTCCTGCTCGTCGTGAATCCGGACAAGCTGTCGATTCTCGAAAGCCGCAAGGTCGCGGAGTTGCTCGAACGGTTCCACATCGAGGTCTCGGCGGTCATCGTGAACCGGGTGCTGCCCGATGAGGCTGACGGTGAGTTCCTGGAGGCGCGGCGCGAGCAGGAGCGGATCTACCGGGGTGAGATCGACAGGGTCTTCGCGTCCATTCCCCGCGTCGTGGTGCCCCTGCTCGAGCACGACGTCTACGGCCTCGACAGCCTGCGAGACGTTGGGCGGCGGCTACTAGACCCAAGCGCACTCTTGGGTTAGGCGCCGAGGCTGGGACGGGGCAGGCCGACGCCCTCGCCCACGGGTGGGACACCCCGCCGTCACTCCCCGAGCGACCGCAGATACGCCACGAGATCGATCAGCTGCCGGACGGTCATGGCGCGACTGAAGTCGCCCATCGCCGACAAGGTGCCTTGCAGCCTCTGCTTCGCGGTCTCGCTGACCTGGGTGCTGATGACGTGGGAGGGCGCGACGATGGAGGTGGCGACCAGGCCGGCCGGTTGCTGGCTCAGCCTGGAACCCAGGTCAGGGCCCAGGTCCGCGGCGACCGGGGGATCGAGGTCGCCATCGCCCGTGACGCGATGGCACACCGTGCATTTGAGATCGGCGAAGGCGTCACGACCCGTGGCCGTGTCACCCACCGGCATGGCGATCGTCATCTCCTGGGTTCTCGGGGCTTGAGCGCCGAGGCCCGGGGCGGCAAGCCCCCAGAGCAGCAGCAGCCCTATCGCGCTTCTCGACATGTGCTGGCCTCCGTCGAATGATTGGCGTGCTCGCGGCGCGCCGGCCGTGACGCCGCTCGACCTACCCCGGGACCTTCCGTGCATCGGACTCTAGATCGGTGATGAACATGTGCCCCGGCGCGTGGGCGACCATCAGCTCTGGCTCGACCCGCATGGCGACCGCCTGCGGTGTGACCCCGCAGGCCCAGAATACCGTGGTCTCACCGGCGTGAATCGACACGGGATCGCCGAAGTCGGGCCGATCGAGATCCGAGATGCCGAGGGCCGCGGCGTCGCCGATGTGGACCGGAGCACCGTGAGAGAGCGGGAAAGCGGCGGTGATCTCCGTGACACGCTCGACGATCGTGCTGGGGACCGGACGCATGGTGACCACCAGCGGGCCGGCAAACCGGCCGAACGGGACACACGACCGGCTCGTGACGTACATCGAGACGTTCTTGCCCTCTTCGATGTGCCTGACCGGAATGCCGGCCCGCTGCAGCGCGTGGTCGAACGTGAAGCTGCACCCCAGCAGGAAGCCCACGAGATCCTCTCGCCAGAGGTCCAGCACGTCCGTGGGCTCGCCGTCCAGCCGACCGGCACGGTAGACCCGGAAGCGCGGGAGATCGGTCCTGAGGTCTGCCCCTGGTGCCGAGCGTGCGGGCTCGGGGTCGCCTGGTGCCGTCACCTCGAGCAGCGGGCACGGCCCGGGATTGACCCGACAGAACCCGAGGAATTCGTCGGCCAGGGAATGGGGCAGGACGACCAGGTTGGCCTGCTCGAATCCCGGGCAGCAACCGGCGGTGGGTGCGTGCCACTGCCCCGCCCGGATCCGCGCGCGCATCTCTCGGGGGTCGTGGTCGAGCGCGTCAGGCATGGTCGTCCGCCCTCGGAGTGATGCTCGTCACAGGCGTCGCATCAGCTGCTCGACCGCCTCGTTGATCTCGGTCTCGGCCTCCCCATCGTCGTCCGTGACCGTATACAGCACGATGATGTAGTGGCCGCCGTCGAGGTCGATCTTCAGGGCCGCCCGGCTCGAGGCGAGCGCACCCGTGTGGCCCACCCAGGTCGGTCGGTCGTTGTTCTCGTCGATCGTCAGCACCCACCCCATCCCGTACACCCGCGTCGGTCCGGCGGGCTGCTGACGGCGCGTCATCTCGGTCCACAGTGTGCGGCTGAGGACCTGGCGCTCGTCGAGTCGTCCGGCGCCGGCGGTCATGCGGGCAAAGCGTGTCAGGTCTCTGGCCGTCGAGTAGATGCCCCCGCCGACCAGGGGGAACCTCAGGTTTGCGCCGAGGAGATGCGGGGTGCGGGGGTGGGGCTCTTGGCCGTCCGTGCCGGGTCTGGCCCCGGCCGCGACGTTGCGATCGCCGGGCTCGGGGAAGTAGGTGGTCCGCTCGAGTCCCAGCGTCTTCCCGATGCGCTCGCGCAGCAGGGTCTCGAACGGTTGGCCCGTGACGACCTCGGCGACCCGACCGATCACGCAGTAGCCGGCGCCGCTGTAGGCGTACTCCTCGCCGGCCTGCGCGATCAGGGCTTCCTCGGCGATGCCGTCCACCGACGCTTCGAGCGTGGAGGTGAAATCGCGGATCAGGCGCCGCTGCCGCGGTGTCAGGCCCGTGCGCTGGCTGAAGATGCCCCCGCGATGGGTGAGGAGCTCTCGCAGCGATGGCGCCCGTGCGGCGCGATCTCCGCCCGCGACGGCCAAGGTCCGGAACTGGGGTAGCCATCGGTCGATGGGTCGCTCCAGGTCGAGCAGTCCCTCGCCGACGAGGCTCATGATGATGGTTGCGGTGAAGGGCTTGGAGGCCGAGCCGATGCAGAACCGCGTGTCCGCATCCACCCGACGGTCGCCGTCGGGAGACACCCGACCGACGTTCCGCTCCGTGAGGACGTCGGAGCCAAGCCCTACGAGCACCTGCGCGCCAACGATCTCTCCGCGGTCGTGCAGCCGCTCGACGAGCCGGACGAGCGAGTCGGCGGGGCCGGCCGAGGACGTCGCGAAGCCGACGCTCCCAAGCCACGCGCCTACGCCGAGGACGAGGGTCGCACGCACGAGACGGAACGCTGCTGCCATGAGTTGCTGCGCCTCCAGGCGTCAGTAGCCGGCCGCCTTGCCGCCCCGCCGCGGGTCGGCGCCGCCGAGCCTCAGGCCTGAGTCCGGATCGATGACGATCGCGTGCGCGTCGCCCATCGAAGCCCGCTGTTCGAGCGCATGTCCCTTGGCCTCGAGGGCCTGATGCACGTCGAGCACGAGCGCTCGCCGCTCGAAGTCGATCTTGTCGGGGAGCCACTGGTGGTGGATCCTCGGGGCGTCCACCGCTTCCTGGACCGTGAAGCCGTGGTCCAGGACGTTGAGGATGACCTGCAAGACCGTGTTGATGATCGTGGGGCCGCCCGGGCTGCCGGCCACCAGGAGCACGCGCCCGTTCTTGAGGACGATCGTCGGCGTCATGGACGACAGGGGCCGCTTACCCGGCGCGATCAGGTTCGCGTCGCCCTGGATGAGGCCGTAGGCGTTCGGCACGCCTTGCTTCGCGGCAAAGTTGTCCATGATGTTGTTCAGGAGGAACCCGGCCCCTCGAACGGTGATACCCGATCCATACCCGAAGTTCAGGGTGTAGGTGTTCGAGACGGCGTTGCCCATGCCGTCGACGACGGAGAAGTGCGTCGTCTCCTCGGACTCGAAGGCGACGGGGTTACCAGCCCCGAGCTCCTCGGCGGGTGTGGCGCGATCGGGGTCGAGGTCCGCACGTCGCTGTTCGGCGTAGCTCTTTGACGTGAGCCCCTGCACCGGTACGCGAGAGAAGTCGGGATCACCCATGAACTCCGCACGGTCGGCGAACGCGCGTTTCATGACCTCGACCAGCTGGTGGACGTAGCCGGAGGACTGGTGGCCGAGGCCGGCGATATCCACGGGTTCGAGCATGTTCAACATCTCGAGGAGGACCGTGCCGCCAGAGCTCGGGGGGGGCATCGAGACGATCGTGTGGCCGCGATACTCGCCGAGCACCGGGTCTCGCTCGACCGGATGGTAGCTCAGCAGGTCATCCTCGGTGATGAGGCCGCCGCCCTGGCGCATCTCCTGGACGATCCTCTGGGCGGTCTGTCCCTCGTAGAAGCCGGCGTTTCCCCGCGCGGCGATGAGGCGCAGCGTCGCGGCCAGCTCCGACTGCACGAACAGGTCACCTTCCTCGAAGAACATCCCGTTCCGCAGGTAGATCCGGCGGGTCTCGGGATGCAGGGCGAGGCGTTCCTCGGCCCGCCTCAGCGATTCGGCCAGGTGGAACTCGATTCGAAATCCCTGCTCGGCCAACCGGATCGCAGGCTCGAGGACGGTTCGCCGATCCATGGTGCCGTACCGCTCGAGTGCCAGGAGCAGGCCGGCGGGGGTTCCGGGAACCGCGACGGCCAGATGGCCGTCGGTCGACAGCCCGGCCGTCACGTTCCCCTGGGCGTCGAGGTACATGTCGCGATCGGCGCCTCCGGGTGCGCGTTCGCGATAGTCGATCGTCGTGTTCCTCCGCTCCCGGGCGTCGTGGATCACCATGAACCCGCCACCCCCCAGATTGCCCGCGGTGGGATAGGTGACGGCGAGGGCGAAGCCGACCGCCACCGCCGCGTCCACGGCGTTTCCGCCTTTCTTGAGGATCTCCACGCCGACGTCGGTGGCGAGCGGGCTGGCTGAGACGACCATCCCCTGGCGTCCGCGGGCGGGCGTCCGCGAGGCGGCGCCCAGCGGCATCGGGGCTCCACCCAGCTGGAGGCCGATCGCCAGAACCAGACTGATGCGCAGGCTGATGCGCACGGCGTGTCTCATCGCTTGGGTCCTCCCGTTGCCACACACGGCCCCGAACCTCACCGGAGACCTTCATGATAGCGTGGTCGTCGGTCGGTCCGTTGCCCGCAAGATGCTTTGCGCCGGCCTTCCAGTCAAGGTAAAAGCCACGCGACATCCTGCATTTGCTAAGATCGCCCTCCCAGCTAGCTTCACGAGCCTGACGGAGGACACATCGATGCCGACCGACCGCCGGACACGCAGGTCCCGTGCCTTCGTGGTGTTCTTCCTGGTCGTGTTCCTGGCGATGATCTGGCCGGTGTATCCCCTGTTCAACCGGATCTCGCCCTTCGTGTTCGGGATACCGTTCTCGCTCTTCTACCAGATGATCTTGGTGGCCGCGGCGTTCCTGGGGCTGTTCACGTTCCACTGGCTGGACGGTGACCCGAACGACGAGGACGAGGACGCCTGATGGACTACTGGGTCGTCGTCTTCCTGGTCACGGTGGGCTACCTGGGACTGTCGCTGCTCATCGGCCTGCTCTCGGGGGGAAAGGCGTCGTCGAGCTCCGAAGGTTACGTCGCCGGGGATCGCACGCTGGGGTTCGTGGTCCTGTACTTCATCATGGGGGCCTCGATCTTCAGCGCCTTCGCGTTCCTCGGTGGACCTGGCTGGGCCTACTCCCGGGGCGCGGCGTCGTTCTACATCATCTCCTACACGATCCTCGGGCTGGTTCCCTGGTACTTCTTCGGTCCCCGCGTGGCTCGGCTGGGTCGCCGGTTCGGCTACGTGACGCAGGCCGAACTCCTCGCGCACCGGTATCGCAGCCGCCATATGTCCGCGCTACTCGCGCTGATCAGCCTCGTCGCGTTCATTCCTTACCTGACGCTCCAGATGCAGGGTGCGGGCTACGTGTTCTCGGTCGTGACCGAGGGCCGCATGCCGGTGTGGGCCGGCGCCGCCTTCGCCTACGGCGTCGTCTTGGTCTATGTGTTCCGTAGCGGCGTGATGGGCGTGGCCTGGACGAACACCTTCCAGGGCATCCTCATGATGGCGTTGGCGTGGGGCCTCGGTCTCTATCTTCCCTACCGGCTGCACGGCGGGGTGGGGCCGATGTTCCAGAAGCTCGCGGCCACGGTGCCGGAGATGCTCACCGCACCCGGTCTCGATGCCACCGGCGGTGCCTGGACCTGGGGGGGCTATTCGAGCGCGATTGCGATCTCGATTCTGGGGTTCAGCGTGTGGCCTCACTACTTCATGAAGATCTACACGGCACGCAGCATCGCGATCGTGAAGCGAACCGTGGTGTTCTATCCGACGTTCCAGATCTTCCTCTTGCCCATCTTGTTCATCGGATTCTCTGGCATCCTGGCGTTCCCCGACGTTCGGCCCGCGGACACGATCCTGCCCACGATCGTGACCTCCATGGGGCTGCCGGCCGTCGTGGTCGGTCTGTTCTGCGCGGGGGCCCTGGCGGCATCCATGTCGACCGGTGATGCCATCCTGCACGCCGCCGCGTCGATCCTGGTCAAGGACCTCTACAAGGTGGTCGTGCGCCCCAACATGGACGATCGCCGCGAGACGAAGATGATTCGGTGGTTGGTGATCGCGATCGGCGGGGTGGCCTACTACTTCGCCGTGTACTCGAATCTCTCGCTCGTCTACCTGCTGCTGCTCTCGTACGGGGCGATCGCCCAGATCTTCCCCGCCACGATCGCGGCGCTCTACTGGTCGCGTTCGACGACCGCGGGCGTGCTGAGCGGCCTGGTCGCCGGCTGTCTCGTCACCTTGCTGTGGAACCTCGTGCCGGCTCTCCAGTGGCAAGAGGTCCACCCTGGCATCTGGGGCGTAGCCGCCAACGTCGCGGTGATGGTGGGTGTCTCGTTGGCCACCCGTCCGATGGACGCCGAGCACGTCCGGACGTTCGTGGAGGCCTGAGCCGGCCCGCGGCGGCGCTCGAGACCGACGGGCGCGCCGGCCGGCGGGCTAGCACTACTTTGTCAGTTTGCGCGGGTGCGGAACCCCGTCCGCCTGGCAAACCGTTAAGGCGGCCAGCCTCCAGGGCTCGTGCAGGGCACGTGCGTCAGCCGCCGCACTGTGTTCGGTTTGCTGGGCGGACGGGGTTTCGCACCACGTTTCATCGATCTGACAAAGTATTACTAAGGGGCGAGGCCGGCGACGAGTGAAAGGCCGACGCGCCAGCCGACCGATCACCCTGAGCCATTCGGTCAGCGGTGGCCGTACCGGTTCGAGCGAGCCAGGCGATCGAAGTACTCGTAGGCCGCCAGGGCGATCTCCGAGATCGTCCGCCCCGCCTGGCCGGCGTCGCCCACCCAGTTCGTCATCGCGGCGATGACGAACGGACGACCCTCCACGTAGACGATTCCCGCGTCGACCACGACTCCCCCCACGCCTCCCGTCTTGTGCGCTACCCGAACGTCCGATGGCAGCAGCTCGCGAATCCGGCTGCCCTTGGGGATGCTCAGGATCCGCAGCATCTCGTCGCAGCTCTGCCGGTCCAGGACCTCGGCCCCGTGGATCATCTCGAGCAGGCGGGTGACCTCGTTCGGCGTGGAGAGGTTCTCCCGATTCTCCTTCCACGCCGCGGTGTCCATCATCTTGCGCTGGAGCCGGCTCTCGGTGAAGCCGAGGCCCTTCACGGTGCGGTTGACGTTCTCCATGCCGACGAGGTCGATCATCATGTTGGTGGCGGTGTTGTCGCTCACGATGATCATCAAGGTCGCGACATCGCGGATCGTCATCGTGACCGCGCCGGCGGTGAGGCGCTGAAGCACACCGCTCCCGACGGTGACGTCGGTCTCCTTCATGGTCATGGGGTCGTCGAGCGAGAACTTGCCGTCGCGCGCCTGCGTGAATAGCTCGAGCAAGATTTGCAGCTTGATCGTGCTGGCTTGCGTGAAGACCATGTCGCCGTCGATCGAGAACGACTCGCCGCTCGTGAGATCCTTGACGGCGAGGCCGATCACGCCATTGAGGTCGGCCGCCAGGTCGCGCACCTGCTCCTCGAAGCCCTTGCGGAGCGCCTCCTGGGAGGTCGTCTGGGCCGAAGCACCGGTGGCCACGAGCAAGCCGATCGAGAGCGCGCGCGAGAGAGGCATCGTGAAACTTCGCATGACAGGCTCCCAGGGGGATTGTTAGAAGACGTCCAGGTCGCGGCCCCAGACCAGCCGACCGCCGTAGCCGGCGCGTCGTATCTCCTCGATCAGAGGGTCCTCTGTCTCGCCCATCGGGAGCTGATGATAGAGGACTACCATAGGCACCGTCCTCTCATCGTGAGCGGCGCTCACGCGAGACACGCCAGGTGGCAGGCGGCCAGGATAGCACGACGCTATCTGCCCCGGTGCCGCGCCAGCGGGGATTCTGGTGACGGTTCGGTCGCGCGGATTATCATGACTCCCGTGAAGGAAGACGCTCGAGGAGAAGGAGAGCCCGGATGCCGAGCTGGCGACGTCGGAAGGTGACTGGCCTACTACGTCTCGCGTGGGTGGGTGCGCTGGCGACCGCGGCGATCGGGACCGGAGTGCTCCTCTCGGGGAGGGGGGCGACCGCCGCCCGGCAGGCCGACGCGACGGCCGTGCGTCACGACTACGCGGCGGTTACCGAGCACCTGACCGCGTTCATCGAGCACGAGATGCGCGACAAGCAGCTGCCGGCGCTGTCGATTGCTCTGGTCGAGGACGAGCAGACGGTGTGGGCCAGGGGCTTCGGCTACGCCGACCCGGACCGACGGATACCAGCGACCGAGGACACGGTCTACCGGGTCGGCTCGGTGTCGAAGCTGTTCACCGACATCGGGGTGATGCAGCTGGTCGAACGGGGCGATCTCGACCTCGATGCACCGGTGACCCGCTATCTACCAGATTTTCGTCCCCGGAACCCGTTCGGCACGGCCGTCACGCTCCGGCAGCTGATGAGCCATCGGTCAGGCTTGATCCGTGAGCCCCCCGTGGGTAACTACTTCGATCCCACCGAGCCCTCGCTGGCCGAGATGGTGGCGAGCCTCGAAGGCGTGGGTCTGGTCTACGCGCCCGAGAGCCGCACCAAGTACTCGAACGCCGGGATCGCGGTCGTGGGCTACGTCCTCGAGCGAACCCAGGGGCGCCCCTTCGCCGAGTATCTACGGGGCGCGGTACTCGAGCCGCTCGGCATGCGCGACAGCCACTTCGAGCCGACGCCGGCGATCCAGCGTGACCTCGCCAAGGCCTACATGTGGACCTACGATGGTCGAACCTTCGAGGCTCCGCGATTTCAGCTCGGCATGGCCCCGGCCGGGAGCATGTACTCGACCGTGACCGACCTGGGCCGCTTCATGAGCGTGCTCTTCGCGGGCGGCCGAAGCGAGCAAGGTCCAGTCGTCTCGTCCGAGACGCTCGCGCAGATGTACACGCCGCAGTTCGCGGAGCCTGGGGCCACGACCGGCTTCGGCATTGGCTTCGCCGTCTCGGATCTGGACGGCAGGCGCCTCGTGCGCCACGGCGGGGCGATCTACGGCTTCGCCACCGAGCTGGCGTTCCTGCCCGACGAGCGGCTGGGGGTCGTCGCGGTCACGACGCTCGACGTGACGAACACGGTCGTCAGTCGCCTCTCGCGCTACGCCTTGCAGTCGATGCTCGCGGTCCGCCAGGGGGATGAGCCGACCAGCCCGGTGCTGAGCCGGCCGGTCGAGGCGGCGCGCGCGCGGGACCTCGAGGGGCGCTACGTGGCCGAGGACGATCCCGCCGAGGTCGTTGAGCTCATCGCACGCGGCGCACGCCTCTGGATGCTGCGGGGGGGCGCGCGCGTCGATCTCAAATCGCTCGGCGGGACGCTCGTGGTCGACGACCGGATTGGCTACGGCACGACCGTGGCCCCGGTGTCGACCGGAATCGAGCTGGACGGGAGGCCGTATAGGCGGGCACCGGTCGAGAAGCCGGCCGCCGCGCCAGAGCGATGGGCAGGGCTCGTCGGAGAGTATGGCTGGGACCACAACACCCTCTACATCCTCGAGAAAGGCGGGCGGCTTCACGCCCTGATCGAGTGGACCGAGCTCGACCCGCTCGAGGAGATCTCCGAGGATGTCTTCGCCTTCCCCGACCGGGGTCTCTATCCCGGGGAGCAGCTGGTCTTCACCCGGGACGCGCGTGGCGCGGCCACGCGGGTCGAGGCCGCGAGCGTCGTGTTCGAACGGCGTCCGATCGGCGTCGAGGAGGGCGAGACGTTTCGCATCAGCCTCCGACGTCCCGTCGACGAGCTGCGCCGCGTGGCGCTCTCCGCCGAGCCACCGGAGGAGCCGGGAGACTTCAGGGCCCCGGACCTCATGGAGCTCACCGAGCTGGATCCGACGATCCGGCTCGACGTTCGGTACGCCACCACCAACAATTTCATGGGAGCGGTGTTCTACCGGCAGCCGCGGGCCTTCCTGCAGCGGCCAGCGGCCGAGGCGCTCGTGCGTGTCCACCGAGCCCTCGAGGAGCGGGGCTACGGCCTGCTCGTCCACGATGCCTATCGTCCGTGGCACGTCACGAAGATGTTCTTCGACGCGACTCCCGACGAGCAGAAGATCTTCGTGGCCGACCCCGCCGATGGCTCACGCCATAATCGCGGAAGCGCGGTCGACCTGACGCTGTACGAGCGGAGCAGCGGCAGGGTGGTCCAGATGGTCGGCGGCTACGACGAGTTCTCCACGCGTTCGTACCCCGACTACCAGGGTGGCACCTCCCTCCAGCGCTGGCACCGCGAGCTCCTGCGAGACGCGATGGAGACCGAAGGGTTCGACGTGTACGAGTTCGAGTGGTGGCACTTCGACTACGCGGACTGGCGAGAGTACCCCATCCTGAACCTGACGTTCGAGGAGCTGGAGGAGTCGCGCAGCCCCGGGCCACAGGAGTGAGGTGCTTGGTGGCCAGCGCGACACGTGTAGTAGCATCAGCCGCATGCCGCAGCCTAGGGCGGCCCTGCTGATCGCGCTGGGGCTGTTCGGTGTTGCCTATCTCTGCCGTCTCGCTCTGACGATTGCTCGGTCCAGGCGCGTGGAAGGTCCCCGACAGCCCTGGGAGGACGCCCGGGCGCCAACGCGCTCTCAGCTAGCCGTCGGGCTCGTCACGAACTTCTTCGACAGTCTCGGTATCGGATCCTTCGCGCCCACGACGTCGGTATTCAAGCTCGGCCGGGTGGTGCCCGATGAGCTGATCCCCGGGACCCTCAACGTCGGCCACACCGTGCCGGCGGTCGTGCAGGCCTTCGTCTTCATCGCGATCGTCCAGGTCGACGCAACGACCCTGGTCCTCATGATTTCGGCCGCGGTCGCGGGAGCTTGGCTGGGCGCCGGGGTGGTGGCGGGCTGGCCTCGTCGCAACGTGCAGGTCGGCATGGGAGCCGCCCTGCTGGTGGCGGCGGTCCTGATGCTGATGACCAATCTCGATCGGTTTCCGGCCGGCGGCGAGGCCATCGGTCTCGAGGGGGCACGTCTGGGGATCGCCCTGGGAAGCAACTTCGTCCTGGGCGCGCTGATGAGCCTCGGCATCGGGCTCTACGCCCCCTGCATGATCGTCGTCAGCCTGCTCGGGATGGACCCGACGACCGCGTTCCCGATCATGATGGGCTCGTGCGCCTTCCTGATGCCGGTCGGCAGTATCCGCTTCATGCGCACGCGACGCTTCGCCCTTCGGCCGGCCCTGGGGCTGCTGGTCGGTGGGATTCCCGGCGTCCTGATGGGCGCCTTGGTCGTGAAATCGCTGCCCCTGACCGCGGTACGGTGGCTCGTCGTGGCCGTGGTCGTCTACACGGCGGCTGCGATGCTGAGGGCCGCGTGGAGCGAACGCTCGAGACAGACCACGGGAGCCCACGAGGTGGTCACCGAGCCGTCGTAGCGAACAGCGATCGGCGTCGCGCCGACCCCAGCGTCAGGGTGACTCGAAGATACCCCCGAAGGTGATGAAACCCCACGGCTCGGCCGTCGACCGGTCGACGACCCGGATGCGGACCGTCTTCCCCTTGTGGGCCGCGACGTCAACGAGGTGCCGCCGCATCGGGTAGTCCTGTTGTCCGGTGAGGCGTAGGATCTCCTCCCCTGAATCGTCAGCTACGATGGCGACGTACAGATTCTCGGGGTCGTTGCCACCCGACACCAGGAGGACGTAGCGATCCTGCTCGAGGGTGAGAGGGGGCGATTCGACGACGCCCTGCCGGCTGAAATCGGTCCCACCCTGCCCGACCTCCGCGGTGCCGATGAACTCGTGGTAGTAGGGCTTGAACGGCTCACGGCGTGACCGGGTGAAGATCGGATCCAGGTTGCCCTCGACCACCCGAAAGTGCTGGCTGTCGTCGCTGTAGCGGCTGAAATCCAACAGGGGTCTCCCGATCGCCGGCTCGGGTATCCTCTCGAACGGCTCCCACTTCAGCTTCGCGATTCGGATGCCATCGACGCCGGGGTTCAGGGCGGCGATGTAGTACTGGCCCTCGTGCTCGATGATCTCGGGTGCCGCGACGGGCAGGATGCCGACCAGGTACCGGTCATCCTCGTTGATACCGAAATACGCTGGATCGGTGGAGAAGTAGACGCTGGTCTTGTCGTCGGGTCCGTAGCGCTGCGTCCGGAACAGGTAGTACTCGTCCTCGGCCAGCTTGACCACATAGGGGGACTCCGCGCCCCAGGGGTCGGAACCGGCTTGGCCACCGTAGGCGACCGGACGCGACTCGCTCCACGTCTTGAAGTCCCCGGTCGTTCTCAGCCACACCATGCCCTGCTCGTTGGGGTACGCCGTGTAGTACGAGTGCCACAGGCCGTCGGCCCAGAGCGACATCACGTCCCGTGTGTTGTTGCCCGGTCCCTCGGTGAACACCGCGGTCTTGCCCGAGGGCTGGATCACTCGGGTGAAATCCTTGCCGTCCTCGCTCGTTGCCAGGCAGATGTTCGCCCAGTCACCGTAGAGCATCCGGTAGACGCCCTCGTGGATGACGACGTGGGGGGCCTGCATCCCACCCGGGGTCTCCCCGTACTCGGGCTCGCCCGTGAACTTGATGCCGGTCGGTGCCCAGTCCCGGTCCGTCAGACGCTGACCCTCCCAGCCATAGAAGAGGCGGCTGTTGCCCGGCCACTTCGTGTGCCGGATGCACGACCAGATCTGCCACGTACCGTCGGCGGCCTGCCAGAGGGCGAAATCGATGGGTTCGTGGTCCGGCTCGCCCCACTCGCCCAGGTCCGGCACGCCCGCCACCTGCCACCAGTCGCCCTCGATGACCGGCATCCTGGCCGCGTCCGGGAGGGCCTGGGCGTGTGATCCGGTTGTGAAGGTGCTGCTTCCGATGAGGGCGGCCGCCATCCAGATCGCCAGTTGCTTGGCCTGTGAGTTCTCCATCGTCGAAGTATAGTGGGAAGGCTCGGCAGCCGTCACAGCGCGACGGTGTCCGACACATACGCTCTCGGAAACGCGCCGAGCCCCGCCGCGCGGCGATACTTCGTGGACGAGATCGGAGAAGAGGTGTTCCGCAGACAGTGGGGAGCGCTCGTCGGATAGGGAGGTTGACTGGAGTGATGATTCGCCGAACGGTCGTCTGTCTTGCCATGCTCTGTTTTTTCGCTGGAACGAGCCGGTCCTTCGCGCAGGAGGACGATGAGGAGGCACGGGAGCTTGGCTGGGCCAACGAGACCGAGGTCAGCCTAGTTCTCACGGGAGGCAACTCGGCCGCGCGTACGTTTGGGTTCAGCAACACTCTCGGTCATGTGTGGGAGGCGTCCAGGTTCCAGGTTCGGGTGAACGGCATCCGATCAGACACGGCCGACGACCGATTTCTGCTCGTGGACCCCGGCATCAGGTTTCCGGTGGGCGGTTCTCCGGAGGCGGCGACCACGAGCCTTGTGAAGCCCGACCCGAAACCGGACGTCGAGAACTATCTGATCTCGGGACGCTACGACAAGGAGATCGGCGAGAGTCTCTTCTGGAATGCGGGCGGGAGCTGGGACCGAAACAGCGATGCCGGTCTCCGCAACCGCTACATCACGTTCGGAGGCTTGGGTCACGTCTGGAGCGACAGCGAGTCCCTGCGATTCTCGACGATCTACGCGGTGAGCTACACCGACCGCGAAGAAGAGACGCCCGACCCCGAAAGGGACTCCCGATTCGGCGGCGCACGTCTAGGTTGGGACTACCTCAATAAGTTCGGCGGCTCCACGGTCTACGAGAACGACCTCACCACGAACATCAATCTGACCGACGCATCCGACTATTCGCTAAAGATGTTGAACGCTGTGGGCGTTTCGATGAATACGCACTTGTCGCTCAGGCTCAGCCTGCAGTTTCTGTTCGAGAACGAGCCGGCGCTCGACGACGTTGACATCGTGGCCAGGGCCGAGGTGGTCGACCCGGACGGGGTCCCGAGCAGCGGCGATGAGTTCTTCGAGACGGTGGCCGTCGGGGGCGCGGAATTCGCGGTCGGGCAGGATATGGTCCGGAGGGACCGGCTCGACACGATCTTCCGGACGGCGCTCGTGATCAGCTTCTGACTTACCGTCTTCTTCATCCAGCGGCTGACCCAACCGCCTCCCTCGCCGGGGGATGGGAGGACGTGTTGCCTACGCTCGAGGCTCCGATGGGCTACACCAAGCCATGTTTCGAGAGCGGAAGCTCGCGGACGCGCTTTCCTGTCGCCGCGAAGATCGCGTTGCAGAGCGCCGGAGCAAAGGGCGGCACGCCAGGTTCGCCGACACCCGCGGGCGGCGCGTCGCTGTCCACGATGTAGACGTTCGTCTGGACCGGCGCCTGGTCCATTCGCGCGACCGGGTAGTCGTCGAAGTTGCCCTGGTCGATGGCGCCGTCGGTCGCGGTGATCTCGCCCAGCAGCGCCAGGCTCGCGCCGAAGACCGCGGCGCCCTCGAATTGCGCGCGCACGCGGTCGGGGTGGACGATCGTCCCGGCGTCGACGGCCGTGTCCACGCGCGGGATCGAGACCTTCCCCTGGTCGTCCACGGCCACCTCGACCACCGTCGCCACGTAGGTCAAGAAGCTCCGGTGCGCCGAGATGCCCAGGGCGTGGCCGCTAGGCAGCGTCCGAGCTCCCCAGCCCGACTTCTCCGCGACCAGCTCGATCACGCGCCTCAGGCGCGAGGTATCGACGGGATATTGGTCGATCGGCCCGCCCATGTTCGGGTAGTCCACGCCCTCGGCCTCGAGGTCGAGAATCTTTCCCTCACCGATGAGCTCGAGCAAGTAGTCCTTTGGGTCCTTGCCGGCCTTGTGGGCCAGCTCGTCGGTGAACGAGCCGTGCGCGAAGGTGTGGTAGATGTTCGCGACCGAGCGCATCCAGCCGATGCGAACGTGAGCCTCGGCGGCCCCGTTCTCGGCACGGTGGTTGGCGATCTCGAACGGCAGGTCCGACCAGCCCATGGACATCTCCCCGGCGCTGCCGTGCTGCGTCGATGTGTCGAACGTCGAGCCGATCGGTGGAAACACGGACCGCTGGAGCCAGGCCGTCGGCCTCCCGTCGCCGTCGACCGTGGCCTTCAGGTAGCAGGCCGCAACCGCATGGTAGAAATCGAACTTGATGTCGTCCTCGCGGGTCCAGACGACCTTGACCGGTCGCCCGAGCTGCTTCGAGAGGATCGCCGCCTCGGCCACGTAGTCGGGCTTCGACTTGCGTCCGAACCCCCCGCCCAGCAGGGTGACATGACAGACGACGTCGTGCTTCTCGACGCCGACCGCCGGGGCGACGGTCGCTTGGACCGCCTGCGGGTTCTGCGTCGGCGCCCAGCACGTCACCTTGCCGTCTTTGTACTCGGCGAGCGCGGCGGGGGGCTCCATGGCGGCGTGCGCCAGGTGCGGCACGTAGTACGCCGCTTCGTGTACGTCGTCGTTTCTCGCGAACTCGGCGTCGACATCGCCGACGTTGCGGACCACCTTGCCGGACCGCTTGGCGGTCTCCTCGAGGTGGGCGCGGTAGGCGTCCGAGTCGTACGACGCGTTGGCGCCCGCGTCCCACTCGATCTCGAGATGTCTCCGGCCCTCGAAGGCAGCCCAGGTGTTGTCTGCGATCACCGCGACCCCGCCGAGCGCCTGGAAGCCGTGCGGTGCTTCGAATCGAGGGATCTGGACCACCCGACGAACTCCGGCGACCAAGAGCGCAGCCGAATCGTCGACCGATCTCGCCCGGCCGCCGTGGACGGGCGAGTGCTCGATCGACGCGTACACCATGCCTTCGCGGGTGGCGTCCATGCCGAAGACGCCCGTCCCGTCGCACAGCGCGTCGAGGTCGTAGACCGGCATGTCCTTGCCGATGTAGCGATACTCGCTCTTTGGCTTGAAGGTCAGCTCGCTCGTGGCGGGGACGGCTTGCTTCGACGCGGCCTCAGCGAGCTCACCGAACCCGAGCGTCCTGCCTGAAGCGCCGTGGACGACCGAGTGCATCTCGGCCTTGCACTCGCCCGCCGGCACGCCCCACCGCGCGGCGGCCGCGCGCTCGAGCATCAGACGAGCCGACGCACCGGCTTCGTGCATGATCTGGCCGAACCACCGGATGGATCGCGAGCCGTCGGTGTTCTGGTCCCCGTACTTCTCGTCGCCGATGGCCTGCTCGATCTTGACCTGCTTCCAGTCGGCGTCGAGCTCATCTGCGACGATCATCGGCAAGCTCGTGCGAATGCCCGTACCCATCTCTGACCGGTGAGCGACGATGAGCACCGTGCCGTCCGGCTCGATCCCCAGCCAGAAGCTCGGCGTGAAGAGCGTGGTTTCGGCGTCGGCCGTGTAGTCGATGACGCCGAGCGTCTCCTGGTCGGCGAAGGTCCGGGACCCGGCGAGCACGAAGGCGCTCGCGGAGAACATGGTGCCGAGGAACAGTCGGCGGCTGACGGCCGGGCTCACGTTTTCGATGCGGGTCATGCCGAGGCCTCCGCCGCGGCCTTGATCGCGGCGCGGATCCGCTGGTAGGTTCCACAGCGACAGATGTTGCCGGCCATCGAGGCATCGATCTGCAGGTCGTCGGGGTGTGGGGTGTTGCTCAAGAGCGCGCAGGCCTGCATGATCTGCCCCGGTTGGCAGTAGCCGCACTGTGGCACCTCGTTCGCGATCCACGCGCGCTGCACGGGATGCTGACCGCCCAGCCCCTCGATCGTGGTGATCTCCGTGCCGTCGGCGGCGCTGACGGGTGTGATGCAGGCACGGATGGCGACGCCGTCCTGGTGCATCGTGCACGCACCGCACAGGCCAGCGCCGCAGCCAAATTTCGACCCCGTGAGGCCCAGCACGTCGCGCACGTACCACAGCAGCGGCATGTCGAGATCGCCGTCGAAGATGCGTTCGACGCCGTTGACTTTGAATGTGCTCATCTCCACCTCGCGGCCATTATCCGGGTAGGTTGGCGGGAAGGCAAGGGCGCGGTGGGCGGCGCCCGCGCCGGGCGCGTGACCCTCAGCTGGGATCCCTAAGCTGCTGACGTTCCGTGAGCAACCGGTAGGCCGCGTAGTACTTGTAGATGTTGCTCACGTATTGAACGGTCTCTCGGCCGATCGCTTCGGCCGCAATGACCTCGACGTTGCGGAACCAGACGTTCGGATCGAGCCCGCGCTCGGCCGCGGTCTGCCGGAGCCTGCGGATTCGATTCGGCCCGGCGTTGTACGAGGCAAACGAGAACAGCGTCTTGTTGAGGTCGTCCACCTCGTCGTCCTGGAAGTAGGTGTCCCCGATCCAGCGCATGTACTTCACGCCCGCGTGCACGTTGCTCTCGGGATCGTCGATGTCGGGGATCCCCACGGCGTCGTCCGCCGCCGTCGACGGCAGGAGCTGCATGATGCCGACTGCCCCGGCGGGACTCACGACACTCTGGTCGAGTCCAGATTCCTGATAACCCTGGGCCATCATCATGAGATGGTCGAACCCGTAGCGTGGCGCGTAGGTCTCGAAGAACCCTACCGTCTCTCGGAAACGGGCTCGATCGTCCTGGGAGAGAGCATTCCTCACACGAGTTGTGTCCTTGAGGTAGCGGTTCAGGATGATGTTGCCCATCAGCGTCCCGACCCTGTGCTCGGCGACGAAGCGATTGACGACGTCGGCGAGCAGCGGGCTGTCCTTGCGGAAGGCCCAACCGAGCTGCGCCCCGGTCCGCACCGCCAGGTCCGGATGCAGGGTGACGTTGTCGAAGATCTGGTCCCAGAACGCCGCCTTGTGCTCGTCCACGATGACGATCGGAATGAGGCCGGCGTCGACCATCTCGAGCAGATCCTCGTCCTCCAGGTATTCCTCGGCCGGGGTGAGCGTCATGGCCGGTCGATTCGCTGCCTCGAACTTCGTGTTCAGGTCCTGCAAGCTCTCGTAGTAGCTGCTCGAGGCCCGCACGTAGACTTCCTTCCCGGCGAGGTCGTCCAGTGACGCCAGGGGGGGCGCCGTGGGGCCGGTGACGACGATCTCGCTGACGTCGCCCATGATCGGATCGGAGAAATCGACGATCTGCCGACGTGCAGGCGTGATGGTGAGTCCCCCCGAGGCGATGTCCCCGTAGCCCTCTTCGAGCGCCGGGAGCAACCGGTCCCGAGGCACCGGAATCAAGAGAACGTGAACCTTCAGATGTCCGGTGCCCAGCTCCTCGTTCACCCATTCCTCGAACAGCTTAAAGCCTTCGTAGGACGTGCCGCGTTGTTCGAGGCCATCGAGGAAGTAGTAGGTCTTGCTGTAGGTGACCAAGGCCCTGATGATCCGACGCTCGGCCATGTGGTCGAAGTCACCGGTCCAGGCTTGCCGCTCGAAGCCCAGTTCCCGCGCCGCCTCGCTGCCGTACCGCAAGAGCGGCTGGGCGGTTCGCGACGTGTCCGCCGACGCCTCGTCGGTCGACGAGCCTCCCGATCCCACGCATCCGACCACGACACACGACAGCAGGGCGACGGCAACCGAGCCGAGCGGCGGTTTCGTTGTTCCGATCTTCATCCCTCGCTACCCCAGTCTGTCAACGCGACTCCCGAGATCATCCGCTCTGGCGCTCATCGCTCGGGCGCCGCGGCGCGGGGAGCGCCGATCCCGGCGTGCCGGTCTCGCCGGCGCCCGAAGGCTCGGCGGCGATCGTGTGCACGTTCAGATCGCGCTGCGGGACGGGGCTCCGAATACCAGCACGAAGCAGGGCCTGCTTCACCTGTACGTGCAGATCACTCGTCACCTTCAGAGCGTTCCGGCCATGCGTCCAGGCCAGGAGGCGAAACTCGAGGGAATTCTCCCCGAAGCCCGTCAGGAAGGCGGATGGCGCCGGCGAGTCGAGCACGTCCGGGTGCGATTCCGCGACGCCGCGGAGGAGCTCGAGGACCTGTTCGGGGTCAGGATCCTGTGACGTGTGAGGACGCACCTCGACTCGACGCTCCTGATCCGATAGCGTCCAGTTGACGACCTCCTTCGAGATGAGGTCGCCGTTCGGGACCACGACATCGGCTCCGTCGAAGGTATGGATCATGCTCGCGCGGATGCCGATCTGGCTCACCACGCCCGTGCGTCCCGTCGCCTCGATCAGATCGCCGACCTTGATGGGACGCTCGAAGATCAGGATGAGGCCCGAGACGAAGTTGTTCACGACGTTCTGTAGACCGAAGCCGATGCCAACCCCGAGTGCGCCGAAGACGACGGTCAGCTGCGTACCCGTCAGGCCAGCGGCCGATGCTGCCAGGAGCACGCCGATGGCCGTGATCGTGTAGTTGACCAGGACGACGACCGTATGGTCGGCGCCCGCGGCCAGATTGAGTCTGGGTAGCAGCTCCTCCTGAAGCACGAACCGCACGATCCGCACGGTGACCAGCGTCAGAAAGAAGATCGCGACGGCGGCCACGAGGCGACCAAGCGACAACGTCAACCCACCCACCGTGATCGAGGACGACATGACAGCCGCCACCCAGCCGATCAACGGGTCGAGAACCCGGAACCTGAGCAGTGTCGTCCGCGACCACATCAGCAACGCGACCAGGGTGACGAGCCGGGCGACCTTTCGATGGAATGCGAGCTCATGCCGATCGACGCTGGGGAGCCGCCTTCCGATCCCGCTCTTCGGTACCGGCTTGAGCAGGGCGATGACGAGCCTGGCCACGACCAGCCAGCCGATCGCCGCGTAGGCGCTCTCGATGGTGGACTCCGCCAGCATCTGCGACAGGGTCAGCCACCCGAGGAGGTTCGCGGCCACGGAGACCGTCAAGAGGACGGTGGCGACGTACAGTCCCGCCAGAGCGGCGGACCACCAGATGTTCTTGGTCGCCGACGCGTGTGCACGCCAGCGTCGCCCGAGCGGTACTGCACCGACCAGCACGGCCCCGGTGACGAGGAGCGAGAGGACACGTCCGAGGAGCGATCCGCCGGGGGCCAGCGTCCATGCGCGTTCGAGGACGGAGGCTGCGACGATCCCGTACAGGGCCGGGCGCACCGGCGGTGCAGTGAGCACGACCCCGAGCCTGATGACCGGAACCACCGCCAGAAAGGCGACCACGTCGACAAGGGGGGCAACCGACCGGGGGAGGATGAAGGCCATCGAGGCCAGCGTCAGCGCCAGCGCGGTGGAGAACGGCCGCGACGCGACCTTGCGCGCGTCGTCCAGGGATGCGTCATCGGCGGGCCACGAGCGGCTGCTGAAGCGAAGGGAGAGCGTGACGAGCAAGCTGAGGCCGAGCAGAGCCAGGATCAGGTAGAAACGTCCGGCGCGCGCGACCACGAACTCGACGAGTGTCGCGACCCAGTACTGGCGGGCCTGCGCTGCGCCCCTGAGCATCTCTGCGGGGTCGGCGCTCACCCCCTGCCAGAACGGAGTGGCGTCACGCGACAGGATCCGCTGTTGCACCGACGCCGACAGGACGTCCAGGCGTTTGAGCGCCTCGTTGGCCACGCTCGTGGCGACCGACACGCGGTTGGTCGTGGTCGCCAGCGTGTCGCCTCGGGTCCCGATACGACCGTCGATTCCGGAGAGCCGCTGGAGCAAGGCGTCGACGCGCTGCAGCACCTCGGGTGGCGCGGCCTCGGCGAGCGCGGCCTCGCGCGTCCGCTGCCACAGCTCTTGGGTGCTCTGGAGCTCCTCGCGCTCCGACTGCAGCGTCGTCCATCGCGCCTGCACCGTCTGCACCCAGCCTTCGAGCCGCGCGAGCAGCGCTGACCATTCGAGTCGAGAGTCTTCGATGCGACGCAGCGACGTTCGACGGGGATCGAGTGCGGCCAGTTCACCACGTAGCTGGATGAGCTCGGGTGACCGTTCGGCGACCATGGTTCTGATGGTCTCGACGATAGGGGCTGGTTGCAGCAGCTCTTCGATGCGCCGTACGTTGGCCACGGCCTCGTCGGCCCGTGCCGGGATCTCGGCCGTGGGGATCGGAGGTGGCCCGGCGACCTCTATCGTCTCTGGAGCTGGAGCCTCGGACGCAGCGGGCGGCTGGGGTGACTCAGCCGGCTGAGCGGGCGCGGGCAAGGGGGTAGCGAGCAGGAGCAGGAACGCGAGAACGGCGGAGACGCCAACGGACTTCACGTCCGGGTTGGGCGCGGACTGCACGAGGTCTCCTTTGATGAGGGGCTCGTCGCCGGTGATCAGTCTGGCTCGAAGCTCGCGGAGTAGTCCTTTCGCAACGCCGGGTCCTGATCCTCCTTGCGCAGGTAGCAATTGCCGACCGCGAGCGCTTCGATCTCCGTGCCCATGAAGCACTGGAAGGCGTCCTCGGGCGTGCACACGATCGGCTCGCCTCGGACGTTGAAGCTCGTGTTGACGAGAACGGGGCAGCCGGTTCGATCCTTGAAGCTACACAAGAGGTCGTGGAACCTCGGATTCGTCTCGGAGTGGACCGTCTGGATCCGGGCGGAGTAGTCGACGTGCGTGACGGCCGGAATCTCGGACCGCGGGACGTTGAGTTTCTCGATGCCGAAGAGCTGTTCCTCCTCGGGTGACATCGCCCGGCGACGGTCGGCCCTGACGGAGTCCACGAGCAGCATGTAGGGACTGTCCTCATCCAGGTCGAACCAGGCGCCCAGGTCCTCGCGGGGTACCGCGGGCGCAAACGGGCGGAACGACTCCCGGTACTTCACCTTGAGGTTCAGGACCGACTGCATCGTGGGCGAGCGTGGGTCCCCGAGGACCGAGCGGGCGCCGAGCGCGCGTGGACCAAACTCCATCCGGCCCTCGAACCAGCCGAGCGCCTTGCCGGCGGCCAGCGCGTCGACGCAATCGCCGATGAGCTCGGCGTCCGTACGCACCTCGAAGCGCGCGCCGGCGGCCTGTAAGCGCGCGGCGATCTCGTCCTGGCCGTAAGAGGGGCCGAGATAGGAGCCGTGCATGCCATCCATCCGGCCGTCGGCCGGGCGGCGGGGCTGGCCCATGCACAGGTGGTGTGCGGCGAGGGCCGCACCGAGCGCGCCGCCCGCGTCGCCGGCGGCCGGCTGGATCCACAGGCGCTCGAACCGTCCGTCCCGCAGGATCTTCCCGTTGGTCACGCAGTTCAGGGCGACGCCCCCGGCCATGCATAGATGCTTGGCTCCCGTCTCGGCCGCGAGGCTCCGGGTCAGGCGCAACACGACCTCGTCGAGCACGGCCTGGATGGACGCCGCGACGTCCATGTGGTGCTGGGTCAGGAGCTCGTCCGGCCCGCGAACCGGCGCACCGAACAGCGAGTCGAACTTGCCGTTGGTCATCGTCAGCCCGGTGCAGTAGTTGAAGTACGACAGCTCGAGTCGGAACGAGCCGTCCGGCTTCAGGTCCAGCAGATTGTCGAGGATGGTCGAGACGAAGCGTGGCTCGCCGTAGGGCGCGAGCCCCATCAGCTTGTACTCGCCCGAGTTGACCTTGAAGCCGGTGTAGTAGGTGAACGCGGAGTACAGCAGGCCGAGCGAGTGTGGAAACTGAATCTCCTTGATGATCTCCAGTCGATTGCCGCTGCCGATCGCGGCCGACGTCGTGGCCCACTCCCCGACCCCGTCCATCGTCAGGACGACGGCCTCCTCGAACGGTGACGGGAAGAACGCGCTCGCCGCGTGGCTGAGGTGGTGCTCGGCGAACAGCAGGCGATCCTCGTAGTCGAGCTTCGGCTGGATCTTGCGCAGCTCGGTGCCGAGCAGCCGTTTCTGGAACAGCTTCTCACGCAACCAGAGCGGAATCGCCATCTGGAACGAGCGATAGCCTTTGGGCGCGAAGCTGACGTAGGTCTCCAGCAGCCGCTCGAACTTCAGAAAGGGTTTGTCGTAGAAGACGAGGTAGGTGACGTCGTCCAGGGTCAGGCCGCCCTCGGCGAGGCAGTACCGGATCGCGTTGTGCGGGAAGCGGGGGTCGTGCTTCCGCCGCGTGAAGCGCTCCTCTTGCGCCGCGGCGATCAGCTCGCCATCTCGCACGAGACAGGCCGCGCTGTCGTGATAGAACGCGGAGATTCCGAGGATGTCCACCCTGAGGCGCCTGGGCTCTAGAAGAGCGTGTACACGAACGGAGCGACCGCCGAGCCCTGGGACAGGACGAGCAGCACGCCCACGAGGGCCATCACCAGCAGGATCGGTAGCAGCCAGTACTTCTTACGGACACGGAGAAAGGCGAGAAATTCCAAAACGAATGACATCCGATGGCTCCTCAGAACTGGAACTTCATGGACTGCGGGTCGGGTCCAGGGGGATCGCGCTTCACCCAGTAGGTCGGGAGGGTGCGATCGAATCGAATCCGCATCGGGTCCTTGCCCGCGAGGCGCAGCACCCACGCCGTGGGCGTCACGACCAGGAAGAAGACGACGCCGAGCACGATTGGGCTGACGATCAGGCCCAGCAGGAGCCCCAGGCGCATCCACACCACGTTTAGCGGGTGGAGTATCGCAGGACGCCAGAGGGCCAGGGCCAAACAGACTGCCGCCACCGCGGCGGCCCACCAGCGGGGTGCGCCCCCCTCTCTGAGCGGCCACAGGCAGATGAGGGCGAATGCGACGGCGAAGACCAGGCCGAAGCTCCGGTCTGAACCGTACACGATCTCCTGCTCGCGGCTGTAATCCTCGTGCGTGCTCACGATATGAGTCCGGGGCGCGAACCTCGAGGAATGGTAGAGGACGGGCCGTCGGGGATCAACCTGTGCCACGAGGGGGTCGCTGGATCCGCTCCGGCTCGACCGGGGCCCTGCAGGCGAGCGTCAGCTCCGAGGGGCCAGGATCTCATCCGGTTGCCCTCTGCCTGTAGTACTTGATGAGGTCGGTGGAAGTCTGGTCGAGCGTCATGTACACCTCGGAGCGTTCGGTGCCGTGAACACTCGATCATACCGGCAAACTCCGAGTCCGTGCGCGTGCCCCAGATTCGCGCGGTTTCGTGATGTAATGGGGCCGTTGCGACCCCGGCGTTGTGACTCGCCGCGTCGACCATACGTCTAACCCCAGCGTTCACTTGGGTTAGCCAGGATCCGCGAGGAGATTGGCATGGAGCAAGCGACCTTTGGAGCCGGCTGTTTCTGGGGCGTCGAGGAGGCCTTTCGCAGCGTCGAGGGCGTGACGTCGACGGCGGTCGGGTACTCGGGGGGTAGCCTCGAGAACCCCACCTACCAGGACGTCTGCACCGGAACGACGGGGCACGCCGAGGTCGTCCAGGTGGACTACGACCCGTCCCGGGTCTCGTACGACGACCTGCTGGCGGCCTTCTGGGACAACCACGACCCGACGACGCCCGACCGGCAGGGGCCCGACGTGGGTAGCCAGTATCGGTCGGCCGTCTTCTTCCACACGCCCGAGCAGGAGGAGGCGGCCCGAGCCTCGAAGGCGCGCCTGGAGGAGAGCGGGCGCTACCGCCGGCCGATCGTCACCGAGATCACGGCGGCATCAACCTTCTACCGCGCGGAGGAGTACCACCAGCAGTACCTGGTCAAGCGTGGCAGCAGCCACTGCGCCATGTAGAGGGAGCCAGCCTCGGGCGAGCCATCAGCGGACCAGACTGCGGTACACGAACTCGGTGACCTGCTCGCCGTTGATGAAGCCCGTCCCCCAGGCATCGTCGAACGCCTTCGTGACACCGGAGGCCTTGACGGCCTCGAGCGTCTTGCCGGCCTGGACCTGCGACTGAACACCGGACCGAATCGTGTGCAGCATGTCACGATAGGCGGTCAGCTCTCGCTTGTTCGACAATGGGCCGTGGCCCGGGATGATTTCGGTTCGGTCGTCTGCCAGCTCGACGACCCGATCCGCGGCCGCGATGACGCCGTCGACCG